>WNGD01000239.1_pt1 | contig 55324 bp, 55 predicted proteins | sample 5400671 | NCBI WGS metagenome assembly WNGD01 (sample SAMN13153369, study PRJNA577476) | soil metagenome | isolation source: 40 cm soil or saprolite under grassland replicate 2 | place: USA:California | collected 2016-06-15 | reverse complement strand
AAGCATGTCCCACCGATTCGATCCAATTTGGCGAAGTGGAGCAACTCAAAGCGCATGCACGCGAACGTCTCGGCATGTTACACGAGCGAGGTGTGCAAGAAGCGCGTCTCTACGGCGTAGATGATAACATCCTCGAAGGTGGACTGAATTCGTTCTTCCTCCTGCTGGATAAACCGGAGGTCTATAATTTGCCGGAGAATCCCCAGCGGCCTTCAGACAATGTTATGCCTGCTTCACTCTGGACAATTATGGCGGCGATGATACTGGGTTTGTTCGGTATACTCTTTTTCAGGGAGTGAGGAGAGAGCCCAGCCCGACGTAAGAAAGGATTTTTCGATGCAGGAAACTCGTCTAACTAAAGAGCCATCCTTTACAGGTCTCCAAGAACTACTTTCAAGGTCCAACTTCTTTGAGCGGTTAGCAACGCTCACGACAGGTTATACGCCTGCTCCCGAACGCGAGCTAGAAGAACCATCATATTACGATTATCCCGTCTTGAAAGCACCTGTCTGGCGCTGGGAGATTATCTGGTATTTCTTTTTCGGTGGGCTGGCAGCAGGTTGCTATGTGATTGCCAGTATCGCTTCGCTTTTTGGCTCGCGTGAAGATCGCACCGTGGCACGCACTGGCTACTATCTTTCACTCTTATCTGTGTTACCCTGCCCGCTCCTGCTCACCAAGGATTTAGGGAGGCCTGAGCGCTTCTTGCATATGTTACGCATCTTCAAAGTGAAATCACCGATGTCAATGGGAACATGGGGACTGGTCAGCTTCTCGTTATTTAGCGGAGTTACAGCGGTTATTCAGGCTGCACGAGATGGTATTCTGGGACACTGGTGGGGCGCAAGGCTGCTGGCGCGGCTGCCACAACGCTTGCTGGCGTTGCCAGGAACCGTTCTAGGTATATTCCTGGGGGGTTACACTGGCGTACTGTTAACGGCAACCAGTATACCACTCTGGTCGCGCAGCAAGGTTCTAGGCGCGGTCTTTATCTCTTCAGCAATATCTACCAGTTCAGCATTGATCTCTTTTGTGTTACGACTCACAGGCGCACCTGTCGGCGTGTTGCATAAGCTGGAGCGCCTGGAATGGGCCGCTTTGTTGGTCGAGATGACTGGTTTATTTGTGTTTCTGCGTGGATCTGGCCGTGCTGCACGACCATTGGTTGGAACAGCTCCAACGGAGCATGGCCGCACTTTCTGGAGCTTCGTCTTTGGCAGTGGCTTGTCACTGCCCTGGCTATTACAGACACTCTCACTGCTAGGCCGACGTTCTGGAAAGCGTAATAGCGGCCGGGGGGTAGTTATTTCGTTGTTAGTATTGATGGGAGGCTACTTTCTGCGCCGCACGATGATCGAAGCCGGGCATACGTCGAGCCAGGATGCCCGCACCACTTTATGGAACGCACAAAAGCCTCACGGCGAAGGAGCAGTTCACGGGGGGTGAGCACTCTCGTGAGGTCTTAACCAGTCGTTTTTTGCTCCATCTCCCGGTTCGAGACACGGCTATTCGCATGGATTGACTGTGGCTGAAGTCAAAGTTGTGCAGTTTCGCGCCCTCAAACGTGCCCTGATCTAGCAGTCCCCGTCTTCGGCTAGCGCAGATATAGTACCTTGCCAATCGAAGATCTCCAACCATGTGAAAACTATTTGGCAGCGGTCCACCTGGTATGTTCCTCGTTCACCTTTCTCGATTTTTCTGTAACCTTTTAGCGTACTTCATTACAGAGCGCCTCACACATCCGTTGATAATTGCAAGCGAGGCGCCATTGAAACGTGAGGAGGCTTACTTTGATGAATACGTACCTTTCAATGTTTACCAGGCGAACACGGGCACTCTGGGGATTCTTCTCGCTGGCGATAGTCGCTGCTTTCCTTTTAGCTGCATGCGGTGGTGGAGGGACAACAACGGCTTCCACTCCGGCAGCTACCTCGCAGCCGACACCGACTCCCACACCTACCTTGCAGCCCAGTCCGACTCCTACCCCTAAACCAACAGTGATCATGGTGAAGATCGTCGAGAAGAATGAGATGTACTCCTTCCAACCGGCAACGCTCACAGTCAAAATGGGAACGCAGGTGGTATGGCTGAATAGCTCTGATGCTCCCCATACAGTGACCAGTGATATGGCGGGAGCCTTTAGTTCCCCTAGCAATGTCACTCCAAACAAAAGCTTCAAGTTCACCTTCACCACTGCGGGAACGTTCCCCTATCACTGCAACATTCACCCGTACATGAAGGCTACTATCACGGTCACATCCTAAACCCGACGCTGGTTCGCTTTCCTGAGTGCGGGGAGCGAACCAACATCCCGCTGTGTCCAGAGCCGAGAAGAGCGAGCAATAAGAAGAGATGACCGCAGAAGTCATCCTAAAGGCCGGCAAACAATGAGCAAACGACAACAGTTTCTACAGCCGCAACTGACGGGCAACGAGGCGGAGAGTGCGAAGCGAGCACCACGTGTAGTCTCCGATATCCATCGACGACCAGCACAATGGGTGATTCACCGTAAGCTCTGGTTCTTGCTGGGGATAGTACTGCTCTGCGTCATTACACTCTTTGCACTCTCTCGCGCGAGCTTTGTAGGGCCAGGACAGATACCTGTAAGACAATCCAGGCCCATAGCAGCGCTTACAGCGACAGGTACGTTCCGGGAGTACCCCTTACCGCAGCCAGACGGTGAGCCGATGCGGCCAGCCATCGATCACCAGGGACGAATCTGGTTCGGAGCCATGGGTCAGAACGCCCTGGACGTCTTTGACCCACGGACCCTAACCTACCAGAACCTGACGCCGCCACAGGGACATCATGGCATCATGGGCGTCCAGGTAGCACCTGATGACACGATCTGGTTTGCCGAACAATTTGCAAACTACCTTGGACACTATTTTCCAGCGACGGGACGCTACCAGCTCTATCCTCTGCCCAGGCTTATGATCCCTGATCCTGGGCATGCCGGCCAGATGTTGTCCCTGCCGAGCGCTCCAAACGAACTGGCACTCGACGCGCTTGGTAATGTCTGGTTCACCGAATACAACGCTGACAGCCTGGGTTGGCTCGATCCACGTAGCGGTCACCTGCGACACTATCCACTTTCCGCCACAACAAGCGTGCAGACCCTCTACCCCTATGGGGTAACCATCGATCCACAGGGGATGGTCTGGTTTACCGAGTCGGGCACCAACCGACTTGGCCACCTCGATCCGAAGACAGGCGCGTTGCACCTGTTTGCTGTGCCAGACTCCCATGCAGGGCTCATGGAGATTGCCAGCGATGGAGAGGACGCTATCTGGGTCACTTCCTTCACCCCTGGCATTCTGTTGCGCTTCAAACCGGATACCGAGACCTTCACTACCTACATGGCTCCCTTTAGCGGCAGCGAGCGTAGTGCACTCTATGGCCTGCTCGTCACTGGATCTGGCGAGGTCTGGATGACGATCCTAGCTGAGAACGTAATAGCGCGCCTGGATGTCACGTCAGGCCGTTTCATTTATTATCACATTCCTGCTCCTGGTAGATTGCCGCTGGGTCTGGTCATGGATGTCAACCAGAACCTCTGGTTTACCGGCATTGACAAGATTGGCATGCTGCGTCCTGAGAGACCATAAGGAACTGGCTCCTGTAGCAGAGAGCAGTCCGCTCTTGCATATCGCGAGCGATCATCTGCTCGGTCTGATTGATGCCGAACTCGCATGGATCGTAGGAGGATGCAAAGATTACACGAAAACAGGTCTCCGTGTACATCTCGTTAGGATGCTTCCAAGTTATCCGCTCTTGGTGGACAATGCCAAGAGTGGATGACGAGCAAGTAGTTAGGACATATCAACCCTCTGCCAGAATTCGGCTCTCTAACTATTCCGGAGGCTCAGTGTGAATAACCACAGAACCAAGGCTGGGATATGTATGACGCAGAGCGCGCTGAATCTCCTCAGCCTGGATGTGTGCCTGACTGAGAGGGATATGCGGCTCAAAAATGGTGTGTAGCACCAGGTCAAGTTCTTCGTCTTGTGCACCACCTGACCCGTTCATATGATCATTATATGTCGCGTTTGAGCGATAAAGGTGTACATCGTGTGCACTGCCTTTTCCGGCGATTTCATCGGCGATATGAATAATTTGCCTGGCCATCTCAGGGTATTGCTTAGTCACATCCTTGCGAGGAACTATTGTGGCATTGGGTGCTTCCAAATGTGTAGTCACGCGACGGAGTAGGTTGTTATTTTGCAGTACCGCCTGCTCCAGCTGCGTGGCAACATTGTGCGCTTCCTCCAGGTCCATATCAGATTGCACCTCAAGATCGAAATCGGCTTCCAATTTCCCGCTGACCTCGCGCACGTGGATATCATGGGCATGGACGCCCTGTAGCTCTGCTAGATAGTGTATCTGGTCCATGACTGTTTCACTTGGAGAAGGCATCGGTTCGACATGAACCAATACATCTACTTCACCCTGAGGTGAGAGCGTGTGTACCCCTTCCATTGCTGCTCTTTCGACACGTTCGCTCAGTTCGTGGATTTGCTCGAAGGTGTAGGTGCGTGGAGCTGCGATCACCACGTCTGCAAAAAGCTTGTTTCCTGCGCGTCGCACGCGTACCCTGCGCACCTCGGTAACTCCCTCTACGTTTTGAATCGAGTTTTGCACCTGCGTCGCAAATGCCCCTGGCGCTCGGTCAAGAAGCGCGTCTACCGTTTCTTTGGCCAGCCGCAGGCTAACCCAGATCACAATGCCGGATACACCCAATGCCGCAAATGCATCGGCCTGTCCCAGCCATGTGGGTAGTTGGAAGCTTTGCGAAAGCCGTACTATGAGCAATCCCACAATTACGACCGTTGAGCTCCAAATATCTGTGTTGAAGTGGAGCGCATCGGCCTCCAGTGCCTGGCTGCCTAATTTGCGTGCTACTCTTAGCAAGGTACGTGAACGCGTGAAGTCAACCACGATGGCAATAATCATCACCACAAATGCCCATAGGCTTGCGTCGACATGCCCTTCATGATAGATCAGACGGCGCACTGCTTCGTAAATGATCCAGAGGGCTGTAAGCAGCAATAAGCCTGCCTCGAGAAAGGCGGAAAGGTTTTCGACCTTACCATGTCCATAATGGTGGGTTGCATCGGGGGGTTTATCTGCTACGCGCACAGCGAAATAGGTCATCAAGGATGCTACCAGATCTAAACCAGAGTGTGCGGCCTCCGCGAGAATGCCCAGGCTACCGGTAAGCAAGGCCACAATAATTTTGATGCTGGTGAGGCCTATAGCCGCTCCAACCGATGAGAGGGCAACCATTTTTTTTTCGCGCTGGGCTTCTTTCGCTGTGATCATGTAGTTGTTGACCGTCCCTAGTTACGCGTATTACGTCAATGACCTAATGTTTTCCATACCTATTGTAAGCAATGTTTTAGGGGAGGGCAAGCATAGCGTATCGTTCATGCTACCCAGTAATGGCCTATGAATAGAAGACTATTCACCGCAAATAATGGGAGGGAAAACGCGAGTACAGCTTGCTCGATGCGAGGTCGCTTACTCCATAGTGCAAACAGGGCGGTAATCGGGAAGATGGACATCATGTAGCGCGGCTGTGAGGCAAGCGGCTCAACGCTCTGAGGGAAACTGAGTGTGAAGAGCATTAATCCTAGCGCAAAGAGCGCATAATGCAAGGGTATGCGTCTCCAACCTAGTGCCAGAGCGACCAGCGGAATAAGGGTAAAGATCAGGTCGAGTAAATTTTGTAAATATGTGTTGCCGAAACCGGGTGTTACAAAGACAGCACTAATTGAAGAGCCTAATCCAACCAAGGGAAAGCTGAGATGACGGTGCCAGTGGAAGGTTGCCTCCAGCGAGATGAAAAGGAATGGGTTGCCTTTTGTATAGTACAGGTAGATCATATATGCCACTACGCCTGAGGGAATCAGTACGAGTGGAGCGAGCGCATTCAGCTTTTCTCGCCAACTATGTTGCGTACGTTCAGGTGCTGCCCAGAAGCGCTGCACATACATGACCAGGTATGGTATGACTAAGATGACGCCCGATGAACGAGTTAACACTGCCAGGAATCCAAGCAAACCTGCCAGCCACCAGTCGAGGGTTTTCCCACGCCGGAGCAGCAAAAAGATGCTGATACATAGAAGCACGAATAACGACTCCGTGTAGCCCGCAAAGAAGAAAATAGCGTAGGGAGCGAAGGCAAAATAAAATAATGCTCGACGCGCGGTGGCTGGTTCGAAATCCTCGACCAACAAGCGGTACAGCAGGACGAGCGCAAAGTAAAAGCAGATGTTAGCTACCAGTAATCCCGCGAAATAGTAGGAATTGGGAAAGACACCACCCAACAGTAGCCCCCCAAAGTGTTCTATCAAAGGCCAGAGCGGGAAAAATGCCGAGTCAGGTATATATGTGTAGCCATGATGCGCGATATTTACGTACGCGATAGCATCCCAATGATACCATGCTTGCAGGCAAGCATTGAAGCTGACCGAGCAGTTCACAGCGTGATTTTGCCCGGACAGAGGGAAAATCACTATGCCAAAATAACTGATCAGCAGTAGTACCAGGCGAGTGAGAATAAAAACCCACGCTGCCTCCCGGAAGGCAGCCTTCCACGAATATATGACTGTTACCTCATGCTTGCTCATGCAACCCAATACCTCCAACGAATAATACCTACATGCATTCAGAAACGCTGCGACCGCATCTTGCTCATCTGAATGCAAGGAAGTATTAGACCATATTTATAACGAATGGCACCGAAGAAAGCATCTAAAAACCGAAAAAAATAGGCGGACTGAGTTTTCATACTCAGCCGCCTATTTGGAATGCGATTGTGACAAAGTACCTACAATCTGCCTAACACCACCTCAACGGTGTAGTGCTCTAACTTCTTGAGTTCCTGGGGCGAGATTTTCTCGCGATAAGCCTCATTTGGCATGTGCGCTGGTGGTTGATCTACTCGTACGGACAAACTATCGGCAAGCGTCTCCGCCCTCAAGGTTTCTTCATGACGACGCAGAATTGAGGCCAGGTCTTCATCCGTGTAAAGCGCAAGCGTGATATGGTCCTCAATGTTGAATTCGGCCTTTTTACGCATGTCTTGTACATAGTGTGTCAGGTCACGTACCAGGCCTTCCTCGCGCAATTGAGGTGTAATCGTGGTTTCCAGGGCCACGACGTACCCACGCTCTTCGGCTGCCACGAATCCAGGTCGGGCGGTTGCAACCACCTCGATCTCGTCGGGAGTAAGCTCGATTTGCTGACTATCTACAGTAACATTCAGCTTACCTGCCTCGTTAAGCACCTTTGCCGCTTCTTGGGCTCCATAAGCATCAAGTGACTTGAATGCCGCCAGGATTTTCTGAACCAGTGGTCCATATTTGGGGCCCAGTACCTTCACCTGAGGCTTGAGTGTGTAGGCCAGCATATTGCTGTCGTCGCTCATCAGGTGCAGTTGCTTGATATTCAACTCTTCAAGTACCTGTTCCTCGTGACGCAGCAGAGCCTCTTCCTCATCATTGTCTGCGACCCGCACATATAATGCATTCAGTGGTTGGCGAACCTTGATCTGCACTTTCTCGCGGGCGGCACGGCCAAGACCGACTACACGCATGACAAGGCGCGTCTCGTCGGTAAGCTTCTCGTCGAGCAGTTCCTCGTTCACCTCAGGCCAATCGCAGAGGTGGACGCTGAGTGGGGCCTGCCCATTGACGCTACGCACCAGGTTCTGATAGATCTCTTCCATTGTGAATGGCACAAAAGGAGCTAACAGCTTGACCAGCGTGGTCAGGCACTCATAAAGCGTGAGATATGCCGCCACCTTGTCGCTGTCTGTGCCGGTCTTCCAGAACCGTTCACGGCTGCGCCGCACGTACCAGTTTGAAAGGTCCTCCAGAAACTCCTGAATGGCTTCTGCTGGTTTCGAGGTATCGTATTGCTCCATGCCTTTGGTTATCTCGCGAATCGTCTGCTGCAACTCAGAGAGAATCCAACGATCCAATTCGCTGCGTTGTGCTACAGGCATCTGGTGCTTCGTCGGATCAAACGCGTCGATATTGGCGTAGGTTACAAAGAAGCCGTACACATTCCAGAGCTTGTCCAGCATTCTGCGCACCAGCATCCATTTTTCGCTTAAGCGAACGGGATTGCCTGTCAGTACAGATTTCTCCATATCCTCGTCTGTTGGGATACGTGGGAAGTTGAGGTTCTGCTCAGGCACATGATTGGTAAAGAGCCAGCGCATGGTATCTGAACCGACCCGTTCAGCCGCATCATCAAAGATGACGAGATTGCCCTTTGATTTGTGCATGGGAGTGCCGTCTTCACCCATGAGCGTACCGTAGCCAAAGAGCGTTTTAAACGGCGTCGTGTTCTGCAACACGGTGCTCATGACCAGAAGCGAATAGAACCAGTTTTTAAACTGGCCTGGGAAAGACTCGGTTACAAAGTCGGCGGGGAACCACTGTTCCCAGTACTTGTGGTTCGTGCGATAGTGCAGTGTCGAAAACGGTACGATGCCCGCGTCCAGCCAGGGATTGCCGACATCTTTAATACGCGAAACCACGCTGCCGCACTTTGTGCACTGGATTTTTACCGCGTCCACCCAGGGACGATGCGGTGTATGGCCCTCAAACTCTTCCCAGCCCGCGACAGCCCGTTCCTTTAATTCCTGCTCGCTCCCGATGACTTCAAATGTACTACACTGCGGACAGTCGTAGATGGGCAAAGCTAATCCCCAGTAACGCTTTTTAGAGATCATCCAGTCGTCCATGTTGCGCAACCAGTCCAGTTCGCGCTCCAGGCCAAAGGCTGGGATCCAGGTGGTCTGGCGCGCCACATCCATGATTTCATAGCGCAACTGATTCATGGAGATATACCATTCATCGACCAGGCGGAAGATTAGTTCAGTCTTACAACGCCAGCAGACTGGATAGCGGTGCTTGAAGTTCTGCGGGCGGTAGAGCAGGCCCTTTTGGGCAAGGTTCTCAGCGATTTGCTGCCCTACGCCGGAGGCAGTTTGCCCGGTCAGCCAATCGAAGCCCTCCGTGTAGACACCAAATTCGTCCACAGGTGCGACGACCGGCAGGTTAAATTCCTTCGAGAGAGCAAAGTCTTCGCGACCGCAGCCGGGAGCGATATGCACAATGCCAGTACCCTCGGTGGCGCTCACTTCTTTCCATGGAATAACAGTATGAACGATACCTTGTAACGCAGGAAGTTCGTCGAATGGGCCGCGGTACCTCCAGCCTATGAGGTCACTGCCTTTTAGCCTTTCCACCACATGATAGTCTCCCTTGTCGCGACCCTTAAGGGCTTTCAAAACGGGCAAGAGTGCCTCAGCAAGGTAATAGTACTCTCCGTCCTGCGCTACTTTCACATAAGGCAGCTCTGGATGCACCGCCGTGGCAACATTGGCAGCCAGGGTCCACGGCGTGGTCGTCCACACCAGCAGGTACTCTCCCGGGCGGTCCACCAAGGGAAAACGTACATATAGGCTCAGATGGCTGGTCTCCACATAATTCTCCGATAATGTTTCCATATTAGAGATGCCTGTGGCACAACGCGGGCACCAGGTCATCACATCGTGCCCTTTGTAGATCAGGCCTCTTTCATAGCATTTCTTGAGGAATGACCAGATGGTGTAGTTGTTCTCGTCTGAGAGCGTGTAGTAGTCGTTTCCCCAATCCATCCAGTATCCCAGGCGGATTGACTGCTCAATCATGCGCTTTGCGAATTTGAAAACACGCTCTTTACAGAGTTGTACAAATTCAGCAATGCCAAAAGCCTCGATATCGAGCTTGGATTTGAAGCCAAGTTCCTTCTCGACCTCGACCTCAACCCATAAGCCCTGCGAGTCGAAACCATTTTGATAGCGCTGTTTGTATCCCTGCATTGTTTTGAAGCGCTGATAGATGTCTTTATAAGTCCTTCCCCAGGCATGATGAACACCCATTGGATTATTGGCAGTAATAGGACCATCCAGAAATGAAAACTGTTTATCACTATGGTCATTATGATGAAGGTATTGTTGTAGTACACCCTGTTCGTCCCACCACTGTTGGATGGATCGTTCCAGTGACGGGTAGTCGACCCTGTCTGCGGCCATCACCGATCGGAATACACTTGTTCTTCCTGACACGAATGGTCTCCTCTTTGTCAGATCGCTTGTTTAGTTACTCTACTAACCGAATCTCTAGTCGTTTGTTAATCTTACCCTTATTTTCAGTCTTCGTAATTTTTATGCCGCCGACTTCTTTTGTATGATTCACATGAGTCCCGCCATCGGCTTGCAGATCGAGACCTACTATTTCGACAATGCGTACTTCCTCAATCTCTGGAGGAAGCAGGTTTATTTTTGTGCGGATCAGGTCAGGTATGGCAAAGGCCTTCTCTCGCGGTAGAGTATAGACACGGATTGGGTAGTCTGCCTCCACTGCCTCATTAATTTTCTCTTCGATATAGGCAATGCGCTCCTTGCTCAGATTTTCCATGGCAAAGTCCATTCTGGCTCTGTCAGGATACATCTGTCCTCCGGTCACTTGCACGCCAAATTCCCTGAAGATAGTACCGCATAGGATATGTAACGCTGTATGGGTGCGCATCATGCGGTAACGGAAATCCCAATCGATGGTACCAACGACCTCGGTTCCCACTGGCGGTGGGAGACAATCCAGTGAATGCCAGACAACGTCGTCGTGCTTGTTCAATGCAATTACTGTGCCTTCATTCTGGCGATTATCCCACGAGATAATGCCATGGTCAGGCATCTGGCCTCCGCCGCCTGGAAAGAACACGGTAGCGTCAAGCGCTACCTCGTCGCCCTCGACATCAACAACTTTCGCGCTGCATTCATACGTAAAACTGTTTTCGTGGTAGAGCAGCCTTGTCTTCATCGTTTTTGCATGCTCCTCTATGCATACTTACTATTCAATAAAAAACCCCTCGTCCATTCGTAGGGACGAGAGGAACTCCCGTGGTACCACCCTAGTTAGCCGTGTATTCTTCTGGTACATAGGCTCACTCATTTGTGCTCAACAATCTATAGGGGTATGACTTTGCTTCTAAGCATGTAGTAAACAATAGAAGAGAAGCGAAGTATGATAGCCATAGCTATGCTTACTATGTTTACTTTACCCTTACAGATTTCAGGTCTCCTTTATGATAACGGGAAGGTTCCGGCCAGGCCTACTAAAAAGAAAAATGGTTCGGCTGGCAGCTCATGGAGTGATTTTCAGTGCACGTCTTGTATCCGGTTACACCATCCCCGGATTCTCTGCGACAAGTGGGCCAACTAAACCTCTGCGTGACCTACTCGCTCCATCATGGCCGTTGCATCGCAATATTACCACAGAAAATGATAAAATACAATTATCAAAAAACTCTCTAATATAAAGAACACTAAGGAATAATTATGAACGACCTCGAGGCATTCTACGGACCTAATGCAGGCTATGTCATTGAATTATATGATCGCTACCGGCAAAATCCGGCATCTGTCGATAATGTCACGCGCGCCATTTTTGATACCTGGTCGCCTGAAAGTCAATTAGCTACTGAGCAGGGGCAGGGAACGACTGCTGAATCAACGCCCGCGGCAGTTTCCAAAATTGTAGCCGCTTCAGCACTTGCGCACGCAATTCGTTCACGTGGGCATCTGGGCGCCCATCTTGATCCCCTTGGCAGCGAACCTCTGGGTGATCCCGCTCTGCTGATGGAAACATATGGCATTAGTGAAGAAGATTTGTCACAGCTTCCTCCCGAAGTTGTTGGAGGGCATTCAGCCGAAGGAGCACGAAACGCACTCGAGGCCATCGCAAACCTACGTGCCATGTATTCAGGAACGATCAGTTATGAATTCGACCAGGTAAAAAGTCCAGTTGAACGCCAATGGTTGCGTGACGCAGTTGGTTTGCAACTGTTCCGTAAATCATCGGATCGAGATTCCCAACGAGCCTTATTGAGGCGCCTTACGCAGGTTGAGGTATTTGAACGCTTTCTGCACCAGAAGTATCCTGGCCAGAAACGATTCTCACTTGAAGGAACGGACGTGCTGGTGCCGATGTTGGATGAAATCATCTCGGGAGCAATCGAATCTGGTACATCTGAGTTGATTATTGGTATGGCACATCGTGGTCGGCTGAATGTGCTCGCGCATGTGCTTGAGAAACCCTATCCTGCTATCCTCAGCGAATTTGGACATATGAAAAACGAAGAGGGAGTTCCCCTCACCGACAGTTTTGGCTTTGGCTATACCGGTGATGTCAAGTATCACCTGGGTGCAGAAAATATCCTGGGTGAAGGGGCCACGGTAGACCTGAAGATCACGCTTTCTCCCAATCCAAGTCACCTGGAGTTTGTTAATCCCATTGTTGAGGGTATGACGCGAGCTTCACAGGAAACACGCGATCACGCGGGAAGTCCTAAACAAGATATATATAACACCCTGCCGATCCTTATTCATGGTGATGCTGCCTTCCCCGGCGAGGGAATAGTCGCCGAGACCTTGAACCTGTGGAACCTGTATGGCTACAGGGTAGGTGGTACTATTCATATTATTGTGAACAATCAGCTGGGCTTCACGACTGAGCCCCAGGATTATCGCTCCACGCACTTTGCAAGCGACCTAGCGAAAGGCTTTGAAATTCCCATTATCCATGTGAATGCCGATGATCCTGATGCGGCCCTCATGGCGGTACGCATAGCTCATGCCTACCGCGACCAGTTTCAGAAAGATATACTCATCGACCTGGTGGGCTATCGTCGCTGGGGCCATAATGAAGGCGACGAACCAGCCTTCACTCAGCCGCAGATGTACGAAATCATTCGTTCCCATCCGAGCGTACGAGAACTTTATGCCCGGCGCTTGCAAGAGGAGGGTGTTACGCAGGAAGAAGCCGAGGCCATGCAGAAGCAGGCTTTTGCAGCGTTGGAAGAAGCCAAACGCGAAGCCGACGAGAGTTTGCAACCCTTGGCACAAGAAGATCTGGACGGGCTGAATGGGCAATATGAGGAACCTGAACAACCTCCAGCGGTTCCAGCTCAGACGCTAGTTGAGTTCAATACCGAACTGCTCACCTGGCCGGAAGGTTTTTCACCCAATCCAAAACTGGCACGTTTATTACAGCGTCATACAACAACACTCGGACGAGAGGGAGGTATCGACTGGGGGCAGGCAGAGGCGCTCGCTTTTGCATCAATACTTGCTGATGGCACCTCAATCCGCCTGACCGGTCAAGATGCTGAACGAGGCACATTCAGTCATAGACACGCTGTACTCCATGAGCAGCACACCGGTGAACTCTATATTCCGCTGCAGCATCTATCTCAGGCAAGAGCGTCTTTTTCAATTTTTAATAGTCCATTGTCTGAAAGCGCTATCCTTGGCTTTGAATATGGCTACAGTGTGCATGCACCAAGGGCCCTTGTGTTGTGGGAGGCGCAATTTGGCGACTTTGCAAACGTCGCTCAACCCATTATTGACCAGTTTGTAGCTTCGGCTCGCGCGAAATGGAAACAACAATCGTCTCTCGTGTTGTTGTTGCCGCATGGCTATGAGGGACAAGGCCCTGATCATTCAAGCGCTCGTTTAGAGCGTTACCTGGAGCTTTCAGCACAGGATAATTGGCGTGTGGCAAATTGCTCTACCTCTGCTCAGTACTACCACCTGCTGCGCCTGCAGGCATTTAACCTGGACATCCATCCTCGACCCCTGGTCGTCATGACTCCTAAGAGCCTGCTGCGCCATCCGTTAGCAGTAGCCAATGTAGAGGAGTTAGCGCAAGGTATCTTCCAGCCCGTTCTTGATGATAGTTCAGCCCTTAGGCATGCTGATGCTGTGCGGCGTATCGTGCTTTGCACAGGAAAAATAGCCATCGATCTACTGGCTCACGAGCTACGCGCGCAGACAAATGATGTGGCTATCGTGCGGGTAGAGATGCTCTATCCTTTCCCTGCTGAAGCCTTGAAAAAAGCACTTGGCAATTATCCTAAAGCGCGGGAAGTCGTGTGGGTGCAAGAAGAACCGCTCAATATGGGAGCCTGGAATTACATGTCCCCTCAACTTTCATCCCTTCTGGATCCCGGCATCGAATTGAATGTGATTGCGCGCCCAGCACGTTCAAGCCCTGCCACGGGTTTCTCAGACCTTTTCCAGGTTGAGCAAGAGCGGATCATCGAGGGGGCGCTGCGTACATCAGTAAAACAATTCGGAGGCAATTATGTCGGTTGAAATACGTGTCCCGGCATTGGGAGAATCAATCGTAGATGCGGTGATTGCAAGCTGGCTGAAACACGAGGGTGATCCTATAAAACAGGGAGAGGCGCTTTTAGAACTGGAAACCGATAAGGTCAATGTCGAGGTCAGCGCCGAGCAGAGCGGCGTGCTGCAAAAGATTCTTAAGCGAGAGGGAGATGTCGTTGCCGTTGGTGACGTGCTGGGTATGATCGGCGAAAGTGAGGCGGCTCCCCCAGGTGTACGCCCAGAAACACCTGCTGAGCAGCAATCCTCTGCAAAAGCCAAGACAAATGGGCAACAGCCATCCAGCGGACAACAACAGCCGGCACCTGCGGCGGCTGATGGACAGAGACCGCCTTCTCCGCTAGCGCGGCGCATCGCAGCCGAATATAACGTTGACCTGTCGCAAGTAAAGGGCAATAGCCCTCATGGTCGTGTGACCAGGGATGATGTGATCAGTTACATGGAGAAGACATCCACCCAGCCGGTTCCGGCTCCCGTTTCACCAAATGCCTTCGCGGCATCATCAACGCAACCAACTGACAGCGTCCCTGTAACTCCTGCCGTTGAAACACCTTCAAGAGAAGTTCCTGCCCCCCCGGCAATTCCAAAACCCGCCATCCAACCTGAACCACGGGGTCGCGAAGAGCGTATACGGCTTTCGCGGCGGCGACAAACTATTGCCCAACGCCTCGTTGAAGCGCAACATACGGCCGCAATGCTCACAACGTTTAACGAGATCGACATGAACGCGGTGATGGAGGTTCGCAATCGGCGGAAGGAAACCTTTAGAGAGCGTCACAATGTTTCGCTTGGCTTCATGTCGTTTTTCACCAAAGCTGTGGTGGGTGCCCTCAAGGCCTTTCCACACCTGAATGCCGAGATTCAGGGCAATGAGATGGTCTTGAAATATTACTACGATATAGGCATTGCCGTTGGCGCAGAAGAGGGTCTGGTTGTACCAGTATTGCGCGAGGCTGATCGCAAGAGTTTTGCCGAAATCGAACGTGAGATTGCGGAACTTGCGAAGCGGGTGCGGGAGAATTCACTCTCGCTTGTCGAGTTACAGGGAGGCACATTCACCATTACTAATGGAGGTGTATTTGGTTCGCTGCTCTCCACCCCGATTTTAAATGCGCCCCAGGTTGGCATTTTAGGTATGCATAAGATCGAGCAGCGTCCGGTCGTCGTTAATGGTCAGATAGTGATCCGCCCTATGATGTACGTGGCGCTCTCCTACGATCACCGTATTGTGGATGGTCGAGAAGCTGTGCAGTTTCTTGTGAGGGTGAAGGAACTGGTAGAAGACCCAGAGACACTCCTGTTGGAGGGATAAAAATCGGCAAGGTTTCTCTCTCGACAATAATCCGTTCAACCTGTATAATCTAGTGGAGCAAATCACCCTGAAATACTCTCCAGGAAAGAGAGCATGGCATCGACAAGTGGCTGGTTCTCGAAAGAAACCAGGAATATACTACTTGTGTTTGAATGCCAGAAAAACTACGTATCCTTTTGCCGTGGTGCTGGAACTCCTTGAGAGGCGAGGAAATACCCTACCAGTTGGCAGGAACAAAGGGAGTCGGCTTGCAATGGGATTGGATAACAACGACGATATAAATTCTCTAGTTGGCAAATCACTCGGCCAGTTCCGTATTGTTGAGCGCATTGGTGCTGGCGGTATGGCAGTTGTCTTTAAAGCCTATCAGCCAACCCTTGATCGCTACGTGGCCGTCAAGGTATTGCCCACCTATCATACGCGAGATCCAATCTTTTTGAAGCGCTTCACACAAGAGGCACGCTCGGTTGCGAAATTAGCTCACCCAAATATTGTGCAGATACATGATTTCGGTGAGCAAGATAACATAACTTATATCGTCATGGAGTATGTCGAAGACGGAACCCTCAAAGACCGTTTAAGACAGCGTCCTTTAACCATTCCGGAGGCGGTTGATTTCGTAATTCAGGCTGCCGAGGGATTGGGAAGCGCGCATAGTCATGGCATTATTCATCGCGATGTGAAACCCGCTAATATGCTGCTGCGTAAAGATGGCCATCTGCTGCTTTCTGATTTTGGGATCGCAAAAATCCTGGAGGGAACCACCAATCTTACGCGAGTCGGCACAGGTATTGGCACGCCGCAATATATGTCACCGGAACAGGGGACCGGGCAACCGGTAGACCGCCGGAGCGATATCTACTCGTTAGGGATTGTCTTGTTCCATGCCTTGACGGGCCGCGTTCCCTTTACCGCTGATAGCCCGCTCTCGATTACGGTGAAGCATCTGAATGATCCCTTGCCCGTCGAGAACCTGCGGGCTGTGGGGGTGCCACAACCAATTGAGCAAGTGCTACTCACGATGACCGCTAAAGTTTCCGCCGATCGCTATCAAACGACCGATGCGTTGATCGAGGCCTTAACCAGGGCGCTCACGCTTTCGCAACTTACTTTGCCGCGCTGGCGCACGGGTTTTCAATCGAGAGGATCCCCTGTGACCTCGGCGGATCAGCAACCGGCTTTCTCAGGACCACTATCCAATCCTGGTGGTGGGTTGGGTCGGGTTTCCCAGCCACTGGCTCCAAGCTTTGCGTCATTGGCACCCAATTCGAGACCATCGATGGTGACTGTGCCGTGTTTTCGCTGTGGGGCAGCTAATCAAAGTGATCGCCTGTTCTGTACCTCCTGTGGGTATGAATTATCTGATAAGTGGGCTGCTGCGGATCGTTATATTGGGCCGAAAGGCCGCCCGGTGCTGGCGAGGCTTTCGCTGCAGAATGGGCAAATGGCTGGCCGCTCCTACCTATTTCACCAGGCTGTCACGACGATCGGCCGCACGAATGGGAACGATCTCATCATTTCAGGTCGCACCGTCTCCAGGCGTCATGCGCGGCTCTGGTTTGAAGGCGGTCGCTGGTACCTGGCAGATATGCAAAGCGCTAACGGCACGTTACTCAATAATATGCGGCTTCAGCCAAATCAAGCTGTCGCTCTGAATGATGGCGACGTTATCAATTTTGGTGATGAAATCGCGGTGTTTAACATCGTGTACTAATGGTTCCCCGGATTGATTCTGGGGGTAGTTATGATTTCATTACCATATCCTCTTCATCCTAACCAATTCACTACCATTCGTCTCTTACCTCTTCTGGCAAACTGGTTATGCTATACCCATGACTATTTCTAGCCACGAGAAAGGAAAAACTGACGATGAGTGAAAGACGCTCTAGCCCTGGAGCATTTTCGATTATACTCGATTTGTGTCGGTCTTCCGAGAAAAAAATAGAAGGAAGACAGGATCAATGAGTGAAAAACAGAAGCAATTTGGAACGTTCGCGCAGTCTATCTCCAAGAAATGGAAGTTTCTCGTTCTCTCGGGGTTAACGCTTACTGTCATGCTGCTGGGTGTTTTCAACGTGTTTCCACATCAACAAGCTACCCACGCTGCGTCTTCGGTGAGTGGTGATTGGACGATGTATATGTACGGCGATAAACATCAAGGCTTCAATAGCGCCGAGACGATCATCAATCCAAATTCTGCCTCTCACTTGAAAGTGTCTTGGAAGTATAAGGGAGGAGGAGCAATCTTCTCCCAACCTGTCCTCTCCAACGGAAAGATCTACTGGGGCTCGGTGGATGGATTCGAGCATGCGACGGATCTCAAGGGTAACCAAATCTGGCAACGAAATCTAGGGGCAAGGACCGGATGTACTCCTCTACCCACGCTTGGGGTGATAAGTACAGCTACAGTAGCCACCGTATCGATCAAAGGTACTCAGACCTCCGTGGTCTTTGTGGGTGGAGGTGATGACCATCTCTACGCCCTGAATGCCTCTACAGGGGCAGTTATCTGGCGTACCGCCATAGGTAACCCGGCAACAAACACCTTCCTTTGGGATTCGCCCCTTGTGTACAACAATAGTGTCTATATCGGTTCTGCGACGGATGGCGAGCCAAAATGTCCGCTAATACCGGCACAGCTTGATCAGTTAAACGTGGCGACCGGGCAAATTCAGCATACGTTTAACGTCGTACCTAACGGTTGTCTGGGTGGCGGCATCTGGACTTCACCGACACTCGATACCAGTGACAATTCGATTTACATTACTACAGGCACGCAAGGCTCGTTCCATTCATGCAAAGAGCCCTATGCGATTGCGATGGTCAAAGTTCGCGCATCAGATTTGTCGTATATCGATTCCTGGCAAATACCCCCGGCTCTCAGAGGGAATGATAGCGATTTTGGAGCGACACCCACGCTTTTCAATGCAACCATTGGAGGTGTTACACGTAAACTGGTAGGCGCCATCAACAAGAACGGGATCTACTATGCTTTCGACCGTACAGCACTGCACAACGGCCCAGTATGGACAGCTCAGTTAGCCGAACCAGGAGATTGCCCTCAATGCGGAAAGGGAAGTATCTCGTCCAGCGCCTGGAATGGCACGGCACTCTTTGTGGCAACCACCAAGACGACTATCAAGGGCAAAACGTGTGCCGGAAGCCAGCGCGCACTCAATCCAGCAACCGGTGCCTCCATCTGGGAGCGTTGTCTGGTGGATGGAGGGGTGCTTGGAGCGGTTTCAATGGTTCCAGGAGTGGTAGCGGTGGTAGCGGGTCCCAATTTAGTCCTGCTTTCGAGCGTGACGGGGAAAACGCTCTTCGACTCTAAAGATATTGGTGTCACAGGACTCTATGGCTCGGCATCCATCTCGCACGGGGTCCTGTATGTGGGAAGCACAACGAAGAAACTCTATGCATTTGGAACCTAAAACAACGCGCTCCTCTGGCACATGAGGAGCTCCCTCTGTGCAGCAGGAAGAGCCTCTCATGCTGCTTACAGGAGGGTACGAGGAGCGTCTCCTTTAGCAGTGAGGCTGTGCAAGCACAGCCTCACTGCATGGCATGCAGGAAGGTTCATGCTGGACTGTGCCATTCATCCTTGAGCAATCCAAAGTAGTGTTCGTCCTCGAAATGGTCCCGAAAGGAGTAGCGCTGGCGCAAGGTTCCTTCATAGGTAAAGCCAAGCTTGAGCAACAGGCCTTTGGAGCGCTCATTGGCAATATCGATAATCGCTTCAACTCGATGCAACCCCAGTTCACTAAACCCATAGGTCAGAATGGTAGACAGCGCTTCCGTCATGATGCTCTGTCCCCAAAAGGCACGATTGAGTTCATAGCCCGTTTCGGCGCGATGAAAGCCTGCGTCGAAGTGATGGAAACTGCAAGACCCGATCACGCGGTCTTCGCCCCTGAGCGTGATACCCCAGCGGATAGCCTCGCGCCGGGCATAGTGTGCCTGGATCTGTTCGATCAAGGCATGTGTCTCGTCTACAGACCGATGCGGCTCATGTCCATAGAACTGCATGGCTTCCTCATCAGAAAACGTTGCAAAGAGGTCCTCTGCATCAGTCGGCTGGATTTGCCGAAGGAACAAGCGGTTCGTGGTGAGGGACGGAAAGTGGGTAAAGGCTGCAGCGATGGTCATAAAAAAGCCCCTCTGTGAAAAGAAGTTGTCTTGTTCCCAAGCATATCATATCTGTTCAACTTTTGTCCAAGGAAAGAATGTTATTAAGGGACATAAGCAGACATAGAAACACGAGTAGCAGCATGCTATAATGACAGCATTGCATCTTCTCACAGAGAAACTTTCACTCTGCTCGAGCGCGGCAACTGTAATCTCTTATGGAACCAATAGCGTGTTCCATAACAAGCGATAGACGTATATACCTGGAAAGGATCACTAGGATGAGTTCCATTAATCCCATCGCACAAGTAGCACAGCAAATACTTCTGGGAAGCGCTGTCAGGCAAAATCATGCGCTTGAGCATGCTACCATTGTATTGCTGAACCGGAAATATCCTGATGTGCGCTTTGCCGGCATTTCTTTTGCAGCTGGCTTTTTTGTGTTCGGTGACGTGCCGAGCGAGGCGGTTCTCCCTGCAGCACAGGAGGCGTTGACGTTGCTGCGTACGACCTCACCGGAGTTAGCGATCCATGAGCGCTGTGGCACAAACTTGGCCGTAACTGCTATGCTTACCGGTCTATCAGCCATGACGGTAGCCAGACTGCGCCGGCCTTATGGTACGTTCAATAACGTGCTTCTGGCAACAATGGCTTCCATGATTGTATCGCGTCCACTGGGACTATCGGTTCAGCGTCATTTAACCACGCAAACGCCTAATGCATCTATGAAGATCACGGGAGTGAAGTCTACATCAGTCTTTGGAACACCAGCTCACTTTGTAAGCACAGATAATCCTGAGGCCGCGGCGTTGTTCTCATAATTGTAGTAATAGAGGTAACTATGAAGGAACGTAGTCGTTTTTTAGTAGAAACGACCTGGTTGGCAGAACACATGCAAGATCCACACCTGCGCATTGTGGATATGCGTGGCTATGTGCGAACAGTGGAGCGGGATGGCGTTCAAGAGGCTCGGTATATAGGTGCGCGCGACGAATATGAGCAGGCGCATATTCCTGGTGCTTTGTACATCGACTGGACGAGCGATATCGTTGATCCTGACGATCCCATAGAAGCCCAGATAGCTCCCACTGAGCGCTTTGCGCAGGTAATGGGTCGTTTGGGTGTGGGCGATCAACACCTGGTTGTGGCCTACGATGCGCACCCGGCCTCCCAGTTTGCCACGCGCCTGTGGTGGGCACTCAACTATTACGGTCACGACCAGGTCGTAGTGCTTAACGGAGGGCTACCCAAATGGCAACGTGAGAACCTGCCATTGACTGACACTATTCCAGTTTACCCTCCCGCTACATTTACTCCTGTTGTGCGCCCTGAACTGCGAGCCACTGCCGAAGATGTGCTGAACATGCTTGGCCAGCGGGCTGTAGCGCTTATCGATGCCCGTGAGCGGGGACAATATACTGGCGCGATTGTACGCAAGCCTGGCCGTCCAGGTCACATTCCAGGCGCAATCAATATCCCGCGCGAGGAAATAGTGGACTTGGAGACGGGTACATTTCGCAGCAACGAGGAACTTGAGAAGGTTTTCTCTAACGAGCATATCGCACCACAGCAACATGTTGTGGCGTACTGTAATGGGGGAGTTGCTGCCACCACTATTCTCTTTAGCCTATCGATGCTCGGTTATCCCTCGCTGACAAATTATGATGGCTCCTGGAATGAGTGGGGCAAACGCCCGGACCTACCAACCGAACTCTGATGCGAGGAAGGCTTTTTGGAACTCCCACATGCAAGAAGATCAACTGGAACGTGGACAGGAAGACCTGCTTGAGATCAAGCAGGTCATGCAGGCCTTTGGTGTCGGTGAATGGATTAATCTTGGTCCAACCGAATCCATACAAAGTGGGCTGCTGAGTATTCTTGTCGAGATATATGGGCAACGCTATATCCTCAAAGAACGGCCTGGTGGTTTTGTTGGACAGGACGCAAGCAACGCGAACCATAGCTTTGCCTTCCAACGCTATTTGCGGAAAGAAGGTATTCCCATTCCCCCATTATGGCTCAATCCCCAGGGAGATCCACTCGTGACAATTGGCGAGGATTCCTTTGAGCTACAACAGTGGGTAGACGGCGATAGGTATAGCTCTACTGATCCTCGTAGCCTATCGTGGGTAGCATCAGCCGGAGAAATGCTGGCTCGCTTACATCAAGCATCGCTTCACTATCCGGGGCCAGTATATCATTGGCCTCCGGAGGTACAGGCTGGAGGATTGGTGCAAGGCTGGCTGAACTTTGCTCGAGGCAAGGCTGAACAAAGTGAGATATATGCGCTTGCTGCTGCGCTCTCAAACCTGGTCGATCAATGGGAAGCAGTCCTACCTGCTGCAATGATGAGTATTGGTTCAGTGCGAGGACTGCCAGAATTCCATATTCATGGGGACTATCACGCACTGAACTTGCGTTTTGACTTCCAAGCTATCAGCGCTGTTCTGGGACTGGATGCGTCTCGTTGGGAGAAACGCATCATCGAGCTTGCCTATGCCCTCTTCTATTTTAGCGCCCTAGAATGGCAACCAGGCAGTAGTATGACTCGACCGCTCGTGAAACGCGGTCTGGAGCCTGAACGCGCTCGCAGATTCCTGGAAGCGTATGGCGCAATTTATCCGCCTGTTGCTGCTGAAGCGCAACTGCTGTTAGATGCTCTAACGCTTGTTGCCCCGATCATTACTATTAATGGCCCCCTCGAGGATCTCTTTTTCACCCAGGAAGATATTGAAGAAGCTTTGATCGAGGATGTGTTGGAAAGGCTGGCCTGGGCCGTTTCACTTCCATCCTGGCTAGGTCGGGTGCGCCGTTCGCTGGCTGAGATGTGGCAGTAGGAAGTTTGCGTTTATTGGCGCTCCTCTCTTCCAAGCTTGTCTGATATCTTGATGGTATCGTCCGTATAAGTAATATCCTCAAATCACTTTACATAATAATCATGTGCCTGTTGCAATAAGGGGCATCGCACCTGGTGTTTACTGGCTCGACTCAAAAGAGGACTGAAAAGTGCTTCCGCTTCGTGAGGCCGATTTGCCCAGACATCGCGTGCAAATGAGGAGTCTGCCTGTGGATCAAAACGTTCCGCTACTGCCAGGCTAGCAGCAGCGGGATCGGTGGGCATGGGAACACCGCAAGCTTGAGCTATATGCGCGATTTCGCTCGCTATTTCTCCCCATCGTTCGCGGGCGTGCTTGTCTTCACGTATTTTGCCAATGGGCTGGCGCATTTCTGAATTGATGATTGAAAACGGTACAAGAAAGAGTTGCTTCATCCACATGCGGCGCTCAATATCATCAACCAGGGCGGCTTCAACACCGGCATTCTCCAACGCATTCACCAGTGGTTCCAATGCAGCTCGATGTGACATGGGAAGAAATAATTGCGCTACTCCTGGCTTTACATCTATGACGCCAGGTGAGACAATGTGTGCCCCAACGTACATTACGCCCATGATGGATCTTTCTGGTCCAATTACCTCGCAAACATTATCGTACGCAGCAAAACCATTTTGCACGGTAATGACAAGCGTTTCCGGTGCAATACGCGGAGCTATCTCCTCCAGGAGTGCAGGTATATCATACGATTTTGTGGTAAGCAACAGGATTGGAGCAAACTGCTGTACGTCATCAAGCGCTGAGCAGTTGATCGGGGAGTAATTATAGCGTTTGTCGTCTGATATGATTGTCAGGCCAGCCTCGCGGAGCTGACGCAGTGCTGCCCCGCGAGAGATAACGCGGGGGCGTAAACCTCCACGGTAGAATGAGGACGCCAGGAAGCCTCCTGCTCCTCCTACTCCTATCACGTCAACTGCTGAATCCATAACTCCTCCTTATTTCGGTAGATCCTTTGTTGGTCATATTGTGCTACGTTGTCGTTGTACCGTAATAAGGTCGCTGAGTACACCATAGGCTGTTTGAGTAACGCCCGGTTCATGTTCCATAAATGTGATAGTACCCATCGCCTCGGTTTCGAGTGAGATCACGCCTGTCGTGTCCTTGCCCACATGCAAGATGTCATCCAAACTGATACGGCGAGGTCGCACTTCAGCTATAAGGACACCGTATTTACGATGGGCTTGACTTACCAGGCGAAAGGGTGAACCCGCCAGTGCAGCCGCGCAAATTTCATCAGAAGTAAGGTCACGAATGCCCTCGCGTTCGACCATGTGCGGAATGAGTTGGCCCTCAAGAAGCGTATTTGCCAGGATGGTAGTCTTCATGACTGCATCCCAGCCATCAAGATCATACCAGGGATCAGCTTCTGCTACACCGATTTGCTGCGCTTTGTGGATTGCCTCTTCCCGTGAGTAACCCTGCTCAATCATATTCAAGACAACGCTGCTGGTTGAGTTCAGTATAGCCCTGAATGACCGTATGCCGACCGCGGGCAGAGTAAATTCAGCCAGGTTAATCAAGGGTAGCCCATCCATTACTGTCGCTTCGTAACGGAACTGTACCTCGTGGAGGCGCGCCAGGGACTGAAGCTCAACTTGTGCATAGGCCACCGGCCCCTTATTCGCTGTAATTGCATCCATACCAGCTTCCATGGCTTTGCGAATATGCAGTAGAGCTGGTTGGCCATTTAAGGGATTGAGCGTGGTAAGCTCGATGAAAAGCGATGCTCCTGCGTCTTTCCCCATCTGAATGAATGCCTCAACATTTTCCGCACGGGATCCTACACTGCTAAACCAGTATAGAGGATCTGGTTCGCTCGCAAGCAATTCAGCATTAATTCCTTCAGGATGGATATAGAGGCCACGACTACGTGAGCCTATCCCAGCGACCACCGGACGTATGCCTAACTCGCGACCCAACCATTCGCTCCGTGAAGCTAGCAGAGGGAGGAAAGCTTGAGCGACGTGTCCGTAACCCAACACGAGCAAACGGAGCGGCGGAAGCAGTGCAGAAAGAGAAGTTTCGCTCATAGGTACATACCTGTGTTACAAGGTCAAAGTGTTGTTCGATGCTACGACTCGGGGGATGATGCCCGGCCCGGAGCAGTACAAAGAGCGCAACGAACAACAGAATTGCGACTAAGACAATAATCACCAGGATGAGTATCTTACGGGTCCCGCTGAGAACAGCAGTACTCGAAGGTCGCGTATTTGATGAAGCGGATAGTGCTTGTGGGACTTGCGGAACTTCCACTGAAGTGTGGGCCGAGGACTGAATGAACGGTTTTGGTACAGTCTCCTGTGGGGCAGGCGAAAACGTCCTGTTGTGTACAGGTGGTTTCGATGGTAGGCGGGCCATTCTTTGCGAATCGGTTGGAGGTGCCGGAGTTGGTGAGGCCGTAGGTGTCTGTTTTAGCATATGCGCTGGCATGTGTATTGACTTTGGTAACAGCTGTGGATCCGCAAGTGTAGGTCCCGGCGAATCATTGGAAATTGCACTATTATTTTGTTGAAAAGGTGCTTTTGTGTTTGAGGTAGTGAAGGCTGGTGCTGATTGTGAAGTTGCTGCCATATTTGACAAAGGTGTGTTTGCGAGCGAACTACCGCACTTAGGACAAAAAGTAGCCTGCCGTAGCAGTTCTGCATTACATCGCGGGCAATGGATGGTTGGGGATGGCGATACTGAAGGCTGTGGTGATGGTGTAGGCGATGTTGCGGACGCATCTCGTGAAGACTGATCCGTTCTTTGCGCATTTTGCATGGTCTCGAAGAGCAGCGGCAAATCTGGTTGTGTGCTGTGCGGGTCTGCAGGGCGCATGGACGCAGCGGGTGGTTGCGTTGACGATGGCAAAGCCGCCAGGACCATTTTGAGGTTGTTGCTCAGCTCTGCAACAGATTGGTAGCGATCCTTTGGCAGCATTGCCATCGCTTGCTTGATGATAACATTGAGATGCTCTAATAGTTCAGGTGGAAGCGTACCCAACTGTGCCAGGTGCCTTGAATGGCGTGGCGGAGGTTTCGCTGGCTTCGAAATACCTAGCCGGAATTGCCGGCCGCTGCTTGCCTCTGCACCCGTTTCGGGTGGATTATGCGCAAGCTGCTCTTGTAACGATGGCAAATCTGGCAGGCCTTGTTGAATTGATTGATTGCGGGTTGAAACGCTTGGAGGCTCGTGAGTAGTGAGCGCGAAATAGAGCGTTGCGCCTAAGGCATACACATCTGAACGCGTATCGGTCCCACTGCCCCCTGGATATTGTTCCAGAGGAGCGTAACCGGGTGTGCCTTGATGGCGGATGAAAAAGAGCGTGCGCGCTCCATCCGCCGCCGCTTTAGCATTACCTAGGTCTACTAATATTGTAGTCCCATTTGGTGTGATGCGGATATTATCTGGTTTGATGTCGCGATGAATGACAGGCGGATTCTGACTATGCAAGAAGGTAACGGCATCACAAATGGAGATGATCCAGGTCATAATACGAGCCAGGGGCACAACCTCGTTGCGCTGGCGCACGACACGGATGTAGTCGGTGAGATCACTGCCCTCAATATATCCCAAGACTACATAGTAGTGCCCGCGCTCATCAAATGCTGCCTGGAAAGCTGGCAGGCTTGGATGGTGCAAGTGGCTGAGGACGCGCGCTTCATGCTCTAGTTGTGCCTTCCCGCTTGTCCCTGTCACTAGATATTCTTTGATTGCGTACTGTTGATTCGTCTGCAGGTCTATCGATAAATACACATGCCCAAAGCCACCACTGCCCAAGACACGCTCGATACGGTAGCGCCCGTGCAGTACAGTACCCGACGGTAGCGTTTCCATCATCATAGAGGGCGTCTCCTTTTTCGCTTTCACGAACATTGTAACGGCAAGGGGGCGACTTATAAAATGAGCTGCGTAACTTTTTGGTATAGGTATTATGCCTTCTCAGGCATTATACACCAGATGAGGTGATACTGTCATGTGTTAGGCTGATCTCTTAAACAGATACTGGGTGTATATTGGAGATTTATTCATTTGATGTACGAGCTTGAATTTGTGGAGGCGACGGAGAAACACGTGCTTGAGAGAGGAAAGCCCAGTTATTCTGTTTGCAGACACGCAGGTACATAAATGTTTCTGTTTGCTGTACCCCTTGCACTTTATAGAGCTTTTCGGTTAAAAAACTCAGGAGGTGATCGTTATCACGACAAACAACTTCTGCTAATAGATCAAAGCTGCCGGCACAGATAATGAGATAAATTATTTCTTCGAATGCCGAAATTTCGTTTGCTACTTCCATAAGCCGGTCGCCAGAGACACGGATTCCAATCATACTTGCGTGTGAAAAACCTAATTTCACCGGGTTCGTGATTGCCACGATCTGCATGACGCGTGTATTGATCAGGTTGGCGACCCGCTGACGCACGCTGGCTTCAGAGATGCCAAATTCTGCAGCCAATTTTGTGAATGGGCGCCTGCCATCCAACTGCAGCGCTTCAATGATGCGCTGGTCAATCTCGTCTATCGAATTTTTACTGTTATTTTGTTCCATGGTTGGATTATAGTATCACCTTGGGGCCACGTATGCAATAAGTTGTTGGTCTTATTTCTCATATCGTAAGATAAATGATGGCACTTGCGAGGAAAGCCACAACTTTTTGCTATGCTTTATTGATAAAGTGGCCACTATCTTAGGGTCTATATTTCCAGCGCTGGTTCGAGAAAGGAAGCCATCTATGCAAATCGACCGTACCGGGCTCGTCTTCGATGAGTGTTATTTGCGCCATGATACTGGTATGCAGACAAACGTTGTCATGCGCAATGGTTCGTTTCAATTAGAGCCAGAACCGCATCCCTCATCGATATATGTCACACAGCGCATCAAACAATTTCTTGATGGATCCGGTCTAACAACTCGGATGCAAACCATACCAGCGCGAGCTGCCACGGAAGACGAACTTGCTGTGTATCACACCCGAGAATACATTGTCGGAGTACGTGCCCATGTAGAGGGTGGTCCCATGAAAGGAAACTGGGGTGAGATCGAAAGCGATACCCCCTTAAGCAGCGGTTCTTTTGATGCCGCTATATATGCGGCTGGCGGAGCAATCAATGCAGTACAGGCAGTAATGAATGGTGAGGTGCGGAATGTCTATGCGCTCTTGCGCCCTCCTGGTCACCATGCGATGAGCAATCGAGCAATGGGCTTCTGTATCTTTAATAACGCCGTAGTAGCTGCTCATTATGCACGAAATATCTATGGTCTTGAGCGCATCATGATCGTGGACTGGGATGTACATCATGGTAATGGCACCCAGGATGCTTTCTATGTTGATCCTGGCGTGCTCTTCGTCTCACTGCATCAACAGAACTGGTATCCCAAACTCGCTGGCGAGCTGGAGCAGGTTGGAACTGGCGCTGGTGCTGGCTATACGGTGAACATACCTCTCCCGGCAGGTACAGGAGATAGGGGGTATTGCGCGGCATTTGAGCAACTGGTTATCCCAATTGGATTGCAGTATCGGCCGCAACTGGTGCTAATCTCGGCAGGACAGGACGCCAATTGGCTTGATCCCCTGGCTCAGATGATGGTCACAATGGCAGGTTTCCGTAAGCTATCCGAACTCATACGTACCCTTGCTGAAGAAGTTTGCGAAGGGCGGCTGGTGATGTTGCAAGAGGGTGGCTATAGCGCGGCATATGTACCCTACTGCACCGTTGCTGCTGTTGAGCCGCTATTAGGAGTCGATCTGGGTATTGTTGATCTATATGATGGTACTTCAGAAGTTGAACGCAGCGCGACGATCTTTACACAGGAGACACAGAATGCTCTGCTAGAAGCGAGAAGGTGGCATAGGAACTGGTGGATGATTTAGCCTGGAATTTCCTATAGCCATAGGCTATTACACCCACGCTTACCCGCCAACAACCACTTTTACATCAGCAACACAAACTGCCCGTTTTTCAAGAACAACTCTCCATCAACCCACACCTCACCATACTGGCGCAGGTCACATACCATATCCCAATGGAGCGCAGATACATTCAGCCCACCGGATTCAGGATAGCTGCGGCCCATAGCAATATGGATTGTACCGCCGATTTTCTCGTCGTAGAGAATGTTGCCAGTAGTCTCTCGTATACCATAATTCATACCGAAAGCAAATTCACCAATGCGGCGCGCCCCCTCGTCGACATGCAGCATGCTCAGCAGGTAGTCCTCACTTGACGCAGCATGTGCTTCTACAATATTCCCCTCATCAAAGCGCAGCCGAATGTCGTCTACGGCATGCCCATCATAGTTGGTAGGCAATGTAAAGTGTATGATCCCCTTGGCACTATTCTCAATGGGTCCGCAGTAGACCTCCCCATCTGGGAGATTTATATGCCCATCGCAGGCCAGAAACGGGCGATCCTCAATCGAAAGGGTCAGGTCGGTATCCTCGCCCAGTATATGTACCTCCTTGTGGCCCTGTAGCCAGGCAATCAATGTTTTTTGCTGTGCAGCCATCGCATTCCATTGCGTAATGGGGTCTGGATAGTTGAGCATACAGGCATTGCAGACGAATTCCCAGTATTCTTCCAGGGACATATTCGCATTTTGTGCATAGGCTTGTGTCGGGTATTGGGTATAGCACCAGCGCATAAGTCCCTGGGCTGCCCGTTGTGACCAAAGCGTATCTACAGCATCGTAGGCTTTGCGGTACTTCGCAGCATGAAGTGGATCGATTCTTGAGAGACGGCGCGTGTTTGTTTCGGCATCGACATAAAGTAGGCAATCGAAACGTTCATTGAGCAGTTGTGTGATAGGTGAAACGAAGTTTAGCTGATCCTCATTAGCCTCTTTGAGATAGATTTCGCGAGCATCCTCCATTACAAGATTAAGTTCGGGATGCCCTCCAACCCGCAGAGCCTCTCGGTATACCTCGCGTAGTAGGGGAATAGCTTCGGTTCCTCCCTGAATGGCGACCAGATTGCCGGGCTGAACATGTAACGAATAGCGAACCAGAATCTGCGCCATACGGCTCAAGCGGCTATCAACAAATGGCATAACGATATACTCCCTTTTTCTTGATCCAGCACCAGCGCACCTCTACTGAGAGGTTGCGTTAGATATGGTATACTCTACTTACGCCAGCCTTGACTTAGACGACGAGGAGGTCCTCCATGGAGCAAACGCCACATGCCCGGTACGATGAATTTGCCGAACAGTTTACGTCCGTATTATACGAAAATTGGTCGGAAATCCTCCAGGACGTTAACTGCTAACATGAGCAAACCATTCACCATTTTGTGACTACTGTGGAGGTGCCATACCATCAATAAACCCAAGCGAAATGCTACTTATACTCTCGTCGGTTACCTAATGGTAATGATCGCAGCCATATTGTTTGGTGTCAATGGAACCCTCTCGCGCCTGCTTTTCGACGACGGCATTTCACCTCTTACATTGATTGAGTTTCGTATGCTCATTGGCGGGATCTGCCTGATGGCTGTACTGTTCATTGGGCAGCGCAAGGGATTGAAAGTGCAACGCCCTTATTGGGGTTGGGTTGTTGCCTTTGGTATTTCCCTGGCATTGACTACCTATACCTACTTACTGTCGATCAGTCGCCTGCCAATCGCCGTTGCATTAGTTATAATCTTCACTGCGACAGCCTGGATGGCCCTCTGGGAAGCTATTCGACGTTGGCGCATGCCTTCGAGGCATGTGCTAATCGCATTAAGCCTCACTTTTAGTGGAGTTATTCTCCTGACTGGTATCTGGCGCCAGAATCTCAATGGTCTGGATCCCCTTGGGATTTTTTTCGCCTTCCTCGGCCTTATGACCTACATAGCTTACCTCTTGCTTGGCCGTCGCGTTGGAAGATATCTACCTTCGATTACCTCGACAGGGTATGGTGCCCTTGTAGCCAGCCTCTTCTGGTTCATAGTACAGCCCCCGTGGGCTATACCCGCCAATACCTGGACCCTCTATCACTTATTCCTGATACTACTCGTGGGTATCGTCGGCATGGCCATTCCATTTACTCTCATCCTTGGTGCATTGCGGCGCATCGACGCAATTCGCGTTGGCATTGTCAGCATGCTTGAACTCCCTGCTGCAGGAATAATTGCGTACTACTGGTTAGGCCAGCGCCTGGATACCTGGCAGATTACAGGCTGCGTTCTGGTGCTTATTGGGATCACGATTCTGCAATATGAGAAGCCAGAGATCAAACAGATAGAGTGAGCAATATATTCTTAATTTATCAAGTGCAAGGTAGCGCGAATCCGTCACCAAGATGCTCAGCGAGTTCCAGCAAGCAGGTCCAGTGAACCTCTCCCGTGGGCACATCATCCTGCGGGATGAGGCAGCGCTTGAGCAGTAGAACGGGAGGAGAACAACATGACCCGCACCCACTACGATCTGACGATCATCAGTCTCATCTCTCATCAGGCACTCACACGGAATACAGACTGCTCATCCTCAGCGAAAGCGATTGGACGCTCCTCCAGTGACCATCATCAGGGACTCCCGGATCTCTTTGATCTGCTCGACGGCCTCGCGCAGGGGAAAGAGGCGGGGTGAGATCAGCAGATCGGGGGCGGTCGCAACGGGGTGCCAGTAGACCCCATCGCGGTTCACGGTCACCTCCGGTTCGAGCGCGGGCAGTGAAATAGCCATGCCCTTCGCCGAGAAGCCGCGAAGGACGAGAGGACGGATGATGTGATCTTCATCGGGGATCCCAAGCGCGCGATGCAGCCGGCACATGGCAGCGAGGTCCTGGCTATTCTCGGGAGTCTGGGTGGTTCCTAAACGCGCATGGAATCCTGCGGCCTTGAGGCGTATAATGGCATCGATGGCCTTCTGCCAGCTTCCAGCACCACGGTAAAAATCATGAGTCGCTGCATTCGAGCCATCCAGGCTGATCTGGACGGTCAGGCGCTCCCTGTGGGGCAGGGCCTCGAGCTGTTGCAGACGCTTGCCTTTGAGCAGAATGCCGTTGCTGAGCGCGGTGACATGCATCCGTTCCAGGCCGTAGTGCATCATCGAGAAGATGTCGTGCAGGATAAATGGTTCGCCTCCTGTCAGGAAGAGTTCCGTCATCCCTAACGTTACCGCTTCATCTATCAGACGGCGGACCTGTGGGAGCGCGAGTCCGTTGCGCTCGGCTCCCACAAAGGACTCTGCCACGCAATAACTGCAGGAAAGATTGCAGTCGTAGTTGGTATAGATCCAGAGACGATCGAGCAGATTTCCCCCGTCGCCCTGCGGATTGGTATGAGCTAAGGGCATGCTCATCTCCCCTCCTTCGTGTATACGGCATCCTTCCCTCAGAAATGATAGTCAGTTGCCGTGATGCTTCCTTGCTGATCGTAAAAACCGGCAAGCTCTACAGCCGCCTCAAGGGCCTGATAGCCGCCTACTCTTCCTGGATACCACGCTTGTAATCCCTCCAGGTCGCACAGTGGCCGCACATCCGGGTCCTCATAAGACATGTCGATGAGCAGCGACTGAAAGTGGGCAATCAGCTCGGGTGAGGCTGTTGACACTACGGTGAAGTTACAGTGGTCGAAGGAGGGGGTCCGGGCGAGCATACGTGTTGTCCCGGCAGGCAGCGTTCCTTGCAAGAGAAACAGGTGATAGTTGTATTCGAGCAGGCACGCTGCAGAGGCCTCACCTGTAATAAGGGCCTGTGCGGCATCGCGCTCTCCTCCGATGTGGTCCCCGTGCTTGCCGACGAGCACATTATGGTAGTGAACCACGATGTCGCAGCCTGGAGCGAGACCCAGAGTCTGGAAATGCGCGAGCGGCAGGAGCGTAGCCTGCGGCGAATCCACCGCGCCGACCGCAACAACTCGTCCCTTGAGATCCGTCACTGCCTTGATGGGCCCATCCTCTTGCACCACGACAACAGAGGTCAGCTCACAGTCGGTATCTCGCATAGCGACGGCCCGAGCCTCCAGTCCCCGGGCTGCGGCGAGACGACGGGCGCGTACCCAGGCGAGGGGAGAATTCCATGCCACATGAATCTGTCCATCGATGAGCGCTTCGACCTGGCGCTCATAGTTCGAGTACAGAACGTAGTCCATCCCGAATCCCTGACGTGCAAAATAGGCTTTGAACCCCTCCCAGATCGTCACAACCTTGGGATCGTAGGCCACTGCTCCGAGTAGCAGTATGGTTTCGTCATTCATAATGAACTCTCCTCCCTCCTCTACCCGAACAGCGGCAAGCCGCACACGGCTTTGCCGATAAAATCATAGAGTGCGTCGGTCGTCGGGGCCATGACGGTTGCCGCTCGCGCATCACGGAAGTGGCGCTCGACTCCCACCTCCTTGCGGAATGCGGCCCCACCACAGACGCGCATGGCAAGGTCTGTGACCTCTGTTGACGTCTCACCAGCCGCAGCTTTGACCTCGAGCACACGAAGCACGGCATCTTCTCGCCCGCTTTCAAGAGCATCAAGGCCGTCGAGCAGTAACGCGCGCACCATATCGGTTTTGATGCGCATACGAGCGACATAGGCACGCACGGTGGGCAGATCGGCGAGGGATTGGCCGATATGCTCGAGCGTTGTTCCACCGGCATGCACGGCGGCCTTCGTCGTTGACGCCTCCATCATCCCAAGGCAGCAGCCGGTGCTCATGAACTGGAAGTAGGGAAGGACAATCTGCATCATGATATCGAAACCCTTACCGTCTTCGCCCAGCATAGCGTCTTGAGAAACCATGACTCCGTCGGCCGTGACAGGACTTGAGTAGTTACCGCGCAGCCCCAACCCATCAAATGGCGCCGTGACGCGAAGCCCTTCGGCAGTGGCGGGAAGGAGCCAGAGCGTGCTCATGCCTTCAGCTGCCAAGGGGCGACTTGACCAGACATACAGGTCAGCTTTTCCTGCAGCCGTGATCCAGCTTTTCCTGGCGTCGAGTCGAACGCTCTCACCAGAGGCCGTTGCCGTACTCACTGGTGCCCAGAAGTGGCTGCGTGACCCGGCTTCTGAAAAGGCCAGAGTCGTGACTGCGCGGCCCTCAGCAATCGCTTCTCGAACTGCTCGTGGTCCATGAGCCTCGATAACAGCTCCCGCTGCATAATGCATACAGACGACCAAGGCAGTCGAGGCGCAGTGCCTTGCAATCTGCTCGACGACAAGCGTGGCGGCGCGGATTCCTTCCCCAAGTCCTCCCACCTCTTTTGCGCTCACGAGGCCCAGCAGTCCTGCCCGAGCAAGCGCATCGAGCGCTGCCTGTGGGTATGCTGCCGTTCGGTCAATTTCGCTGGCAGTCGGGGCAATGATTTCTGTGAGAATGGGCTCAAGCGCATCCAGATAGGAGGGACGCGGGGTGGTACTTGCTATTGACATGAAATGCACCTTTCTATACTAAAAAACAATCCGTGAGTTCTTGCTCGAGTGGCAGACTGTTGTCGGGTGATAGCTACTCTGCTTACTGTCTATAAACACCTCTGCCTGTATTAAAACTCTGGAGAAGAGGATGGACGGCAGAAGAGAAGAGTCACACCTCTCATCATCGCCGCACACGGTAGACTGCGACAGCCTCCTCTAGCCTTGAAAGCGCGAAATGCCGGGTCAGTGGCCCGCCTAAACCGAACACATATCCGGGGAAGCGCTGTCCCTCGTCCATGCAGCGCTGCACATCTGCTGTTGCCTCTTCGGTTTCCTCAAAGAGCACGGTCGAGACATGCAGGTTGCCGATAAAACCGATGTGATGCTCCTGGGCAACTTCCCCGACGTACGCCAGGGCCATGCACTCGTCAATAGCAATACTGTGTGCGCCGCTGCCTGCCATCCCACGGATGATTCTGACGCTCTCCCCTCACGCCCAGAAGCTTGAAGTTTTGCCCGCCCGGTGGATCACCTGCCATGCTGGCTGCAGGTTGGGAAGAACATACTGCCGGAAATAGGCGGGCTGCAACAGCGTGGCGGGTGTATCGTTGATGGCAACGATGTCACAGCCGATCACCTCGGCATAGATACGAGCGGAGACGGCGCTCACCTGACCCGCATAGGCAAAGAGCGCAGCCGCACTCTCGGGATGGCGGAAGAGGTCGGTGAACAGGGCCAGGCCGCGAAGCTGGTAAGCTATGGTACAGGGGCCTGCCGCTATCCCCACCAGGGCAACGTCGCGCTCCTCTAGCTCAGGCTTCGCCCGCGCCCCGGCTGCGATCACGGCGGGCCATCGCACCGTTGTTTCATCGGGGAGAAGAGGAAGCTGTGCGACCGCCTGTTCTGGCGAGAGCCCGTAGAGCGGCGAGGAGACAATCGATGGCGGCCCCTGCTCCGACCAGTGTGGGACACATCCCAAGGCAATGGCTTCCATTTGTGGATCATCCAAGAGCGGGATACCATCGCAACGATAGTGATCCGAGCATAGGACCGCGCCACGTGCAAGAAGCTCGGCATCTTGCAGGTAGCGTTCTGCACTCACCCCGAGCAGTTGTGCAGCATGCGTCCCAATATGTGGGAGCCAGGGAGTCTGCTCGACACGCTCTCCCCGCAATGCGCGAATGAGGAGTTCCTTTGCCATAGAAGACCCACGTTTCCTCTTACCCTCTTACGAAGTCGTCGCTAGTACGAAACCCCTGTCCCGTCGTTGGATAAGAACTCGACGAGCTTGGCTCCGCCAACGATATTTGCTCCCTCAATCAGATCGCCGTCGGTGTAGCCACGCTTTTTGAAGCAGGGTGAGCAGACCCAGACGCTGCCTCCAGCGGTAAGGAAGTTCTGCAACAAGGTTGCCATCGGTTGCAAGCCCTCTTCACTGATCTGGTCAGCGACTCCTTTCACGGCCAGGCGAACTCCCTCGCTACTTAAAAATACCATGGTCTGCTTGCCAGAGGCGACAGCGGCATTAGCGACTACCATGGCCACAGTTGCGCGATCTGGATCATCGGTTGAGCGCGTCAGGCTGACACAGAAGTTGTTCAACATCGACAGTTCGGTCCTTTCTGTAGCAGAAATTGATTGCCAGAAGAGCCAGGAAGGATTCGCCGTAAGGTGTTGCCAGTCATGCGACACCAGGCGGCAATATCTCCAGCTGCAGCAGGGTCGTAGGCAGTTACCAACAGTGTTTGTCCAGGAGCGAGGGTGTGCATGGCAAGCTTAAGTTCCATGACGAGTTGCCCGCAGCCCTGTTCACCCAGGTCAAGCGCCTGATCAGCGCGAGAAGGAAGACTCATCGTCACTCAGGCCTTTCGCAGAAAATAAATGTATCATTTCACTCCTTACTATATACACGAAACAAGAGACGACTTTTTTCTCGACTTTCTCCCGCAAAGAGTCCCTCGTTCTGCTACCCGGTCATCTTGTGCGAGAAAAGGTGTGGACCTGGTGATCGAAGTCGAGAAGGGCATCCTTTTTCAACAAAACAAGCTGTAAACAGAAGCTTAGTATTTCGTGTATGCTATAGATGAATATGCTTTTATCCCCACTTCTAACAAAGGAGGATCGGACTCATGAGTCTCTCATCATCGGCCAGTGACCGCAAACGGGTAGCGGTCCCGGGAGCCAAAGAGAGTAGCACTACTAGCACCCCGATCACCTTAAGCGAGCGCAGTATTACGGGTTTTGCGCTGATCCGTATTTTTGTGGGTTATCTCTGGTTCCAGCAGCTTTTCTGGAAGATGCCCCCCGACTTCAGAGGGCTTTATCCCTACATCATACGCGAATCACAACACACGATTATCCCCGGTTACGGTTATATTCTTCAGCACACGTTTCTTACTGGCTGTACAAGCCTGTCAACGCCAGCCGGCTGCACGGCATTTGTGCCACTGGCGGCTGGCGTCTGGACAGCAGAGCTGCTGGTGACCATCAGCCTGATGTTTGGACTCTTTACACGGTTCGGAGCCATCCTTGCGACGATCTTAGCTGTACAACTCTATGTTGGCCTGGCCTATACCGAATGGATATGGACCTATGGCATGCTGGTACTGCTTGCACTCGCGCTGGTGGCTGTTCCAGCAGGGCGCAGGCTGGGTGTCGATCAATGGCTTGCGCCACGTCTACAAGCAGCAGGGCAGCACCATCGCATAGCGCGCATCGCGAGCTGGCTTGTGTAGAGCGAGAAGGAGAAGGATAAGATGCACACACTACGCAGGGGTCTGGTGGCAGGGCTGCTTGCTGGCCTAGTGCTAGCCATGCTCAACTTTGTGACGGATGGGACGCCAGGGCGCACCCTGCCGGAGGCGCTACAATGGTTTGGGATCACCATTGCAGACCCGAGCATCAGTAGATTCGCCGGATTTCTCTTGCTTATCGTGCTGGGTGGGGTGTTTGGTCTCATCTTTAGTGCACTCCAGAGGGAGAGGATCATCACGATCAGTCACGCGCTCCTCTGGGGGCTTGCGCTCGGCTTTGTCTGGTGGCTCGTCTTCTCACTGCTGCTTGCGAACATCATGAACCATCATCCACCTTTCAGCCTCGATTTTGGGAGGTTCCTTTCCACGTTTCCCATCGACCTGCTTTTCGGAGTTGTGTTGGGGGCAATCTACTTTCAACTAGGAGTGACAACATTTTTTACTTCCATTTTTCCCGCTAAGCCGACGGGGTAGCCCTCTCCTCCCATGTCGCCCTCTTTTCCGCCAGCCTGTTTGGGTTAGTACCGGCACTCTCATCGTTTGACGTGCAGGCACTGACCGCGCACTTTTCGACGGATCTGTCACGGCGCGGCATTGGTATCTTCCTGATCGTGTCGGGGGTGATCCTTGCTCCCGTGTGGCTGGTGTTGAGTATCGTTCCCGCCTCGCTCCAGGGGACAGCACCACCGGAGAGGGACTGTGGTTCAAGTAATGCTTCATCAGGTCAAACCACATAGAAGGAGGAATCATGAACATCTCGAAAAGAGAGAGCTGGCTCACGCTGGCCATTGTCGTGCTGGTGCTGCTTGCCAGTAGCGCAGGGCTCGCGCTCAAGAGCATCTACGCCAGGGAGGTACCATCCTGGGCGGTCCAGGCATATGGCCAGGACATCGCCAACCTGGTCACGGTTGCCGTGCTTTTGATTGCGGTTTATTTCTTCAACAAAGGATCGGTCAAAGCCTTCCTGGTCTGGATTGGAGTTTTGCTCACTTTGCTGTACGCGTATGTCATCTATGCGTTTGCTGCCCACTTTAACAGCCTGTTTTTGGTCTATGTGGCGATTGTTGGCTTGTCTTTTTATACGTTTTTTGGCAGTATGATAGGTCTGCAGCTAGACAGTCTCCAACCGTACTTTGCTGCCACTACGAAAGCAAGAGCGGTGAGTGTGTTCTTACTGCTGGTCGCCCTCCTGTTTGCTTTGCTGTGGTTAAGCGAGGATATCCCGGCGCTTGTGAGCGGGAAAGTCCCGCCAAGTGTGATGGAAAACGGCTTGCTGACCAACCCGGTGCATGTCCTGGATCTAGGATTGCTGCTCCCTGCCATGGTCATCACCGCCATGCTGCTGTGGAGAAAAAAGCTCCTGGGCTATCTCTTTGCGATTCCACTGCTGGTGTTTAGCATCCTCACGGGCATTGGTATACTCGCAACGTTCCTCGTCGCGGGCAGTCAAAGCATGCCGACGAGCCTGGGCGTCGAGCTAGTGATTGCGGTCATTGTCGCCGTGAGCCTGGTCCTGAGCGTGCTCTATCTAAGAGAAGTGAAATAACAGAAGAGAGGGAGGATTGACACAGATGACGGTACTCGTTGCCTATGCAAGCAAACACGGATCGACCCAGGGTATCGCCGAGCGCATCGCCGAGCAGCTCCGGCAGTCGGGGAAGCAAGCTGAGGCCCGGCCAATGAACGCCGTCGAGAACCCCGGCAGCTATGAGGCCTTCGTGATCGGCAGCGCGGTCTACTATGGGTCCTGGTTGAAGGAGGCCACGGAGTGGGTGCATCGCAACCAGGGCGTCTTAGCCGGGCGTCCCGCCTGGCTGTTCAGCGTCGGCCCGCTTGGCACTGAGGTGAAGGACACTGAGCCGCAACCCAAGGAGATGGCGGAGTTCCAACAGGCTATTAAACCTCGTGATCAACGGATCTTCTTCGGAGCTCTGGACCACAATAGATTGTCTTTCGCTGAGCGGATGGTCGTGAAGGCAGTACGGGCTCCCGAAGGCGATTTCCGTGACTGGCAAGCCATCGAGTCCTGGGTCGCAAGCATCGCCCGGGACCTGGGATGAGTCGAAGGGAGACCCGGTTCCCGACCTGCCGATTAATTAATAGAAGGAGGCCGCTTGCCATGAACAACAAAATGTGTATCGGGCCGCGCCTGTTCAGGATGCTCACCCTCCCGCTTTATCACCTGATATGATGGAGAAATCAGTCCCGTACTAACCAGGAGGAGGAGAAAACAGGATGAGTCTTCAGAAGCAGGAACAGGAGGGCGATGAGCTGAGCCTCGCTACCGACATCGTTGTACCCTTTACTGCTCTTCGTCGGGATGCGCTGGCGCTTGTAGGCGGCAAGGGAGCTAATCTGGGCGAACTCACCGGCGCGGGACTGCCTGTGCCGCCAGGGTTCTGTATTACTACCGTGGCCTATGAGATGATTACATCAGAGGCGGGGCTTGAGGCGATTCTGGATGCGCATAGTGCTGGAGGCAGCGGAGATAGCGGGCATCTGGCAGAAGCGGCCCGCAATTGCCTGCTAAGGGCATCTCTACCAGCGAGTGTGGCCGAGGCCATTAGCGAAGCCTATCGCATTTTGGGCGCTGGGGAACCTATCCCTGTGGCTGTGCGCTCTTCGGCCATGACTGAGGATCTCCCCTTTGCCAGTTTCGCAGGGCAGCAGGAAACCTACCTGAATATTGTTGGCATCGAGGCGGTGCTGGATGCAGTCCGGCGAGGCTTCGCCTCGCTCTGGACTGATCGCGCCGTGAGCTACCGCGCCAGCCTGGGGATCGATCAGCGCAGTGCACGGCTCGCGGTCGTCGTCCAACGCATGATCGAATCTGCTGTCTCGGGTGTACTCTTCACGGCTAATCCGCTCACTGGCAAAAGGCGTCAGGCAGTCATCGATGCCAATCCTGGTCTGGGTGAAGCGGTTGTCTCCGGCGCGACCAATCCCGATCATTTCGTCGTCAATACTGCTACCGCCGAGATCGCCCAGCGGCGTCTGGGTGATAAGCGGGTCATCATCCGAGGGATCGAGGGTGGTGGTACTACACGCACTGAAACCAGCGCGGGCCGAGGCTCAGCCTGTCTCTCCGACGAGCAAGTACGCACCCTGGCAGCATTGGGAGCGCAGGTCGAAGCGCATTATGGAGCGCCGCAGGATACTGAGTGGGCCATTGATTCCTCGGGGAAGCTCTGGCTCGTGCAGTCACGCCCGATAACGACTCTCTACCCACTGCCTGACCACGCACCCGATACGGATGATGTCCTACGAGTCTACTTCTCCCTCAACGTCTTTCAGGGTGTGTATCGTCCATTGACCCCTATGGGGATCGCTCTGTTCCGGCTCTTTGGCTCCACTATTGCTGAGCTGTTTCACCTGGCACCCCGCGATCCTCTGCGCGGCCCGAGTCTCCTTGTCGAAGCTGGCGGGCGTCTCTTCTTAGATGTCACCTCTGCCTTGCGCACAGCGATTGGGCGCAAGTTTCTGTTGGGAGCAGCACAGATCGCGGAAGCGCGCTCGGCTGCTCTGTTCCAGCAGCTTACTACAGATTGAAACGCCGCCATATACCACGTGTGCTGCTCTCCGATGGCACCGAGCCAACCGTGGCATCGCAAGCGGGCTTGTTAGCTGAAGGGACGCTCAAAGGATCTCCAGCTTCCCCTGGGATAGTCACGGCTCAGGCACGTGTCGTCCTCGATCCAACTGGCGCTCGAATGGAGCCAGGCGAAGTGCTGGTCGCTCCCTCAACCGACCCCGGTTGGACGCCGCTCTTCCTTACCGCTGGTGGTCTGGTAATGGAGATGGGTGGTGCAATGTCCCACGGTGCAGTCGTAGCCCGAGAGTATGGCATACCGGCAGTCGTTGGCGTGGCAGGAGCAACGGAGCGCATCACGACCGGACAACACATCACCATTGATGGAGGCGCCGGCACGGTTATCCTCGAGGGAGGCGTCACCACCTCGTAGGCATCGATTGATCGACGCCCACAAACTGGTCCCTTGCACCCTCTCTTCTCTTGCTCCCCATACGCTATTTTGCGATGCCCTGATCCAAGCGTACTCAGGCCATGAGAGCCGGCAGTCTCTTTGTAGGCGTGATTGTTCGTGAAATAAGCACTAGAAACAACAATTTGCCTGACTTCCTGATTTTGGAACAGGAGCCGGTACCAGGCCAATTCCCGTAAATACTTTCATACCTCTATCGTGTTACAGTAGAGCGACATATTATGGATGAGGACTGCATGTCGCTGCTTGGAATATTCGTAGAGGAGTTATAGGCTTTATGGTAACCAAAAAGGTTGCTATCGTCATACCGGCGCTGAATGAGGAAGCAGCTCTCTATCGCTTGCTTGCGGAGCTTCCCCCAAACTTCGCACAATGGGTGATCGTGGTCGACAACGGCAGTACGGATGCTACAGCAGCTGTAGCACAACGTTCAAGAGCAATAGTCGCCAGCGAACCCCTACGCGGTTATGGGCGAGCCTGTTTGAAGGGCTTCAAAACGGCGTGCAGCCTCGGGGCTGAGATGGTTATTTTTATGGATGGGGATGGAAGTGATGATCCCGCTGACCTGCCCATGATGCTGAGACCAATTCGCGAAGGGCTTGCGGACTTTGTCATCGGCTCACGGGTGAGCGAACGGGCCGAACGTGGAGCAGTGCCTCTCCAGGCCCGCCTGGGCAACTTGCTGGTGAGCCGTCTGATCCGTCTGTTGTATGGTGTACCCCTGCATGACATTGGGTCGTTTCGCGCTGTGCGCTGCTCGCAGCTCGCGGCGCTGGAGATGCGTGAAATGACCTATGGCTGGCCCGTCGAAATGGTGGTCAAGGCGGTACGGGCGCATTACCGTATCGTCGAGGTACCCATCCACTATCGTCGTCGCAGTCATGGCCGCTCAAAAGTAGCCGGCACGATCGTTGGCAGCATGAAGGCTGCCTTCTACATGTTGAGTACGACGTTGCGCTATGCTGGAACGCGGAGGACACATGCCTGATACGGCCCTGGTAGTGATGGCTCGTTACCCAGAGGTTGGTGCGACGAAGACACGCTTGGCACGCGTAATTGGTGACGAAGAGGCAGTCCGCCTCTACCGCGCCTTTCTCACTGACCTGGCTCAGAGGTTTGCCGGACAGCCGTACGACCTCCACTGGGCCTATACACCAAATGGAGTCGGCTACGCTGCCTTCATGGCAACGCTTGCCCCATCGCTCGTGCAGCATATGAGCTCTTTTCCACAAAAAGGGACAGGTCTTAGCGCTCGCTTGCACCACGCCTTTCAATGGACGTATGAGCGAGGATACCAGCGCACCATCGTCATCGGCTCAGATTCGCCGCATATCAGCCGGGATATCGTTGCGAGGGCACGGGAAGCGCTTGATGAAGCTGACCTCGTGCTGGGACCCGCCGATGATGGCGGCTACTATTTGATTGCTATGCGGAGGCCGCATAATGTCTTTCGTGGTATTCCCATGAGTACAGGTCTGGTCATGCAGATGACGGTCGACCTGGCACAAAGCCAGGGCTTGAAAGTATACACCCTGGAGACACTGTTTGATGTTGATGAATTGCCTGACCTTTTGCACTTGGCAAAGTTGCTGCGGGTAGATAGTTCGCTTGCTCCCGCTACTGCCGCCCATTTGGCGACTATGGAGGAGTTCGTATGACTACAGCTACGCTGCCGCTGCCGCTGCCGCGCTCGATCTACATCGAACCGACCAGCCGATGCAACGAATTGTGCCAGCAGTGCCCGCGCACGCTGCTCTCGCGAGAAGACGACCGCGATCTCTCCTTCGACGACTTTCGCTACATCGTGGATCAGTTTCCTGAACTGGAGCGCGTGGTTCTGCACGGCCTGGGGGAACCAGTGCTCAACAAAGAACTGCCGCAAATGATTCGTTATCTCAAAGCACGCGGGATTTATGTGCTCTTTAACTCCAACGGCATCCTGCTCAATGCGAAGCGGGGCCAGGAACTAATCGATGCTAGACTGGATGAATACCGTCTCTCGATGGACGGCGCAACCCGCGAGATATATGCCCGTGTGCGCGGTGTGGACGCCTTCGATAAAATCTGGCGTAATATCCATGCCTTCATTGCCAGGCAGAAAGAACAGAACGCCAGCAAACCAGCAGTCTCTCTATGGTTCACCGCTATGAAAGAGAACCTGCATGAACTGCCGGGACTCATCGACCTGGCATACAAGTATGGGATACGCGAGGTCTATCTGCAGCGGCTCGTCTACTTCGAGCGAGGGCTAGCCCACTCTCAACAGAGCCTGTTCCGTCGTGCCACACGCGAAGAACTGGAACTCGTGCATCGTTGTGAGCAGATGTGTAAGGAGCATGGTATCACCTTCAATGCGGCAGGCTCCGCAACACCCATGGAGAGCCTAATACGGGATTTTGGTGATCGGCCCTGGTCTGGCTGTAGGCGTCCCTACACACTGACCTATATTACCTCGAGTGGGAATGTACTCTCGTGTTGTTTCGCTCCTTTCGGCCATAGAAGCGCCAGGGAGTATCAAGAGGAGCGCGTGTTGGGGAACATCTTTCAGGAACCAATAGAGGCCATCTGGCACGGTAAGCGGTATGAGGCATTTCGCCGGGCTTTCGAGAGTGATCATCCCGCCAGGCACTGCTCGCAATGTGGCCTCAACTGGAGCTACTAGAGAGATTGTGCATAGAATGGATCATCATTATCACTCCTCAGTATGTCTACTCACTATGATTCGGTTTCGAGGCGCGCATGTTCAAGTCAACAAGAGATATTCCTTTCTGAGACCTGAAACGGTTCACAACTCCAATGATTGTTGCCACACCCAGTGCTATCATGACAGGTGTATAGACTAGCCTGTAATAGGGAGTCCAATCGGGAAAGAGATTACTGGGCCCGGGATTAAAGAAGTAGCCCAGCAGGGAAGTGATGGTGAAGTACCAGACTGCCATGATTGCTAGGCTCCTGCCGCTTAGTCTCACGCGAGTCCATAATGGTCCAACTAACATAGGTATCCAGAGCAATAAGGTAATGGTATACCAGGGAAACACATGGGACGAGATAGAGAGCACAACACCATACAGTAAGAGAATGGCAGTTTCCATATTGAGGCGATTGCGCACACGTAATACAAAGACGACGAGAGAAACAACACCAACGAGCAAGAAATCAACGATGTGTTCAAGCGTTATCGTCTTCATGATGGGGAGATGCAGTTGATCACCCAACCAGTGGACGATTTGCTGCGTCACCCCCGCATTCTGGCCCTGTTCGCTGGCATAGGTGGCAAAATAGCCGAACGCCTGTCCACGTCCCAGGATGAGGTAGGGCAGGTAGCCGAGGAGGATCGTCGCAAAACAGGTGATGAGCAAGGGAACGTTACGGCGCATACTCGTGTGAAGGAGGGTCAAGCCCGTGTGGTTTACGCCGCTTTCACCATTGGGAAAAACAAGCAGGACTGCAGCAAGCAAGAGGATAGGATAAATCTTGGTGAGCGTAGCGAAACCGATGAAAAAGCCTGTGAGCACACGCCCATGTACACTGGTATCGGCTGCTGAGAGTACCGTGAGGATAGTAAACGTCAGAGTGATTACATCGACATGCCCCTGAATGGCAAATTCGACGATGGGCAACGGGCACCAGGCATAGATGATAACACGACGCTGATCGAAACCCTTGCGCCCCAGCAGGACGACAAGCGCGATGCAGGTAACCATGTCAAAGACAAGAAATATACACTTGAGGAAAAATAAGTTGGCCGGAGCAAGTATATAACTCAATAAAAAGATACCCTGCGCGCCAGGGGGATAAATAGTCGGTACGTTGCGAAAACGGCTATTGGATAAGAGGAGATTGTCGCGCAGAGGTAGTAACGCTTTATCCCAAGGTGCATAGACATAGGGACTGAAGCCATGCAGGGTGACCCGGGCATCCCAGAGATAACGCCATGAGTCACGCGACAGGCCAGGAGGAAGCGGGAGGAGCATTGCACGTAGCATAAGTGCTCCCAATAAGATAATACTAACTTCGATCCAGTGCCAGCGTCCTGGCACTGGTTTCGTGGCCAGCACGAAAGTGCAGGCTGCAAAATAGGGGAGGAAACTGACCATCCAGACATGTAAAAATGGTACGATGTGCTCATCGCTCTGCGGCGCAGCACCGATGAGCAGGAGATAGATGACGACTGAGAGCAGCAATAGCAGACAGAGCACGAGTATACGCCACCAAGGATACCTGGCAGTCATCGATTTATCAGCTATCCGTAGTACTTCGGGCACATGCAACGTGGGCATGTATTTTTGCCTTTTCCACTAGAATGGTCGTCTACTGACCCTATCAGCAACAGCAAAGACACAGCCATTACGGGTAGGCATCCCTGGAGTCACTTCATATAGACTACACGAAGAAAGGCGGGGAACTTTTTCAAGCGGAAGAGCAAGTTCAGGAGAGAAAGAACCCTCGACCCAGTTCATCCTGGGGATCAATGAGAAATTCGTGACGACCAGTGATGAAGGCAGTGCCGCTCACTTCAGGTACTATCGCCTCATGCCGCCCGACCCGCGTCTGACCTACCACTCGCCCCCCAAACGCGCTGACGGCTCCCAAAATACTTTCAATGGTGATCTGCTGACCGTCTGCAATTTCGCTTTTCGCATGATGAAGCGCGAGACGGGCTGAAACACCCGTCCCTGTGGGCGAGCGATCGACCTCGGCATTGGCAAAAATGCAGATATTGCGACTGTGGTGCGATGGGTCTTCGGGCTGGTCGGTAAAAATGGTGCCGTAGACAAAGCTCAGATCATCTTCAATAGGGTGTTTGACCGGCATGTGGGCATTCACGGCTTTTTTGATGGCTTCACCCGCCTTCACCAATTGTGCTGTTTGTTCTGGTAAGACCTGTAAGCCGATTTGCCTGGCCGGTAAAATGACGTAGAATGCTCCACCAAAGGCAATATCCACGGTCAGTCTCCCCAGTGCTGGCACTTCAAGTTCAACATCGCGAGCATACAGGAACGAAGGAACGTTCAGGAACGACACATGCTCCACCTGCCCACGACTATCAAGATGAGCAGTAGCTCGCACCAGTCCTGCAGGAGTGTCAAGGTTGACAGGCATATGTAGACCTTTCGCTGGCAGTGCGCCGGTCTTTACGAGCGTGGTCACCAGGGCAATGACTCCATGACCACACATCGTGCTATAGCCTTCGTTGTGCATGAACAGGACACCCAGATCAGCTTCCGGCGTCACTGGCTTGGTCAGCAAACACCCGTACATGTCGCGGTGTCCTCGCGGCTCCCACATCAAGGCTTTGCGAATATGATCGTAGTGCTGCTGCATATATCGACGCTGCTCAAGCATCGTGGCACCTTGCAGTTCGGGCAACCCACCTGTGATGATGCGCAGTGGCTCACCCGCTGCATGTGCACCGATAGTTGTAATCACAGTTGCACCTTCAACTGCATCAATCTGCTTCCAGTTCAATTCCATGTTCTTCCTCCTCTCCCAAAAAATCACTAACGTGTAATGTTGAAAGAAGAAAGTGGTACAATAAGTGGGCAGTAGATTACACTACCCAGGAATAAAATGCATACTGTGTTGCTATGAATGGATGCGTAAAAAACAAAGAGACCCTCTTATGTACCGCAAAGCCAAAAATTACAACGACACTTCGGCTACCGAATCAACTGCTCCCGGTGATTCGCCGGATTGGCCCGTTCCTGGCGATAACTCTCCTGGTAAGCATCAATGACGATCTTACAAATCTCCTGGGGGTCATCCGAGAGAAGCAATAGCCCGGCATCTTCTGGAAGTATCTTCTCAGATGCCAACATCGTATCGCGTATCCAGTCAATTAAACCTTTCCAATATTTCGAATCGTAAAGAATGACAGGGAAATGGCTTACTTTCCTTGTCTGGATAAGCGTTAATGCTTCGAATAGCTCATCCATTGTACCGAAACCCCCGGGGAAGATGATGAATGCCTCAGCATATTTGATGAACATCGTCTTGCGCACAAAGAAGTAGCGAAAGTCAAGTGAAATGTCGAGATAGGGATTGGGACCTTGCTCGAAGGGAAGTTCGATGTTACAGCCGATGGAGAAGTTTTCACCCTCTTGAGCACCTTTGTTTCCGGCCTCCATGATCCCTGGGCCGCCGCCAGTGATAATGCCGAAGCCTGCCTTTGCCAGCATCCGCGCTGTTTCAACAGCCGCCTGATAAGTGGGATCTTCGGGCTTTATACGTGCCGATCCAAAGATCGCTACCGAGGGGGGGATATGCGAAAGCTCGTCGAAGCCCTCAACGAACTCACTCATAATGCGGAAAACACGCCAGGGGTCGGTCAGAGTGAAGTCGAAATGGAGTGCGCGTTCGAGGGAGTGTTCCTCCTCTTTCACCTGTTCCTGCGGTACAGGCTCTGTCGGGCTAACGAGTCGCTGCGCTGGACGATAAAGTAAACGCTCATCTTCTGTTACCGTCCGCCGACCTTTATGTGGACGGTAGCGAGCAGACTTACCATTCCTCCGGTTATGCCCATTTTGTCCTGCAGTAGAAATCCTTTTGTCAAAGTTTTGATCACGATTCATTGTCTTTATTCCCTTCTCCCTCGTCTATACTCCCTGCTTCCTCAATTTCAAGTAGTCGACCTCTCAGTATGATAGTAGCCAAAGGCGGCAGTGTTAAAAGAATAGAGTGTGGGCAAGACTGCCAATAAATTGGTCCGCTTGGCATTCTCTGTTTATTTTCCAGACCGCTACCACCGTAGTGAATAGCATCGCTATTGAGCAACTCATAGTACTCCCCAGCGTATGGTACGCCAAGCCGGTAGCCGTGACGCGGCACCGGGGTGAAGTTACATATAAATACGAGTGTGTCCTCCTTTTTTTTACCACGGCGCATAAAGGATATGACGCTCTGATCGGAATCGTGAGGATCAATCCATAAGAACCCTTCTGGATCGTTATCCAGCTCGCTCAAAGCTGGTTCACTCTTATATAAATCGTTCAGATCATGCACAAAGCTTTGTAATTGCGCATGATGCGGGTCACTCGGTGGCTCAAGTAGATGCCAGTCGAGGCTCTCTTTGAAGTTCCATTCTCTCCATTGTCCAAATTCACCACCCATGAAAAGGAGCTTTTTCCCTGGATGGCCCCACATATAACCAAAAAAAGCCCGCAAGTTCGCAAAACGCTGCCAGAGATCACCCGGCATCTTGTTAATCAAAGACCCTTTTATATGTACGACTTCATCATGAGAAAGTGGCAGGACGAAGTTTTCAGAATATGCGTACATCAATGAGAAAGTGATATTATTATGATGATAACGCCGGTGGGCTGGATCCATATGCATGTACTCCAACATATCATGCATCCACCCCATGTTCCATTTCAGGCTAAAGCCCAGCCCGCCAACATAGGTTGGTCTAGTAACGAGAGGCCAGGCTGTAGATTCTTCGGCAATGGTCAACGTCCCAGGCTGCTCGGCATACACCGCTTCATTGAGTTGGCGCAGAAATTCCACGGCCTCTAGATGTTCCCTACCTCCATAGCGATTGGGAACCCACTCACCCGGCTTACGCAAATAGTCCAGGTAGAGCATAGAGGCAACCGCATCAACGCGTAGACCATCTATATGATACTCCTTCAACCAAAACAGGGCATTAGCAACCAAGAAATTGCGTACCTCGCTGCGACCGTAGTCAAAAACCAGCGTTCCCCATTCCTTATGCTCGCCTTTGCGCGTATCGGCATATTCATAAAGATGAGTGCCATCGAAGAACCTTAAAGCATGATTATCCCTGGGAAAGTGAGAGGGCACCCAGTCAACGAAAATCCCGATGCCCTGCTGGTGCAAATAATCCACAAAGTACTGAAAGTCTTCCGGTGTACCAAAACGACTTGTAGGTGCATAATAACCCGTTACCTGGTATCCCCACGATCCATCATAAGGATGCTCGGCAATTGGCATAAGCTCGATATGCGTGAATCCCATATCTTTGACATAGGCTGCCAGAGCAACTGCCAGTTCACGATAGGTCATGAAACGATCCTCTTCAAGAGCACCCTCGATATGACGATCGGGGACATGCCTCCAGGAACCAAGATGTACTTCATAGATCGAGATGGGCGAATTCAATTGCTGATGCTGCCCGCGCTCCTTGATCCAGGTATCATCTCTCCAGGTATGCTGATGTATATCGGCTACGATACTCGCAGTGCCAGGACGCAACTCGGCAGCAAAACCGTAAGGGTCCGTTTTATCAACAGCATAGTTATTGAAACGCGAGTAAAGCGCGTACTTGTATAGGGCACCTGCTTGCACAGCAGGCACGAAACATTCCCATACACCTAGATCACGATGCCGCAGGTGCATTGGATTTGCATCACGTCTCCAGTCATTAAAGTCACCCATAACGGAAACTGCTAACGCATTGGGAGCCCAGGTGGCAAAATTCGTACCGGTCACGCCATTCACAGTCCGTATGTGTGCACCCATCTTCTCATAAATGCGATAGTCCTTACCCTGTCCAAAAAGGTAAAGGTCGAAATCACTAAATATGGAAGGGATGTTCGACTCTTTTATTGACGTTTCATCCTGCGCTTTATTAAACTGTTGTTCTGTCATCATCAACATCCTTACTTGGTAGCACGAATGCCTTACATTATTAAGCATAGCATATATGGGAAGTCTTCTGAGGCCCGACTATATGGCCTGGAACTAACTTACCGCCTTGCAAGGGAGAAAGCCTGCTAACGATGCTCATTGGAGATCCGCTTTACCTTTCCGCCCCAATGTCATACTATCTAAGCAAGCATTATAATAAGCAAGGAGATGTTTCCATGCCGTCATCCTCCGACCCGGATATCTTGCGTGAACTCGGCATTCACCGTGTTATTGAACCCAGTGGCTTTCTCCCCCAACCCGCGTGGAAGCTTGACAATACTCCTGTTGCCCAACCCTCCGAAACCCTGGTTAATGTCCACGCGTTGCATATTGACTCAGCAAGCTTTACTCAGATAGCCAATGCATGTGACCGTGACCCTGAACGGATGAGGAGACACATTCTGGATATCGTTGTCCAACGCGGCAAGATGCATAATCCGGTCACAGGTTCTGGCGGTGTACTGATCGGCACTATTTGCGACCTGGACGAGGCTTATGGAGAATTACACGGTCTGGCTATAGGAGATACCATTGTTAGCCTCACGTCTTTAAGCTGGCTCCCGCTCTATTTAGAAAGCATCCAGGCTATCCATCTGGTTCGTTCCGAGGTTGAAGTTGCGGGCAAAGCCATCTTTTTTCGCAGTAATCCGCTTACAAAGCTCCCGGATGACCTCCCTCGAAATATTGTCGTTGCTGCGCTAGACGTGGCAGGAGCACCTTCGCGCACAGCTTCATTAGTTATGCCAGGTCAACGTGTCACAATACTGGGAGCCGGAGGGACAGCGGGGCTTCTGACGTTATGTGCGCTACACCAGCGTCTCGGTTCGCAGGGAGAGATTATCGCTGTTGAGTATAGCAAGCAGGCGCTGCAGGACATAGCCACGCTAAACGTAACAGACATACTTGTGCAAGGTAACGCAACTTTTCCGCTGGAACTCGTTGCGAAAGTGCGCGATACCTGTGCTGGGCGGGAATACCAGGCGGACCTCACCATCAATGTCGTCAATGTTCCAAATACCGAGTTTGCCAGCATATTACTCACTAAACCGAATGGGCGGATCCTCTTCTTCAGCATGGCAACCAGTTTTACCGCAGCGGCTCTGAGTGCAGAGGGCATAGCCAGGGAGGTCGAAATGTATATTGGCAATGGCTATATGCCAGACAAAGGTGCTAGTGCTTTGCAACTGCTACGTGATTACCCCGAACTGCGTGCAATTTTCGCCAGGCGTTTTGGTTAGTCAGGTAAAGGACAACATGGTTGCACATCTAGCGCATATTGTAGGTAGGGCGAATATTCAGCACCTCTCGCTCATTGGGCTCTCAAAGAACGTTGGCAAAACAACCACGACGAATCATCTACTGGAAACGCTGATCAGCGAGAGACTTTATCGCCCGGAGGAGTTGGCATTGACCTCCCTGGGGCTGGACGGTGAAGCTACGGATGCTCTAACTGGCCTGCCAAAGCCACGCTATGCGCCCCAGGCAGGAGTACTAGTAGCAACTACGGCCAAGCTCCTGCAACAGGCCGAAAGCGAGGGGGTACTAATTGAACGCCTCCAGCAACTTCCTGGTAGAACCGCGCTGGGGCCAGTAATTCTCGCCCGCATCCTCCGTCCCGGACACATCATCATTGCAGGTCCAACCTTACTCCGCGATCTACGCAGTTCACTTAATCAGTTTCGGGTTCTAGGAGCTCATCTTGGCATAGTCGATGGCGCAATCAACCGCCTGGGAGTAGCAGCATCAAATATAACGGATGCTTGTATTCTTTGCACCGGGGCCAGTGCAGGGGCAACACCTGAACTTGTGGCCCGGCGTACTGCCAATGTGCTAGCACGACTCTCTATCCAGCAAACTCAATGGATAGACGCCTATAGGAAGCACACCCTGTCAGCCCGACTGTACATGCTCAATGCCGGTAGTGAAGATACCCTCGAGTGTTTCTCAAATGCGATTGAACCAACGAGTGAAGCCTGCTGGGTTGCTACGCATATGCAGACGCACCAGGAACCCATATTTGTCTTACATGGTGCTTTAACCGAGGAACTCTCACGAGCATTACTCGTACACCTCCCCGCAAAGAATTCATTAAGCCATGCAGAGCTAATCGTTGAAGACAGCACAAAGATCTTCTGTCACTCGGTTGTATTGCAACGACTATCTGCGAGAGGTTTAGATATCCGTGTGGCCGATCCCGTTCATATACTGGCCATGACCATCAATCCCTACGCTCCTGAATACGCATGCTCATCCCAGCAACTACTCGATGCCCTCTTGAAGGAATTGCCGTCGAAATGCCCACCGATTATCGACGCTGTAGCGGGCTACTACCATGGTGAGGACCGTGTAACCCCAGAGCGTATCTAACCTTAGAGGGAGACAAGCAGGAATGCTCATCTGCGCTGTTGGCCTTCCACTAGCTGTGTGACGGCTGATTCTATCACGCGGCTCCGATTAGATCAGCCGCCAACGGCACTTTTGCTTACAGAGTATAGCAAGAATTCAGTGTGATGCCGGTGGGATAAGGGCATCAGGAGAGGCACTACCAATGGACAAGCTCAAACGCTCACTTTGGATTATTCTCGGACTATTCTTGACATTTATCATCGTAGCATGTGGCAGCACAAGCACGAGTACTGGCGCCAACGGCAGCGGAAACAACACCAGTGCGAATCCAACCGCTACCACCAACGGTAATGGTTCCTCTAATGGCAACTCCGAGGGCCCATGCGGCAGATACTGCTCGGGCGCAACGCCAACTGCAAAGACCAGCGGGGCCTCCGTATCAATCAAGACAGCGACTATTGCGTTAAACGGTAAGTCAGTAATAGCCCTTACCAATTCGCAAGGCTGGACACTCTATTACCGCACAGCCGATACCGCTTCATCTGTTTGTAGTGGAGCTTGCGCCTCAGCATGGCCACCTCTCCTGAGCAGCAGTGTTCCTTCTAGCACTAATTCTCTCCCAGGCAAGTTGAGTCTACAGAAGAATGCGAATGGCAGTCAAATTGAGTATAATAGTCATCCATTGTATACTTATTCCGGAGATAGCGGACCCAGACAAATGAATGGAGAGTGTGTAGGCAGTGTCTGGTTTGTTGTCACATCCGACCTGGCAACAGGGAACCCTGGTCAGAGTTGTACCAATGGGTACTAACAGAAATCTGAGATCTAGCAATGAGTAGCACCAGCATAGTATAGCTGCTATGCTGGCGCTACTCATTGTATGGAATCACGTCCCACCTTTATTGCGGAAAGAGAGATTATACCTATGACGCTCTCCTTGATCATGGTATAAAAGTTGTGACAGCGCACCAAAAATGAGTTAAAATACGTGTTATTAAGATGGAATTGTTGTGAGTCAAGAGGAGAACGAGCAATGACGATAGATCTGAATAAAATGAAAACTCGCCTTGAGGCAAAACGTGACGAACTGCGCAATAGCATCGCAAATTTGACAGAGGCAACCCCTGCTCCAACTGATCCGATTGAGGCTAGCCAGGGACCTCAAGACTTTGAAGAAGTCGCTGTAGACTTTTTGGAAACGCAGCAGGAACAATCGCTCCTTGTTAATGAGCGGGCTCTTCTAACCGAGGTACTACGGGCTCTGAAGCGTATCGACAATGGAACCTATGGCATATGTGAAAATTGCGGACAACCTATCCCCGAGAAACGGCTCGAAGCTATTCCCTGGGCAGCACGAGATGTCAAGTGCGAGGAACAGTTAGAGAAGCGAAATCTCAGTAGGGAGGAGCTCTATGAGGAGCAAAGTTACTGATCTCAGAATGCATACTTGGTACCTTTTCAAGAGGCGGTCGATCAGGTACAATACACATACTTACCGTCGAGGAAAGGAAGTATAGTCATAAGTGAAAATCAGGCGCGCGCGTATCTACGATGCTTTAGCATTGCTGACCGCCATTATAGTGTTAATCCTGGATCAGTGGACGAAGGCTTGGGTCGTAACTAACCTGAGTCCTCCGAATAACGGCCCTCAAATCCCGCTGATTGGTGATTATCTCATACTTTACTATATCAGGAATAACGGAGCAGCATTCAGCCTGCTCGCAAACAGCGTTGTTCTCGTTGTTCTCATAGTGGTGGCTGTGGGGGTAATCTCTTACCTCTACCTGCGTATGCTTAATACGGGTGGCCTGGGTTATAAGCTTATTTTTGGTTTGATTATTGGCGGAGCAGTAGGTAATTTAGTGGATAGGGCACTTCATAGTGGATACGTGGTCGACTTCATCTCTTTCCGCATTCCTCAGATCGGCTTCTATTTCGCAATCTTCAATCTTGCTGACGCCGCGATTTCCGTCGGGGTGTTCCTGCTTTTTGTCGCCCTCCTCTTTGGAGGTCTACGCAGACCAGGAGTGACAACCCCCGGGACCCGTTCAACACCAACGCAGGAAACTACGCCGACACCTCCCCATACTGCCAGCAGCGGTGTAATCCCTTCTTCCAATGAGCGTGATGCACAAACCTGATTCTTTTCTATCTCAAGAGAAGCACGTAATGAAAATTCAAGCAGTTGAAGTTGGCCAGCGGCTTGATCGGTACCTTGTTTCTGTGCTCAATGATCTGTCTCGCACGGCAATACAACAACTCATCACAGAAGGAGTGGTACTAGTCAACGGACGACCAAGCAAGCCCGGTTACGCTCTCAGAAGCGGTGATGAAATACAACTATATTCGCTCAAGCCCAAAAATCGAGCTGGCTACATCAAACCACAACATTTACCTCTCAATGTAGTCTATGAGGATCAGGACTTGCTAGTTGTGGATAAAGCCGCTGGAGTGGTGATACACCCGTCACCAGGACATCACGACGATACACTGGTGAATGCTCTACTGGCACACTATCCTGACATCCAGAAGGATAGAGGAGATGAGCGACCAGGTATAGTACACCGCCTGGATAAAGATACTTCTGGCCTGGTTATCATTGCCAGGAATGCCGCTACTCAAGCAGCCTTATTAGAGCAGATGAAACGACGCCAGATAGTCAAACGTTACCTGGCACTCGTCGAGGGAATCGTCGCTCTTGATCAGGGCAGCATTGAGGCTCCTATCGGTCGGGATCCACGTCATCGCCAGCAAATGACCATTACTGCGAGAGGAAGCAGGGAAGCTCGAACACATTTTCGCGTACTAGAACGCTTTGCCCGCCATACTCTCCTACTTTTAGAGTTGGAGACCGGGCGCACACACCAGATTCGTGTGCACTTAAAAGCTATAGGACATCCTATCGTTGGTGATCCCGTCTACGGTTCCAGTAGTACAATCCGTGGCTCAACGCTCAAACGCCAGTTTCTGCACGCTTATCAGCTCAAGTTTGTTCATCCCACCACAGCTCGACCAGAAAAGTTTCCTGTAGTCCTCTAGAAAAACCGTGCTCCTTATGCTATAATATCAATGGTGAACGAAACGGAAGCTAAGCGCAAATCGAATCCCCTGTACTACGTTGTAGACCACTACCAACCCTGAATTTAACACCAAGCACCACTATTTCACTTCAAAACTGATGCAAAAGCGGCTTTAGCGGCTATAGGATTAGAACTAATGTACTTCTATGTGTATATGGAACATGCAGATGATCGACTGTAGCGATCTGCCACAGGTTTCTCCGACAGCTGTCGGTATTTCCTCAAGTTTTTTTGTATTGTATTAGGAGAGAAGGAGTAACCTGAAAATGCCAGTACTAGAATCGACCGACAAAATAACTCCGCGCAGCGCACTACGCCACCGACCAATTGGAGATGATATAGCCAAGTCGAGAAAGGGATCAGATAGCCCTGAGACTGGCACAGCTCCCGTCGCTCAGCGCGCTTCGCGACTTCGTCCCAAGCAAACCGGCGGTGAGGAGGATATCAACGAGTGGCAGCGCGCGGATGCTGGTGAACCCAGGCGTGGACACACAACGGCTGCACCACGTCAGTCAGACACAGTATCCAAAAACCTGCCTAAGGTCCCTCGTCCCAGGGTTACACAGAGCAAGCGGCAGTTCTGGCAAGGAGCGCATCCATTACTTTACCTCGG
>WNGD01000228.1_pt1 | contig 55324 bp, 43 predicted proteins | sample 5400671 | NCBI WGS metagenome assembly WNGD01 (sample SAMN13153369, study PRJNA577476) | soil metagenome | isolation source: 40 cm soil or saprolite under grassland replicate 2 | place: USA:California | collected 2016-06-15 | reverse complement strand
CCACCATCGTAGGAAATTCCGGTGATCTTAGCGTTCTGGCAGTTGATAAAATCCCCCCGGCGACAGGCACGACAAACAAAGCAGTGCCCTCCATGCCAGCCGATGCCCACACGCTGGCCGACGCTCCACGGGCGCACGCCTTTGCCGACCGCGTCAATCACCCCGATCACCTCATGACCGGGAATACGAGGATAGGTGATGGGGTAAACCCCGCCTTCCTTCACGGTGCTATCACTGTGGCAGACACCGCAGGCTTGCACTTTGATGCGCACCTGGCACACTTCCGGCTCAGGAAGAGGTCGCTCGACCAGTTCAAACGCACCACCCGCATGAGGCACCTGCACCGCTTTCATCGTAGACATATCTCTACTCCCTTTTCTAGGGGCGCTCTTAATAGAACCAAAAACGACGGGGTCATCCTTCATACAAAAGATGAAAGGATTCTCCCCATCATTATATCAGGATTCTAAGATAAGAGTACTCAACGAGCAGAGTAGTCCGCAAAAGACCTGTAATATGCTGATCGACATGGCCAACGCGCACGGCGGCGAAGAGAACATTACCGCAGTCGTAGTGGATGTTACCAAACTTTAAGAGCCCTTCCCTCACGATTCAAACGTCCCGTAGAGGCATGCCTTGCGTGTGCCGCCTGTGCCTCCGCGCCAATGGTGTTGCTCCCCGCCCACGCGGCACACGCAAGGCATGCCTCTACGGGTAAACGGGCCTCTAAATCGCCCTACTCACGAATTGTATACTTGCGTGTCTCATCAATGTCTACTAGAATAAGATACAGAATATGAACGTTGGAAGGAAGGGGTAATTGGCGTATGCCGCGTATTCCTCCAGACGACACTGCCAATATACCAGCGGCAGAAGGCGCAAGCCATCACACGATGTCTACCCTGTTCCGGGTTATGGCGCATCGCCCTGATATTATGCAAAATGCGATACAGTTGTTGGACGCCGCAATGCGTACGGGGACCGTCGACGCAAGGCTCAAAGAATTGCTGGCAGTGCGTGTCTCGCAGGTCAACCACTGTTACTACTGAATGTCGGCGCATACTGCCCTGGCAGGGCAGATGGGAGTAAGTGAAGAACTACTTGACGCAATGTACCATATCGACGAGCATCAAGACTTGTTTACGGCTCGTGAACTGGCGGCGTTGCGTTATGCAGAAATAGTGACGACAAGCGCGCGCGATGTGGACGAGAACCTGTGGGACCAGGTGCAGGCACATTTTGACGATGGTGAACTGGTGGAGATCACAACCGTCATCGGCCTGTTCAACTTCTTTAATCGCTTCGCGGACGCATTACAGATTGACCCTCCACCACAAAACAAGTAACACTAAAGGATACAGACGATGCCTAGCAGTGAAGAGAAACTGGACGCGCTCTTAAGTGATTTGCGAGAGCTCACAACGTACTTACACGGTCGTGGTGATAAGACATTAACGCTCTCCAGGCAGTTTGAAGAGCATGCAAAGAAAGATGCATCAAGCAGAGAATTTGACCTCAGCCAGGCCAAAATGCTTGATTATCAGCATTACATCTGGCATGAAATTGGCAATCTCGTCGATAAGCTGATCAAACAGTACGAAAAATAAAGTATAGACCTGGAGATCTTAGCTGATCAATTCCAGGTCTATCTTTAATCAGAGATACGCGTATACACCTGACAAAAGCAAGCAATCTCTATAGATCGCCAGACTTCGCCCGGCTATAGCGATCGGTCAGATCGTCTTTGGTACGTGAATACAGTTCGCGACCTTGAGTCAGAGCTTCGTTTGCGCGAGAACGGATCTGCTCATTCAGATTACCAGAGCGCAACTGTACACCTTGCTCACGGAGCTGGGCAAGAGTTGCTTCGCCCGGCTGTGGAGCAACAAGTAAACCAATGACAACCCCGAGACCCAATCCCAGGAGTAATCCCCAGAAGAATTTCATAGCTCGTCTCCTTTCTTTACACATATAAATAGTGTGAAAAACAGGTTACCTCACAAATGACCGGGAAATAGCCATCCGGTCAGTATATCTAGTATACACGGATTTATTTAGCGCCCAGATTTATCCAGTAGTTCCTCTACCTTATCAAGTAAAGCATTCAGCTCAAAAGGTTTACGAAGCAGACATACGCTCTGGTAGCGTTGAGGACTCTCCTCGATTAACCTGGCCACCTCTTCGGCCTCAAGCACCGCTGCGGTATAGACAATCACAGGAATATCAGCCGTCACAAGATCACTCTTTAACTGTTTGAGAATATCTTGCCCGGATATGTTCCCCAACTTCAGATCGAGAATGAGCAGATCCGGTAATGAGCTTTTGACGCGCACAAAAGCATCTTTACCTTCTTGCAAGATAGAGACCTGGTACTGTTCATCTTCCAGCACCCTGCGCATCAGGTGAAGGAGTTCATTCCTGTCATCGACAACAAGTATTCGCTTTGCCAAATCTTACCGGTGCCATTACACTTCTAAAGAAGACACCGCCTCCTGTTACTGTCATTTAGCACGGTTACCCTCCCCTACACGTATCGCTGTCTTAAAGCACCGTAACCGCTTATGATCGTGACTATTGCCAGTAGTGTATCACGTTACAGATAATCAAACAAGCCCAATCCGCAACGGGATTATTGTACAACAATGAAATTCGGGGTTACTTTTCTCCCTCCTATTTTACCTATGTGCTCAAATATTAAATGTATAACACACATTACATAATAAATTAGGCATTCTGAGTATAATAGATATATATACCTTTGCCAGTTTAGTCGGGCAAGAAAGATTACAATCATCAGTATAAAGGAGAATATTATGGAACCATTGAAACCAAAACAAAACCACAAAGCAATCGGGGAATGTAGTGAAGCTATTATCATTGCAAAGCTTTTAGAAGTTGGCTATGGCGTCCTCACTCCTTTTGGGGATAACCGCCGCTATGATATCGTGATTGAAGATGCCGATGGAAACTTCTACCGGATTCAGTGTAAAACGAGTTGGGTTGAGAACGATGGTGCTTGTATTCAGTTTAAAACCGCCAGCTCATACTACCACACCCGCGCAGGAAGAACTACTCATGGTAGTAAGGATTATCGCGGACAAATTGACTATTTCGCTGTCTATTGTCCCGAAAATAGAGAAGTATATCTGATACCAGTTGATCACGCAGGCGTGTCGCGAATGAATTTACGTCTTGTACCAACAAAGAATAAGCAAGAAAAAGGGGTACGATGGGCAGAAGATTATGCATTATAAATGACCGCGGTGGGACTCGAACCCACGGCCAATCGATTAAAAGTCGATTGCTCTACCACTGAGCTACGCGGTCGCATATATAGTAGAATACCAGGCAGTTGCACTACTAATGCCTCAAACGCAAAATGCGCTTGACAGTTGTTATTGTAGCGCATTTTGCGGCAGTATGCAATAGGGTAATTACTAAACCATGACTATTTGCTACTCCCTTCAACTCACCCTTATTTTTGGAAGAGCCTGGCAAGGGCTTTTACGCGCGGCTCCTGGCCCCAGAGAGCAAGCATGTGCAAGTAAAGGGAGTAGACTTCGCTGAAGGCAAGGTCGCTCTCGATCTCTTGTGCGGCTTTTGCTGCGGCCTCCAGGTAGATGCAGCTCTGAATCATATTACCAAGAACACAGGATGTGTAGGCTTTTTGTTGCAAAAACTCGGCACGAATGCGTTCAGGCGGGGCCGGTTTCAGATCATCTACCTGTGCAAAAGCATCCCAGGCCAGTTTAGGTTGACCGATGCGGAGGAAAACAAGTCCCTCATAGAGATACAACAAGGAGCGATCACAGTGTGCATAGGCGAAACAAGGATCGTCTTCAGGCTGCTCAGGAAAGACTGCGAAGGCCAGTTGCAGGAACTGTAGCGCCTCCTTCTCTCTCCCCATCGTGGCCTGTATTTCGGCCAGTCCCGCAAATATCCAGCTATGTAAAATAGGAGAGATATCATCGCTGGTAGCAGTAACCCGTCGCAATGCGTCATTATAGGCGCTCAGGGCCGAACCAATGCGCTTACGAGCGGTAAAAATAGAAGCCAGGCGTATCTGTGAAGCGATATAGAGATTCCAGTCTTTCGAGAGCTGGCTGTAGACAAGTGCCTGCGTACCATCCTTTTGCGCCGCCACGAAATCTCCGCGCTGTAGTTCAAGCAGGGCAGTGAGCTGATAGGCCTGGGTGGTAAGACGAGCAGCAGCCATCTGATCAGGGTTGGGATAGAGCGTTGGCTTACTCAGATTCGCCAGGTAGGTTGGGAGTAAGCGCTCTAACTCGACCTGTCCTCCAATCATATATAATTGCCAGCACGAGGTAATACCTAACGACCAGAGTGCCAGCGATTCCGCGGGTGCAGTTTGCTCCGAGGTATCAAGAGGAGATGAAGAAGCCTCCTTCTGGTCCGTTAGCATTTGCGCTATATTTCTCTTCCTGATAGGAAGATCAGCAAAACCGAGTTCTCCTGGAGACATACCGAAGACCTTACAAAGCGCATCAAGAGATGAAAGACGCGGCAACTGCGCACCCGTTTCCCAGCGAGTATATGTATTAAGACTTACACCCACTTTCTCACTTACAAATTCTGGTGTCCAGCTTTTTTTCATGCGAGCAGATTTCAGCATAGTATTGTGTTTTTTCATTCGGCACTCTATTTTTTTACGCTAACAGTTCTTCCTCGTTCAGTGGACCTAGCGTTGTAAGCACCTGCTTGTCACGCATGGGGAAGCGATGTAACGCTCGCATTACATCTTCTATAGTTACCTTCTCTACACGTTCGATCTCTTCTTCAACGCTCACGAGACGACCTTCTGTTACCCAATCGTTTGCAAGCGAGCGCATACGCGCGAAAGTTGATTCGCTGCTGAGCACAATCCCGCTAATCCATTTGTCTTTGGCACGGCGCAGTTCATCCTCGAATATGCCTTCGTCCAGCAGACTATCAAGTTCGGAGCGGAGCAATTTAAGCACGCGAGGGGCATCTTCCGGCGTCGAATTAGCCTCCATCAACATGATACCTGTTCCTTCCATAGCCCAGACACCGGCACTCGCCGACTCGGCCAGACCGCGCTGATGGATATTCCAGTAGAGGCGCGAACCATCCGAATCGCCCAGGATACTGCCGCCAAGCACATCAGCATAGTAATCGGGATCCTTAACATCGACCGTAGGCATAGCGATAATCAAAATCTGCTGCTTGAGTTTCTTGTCAACCATAATGTTGTTAATCGGATGGGCGGGTTCGTAGTGCGATACATCGCGTCCACTATCGCCTGTGCGCCAGTTGCTGGCATGCTGCTCTGCCAGCTTTACGATGTGATCCCAATCGAAATTCCCGGCAATTGAGAGAATCAAATTGTTAGCGGCATAACGGCGCTGCCAGTAATCACGCATCGGCTCGATATGCATACCACGAATACTTTCGCGTGAACCCAGCACATCATGGCCAAGAGGATGATCACCAAAATAAGTCTGCATCATGCGTCGATAAGTAATGTTATAGGGTTGATCTTCAGAGCGAGCGATCTCATTGACAATAACTTCTTTCTCTGTTTCGAAGTCACTTTCAGCCAGGCGAGGATACATCATATCACTCAAAAGATCCACTGCGCGATCCAGGTACTCGCCCAGCACACGCGCATAAAAGACTGTGGACTCGTGGGAGGTAAAAGCGTTCAGCTCAGCGCCAATCTTATTGAAAGCCAGCGTAATCTCCTGCCAATCGAGCGACTTTGTGCCTTTAAAGACCATGTGCTCCAGGAAGTGAGAGACGCCCGCAATCGAGGGATCTTTCTCGTCACGTGAGCCAGTTTGTACATAATATGACACGGCTACCGACTCAAAGTCAGGCATCGGCTGACCAACAATTTGCAAGCCGTTATTGAGACGATGGGTATAAAACACAGTACCATTGGCTGTGGATTCTGACATGTGGTTGCTCCTCTACTGTCACAAGCGCAGGTGGCCAGTTCGCAATTTTTACAGGCAAAGTTTGTGACTATCATGATAGCTCTGGAGCGGGCACATTGTCAAATCGTGCTCAGTCTCGCCTCTGACGGTAGCATTACTCACATTAAAATGTCAATAAAATTGGCTCAATTAAAGTCTTTTTCTACGTTTTTTCATATATGAAGCCGCCAATATACAATATATCCCGGTTGAATATAGAAAGGATGTATGATATGCTAGCCTTACATGACTGTTGTGTTAGTGCCCACTATCAGCCCGACGAATTTCCCAGGCTTTCCCGGTGCTTCTGCTAGAAATGTGAGGAGCCGTACATGCCAACCTCTACATGGGGAGGACCCGAGCCACATGCCGATGAGTTCTACCCATCGTCATTACTCAGATACCTACTAAGACAAATGATGATACACTTTGCCGCTCACGGGGCATGCATTGCATTACTTGACGAGAGCATTGGTCAGATGAGGATACAGGCACATTTACGTTTACGAAGCACGAATACGCCAGCATCTTCTGCTGCCAGTCTCACCAGCCTCAAACCACCTAAACGTCGCCTGACCATCCATCTAGAGAACGATACACCCTCTTCTCTCGCGCGCAATCGCCATGCCATGCTATCCTCAGACGAACTGGACGATGTTTCGCCACAGCAAAGCGAGTTATTCGCAGTTGGAACTAGCTATCCCATAGGACAGGACCTGATTGGTCATACCTGGCTCAAAGGCGAAGCGTATATCATGCGTCACGAGGAGTATCTTAGCGCCCCATTTCGTAACGAGCGCACTCCTATCCTGCATACAGATATTGTTCCCACATGGTATATGGCAATACCCATTCAGGAATCGACACTCATTGATGACCTGCAAGGACATAGACACACGGCAAATATACTGGGAGTGATCATACTTTACCAGGTTACATCCAGCTTCGGAGCCGGATTTCAACAGAAACAGCGTACCGAAGTGTTCCAGGAAGTATTTAAATATGTTGAGCAGATCGCCCTTTACCTGCAAAATGATCGACTGCAACGTTCACAGCGTCGTACCAGTGAGTACTTGCAGCGTTTGCAGGAGATCAGCACAGTTTTTCCAAGTTCAGTCAAGCTAGTGGACCTGGTAGAGAATATTTATCAGTTTGTTGCGCAAGTCGTTAATGTCTCTTCTATGCTATTCACGCTTTATGATCGAGATTTAGATAAGATCTATGATGTATTTGCTATCTGCAATAATGTTCGTGTGGAGAGCCTCAGCGAGCAGCCACACATTATGAACAAAGAAGAGCGACCGGTCTGGTGGCAGGTGGCCCAGAAAGAGAAACGTTCGCTCCACTTTTCTCCTGCGCAAGATCCACGTAAGGCCAACGACTATCTTGAACTTCTGACAGGGACATGGGGAGATCAGCGGCAGGCCGAATCGTTTCTGCTGCTCCCCATGAAGATGTTTAATCGTGTGATTGGAACACTATGCCTGACCAGCTCACGCCCAAATGCCTACCACCTGGAAGAGGTGCAGGTATTGGAAACAATGCTGCAGATCGTCACGGTAAGCATCGAAAATGCCAAATTGTATGAGCGAGATCGTCTATTATTGCAGGAAGCCAAGCAGCGCGAAGCGCAGCTAGCTGCTATTAATAGCGCACTCCAATCCATAGGCTCAGGACTCAACGTCACGGAACTGCTCAACAACCTGGTCAAGTCGGTAGCAGTCCTAGTCAACGTCGATATGTGCGTGTTCTTCCAGCTCTCACAGACAAAAGAAGAACTTGTCACACATGCTATCTACGCCCCAACGATCATACGCCAGGTCGATGACGGCAGCGAGCGCCCGGCACTGGCATCGAATTCCAATAAGAAGGGGCATGAAGAGCTGATCAACATGGTGCGTTTCCCCATCCAGGACACCATTCTCGAACAGCGGCTCAACGAAGGCTTTTTCTATCTTGACACGGCGCAACTGGAAGAACTTGCACAGAAGGGCGGCGAGGCTGTAGCTATCTTCCTGCAAGAGACGCAGATACAGCATATGCTAATGATTCCCATGTCCTATCAGAGCGAACTGGTAGGCATCCTTGGAGTACCGACACCGAAGGAAACGCACTTCTTCCGTCCGAAGGATATAGGTTCGTTGCTGGCAATCTGTGCACAGGCAACCAGTGCAATTCGTAACGCTCAGCTCTTCGAACAGCGAGAGGAAGCGTATGCGGAGCTAGAACGCCTGAGTAAACTTAAGGATGAGTTCCTGGTTACAGCATCGCACGAGCTACGTACTCCGCTCAGCGCTATAAGTGGGTACTCCAGTCTGCTGAAACGGCAGAGCTCACGTATCTCGGCACCGCAGATCCTGCGTTTTGCCACCAAAATCGGAGGTGCGACAGAGCAGCTCACCAATTTAGTGACCAGAATGACCGAAGCAGCCCAGCTAGGAACTGTAGATAAAAAACTTGACATGCAGATCGAGTCAGTGCATGTCACCTCGGCGGTCGAGATTGCAGTCACCATGTTGACATACAACATTGAGCAGAAAATTTCGTATGATGCCATTGATTCGGGATTATGGGTCAGCGGTGATGCGACGCGTTTTCGCGAGGTGCTTTCGAATCTGCTCGAAAATGCTATCAAGTACTCCCTGCCTGAGAGTCATGTCTATCTCTCAGCCACGAGTATGTCACTTCTCGAAGCTGCCAGTTTGCTATCGGATGATCAATTTGACCCTGCATTACTGGAACAAGGGGACCCTCCTGTCGTATTGCTAAGGGTGCAGGACCAGGGCGAGGGTATACTGCCAGATGACCAACACAAAATTTTCGAGAAATTTGTACGTGCTCCACGATCGCTAACCACGCCTGTGCGAGGTTCTGGATTAGGACTGTACATCTGTCGTCGCTATGTAGAGGCGATGGGCGGCAAACTCTGGTTAGAGCATAGCGTACCCAATGAAGGCTCTACATTTAGTTTCTACTTACCGCGCATTGATCCCCCTATTGGAACAGGAGAGCAGGAAACGGGTGAACATAAAGTCTTATAAAATATTGGTAGTTGATGATGATCCGATCATTCGCGATATGATGATAGATATATTAAGTCTGGAGGGATATCCCGTCGAAGTAGCACGGAATGGGCGTGAAGCACTCGAAAAGCTGCATGACAACGCGAATTACCTGGTTTTTCTAGACCTGATGATGCCCGGCATAAATGGAAGTGACGTTTGCTTACAATTGAATGCCGAACCACAAATACGCAAACGGCATATCATTGTCATCATGTCGGCTCTGGACAACCTTGCTCAGGCCAGGGCACTGGGAGTGGATGGCACAATGCCCAAGCCCTTTCTGGTTGAGGATGTATTACGGGTTATGCAGCCGTATATGGGAGATCCAACGCTTTAGGGTCACCAATCACAGCCACTATACAGCCTTGCCGATTTTAGTTAAATTCTGTATTTGTTTCCAGAAGCAGTTGACAAACAGCAAAAAGATGTTATTATGTCAACATAGAACCACTTCCCACCTTGCCTCATAAAATCAACCTCAAACTATAGTAAGACAAACAAATCACTTGACAGCCAACTTGACAGCTATTAATAAATATGACAACCAATTAGCAGCTACCACTAAAGAAAGCAACTACTAGTAGCAAGAAAAAAGTACTAAACTTCCTTACACAATTAGACTAAAGAATATATTATGCTAAAATGGTGCATAGACTCACAAACAGTACAAGCAATTCAATATATTAAGGACATATAAAAGATGGACCTTTCAGAAGATGAAAAACTTCAGGCAAGTGCAGTTGCATTCTTGATAGAAGGGCAAGAAATCGAAGAAGCAGCTCTCCTAATATCATGTAAGTTAAAAATCCATCGTTACAGAGATGATTTTGGAACAGAGCGTCTAACTATCGAGATTTCTGGTGCACGTACAGTATATGAGATCATTAATAACGAAAAACATCCTACAACCATAGCTATACGTGCCGCCTTAAATGCGACTTTAGAAGACGATACTTGCTCACACCTTTATGCGAAAGCATCCTTTCCCAACTTCGGCCCGGACTGGCGATCTCAGTTAATTGACGCTATTCAAAATAGGCCTGCCCTTAACCTAGGCATCATTTTTAATGATGCTGATAAAGCAACAACCCATATATGGAAAGGCCTCCGCTTCCGATCACCTGTAGAGATGATAATAGCTAAAACATTAGAGCAATATAACGTACTGTACCTTCCAGACTGCATGGCAAGACTAGGACCACCGAGCAAGCGAGAACCAAAAGAAGCTGACTTCCTTATTTGCTACGAAGGTAAGTGGGGCGTCCTTGAAGTAGACGGAGAAACTTACCACACCAGTGCAGCACGAGATCATGACCGCGATCGCCTATTCAAACATCACGGTATTAAAGAATGTGATCATTATACAGCCAAACGTTGTTTGGAAGAACCAAAAAAAGTTGTAGAAGAATTTTTAGCCCTCCTAAAACAAAATGGCTAAACACAATTTAAAGCTCTATCTAAACTGTCCTATAGCTAGAGCTTTAAATTTTTCCCTTGAAGAAGACCTACTACTGTTGTCCGAATAGATCATCTAGCTTATCCACAATAGCCCGCCGCATTGAAAGCAACATATGCCCATAGATGCCCAAGGTCGTTTCAATATCTTCATGCCCCACAAAATCCTGTATAGACCGAGTATCAATACCCTTACTCAATAGTAGGGTCACGACACTGTGACGCAGATCATGAAAACGAATGCGATTTAGGCTAGTCAACATTCATTTAAAGCTTCTCAAAAGGAGAATGCTGAAGACTATGGATGCTCTCCAATCCGTAACCCTTAATACATTTTAAGACACAAAGTCTCTCGAGTCTTCTCTCTACAATCCTGTCATTATCAAAGGATATAACACCAATATTGGCGCTATAGTCGTACTTTTCAGCCGCATCAACGAGATATTCGAGATCCACACAATCATCATGCATGAGACCTCCCACTTTCATTTTACATTCATATGCTTCGAGTTGGCGGCGTCCAGGAGAGAGAGCAGCGACGTCGACTTCCTGTATTGTAATCGGCTTGTTATGTTCATCATAAAAACGTCGGCTATTTGAACAAGAATCATTAGATCCATAACGGGGAGAAATAAAATTATACCCTAATAGCTCAACTACAGCTCCTCGCTGCACCTCAATTTTCTCATTGTTTTGTTCATACAAGTGTTCTATAGCAGCGATTAATTCGGAGATATGGGAAGGAATAACATAGTAGTTAATGTCTTATGCCACTGATATTTGCGATCCATCAACTAAATTTGGGTGACCAGGAACTGACTTTGATAATGACTTAGCCCAGCCACTATCTGAGAAGCTTTGAGCCACTTCCGTTTTGTCAGATGAATTAGTTTCCTCAGTTATACGAGTCACGTTAGCCACCGCTGGATGCCAGGCAGAAGAAATGGTTGCTTCTATGGTAAACGTCACACTGAAATCGGCCCTCTTCGCTACTAAATGTTCCTGCTCTAATCTTCCTTGATACAAAGCTGGTAACTTGTACATCCAACTTTGAGCACTCTCCGCACTACTAACTTGACTCAGTGAACGTAACCCGAAGGTTGTATTGCTAAGTACGAATAGATTATCAAGCGATGATACTGCAAGACGTTTGTCAAGCTGCATCAATTGAGAAACATTTTGAAGAACGTCTTGTAGCGTTTCATCACGCTCCTCGGCATTTATTCCCTCTCGCTCTGCATTTTTGTAAAACGTTGATATGACGTCAAGTACATGCAGTTTCATATCATTGACAAGACGATCAGCAAGTGTTGCTATACCCATAGCACGGTATGGTTCGGGTAGAGAAGCAAGTATTACTTTTAAGCTATCAAAAGATACCTCATAAGGCTGTTTCCACAAATCTTCGAGGTGCACTATAAGACGTTGCACGCGTGATGAAATAGCCTGCTCATTGTTATTCGTGAATGATACTTGCTTATCCTGCATAATAACCTTCTTCTGTCATCTCTCAAACTTCTTACAAAAACTCTACATTCATCGCTATCACCATCATACCATATCATGGCTATAGAAAAAGAAGGGGGAAGTACTTGACAAACAGCAAAAATGCTCTGGTTTACTGACGCTATCCACATCGGTAAACTCGCTTCTTGGGCGTTGATCGTTCATTCCATCCTCCTTGAGACATATCAGTTTCTGCAACAGGTCAGGTTTATTACCATATTATCTGAGCGCCTGATATTTTTTTGAATTCTTCAGAGAACGCAATGACCTCTTCGGATGGAATTGCACGTTGCTCATCTGTAGTAACTCCTGAGTCAGGAACCCGTAGAGGCATGCCTTGCGTGTGCCGAGTCGCTCGCCAGGATGCATTCCCCCGACGAGACTCGGCACACGCAAGGCATGCCTCTACGGAACCAGGTGCAAAGCCTATCTATGCACCTGGCAAGAGGGTGAGCTGGGCCATCAATTGTCCATGATTATAGGCAGTGATCGCGCCTGCCTCGCCGGGCACCGGGTCAACGTGCTCATCATCATTCAGGTCGACGCCGTTTAGAGTATGGCCTGAGAGCGTCACAATCTCCTGGATTAAAGCGGTATTACCAGGATTCGCGATAAGCTTGAGTGCATCATTATCAATGGTAGTTAACCACTTTTTGAGGTTTGTCGTAGCAATCTGTACATGGCCAGCATGCAGCCTGATGGTATCAGTTGTATCGGTCTGCGTCGCAGCAAGAGATGCATGTGCCGCCGCGAGAGCAACGTAACCAGCGGTGGGATCGCCAGGATTCAAGAGACCAAAACCATCGCCGACATCGCTCACATTAAAAAAGGCACATGCCGCACCAAGCGGCTGCGTATTCTGTCCATGACTGCCTTCTATCAGGTTCACGATACTTTGTGCAACACAACTGACAGCGCGCGGTCCCTTACCTGAGAGGTTTCTCAGGAGCGTTCCCTGCCCATTCAATGCCTGAGTCTGGTCGCGTAATCCTACCAGCAAGCCGACTTTCCCTGGTGTTGTCGGAAAACTAAAGAGTAGATGCTTGATATGTATAAAGGCAAGCGGAGGGAATGTTGCAGAAAGCACAATCTTCCCACTCGGCAACGTAGGATTACCTTGCTCCTGGGTGACCTCAAGCTTATTGCCAGCACCTAATAGATTAGTCTTGCCAGCAAAGTTCAGACTAAAGTTTTGCCCCTGAGCAGTGAGGGCGCCTAATGACAGCGTATTTTCTGTATTTGTATCGACCATCCAGGCATAATATTGGAAACCTGCGGGAGGAGCGCCAAGACCGTTGGTTGTCAGCTTAAGTGCGCCACTAAGCCCCTGGCCATTTAGATTATCACCAAAAAAGGCTGTAGCACTAATGGTTGGAGGCGCTACCACGTGGTTATTCCCATTACCCGCAGTACCTTTTGTCGTGTTAGCAGTGCTTCCGTTACGCGTGAGAGCTACGACGCCTGCCGAAACACCTCCCACCAGCAGCACAAGTACAAGCGCAATGAAGAGATTCCGTGCGCGATGATTACGTGCTGTAGGAATCTGGAAAGTTGGAAGAGACCCGAGTGAAGGCGCAGGTGACATGCTAGCCCGATCGGATAGTTCTGCCGGAGGAGTGTAACCCGGCGGGGATGATGGTAGTTGCGGCGGAGAAGGTGGCGTCTGCAAGACTGGCCTGCGTGGGATAACATTGCCGCTGGCTGCATTGTGATTAAACCCATCTGGGTACGATAGTATCGTGGGCTCAGCAACTGTGGCTCCACGCGCAGTAAGCGGCGCTATCTGTTTGCCACAATTACCACAAAATACCGTATCCTTATCATACGGCTCATTACAATTTGGACAAAACATTGTTTGTTACTCCCTCGGCCTGCCGTACATGCATCAACGTAAGTATAAGAGCACTGTCAACTATTACCCGGATTATACCACGCAATATACGTTTCGACTTGCGTATTATTACCCATTCCCATCCCTTCGATATGCACTTCCCAGTATACCAACAAATGAATATTACGCCAACAGTAATTCCCACTTCACCAGGGCTATTGAAACCTTGCCCGCGTGGACCCGTAGTGGCATGCCTTGCGTGTGCCTCCTGGCTCAGGAGAACGTCCCAGACACTCAAGCGTATTGCTCCCCACGCATTCGGCACACGCAAGGCATGCCACTACGAGACGTTTGAATCGCCCTGCCACTTCACCAACTGGTCGCTCTTACGAGTGAGCCTTTATACTGATCGAACGATGTGGAACACGCTCGTTAATAGTTCCATCACAGCATGATAACTGATGACAATTAATGCAATGCAGGCAAGCACTATATGGATAGAGCGCCAGGCACGAATGATCAGGCGTGCTCGCTGCTGACGCTGACATGAGTGTACCAGGCCAACACGCCTGGTAAGTGTTTCATAGGCACGCTGAAAATCAAGGCGCTCGTTAGAGGAAACAGCAGGCATTTTCTGTTGTACAGTTGTGGAACTGAGCGCCCGCAAACAATACTCCTTGAAGGGCTCAGACTTCCCGGCACACAGGCGTTCAACTGTATACTCCAATTCAAGAATACGCTCTTCGAGTGCACGCACAATACCCACACCATTTGTGCTTGCCTCGTGAGCAATCAGGCGTGTCTGCCACAGATCCAGGAGGCGACCCGTAACGCCACTGATTACCAGAAAGATGAGGGCAAAAAGAGCACCACCAGCCCAGTACATATCCGTCAGGTCAGTTAGTCTCTGAACGAAACCATTGGCGACAAAGACGTAGTTTTCGTGCAAAAAAGCTATGAGGATAGTAATAATGCCGATCCACGTATGCATCCATAACCAGCTTTGCACTTTCCCTGGTAGACCGCGCGCAAAACGGCGGCGCAGTGAATACGCGGCAGTGCCGAGTACCAGCACATACGCGGTAATACCAAATAGTCGGAATGGATCGTTATTTGGATCGGCACCTCCCTGTGCCTTGACGGACATGTAGAACCAGGCGTAGATAGCGCCGTAGAACAGGACACTACCTGCCAGCCAGAACCACTTTGCCTTTGAAGCAGGAGCTCTCCAGATGCGGCGCAACGAGCGCTGTGGTGTGGGCTGTTGCGGAACCTGTGATTGTTTTACTGCAAGGGACATAAGCTCTTCATTACCTTCCTCTATTTAGCACGCCGCAGTAGAATTTCTTCAGTTGAACCAAAGAAAGTGATAGGATTGATGCGGATAGCTGCGCCTGTGGGACACGCCTGTACGCACGCTTGATTGTTGTAGCCTGCACACAGATCGCATTTGATGGCAAGCTTTTTGCGCATCTCTCCATATGCATCGATCGGCTGTTGTGTATTCAATGGACCCGGTGCAGCAGCCATAGGAAGCAATTTCCGTCCGCTCTCTTTACCGGCCCCTTTCGTGAAAATGCTGCTGAACTGTTGCCAGGCCGATTTTGTTGTGGCATTCTCATCCTCATCAAGGGTCATGATCGAGATATTGTCGTAGGGACAACGCTCGGCACAGATGCCACAACCAATGCAGCTCTCGGTGATATAGACCTCGCCACCGGGCATGCGTGCAATACCCGCGCGACTGCAGAGCATACATACAGGGTCCTGGCACTGGCGACAGGCGGTGGCGATGCTCATATTACCAACCACCATACCTTTGCGGTTCATGCGCGAATGACCATGACGCCGCGCACAGGCCTCCTCACACTCGTTGCAATGGATACATTTGTCCAGGTCGATCACAAGAACTTCGGTTCCCTCAACAACACCGTCGGCTACCAGGGAATGCAGGCCGGCGCGTGTAGCCGCATCCGATAGAGGATTGATCTTCTCAAGTTGCGAGAAGTTGAATGGCTCGAAAACAGCACTATATGCAACTGCGGTAGTATCACGGTAGAGTTGCAGGCGTTCCTGGAAACGTTGATTGACTTCGGGATAACGCGTCAAAAGAGACATGAGTACCTGGTGTGGCACTACTACTACGCTGGTACGTGTAATGGCGGTCACAGTTACAGCGCGTCGATCACCAAGCATATCCAGTCCACCAGCAAAGTAGTCGCCTCCCTGACGATAGGCGATAATGCGCTCGTCAGTCTTATCGCGCCCGGTCCCGGCAGCCGTGCGCCGTGCGACTTTCACAAAACCATCCAGCAAAACATGCAATGACTCGCGCGCAGGTTGCTCTTTGCTGTCTTCGCTAAAGAGACGCTCATCGCGATCAAAACGCTTAACCTGGGTCTGCTCGGCAATCTGCCGTATATCTATATCAGCTACGCCCTGGAACAGTGCCATGCGCTTGAGTATAGACTCGATAGAACGCGTTGTACTTAAATGATCAAAGAATTGTTTGACGGCTGGCACGATCTCCATCAGGCGTTGCATCACCTGCTCGGGCACCTCCAGTAAGACAGCAGCAGTCTGCGCGCGCGCAGTAGCATTACGCTGCTGGCCCGTCAGCATACCATGCTCTCCCATATACTCGCCACGACGCAGAACAGCGATTGGTAGATCGTTGCCATCGGGCCCTGCGGAGGAAAGTTCGCAGCGTCCTTCCAGGATAAAGTACAATTCACGTCCGAACTCACCTTCGTGCAAAACAACAGAACCGGGCATGAGCGTCAACATCTTAGAGGTTGCAACAAAATGCAGCAGGTAATTATCTGGCACCAGATTCTCATCGCTAAACATCGGTTGTTCGCGCAAACGGCTCAATAGCAGAGGCACATCCCAACCCGGCGGCAGGTAGTTGAGTAAGCGCGTCATATCTACCTTGCCGTCCCAGGGAACTCCCAGGCGTTGCTTGAGCGAAAGCATCAAAAGATCGCGGTGGTTATCAACCGGACAAACGGGCACACACGAACCACACATGACGCACTCATCGGTGAAGCGTGCAACATGTGGAGCAATTTCGTCGGAGATGGTGGCACGGTTCAGATCGGCGATATTGACCATAGCCGATAGCGGAACAGGGCAGGCATGCATACAGCGGTCGCAGCCGATACACATATCAATCTCGAAACGCACCGCTTCTTCAGTCAGGGGTTGTACATCTGTACGATGCGACATACCCACTAAAAAGGGCTGTTTCCCATTCTGTTTACGTTGCATGACTGTCTCCTACGCTGTAGGCGCTAAAGGCGCACTACAGCTTGCACAAAAACGCGCAATTTGCGTGTTCACTCCACCACATTTATTGCAAATCACAAGCTGTGGTATCGGTGCAGATTTACTGCCTCCCTGCTTTTCACCCTGTGCGCTCACTCCACTCACAATTGGTATACGTCCTTGCTGTAAACTCTGAGAGGGAACTTCGTTCGCACGCCCTACCGCCCTTTCCACTACCTGTGGAGCGAGTTTTTGCTGCACAGGTCCAGCATTCACTGTCTTCTCTGTGGCCTGCGGCGCTCTTGCACGAGTTGAAACATCAGGTGTGCTGCGCAGATCGACGAAGTAGAGCATACTGCCGCCTAAAGAGACACGGTCGCCGTGTGAGAGGTGATAGGGATTATCAATGCGCGTCTGGTTGACCGTTACTCCATTGCTACTACCGAGGTCTCGAATGTAGAAACCATCTGGCCCCGGGAATACTTCCGCATGTCGGCGTGAGACAACCGGGTCCGCCAGTTCTATATCCATACCTTCATCTCGTCCAATTACCGTGCGCTTCCCTTCTTTAAGCAGGAAGACCATGGGCGGACGACTACTCTCTCTAGATGCACCGCCAGTTAGCACGATCAGTGCGGCTGATTCTTTAAATGTTGCAACAACTGTGGCAGAAAGAGGCGTTGTTGCTCCAGGCAGCAATAATGAGCCATCAGACTTGAGTACAGGCTGTCCCAGCGCTCCTGCTCCTCCATCTATTTCCGCATCGTGCAAGCTTGTGATACCAGCCATAGAAACACTGTTTGCCTGCACCTTTTGGGCCTGTGCACCGACGACGCGTGTAACGAAGCTGAATTTTACCGCCTTCCCGAAACGTACTACGTCATCTGGTTTGAGCACATACGTACTCGAAGGTTCCAGGCGTGCATCATTGACAAAAGTTCCATTAGTACTTCCCAGATCATGAAGTATGAACTGGCCATTGGCATAACTTATCTCGGCATGACGACGCGAAACGGTTGCTTCATCCACCAGGAGATGCACTCCCTCCTGTCGACCAACCGTCATCATTTTAGTCTGACTGAGGCGCGTTTCAGCAGGTGCATTGTTGATATTACCAACTATTATCAGGAACGACTCAGTATATTGTGACCTGATTGCTATGGCTGCAATAGATGTTGGTCCACCAGCATAAGCGGCTTGCTTTATAGCTGCATCGCCCTGTCTGCTTACGCCTAATAATGGAGGTGGAACACCCTGGCGATCAAGCCAATCATTGAGGTGGAAGCTATCTGCGAACATGACGGAGGCGACCGTTTGCAGGTTGACACGATGATCGATAGCGCGTTTGAAAGCCAGTGCCTCTTTGCGATCACCGAGTGAAAGCATTCCCACAGGCACGCCATCTTTGAGCAGGACTTTACGATAAGTGCGCGGCTTCGGTTCGGCAATAACCTCCTGTAAGCCTGGAGCATTGGTGGTGCCGACGGATGCAAAGTCGAGACCATACAGGAATGTAGCATTGTAGAAGGTACCGGAATTGAATGGACGGTTGGTGTCTAACAGATCGAGCATACTATAAGCGGCGGCACGTGCCTGTTGGATAGACGGATACCACTGCCCGATCAGGCGTGTACGGCCCGTCATTGTATCCTGAGTTTCGAGCACATCTCCCGCAGCATAGATGTCCAGGGTATTGGTGCGCATCTTTCTATCAACTTTTACTCCACGTCCACAGGCAATACCGCTCGCTTTGATAAAATCAATTATCGGCTCGATACCAACTGCAATAATTACCGTTTCGCACTCAATCCGTTCGCCGCTGCTAGTTACTACACCGCTTACCTTACCACGCTTGCCAATAATCTCGCTGATCTCCTCTTCCACACGCACATCGACACCATCGCGGCGTTCCTGTTGCAACACAATATCAGAGGCAGTAGCATCAAGTACCTCCGACCAGAGAGTGCGGCGACGTATAAGATGCGTAACCGCATAGCTCCGATGGCGCAGTGTCTCCACGGTTTCCAGTGCCAGAGTACCACTACCACTGATCACCACACGGCGCGTCGAGGTCAGACTTTCCAACAACGCCTGGTAATCGGCCACGGTACGCAAAGTATAGACGCCCGTCAGGTTCAGGCCAGGACAGTTCAAAGTAGCCGGACGAGCTCCGTTTGCTAACAGCAGACGATTATAACCTGACTGCCGTCCACTCTGAAGCTGCACACTATGTTGTACCGCCTGTATGCCAATCACGCGATCGGGTATAAAGCGGATATTGCGGTCCTGGTAAAAGCTCATTGGTCGTGCCCATAGTTTGTCTTCATGCACACGACCGCCCAGGTAATCCTTCAAAGCAGGACGATAGTACACAGGAAAAGGATCATCAGCAATCACAGTGATCGTCGCTGCGGAGTCTTCGGCACGCAAAACTTCTGCGGCAGTCGCACCGGCGATGCCGTTCCCAATAATTACATATGTCTGGGCTGTTTGCTCAGCCATTATCATCCTCCAGAGTTCCAGGACGAGCAACCATACAAGGACGGCGAGATCACCTCAATACGATTCCTGGGCAGTCTAAAACGGCCCTCAAGTCGTGATAGTTCCATCGGCATTCACAGTAATCTTTACGGGGGCAAGTGGAGTCGGTGCAGGCCCCTGAACGACGGCAGCACCCTTAGCCGGATCAAAAACAGCGTCGTGGCATGGACACTTCAGTAAACTATCCTGCGGACTATAAGTAACCGCACAGCCAGCATGAGTACAGGTAGAGTCGAACGCTACAAATTTATTATCAGGTAAATGGATCAGCACGCCAGGATTTCTCTGATTCGCAATAGGAAATGTTTTCGCACTATTGACCGGGATATCTGTACTGCGGGCCAGCACATTACCACCTGTAACTGGACTTTTCGCATTCCCGGTAGTAGCGGACTGTGTGTTAGTAGTGTTAGCAGTAGTAGTATTAGCAGCGCCAGCAGTTGCCGTACCTGCCGTTGAGCCGTTATTCATAAGCTTCATACCCATTATTGCTGCACCGCCAACCACTACCACACCGCCACCAGCAGCCAATAATGTGACCACGTTGCGGCGCGACATCTTCTGCCCTCGATCATTCTTTAGCCGCTTTACGGGTGCAGATACCAGAGGAAGTGGCTGGGGCCGCACAGCGGCAACGGGCTGAGAAACGATAAGCGGCGAATATGGCTCATTTGGCGCAACAATCTGGTGATAGGCCTGAGCAAATGCCATAGGTTGACGATAACGCTGCATTGGCTCCTTGGCCATAGCCTTAGTGATAATATGATCCAGGTCAACCGGAAGCCCCTCGCGCCAGACCTTAAGCGACGGAACCTCGGAGTAGAGATGCTGTCGTGCGATCTCCTTACGCGTCTTTCCGCTAAATGGGGGATGTCCGGTAAGCAGACGATAAAGCACGGCTCCCAAAGCATAGATATCTGTATACACATCAACAGATTTACCCAGTAGTTGCTCAGGTGCGCTTGACTCGCTACTGCCATCAAAAGTGTAATTGTCTGTTGGTTGGCTATTCTGTTTGCTCAACTCATGCATACGCATAAGTCCAAACTCCGTCACCACTAGCTGACGATTTGCCTGCATATAAACACAAGAAGTCGACAAGTTGCGATGGATCACACCGTGCTGGTGTGCGTACTCTAATGCAGAGGCTATCTGATCCAGATAGCGACCAACAGAGGCCACGTCGATAATGTTCTGTGCCAGCAAGCCACGCAGAGAGGCCAGGGAAACGTTGGGATAGACCAGATAGGGTATACCTCTGTAATTGCCATAATCAAGCAACGGCAGGATATGAGGATGCTGCTGCAATGTAGCAACCATGTTCGCTTCTTGCTGAAAGCGCCCCAGGAAGACAATACGCGCATCCGCCGTTAGCTCTGCCTGCGCATCTTGAAATGGCACGCCTACAAAGCGAACGACATAATTCGTTCCCGCCTGTGTGCTCGCCAGGAAAACAGGGCCCCACTTGCCCTGCTCCATCAGCCTATCCAGGCGGTAGTTGCCTAAAACCGCCCCGGTCAGTTTCTCCAGGGATGTACGCTCCATCAAATTCGACCTCCCCAAACTCATACATACACGCTTATTAATTTTACCATATACCAGAGTATACGTCAGGGATACTCTGAGTCACATCAGTAACATTACTCATTTCCTACACAGACATATCCAAAAAAATATGATGGCAAAAATGGGTAAGATTGCGCATGTTTTCAAAGAAGCTAACAGCTATGATTGTCAGGTAGAACCATTTGTGTTCCTAACAGCTCACATTGTATAGAAGGAGCTTCCTATGAAACGATTTGCAGTTACTCGCCGTCCAATCCTGCTGGGATTATTCCTATCGATGATAGTACTTGCCGCCGCGTTACTCGTCTATCCTGTTGCAGCTCAAATACACAATGCTACAGGTCGAGTGAACAGGAGTGCAACTTTTCATGCTAAAAGCGTACAAGACTTGCTGCGCTCACATCAGCTTGCCTCAACGGTACAGGTGCTTGCATCACAGCCGCCCAGCGTAATTATCCAGTTCCCACTCTTCCCCAGCGGTGTAAAGCAGGCATTTCCTAAAGCAACAGGCGTAGTCACCATTGTACAGGGAAACCCAGAAGTCAGTCTCTTTGATACAGTAACGGTCGATGTGCAGAATATGCCACCCGATACCACCTTCACTATCTTCTTTATAGAGATGGCGAACAAGCCCTTTGGACATGTCCAGTACGTAGCGGATCTGCATACGCGCGATGACGGTTCCGGCGATGTGACTTTCCAGACCATCACTCTCGTAGCATTCGCCGCTGATGCTCGTAATCCTGGCATCTCCAAAGATCAGAGTGGAGACGCATCTGGTACTCAGCTAGAGCATCTTGGCATGTGGTTCTCCTCGCTCCAGGATGCCCAGAGTATCCTCAAAGATAATACGCTCAAGGGAACGCCTTTTGACGGCGGCAATCCTCCACTGCATGCAGGCCCTCAGGCTATGACGGATGGTCAAACTGATCCAGTATTCTAAAACTTGACCAGGCAGACCATAACGAAAGGAGATCTGACTCATGGCAATTTTGCAGTATGCACGCCGAAAAATCCTGAGCGCTTCATGCCTGTTTACACTACTGCTCGTCTTCTGTATACAGATAAGTAGTGCAACAGTTGCTACCGCTACTCCACTCAGCCAGCAGCATATCGTATTACATGCGGTACAACAAAATAATCCAGAAGTCACTCATTTACTTCAACTGAAACAGAGCGGGCATCTGGCACCGACGGTCAACGTCCTGGATTCGCTACCCCCCACAACGATTCTTCAGTTTCCCCTGGTACCAAGCGGCGTCAAGAGCAAATTTCCTGCTGCCACTGGTCTGGTGACTATTGTGCGTGGAAATCGTGATGATAGCACCTCGGATACTGTAACAGTTGACGTGCAGAAGATGCCTCCCAACATCACGTTTACCATCTTCTTCATCGAGATAGCGAACAAACCCTTTGGTCATGTAGAGTATGTAGCCGATCTGACCACACGAGGAGACGGTAGCGGTGAAAGCATCTTCCATATCATCTCTCTGGTCTCCTTTGCTATGGATGCCCGCAATCCTGGCACATCGCAAGATGATAAAGAAGGACAGACCTCGGGCATCAATCTTGAACATCTGGGTATGTGGTTCTCCTCGCTTCAGGATGCCCAGAAGGTACTGAATGACGACACGCTCAAGGGCACCATTTTCGATGGCGGCAATCCACCATTGCACGCGGGTCCCCAGGCTATGACCGATGGGCAGAGCGCCCCGGTGTTTTAGGAGGAGAAGTCGTATGTTTCGCTCTTTACACATACAACAATGGGTAATACGAGGACGCAGTATAGTACTGGCTCTTATAGTACTGGCACTACTGAGCGCATGCACAACAGGCACATCTGCTCCAACCCAATCAACAAATCCAGGCGCCGGCAATAATAGTACAGCAAGCACAGGAGGGGCAGCGCCCAGTTTTCCGAGCACGCCACTTCAGTTGCGCACACCAGATTTTGGTAGCGCAGGACAGGTCGCGCCAACCGTCAAAGTACTTGCATCAGCCGATCCGACCTTGATCATCCAGTTTCCCCTGGTACCATCAGGCATTAAGAGCAAATTTCCTGATGCAACTGGCCTGGTAACTGTTTTCCAGGATACAAAGGCCAACGACTTTGATGCAGTCACTATCAGCGTAAATAAGATGCCCCCCAACGTTAAGTTCACCGTCTTCTTCACCGAAATTGCGGCGAGACCTTTCGGACATGCGGAGTATGTAGGAGATATCATCACACGTGGCGATGGTAGCGCCGAATCGACCTTTCACCTGATTACATTCGTTGCCTTTGCCGCCGACGCCCGTCAGTCCACCGTGCAGTCTGCTGACCAGACAGGTGATGCGTCGGGTATTCAGTTAGAGCATGTGGGTATGTGGTTCGACGGCGTCAATAGTGCGCGCCAGGTATTGGGTGACCCAAATATCGCGGGTACGCCGTTTGATGGCGGTCATGGAGCATTGCACGCAGGTCCTCAAGCAATGACCGATGGACAAACATTGCCAGTGATTTAAAAGCGGCTCGCGTGGACCCGTAGCGGCATGCCTTGCGTGTGCCGAGTCTCGTCGGGGGGGGAATGCATCCCTGGCGAGCGACTCGGCACACGTGAGCCACTCGGCACACGCAAGGCATGCCGCTACGGGAGTTCGTGAGCTATTGACGCACCTACCTGCAAGCGATATAGTATAAGCAAGATTAGAAATCCTTTCTAACCTCGTTAGGTGAGGCAACTTTATAAACACAGGCCACTGATCAGAAACATCGAGAGATGCCAACGATCAGGACAGATCTCGTCGGCACAAGGCGAGATCCAAAGTGGCTGGATAGCAGTATGCTATCTTACGTTGTACAGTGCCAAAGCTCAACTAGAGGGGGTATAAATAACCACACATATGCCCCCTTATTAGCAAAGGGGGCATATGTGTATTGCGCATGCTCCCGGCTAAAGAGGAGTCCATATGAGCAAGACGGATAAGATGGACAAAAAAGCCGTGACAAAGCAACAGCGCAGAGTGCGCCGCGTATGGATGCGTCAGTTATTGGTACTGCTCTCTGTGATCGGGCCTGGATTGATTACCGCAAACGTTGATAATGATGCGACAGGGATCGCTGGTTACTCACTCGCAGGCGCCAACTATGGCTATGGATTACTATGGGCAGTTGTCCTCATTACAATCAGCCTGGCTGTGGTGCAGGAGATGGTGGCGCGTATGGGAGTCGTGACGGGCAAAGGGCTGGCTGTCCTGACGCTTTTGATTATCCTGACAACGATCTTTCCGCAAATTTCGTTTGGATCCTAGCTAGAAGGAGTAGAGTATGCCCGTACGTGCAATGGTATTGCCTGCGCCGAATTCTGCGCCAGAGCTACGAGAATTTCCAGAACCTGTGCTGGAAGATGGTTCGGTGTTGCTGGAAACACTCGCCTCCGAAGTGTGTGGCACCGATGTACACCTGCAGCACGGACGACTCAGCGGTGTGCCGTACCCAATTATTCCAGGTCATGTGAGCGTCGGGCGCGTGCTCCAGGTGCGAGGGAACGTGCGTGATGTCGAGGGTGCAATAATAGAGATCGGTGAGATCGTCACCTTCCTGGATGTGCATCGTACCTGTGGGCGCTGCTGGTACTGCCAGGTCGCAAAGGCTTCTACTCGTTGTCCGGAACGGCGCGTCTACGGCATCACCTACTCAGCAAATGAGGGCTTGCTGGGCGGCTGGAGCGAGCGTATCCTGCTCCTACCTGGCGTACATATTGTAAAGTTACCACCAGCACTTCCACCTGAAGTCTTTATGGCTGGCGGCTGTGGCCTTCCTACTGCATTACATGCTGTACAGCGTGGGGATATAACCTTTGGCGATACGGTGGTAGTGCAGGGAGCAGGACCAGTCGGGCTGTGCAGTGCAATATTTGCTCAATTGCAAGGCGCAAGCCAGGTAATTGTCGTCGGAGGGCCAGCACAGCGCCTGACAATCGCGCGCACTCTTGGCGCTGACATGACCGTTGATATCGCTGAGCATGACCCTGGCGAGCGCCTGCGCATCATACGCGAAGCTACTAATGGACGTGGAGCCGATGTAACCATTGAAGCAACTGGAGTTCCGACAGCAGTGGCAGAAGGATTGCGCTTTACTCGTGATGCAGGCACCCTGGTAATTGTTGGGCAGTATACCGACCACGGTTCGGTAAGCATTAATCCGCACCTGGAACTGAATCGGCCCCACTTGCAAGTTCGCGGCTGCTGGGGAAGCGACCTGAGCCATCTCTATCGAGTCGTCCGCACCCTGACCCGGCACGCGGATAGCTTCCCCTGGCGTTCAATGATCAGTGGGCGCTACTCATTGGAGCATGCGACAGAAGCTCTGGCATCTGCGGAAAGGCAGGAGAGCATTAAGGCATTGATTCTGCCTAACGGTCCATTACTATAAGCAAAATCGATATCTTCTCCGCTTTTACAGGCTCCCAGACATTCGATGCACATTTTCCAGGCAATAGCAAAACGCGCACTCTGTCTTCACAGCTAAATCACATCACAATTACTAAAAAAGCTGAAACCAGTAACTCGTCGATATTGTAGTATAATCGGATCGGAATTAAGAGGAAGCGATGTTTCAACTCAAAAGGGACGACACTCCGCCTGGTCACCTTCTTACGTTATGGTAGGAGATTCCATCAGCATATTTATTGGGAATAATTTCGTACGCCAGAGACTTCACCAGAGACCGTTAATACACTGAATAAGAAACGTTTGCTACCGTAGAATCGTAGCGAGAAGAAAAAGGAAAAGAGGAAACGATGAGTCATCTATCTTTTAGTTGGCCCGAACGCATGCTGGCATTGATCGCTGGAGTCTTTAATCTTATCATAGGTTTCGCCTTTTTCTTTCTACCAGAACTTCACCTACCCCTCTGGCCTGTAAGTATTTCGTCTGTGCTCACGCGCTTCATCGGTGCGATTATCATCGGTAATGGTGTTGGAGCGATCTGGCTTTCGACGGAACGTGAATGGGCACGTGTGCGTCCACTGGCTCTAGTAGCTACCGTGTATGGTACGATAGTAGCATTGGCTTTGCTCTATCACCTGCTATGGCTCAACGCATCTGCGTTTTTCTGGCTGTACTTCTCGTTCGATGTCCCATTTCTATTGGTGTTTTATGGACTATTCATTTATCACGATATTGCCCCACGCATGAGAAAGCAGGGGATAAAACAGGTCAAAACAAGTTAATGCAGTACCCTCAAACGGGTCATAAAGAATCATTCAGGATCGGCCGGCCCCTGCGCGCTTTAGTATACACGGGAAAGCCAGGCAGGTCAATTGAATTAACAGTAGGAGCACGATGCAGGCACCATTCGTTGATCCATTATTAAGACTAGAACAACTCAAAACCGCTTTGCCGCTGGTAGGACGTGATGCAGAAATGCATTTGATCCGCATGTTGTTGCAAACCGTAGCCTTTAATGCTCCGCAGGGCGCTCACGCCCTCACAATCAGTGGTGAGATGGGTATCGGCAAAACGAGAATCCTGGCATCTCTGTATCAGGAGGCTCAACAGTCTGGTTTTCGCGTGCTAGAAGCGAGTGCCTATGAAGTTGGAAATATGTTCCCCTATTTCCCCTTCATTGAAGCATTGCGACCATTTCTCCGCTCAGTCAGTTCTGAAAAACTACGTCGTTATACCGGGCTTATTGCTTCTGAACAAGAAACAAACGATGCTGAAACTATCGCTTTGAGCAGCACATCCCTGATCGCTGCCCTGGCCCGCCTCTTCCCGGAACTACCTGCCGCTCTCCACCTTGAGCGCACGCCAGGGATAGCAACGGAAATTCTCTCACCCGATCAGGAGAAGTTTCGTCTATTTGACGCAGTGGCTACACTGCTTGAACACATAGCAATAGAGCAACCGGTCTTGTTAGCTATCGATAATCTGCAATGGACCGATAGCGCCAGCCTGGAATTGATGCTGTACTTGATCGTGCGCTTGCGCAGCAGTCGCGTTGCGCTGGTTGGCGCAACCCGTCCACCACGTATATATAGCGGACAGGGAGACAGCGACGATCCACCAGTCTCGACGGTAGCTGCCAGCGCGGCTACCAGGGCATTGACTGATCTTATGCGCAACGGCATGTTGCTATTATTACCACTGGGAGCGTTAAGTACAGATGCTGCGCTGGAGCATTTGCAGGCGCTACTGCCTGGCACCATTCCCCAGAACGCCGCGCAGGCCATACTAACACGTGCCGAGGGCAATCCTTTCTTTCTTGAGGAACTGGTACGTACCTTGACACTCAATCAGCAACTGGTGCTGCGTGATGGCACATGGAAGTCCGCTGCAGTTAGCAGTACAAAATTACCTGCAAGCATCGTGCTGGCAGTAGAGCAACGTTTGCAAGGGCTAAGCGCAACATGCCGGGCGTTAATACAGACTGCCGCGCTTTTTGGCCGCAGCTTTCCAATAGATGCGCTGATCCAGGTACTAGAAAAAAGTGCCGAGGAGGTACAGACATTTATAGATGAGGCTGTGCAGGCTTCAGTGATTGGTAGGCTTCCTGTCCAGGTTGGAGAAGATAACGAAGTTGATGATATTTTAAATATAGAATATCATCAACCAATTCCTCCTCAATTCTACATTTTCTGTCAAGGCATCGTGCATGAGGTCCTATATTCTGAAGTTCCTGCTCACCGCGCGCGTCTGTTACATGCTGCGATTGGTAGAGCATTAGAAGCAATGTATGGCCTTGAAGCAGACGAACACGCGGCAGAACTGGCCCGTCATTACGCGGCAGGAGGAGAGAAAGAGGCTACGTTACGTTGGAGTTTGCTTGCAGGTGAGGACGCAGCACGACAGCAGGCACACCGCGAGGCTATCAGCCATTTTCGCCTGGTCCTGAAATTGCTAGAAGCTGGTGACACCAATAATGGGGCTACTGCAAGAATTATGCCTACGCGGGCCGACCTTTACCTGGTTATCGGCGAACTCTGGTTTAAGCTAGGAGAACTGGAACACGCTGTAAATACATTCCAGCAGGCTCTGGCACAACTGCAACGACAACCACAAGAAGCTACTCCTCTGTTGGTGGCGAGAGCCAACCGTTTAATTGCCGATGTATATCGTATGCAAGCAAAATATGAGCAAGCCCTGGCGCATCTTCAGGCAACACGAGCAGCCTTCGACAGAGATATAAAAGTGAGCGGTATCACCTCTACTGGTCAGACGACACTTGTACCCTGGCTACCAGGGCGTAATTTCTCAGCGGGCACAGCAACGGGTCTGGAACAGATCAGTATCAGTGAGCGCATCCAGTTCTTGCAAGCCCAGGCAATGCTTGATCTCTTGCTTAATCATGCAGCGGAAGCGGAGCCTACCCTCTGGCAATCTTACCAGTTAGCAACCGAAATAGGAGATCGCAGCAGTCAGGCTTTTGCGCTACAGATTATGAGCTGGATACGCGGTTGGGGCGAGCATATCCATGAAGCCATTCGTCTCCAGAAGCAAGCGAACGAACTCTATCTGGCACTCGGCGATCCATTCCGCGCTGCATTAGTTGAACAGGGACTGGGTAGCATTCACCAGGCGCTAGGAGAAATGGAGCAAGCGCACCTCTATACACAACGCGGCCTGGCGCGTGCACGACGTTACGGGGTGCGCGGCGTTATTGGCTGGCTGTATTGGAACCAGGGAGCAATGGCACTCATTCAGGGACAATGGGAAAGTTGCGAGGCTCATCTGCAACAGGCAATGCAGGAAGCCATAACCACGAATAACATACGCCTCAAAGCGACTGTCTTACAGGCTCAGGCCGAATTACAGTTTCGTCGCGGTAACTGGAACGAAGCAGAACAACTATTTCAAGACGCAACTCAGGCAGCGATGAATACAGACTGGCTCCCCAGCACTATAGCCCTATATGCTCACTTCCTGGCAGTTACCGGACGCAATATCCAGGCACGTACACAAATTGACCGCGCTATTGAGCAACCCGAACCGACGGGGTTCAGCGGCGATTTCTACATTCCTTTTCTTGCTGAGAGCCTCTTGCACCTGGATAGACCGACACAGGCAACAACTTATATTGAACGCATAAAGAAACTGCGCGGCTTTATGTACTATGGCGTTGCGGTTGATCGTATACTGGGCATAGTAGCAGTTCAGGTAGGCGATTGGGAGACAGCTGATCGTGCCTTTGAGGAAGGTCTGGTACTCTGTCAACGAGCACATAACCAGCCAGAAGAAGCAGCCATTTTCTATGAGCAGGCACGAGCGGCATTGATGCGCGGAGCTCCTCTGCGCGTGGTTCATGAGCTTTGTGATCGAGCACGCTCATTGTTCATCGAATGCAGGATGCAGCGGGCCATTGATATGGTAGATACCCTGCGAGAGGGGGCTGGACAACTAGAGCGGCAGCAAATAGAGAACACATCGAGTAATAACATGAATACATCTTCCCGGACCAACGCTAGAGCAGTGACGAAAGAGCGGTCGTCAGGCTATGCACTCGAACTGACCCTCACAAAGCGAGAACTAGAAGTACTACGCCTGGTTGCCGAAGGCCACACGGATCGTGAAGTTGCCGAAATGCTTGTTATCAGTCCGCGCACTGCCAATCGTCATCTGAGCAATATCTTTGTCAAGCTGGATGTGCCAGGACGCGCCGCCGCCGTCGCATATGCTATCCGCCAGGGACTGGTATGAAGACGACGATGTGACCTCTAACGCTCCCGTAAAGGCAGTAACGAAATGATAGGGTGGAGCGTTCCTGAATATAGAATATCGCCGAAAGTCTCCTTACTGATGTGAATGTGTTGGGGCTGGTGCGTTCTAACAAATGGACACTTTTTTCTTTGCATCCTCACTTGACATTTAGAACATAAGTTCATATACTGTATATACAATATATTTTTAGACGGAGGAAACCCGACATGGGTGCTGACTTTGCCCATTTACATGTTCATACCGAGTATTCGCTACTGGACGGCTTCAGCCGTAGCAGGAAAATTGTACAGCAGGCGAAGGCAAAGGGCATGAGCCACCTGGCTATTACCGACCATGGAGCCATGTATGGTGCGATTGAATTTTACAAGGCATGTAAAGCGGGAGGGATTAATCCCATTATCGGGATCGAAGCGTATCTGACCGAGGATATGCATGACCACTCGAAACGCTTCAGCGATGACTACCATCACCTGCTCCTGCTAGCGAAAAATAATACCGGTTACTATAATCTCCTGAAGTTGACGACTATCGCCAATACAGAAGGCTGGCATCTCCGTCCACGTATCGATAAAAAAGCCCTGGCACAATATTCAGAAGGTCTGATAGTGACCTCTACCTGCCTCTCAGGCGAGATCCCAAAGATGTTGCTAAAGGAAAAAATAGACGAAGCTTATAACATGGCCGATTGGTACCGGGATGTTTTTGGACGAGAGAATTTCTATCTCGAAATTCAAGAGCACCATGGCATATTTGACGATGGAAAACCCTCACCGCAGGGGCAACTGAATCAACTGCTTTATCGTATGCATAAAGAGAAACAGATCCCAATGGTGGCGACAAACGACTTACATTATATCGATGCAGACGATTCAGGCTCACACGATGTGCTGCTTTGTGTACAGACTGGTAAGCAGCTTGACTCCCCGAAACGCATGCGCTTCGACAGTCATGAATATTATTTGAAGAGTCCGGACGAGATGGCACAACTCTTCCCCGAATTGCCCGATGCCCTGACCAATAGTGTGCGTATCGCTGAGCAGTGTAACGTTGACCCATTGGCCTACAAAGCGCAGTTGCCCAACTATCCGGTTCCGCCAGAGTACAGTTCATCGGACGCATACCTGTATTCACTCTGCATGCAAGGTCTCGTGGAGCGCTTCGGCGAAGTGACCGAGCAGGCTAAACGGCAGTTGGACTATGAATACAACATGATTGCGCAAAAAGGCTTCGTACCCTACTTCCTCATCGAATGGGACTTTGTGAACTACGCTCGCTCCCACGGTATTCGCTGCTCGGCTCGTGGTTCCGCCGCTGGAAGTCTGCTGGCCTACTCGCTGGGCATCACAAACGTTGATCCGCTGCGTTATCAACTGCCCTTTGAACGCTTCTTCAACACCGAACGCGCCGACATGCCTGATATAGACATGGATTTCCCTGATAACCGTCGTGAAGAAGTGATCGAATACGTTACCCACAAGTATGGCGACGACTGTGTTGCGCAGATGGTTACCTTTAACACGATGGCGGCAAAGGCTGCGGTAAAAGACGTAGCTCGCGTCATGGGTCAGCAGGATATAGGCGACCGCATTACGCGTCTTATTCCAACCGGTCCGAAAGTGACTTTGCAGGGATCACTTGACTCTGTCAGAGAACTGAATGCTCTGTACAATGAGAGTAAGCCAGCGCAAGAGATCATTGACCAGGCTCTGAAACTAGAAGGCTCGGTACGTACCACGGGAGTGCACGCGGCTGGTGTTATCGTTGCTAACGAGGCACTTGAGCACTTTGTGCCACTTCAGCTACGAGATCCCAAAGATCCATCCAAGGGCCGCATCACACAATATGAGCAAATGCACCTGGAAGAACTTGGCCTGATCAAGTTTGACTTTCTGGGTCTCTCCAACCTGACTATCCTGGATAATACACTCAAGTACATCAAAGAATCACGCAACGAAGAAGTGGTCATGGAGAAGGTTCCGCTTGATGAGGTGGAGGGTGACGAGGTGCAGAATGAGAAACGCAGAAAAGCCTTTGAGTTGCTTGCCAGCGGCGAGACGACGGGCATCTTCCAGTTGGAAGGACCTAAGATGCGCGAGTACATCAAGCAACTCAAGCCGACCCGTGTAGAGGATGTGATGGCGATGATTGCCCTCTACCGTCCTGGCCCGATGGATAGTATTCCTGACTTTATTGCCGCCAAACATGGGAAAAAGAAAATAACCTATTTAGATCCACGCCTGGCAGAGTGGCTTGAGGAGTCATATGGCATCATCGTCTATCAGGACCAGGTGTTGTTTATCGCTGTAAACATGGCGAGCTTCTCCTGGGGCAAGGTCAACAAATTCCGCAAAGCACTAAGTAAAAAGATGATGAACGAGGTGGAAGGCTACAAGATCGATTTTATTAAGGGCTGTGTGAACAATGGCATGAAGAAGGAGGATGCGGAGGAACTCTTTACCCTGGTCCTTCCCTTCGGCGGCTACGGTTTTAACAAAGCTCACGCCGCCAGTTATGCAGTGGTCGCCTTCTACACGGCCTACCTCAAAGCCAATTACACCGCCGAGTTTATGGCCGCAACCATGACCACTGAGGCAGCCGATGCTAAAAAGATCGCCAACGCTATCGCTGAATGCAAGCGTATGGGCGTCGAGATCCTCGGTCCCGACGTGAACAAGAGTGACAGGGGCTTCACGGTAGAAAATAAGGGGGTGCGCTTTGGCCTGCTGGCAATTAAGGGTATTGGCGAAGGTCCGATTGGCGAAATTGCGCGGGCACGCAATGAGGGTGGACCATTCAAGTCGCTGGCCGACTTCTGTACACGCGTTGATCCCAAATTCGTTGGCAAGGGCGCGATCGAAACCCTTATTAAAGCAGGCGCGATGGACTCGTTCGGCAAACGGCACCAGTTGCTTCCATCAATCGAATTAGCGATGAAGTGGGGCAAAAGCCAACGTGCCTCGCAAGAACATGGCCTGGTAAGCCTCTTTGGTGAGATAGAAGATACCGAAGGCGCTTTCGATTTCACACTCAAGGTGGATGTAGAGGAGATTTCGCGTAAGGATCTCCTCGGATGGGAAAAAGAACTGATCGGTGTCTATATCTCGAAACACCCGCTGGCATATCTCAGCGAGGTCTTTAGTGAACATGTGACGCACAATACCGCCGAAGTTACTGAAGAGCTGGACAAGCACAAGGTTGTGATCGGTGGCACAATTACTGAAGCGCGCCGTATCACCACAAAGAAGGGCGATACAATGTGTGTTGTCAGGCTGGAGGATATGTATGGCTCGATCGGCATAACGGTCTTCCCCAGAGCTTACGAGGAAACGGCGGAACTATGGGTGGAGGATACAGTCGTGATCGTGCATGGTGAGGTACAGGTACGCCGGGATGAGCCGGGCATCCTCTGTAACCGGGTCGAGCGCTTGAAAGCTGTTGAGGAGGAGATGAACCGCAAACGCTATCAGGTCTGGCTCACACTGCAACTCAGCGGCAACGATGAACTTTCCGTCTCCAACGATATTATGAAGGTGCAGGATGTTTATCGCCACTTACAGGAACGACCAGGCCGCGATCATTACGAAATCATGGTCGCAAACGGTGAATGGCAGGTACGCTTAACACCGCAGGACAATACCATGCAGTATAGCGAAGAACTCCGTAACAGGCTGGAAGAGGTGCTCGGTCCTGGCATGGTTGAAGCGATGGTTGTTGGATAGTCTCACCCACCCCTGCACAGTTACAACTTTGACACTTCATCAATATATCGTTATACTTGGAGAGAAACCTTTGCTATGACCCACTCGTATACCTCTTGAGAGTCTGTTTATAAGATGTCCAACGAAGAAAAGGCTTTAAATCGTGGGTTCCGAATATATAGGGCCAATACCCGACCCTGACACACACAAAAATCGTTTATCTCAGACCAGGCCGCAATTTATTCCACCAGGAAACGGTAATAGCAATCCTGAACCACAAGATAACCGTACGCCAGATAATGGCGATGATAATACACAACCCCTGCACTCAGTCCCTACGCCCGCGCAAAAAGTAGATGCCTACCAGGAGCCAGTCTATCGTGAGCATGTTACTGGCAACATGGCCGTGCATCCGTCGGAAGCCCCTTACTTTCGCCCGGCATACCAGCCCTATCAACAACCAGCTCAGCAGCAACTTCAAGGAAATGGACACCAGACGCCTCCACCCTATGCTCCCTACCCTGGCACACCGAATGCAGGGTACCCGGCTTACTACGGGCAGAATGGCTATACTAATGCACAGGCTCCCCACGCGACTTACCCTCAGCAGTATTATGGCTACTATCCATACCCGTATCCTACGGTGCCCCCGCAACCAGGACGCGATGGCTATCTGCTCGGTATGTCTATCACCTCATTTGCAGGCTCCATCCTCGTCTTCCTGGCAGGTATCGTCAGCATCCTGTTTCTCTTGCTTGTTGCAGCCATACCAGCTACGCAGAACCTGGGGCCGTCTCAGCGTTTCGGTGCAATAGTGCAGCTTGATGCCTTCGCGGTTGCAGGCATCGCTGGTGGAGGCTTCACGTTCTATCACAGTTTCCGGTCGCTCTTCCTAAAAAAATCGTCGGCTGATTTCAAACTACCGTGGTTCTGGATCTTCTTTGTGCTCTATCTGATAGTGGTCGTGATAGCAGCAGCAATGCGCACCAACGGACAGGCCGTCACAAACACACCCCTGACGATCTTTATGATTGCATTGGCTGCTATTCTGCCCTCGTTGACAATAATAGCGCTCGGAGTACGCAGGGTGCACTTTCCTGGAGAGATACGCTGGCCCACCACCTGGAGACGTTTCACTGTAGCACTGGTAAGTGGAGCGACGCTGGCCATTATGCTGGCGATTATCTTTGAACTTGTCTTGACGGTTGTTCTACAGCAGCAGTTGGGCGTAAAAAGTATCTCGCTCGACAATCCTGATCAACCAATTCCACAAGACGCAAGATCGATCGTGTTTCTGCTTCTTATTGTCTCAGTCGTTGCTCCGCTGGTTGAAGAAGGAGTCAAGCCGCTGGCAGTGGCAATTATGAGCGGGCGATTGCGTAGTGCTGCTGAAGCATTTGTACTTGGTCTGGCCTGTGGTATCGGCTTTAATCTTATCGAAACCGCTGGTTATATAAGCATGGGCTACAACAACTGGCTAGATGTCGCCTTGCAGCGCACAAGTTCTGGACTTCTGCACGGCTTCGGGGCAGCGATGGTCTCACTGGGCTGGTACTATCTGACTCATCCTGGTGAGAGCAAACATCGTTTTCTGCTTCCTCTAGGCTGCTGGGGCTACGCTGTACTACAACACGCTATCTGGAACGGCTCGTTTCTCTTTGCGCTCCTACCGGCACCCATTGGTCCTTTCCTGGATAACGGCGTTGTCCCACTCGGTTCACTCTCGTTCCCCAGTATTATGCTGGTCTATGGTGTGCTCACGATACTGATGCTGGTGTTCTTCCTTTATGTGACGAAGAAGATACGTCCGAAGCAACCCGGCCCGCAGCTAAAACCAGATAAAACTGGTAACGAACTGGCGCATGAACCAGTTGCAGTACGGGCGTAAGTCATCCTTTCTTACGCCCTTTGTACCTTTTTCTAGCTTACATCAGTTCGTCTGTTGCAGAGTGGAGTATTTGCCTCGCCTCTTCGACCGTCTGTGCAGCCAGCAGTTTGAGCGTCACATCTTGCAATACCTTTGGATCCTGCATAAGATCAGCTTTTTCTCTGGCAAAGGGTACCAGTTCAGGAAAAGATCTCTGTATAATACTTACCAGGATCTGACGTAAAGCCTGAAGCCCCTCTTGCAACCCTTCCTGAAACCCCGCTTTGAGCCCTTCTTGCAGCCCTTTCTGAAGTCCTTCCTGAAGCCCTTTCTGAAGCCCTTCTTCACGCCCCTCTTCCATAATCTCTTGATAAGCCCAGGTATCTCTTAGAATATCTCCAAGCATCGCGAACCTCCGTTTCAGCATCTTTTTGTCTGCTTCGCTTTCAAATGTCAGGCTGGCAAGCGTATATGCAAGGACCAGCAGGTCTTTTTCTTCTATAGCAACGAGTGCTTCTATCATAGCCTCCAACACTTCAGGGCTTTTCCCACCTTTCGTCAAAGTCAAAAGTGGAAACAAACCCGTCAGGCCAGTATTCAAGATCACTTCTGCAGGAATCTCCCACAGTTGAATGCTCTCATAGTCGAAGCGGATAATCTCCCTCCCGTTGGGTAAAGCCCTTATCAGAGGAGAGACCGGTATCTCACCGTCTTCAACCAGATAGATAACGCACGAATAAACCGGCAAGTGGTTATATGCTCGACTCGCCTGCACATTGTATTCCAGTAGCCGCTCTGCGATCAAAGCATCTTTGCGCTTCTGAAACTCAATATGCAGGAGTATCTCTTGTTCATACCATACGATTTTAAACAAGGCGTCGGCATAAATACGAGTATCGCGACGCTTCAATTCAACAGACAACGCTGCAACGAATAATCCCTCAGCAACCAACCATTCTGCAAACTGCTCTGGACTCTTCCGCAACAATTCCTTCACCAGATCATCCCACGATCCTGGCATACACGTCCCTTCCTACATAACACAACCAGCACGCAACCAGCGTGCAGCTTTATTCTCAGTGTAGCATATCCGAAGGAACATGTCGAACGATAATCTTCGATCTCAGGACGGTTGAAAAGTTCCCGTAGAGGCATGCCTTGCGTGTGCCTTGTGGCCCGCTTGCCCTCTGTCCACGCACAAGGCGCACTCTGTCCACGCACTCGGCACACGCAAGGCATGCCTCTACGGACCCAGAGCAGAGCTTGACTTCAGGCAAATGCTATGTTATAGTCGGTAACAAGTAAAACGCTAAAGGCTGTGAAAGGGACATATTAGGTAGTCCTACCGATTGCACAGAGAGCGACGCATTTGCTGAAAGCGTCGTCACCGGAACTCCTCAATGACACCCCTGAGCCATACAGTGAACCGACCTGATATGAAGCGTCGCAGTAGCTGGCATTCGGAAGGCACCCGTTATAGTGCGACGGTTTACCCTTTACTCTACAGTAGAGCAGGAAGAACCGACTGAGATCCCTATATCAAACAGGGATAAATGGTGGTGGTACCACGACAGGCATATAACGCCCTCGTCCTCCAAAGAGGATGAGGGTTTTTTGTTGTACAAAAGGAGCTTTTCACAATGGAACGTACTCTTACTACAGAAGTAAAGGCGCACGTTGGTGAACGCGTGCGTGTCACCGGCTGGCTACATTCATTGCGTCAACTAGGCGGCGTTAATTTTCTTGTGATCCGCGACGGTTGGGGATTAGTGCAGGCCGTAGCTGAGCAAGAAGCTGAGATTGCACCATTGATCGAGGGCAAACTCAGTGTTGAAAGTGTGATTGCCGTCGAGGGACTGGTTGTTAGCGAGGCCCAGGCACCAGGAGGCGCTGAACTGCACAATCTACATGTCGAAGCAATCACTCCTATTGTAGAGCCGCCACCCCTACCGCTCAACAAACGCAAGATTACGGCAAGCATTAGCACATTACTCGATCAGGCCGTTGTAATGAACCGTCATCCTGTCCGTCGCGCCATCTTGCGTATGAATGCAGGTATGTTTGCAAGCTTCCGTAGCACGCTGACGGCCAGAGGCTTTACAGAGATACAGACACCCAAGATCGTCGAAGCTGCCACAGAGAGCGGAGCTAACGTGTTCAAGCTCGACTACTTTGGACGACCAGCATACCTTGCGCAAAGTCCACAGTTCTACAAACAAATTATGGTGGGTGTCTTTGAGCGCGTCTTCGAAGTTGGCCCGGTCTTCCGTGCCGAACCACACGACACCACACGCCACATCAATGAGTATGTCAGCCTGGACTTAGAAATGGGCTTTATCGAGAACCACTTTACCATAATGGCAGTGTTGCGCGATGTTATCGCTAACATCCTGAGTACCTTTAGCACTCAATATAGCAGCGAGCTGGAGTTGTTACGCGTACAGATGCCTGTCGTGCCAGCGCAAATACCACATATCCATTTTGCTGATGCTCAAGAATTGATTCTCAAGCTGCATGGTGTGGATGTACGTGGTGAACCAGACCTGTCGCCACAAGATGAGCGCTGGCTGGGTGAATGGGCACAGCAGGAATTTGAGAGCGATTTCTTGTACGTCACCGGCTATCCAATGCGCAAGCGCCCGTTCTACACACATCCTGAGCCAGGCAGACCGGAGTACTCAAACTCGTTTGACCTGCTCTTCCGTGGCACTGAGCTGGTCACAGGAGGGCAGCGCCTGCATCGCTATGAAGACTATGTGGCTGCTCTTGAGAAAGCCCATCTGCCACTGGAGCCATTCGCATCATACCTGGAAGCGTTCAAGTATGGCATGCCTCCTCATGGGGGAGTGGCCATAGGATCAGAGCGCTTGCTGATGCAATTAATCGGAGCTCCAAATGTACGCCTGACAGCAACGTTTCCCAGGGATATGAACCGTCTAGCACCATAATCACCCTGTCATCTTCGCGGGGTATCTCTTTGAAGTGCCCCGTTCTATTTTTGATCCTTTTGCGGGCCATAGAAAAAGTCGCAACGACTCTAGAATAGCGGTGTGAGGTTTCTGAGAGTGCGAAGCAGTAAGTTGTGATAAAAGTGTGAGATCTGTACCGTACACTCTTCTTCGACACGATGAATACGCATCGTCAACCATCTGCAGTGGAAAACTTGAGCACCGGTCATACGAGCCAATTTTCATCATTTTGCTGTATACTAGTAACAGAGCAACGTTTGTTTTGCGAAATGTAGAACCCTATATCAGGAGAACAGAGCAAAGGCGAATTGCATCTGCTTGCAGAGACTTGCAATATCACGAGAGCAGATGCAATGTAGCTCGCCTGGCGTGATATGCATGTCTCTTCCAGGCATACGTAATGTGTACCAGGACGTAGTTATGTAGCAACCCAAGGAGGGAATTCTATGGCCGTACCATCCAACGAAGGACAACAAGGTACAAACTCTACAACCGACAATATTTCCAACGACGATTTCAAACAACTCTTGAGCACGGAGGTACGCCTCCAACCCGGTCCTAAACTGCTTTCCATGCTCGATGTCAAAGATTATCAGGCCCTCTACGATGAGGCCGCACGTGACCTCGATGGCTTCTGGGACAAGATTGCGCGTGATTTCGACTGGGAAACTCCCTGGACGCAGGTGCGTGAGGGAGACGTGCCAGGAACGCGCTGGTTTACGGGTGGACGACTGAATATTACACTGAACGGCCTTGATCGTAACGCGAATGGCAGCCGCGCAAACAAGCCTGCGTTGATCTGGGTCGGGGAAGACGGGGAAGCTCGCACTTACACTTTTAAGGAATTACTTGCTCTCACCTGCCAGGTCGCCAATGGTCTAAAATCTTTGGGAATAAAGAAGGGCGACCGTGTGTGTATCTATCTGCCTCTGACTCCTGAAGGGATTGTAAGCATGCTGGCATGCGCCCGACTGGGAGCTGTCCATTCGGTCGTCTATGCAGGTCTGGGTAGTGGAGCGCTTCGTTCACGTATCGAAGATGCACATGCTCGTGTTGTGATAACTGCTGATGTTGGCTTCCGACGCGGCAAAACCACTCCTCTGAAGTCTATCGTTGACGAGGCAGTGGAAGGGCTGGATTTCGTTGACAAGGTCATCGTGCACCGTCGTGCTCAGCCGCCCATGGCCCTGAATCCCGCACGCGAAGTTGATTTCTACGAACTGTTCAGTGCACAATCTACTACCTGCCCTGCTGAGATCATGGAAGCCGAAGATCCGCTATTTATCCTCTATACCTCAGGGTCAACCGGCGCGCCTAAAGGTTGCGTCTATGTCCACGGTGGCTATATGGTTGGCACGGCCTATCATGTCAAGCTGGCCTTCGATATGAAGGAGGACGACGTTTACTGGTGCATGTCCGATATCGGCTGGATCGTTGGACATAGCGCAATGGTCTACGGCCCATTTAGCAACGGAACAACTGTACTGATACGCGAGGGCTCGCCCGATTTTCCAAATCCAGGCGTCGTATGGGATGTTGTGGAGAAATACGGCGTTACCAAGATCTTTACGGCCCCTACCAGCCTGCGCATGTTTATGAAGTTTGGTCCGCAGTATCCTCAGGCGCATAATCTGGAGAGCCTGCGTCTCGTGATCTGCGCGGGTGAACCTCTCAACCCAGAGGCGCTCTTATGGGCAAGAGAATATATTGGGAAGGGCGATCTGGAGATCCGCGATAACTGGTGGCAGACCGAAACTGCCGCCCCTACGATTGGCACATTACCATGTATGGAAATACGCGTAGGACGAGCCGGAAAAGCGTTTCCAGGCTATAACGTGAAGATTCTAGATCAGAGCGGACAGCCAGTCGGGCCATATCAGGGAGGCTTGCTGGTAATCGATGGTCCCTGGCCACAGATGTTCCGCACGATCTGGGGCGATGATAACCGCTATCGCGATTACTGGGAGACCTTGCCACCGTACTACGCTACCGGTGATGTTGCATCGATGGATGAAGATGGCTATATCTCGGTCATTGGTCGCTACGACGACGTTATGAATGTAGCCGGGCACCGTATCGGTACTGCTGATGTCGAAAGCGCTCTGGTCAGCCATCCTGCAGTAGCCGAAGCGGGTGTAATCGGCAAGCCTGATCCGCTAAAAGGTGAGTCTATCAAATGCTTTGTCACGCTCAAAGTCGGGCAGACGTCCAGCGATGCGCTCAAAGATCAGCTTATTGATCATGTTCGCCACGAACTGGGTCCTATCGCAACACCCTCCGAACTAGAGTTCGTCACGGCGTTGCCCAAAACACGTTCTGGTAAAATCCTGCGTCGCGTCCTCAAAGCACGCGAACTGGGTATAGCACCAGGCGATCTGACGACTATCGAAGAGTAGACAGGAACTGGTCTTCTAGAAAAAATTTATCGCGCCTGCAGCCCTTTAAAAAAGGGTTACAGGCGCGATAAGCAAAAGAACTAGAAAACGTTTCTAACCGCCAGCAGGACCACCTTCCAGGCCAGGTTTAGTCATACTCGCAGGATCAAGGACGCGATCAAGGTCTTCTTCCGTCAGTTGTGTCTTTTCACGGGCCATCTCGCGCACCGTCTTCCCGGTCTTGTAAGCTTCCTTGGAGATTGCGGCGGCAGCATCATAACCGATGATGGGGGCCAGTGCGGTACAGATCGCCAGGCCGCGTTCAACCATCTCAGGTCCCTTTGTTGTTGCCTTGATGCCTTTGACACATTGCTCAGTAAAGTTGCGTGAGACTGCGGCAAGCAGGCTAATTGATTGCAACAAATTATAGGTCGCGACAGGCATCATGACGTTGATTTCGAAGTTGCCCGATTGCCCCGCTACAGTGATCGTTGTATGGTTACCTATTACCTGAGCAGCAGCCATACAGACCGATTCTGCAATAACGGGGTTGACCTTACCTGGCATGATCGAGCTACCAGGCTGTACGGCAGGTAAATCAATCTCGCCGATGCCCGCACGTGGGCCGGAGCCAAGCCAGCGCGTATCATTAGCGATCTTGATCAGGCTGACTGCCAGTGTATTGAGTGAACCACTGGCTTCCACGATGTTATCCAGGGTACTCTGTGCCTGGAAATGGTTGCTTGTCTCACGCACCGTGATGCCATTTAGCTCCGAGAGCCTTTTGCAGACACGTGACGCGAACTCGGGATGCGTATTCACGCCCGTTCCCACAGCTGTACCGCCAAGAGCAACCTCGGACAATTCGCTCTGCGCATGGCGCATGCGAGCGATACCGCGCTCAATCTGACCGGCGTAGCCAAGGAACTCCTGTCCCAGGCGAATAGGTGTGGCATCTTGCAGGTGCGTACGCCCCGTCTTGATCACAGGCATGAACTCTTCGGCTTTCTCTTCCAGCGCTTTTTGCAAGCCCTGTAATGCAGGTATCAGGTCTTGCTCAATACTCAACAGCGCCGAGAGATGTATCGCCGTAGGGATAACATCGTTCGAAGACTGCCCGAAGTTCACATGGTCATTAGGATGGACCTTGCGCGAACCTCGGGAGCCGCCCAGCAACTCGCTAGCACGGTTGGCGATAACCTCGTTGGCATTCATGTTGGTCGAGGTACCGGAACCGGTCTGAAAAATATCGAGTACGAAGTCGCTGTCTAACTTACCATCAATTACTTCCTGGGCTGCCCGTACAATCGCTTCAGCAATCTGCGGATCGACGGTACCCAGAGCTTCGTTGACCTGCGCCGCCGCCTGTTTAATCTGCCCAAGAGCGCGGATAAACTGGCGCGGGAAACGCAGATCGCTAATCGGGAAATTAAGCACTGCGCGCTGCGTGCTCGCTCCATAATAAGCGTTGATTGGAACCCGCATCTCACCCATCGAATCGCGCTCGACGCGGGTCTCTTCTGAAATACTCATAATTCGTTCTCCTCCTCGAACACGATTTTCGTTTGTATATTATATCACCGTGAAATGCGCTGACTCAGCCTTGACATCACAAAACGCTCTCATTGTTTTTCTTGTCCATATCCACGTTCTTCGGTTATAATCGTAGTCATAAACCTGGCTGGCTGTTCATAGAGAGGAGTCCACGAAGATGTTACTCGCAGCGAATGTTCGAAAAATGTTGGTAGATGGCAGCCAATGGGCAAGCTGGTCTGGCTATCATATACCCGTAAGTGATCGGTATTTTGTTATCTGGACGCCAGCTGGTACACAAATGTGCTGGAGAACGGGTTCCTGGATCTCACAAAAACATCAATTAACCTATTTCTGGCCTGATAACTGGTTTACTCTTCATATTGGTTACGATAGCCATAAGGGTACTTTTTTTAGCGGTTATTGTGATGTTGTGCTACCCAGCTCCGATTATACAAACACAGCGTGCGAACTTATATACACTGACCTCTACATAGATGTTGTGGTGCGCGAAGATTTCAGCGTTTACACCAAAGATCACGAGGTTTTTGATCGTGCTGCGAGGCGCTTTCCTATTGTTGAGCGATCACGCAAAAAATCATTTGAGGTGCTGGACTGGCTCGAAGAGCAGGCAAAGACCTGGACGGGCCCGTTCGAAATTATTCCCCGCTACTTACCGAGAATGGACTTTGAGACACTGCATCCAAACGAGGCTGGAGCGATCCTGCGCGCAGTTTCTTGAATAGAAGCAAGGTACCATTCTAAGCCTAACGGAGAACACATTTGTGTGCATGGAAGGAGAGATGTATTATATTATTCTGATGAAATGCTACAGTAGGTTGCAAGACACATGCATTATCGGCAATCTCGACGATAACAGTCCCAGCACATGGACATCCACGCTTTGAACCAATGCGCTCATTGCCTTTTTCGCTAGCCTGACGATCTAAGTGCTGAATAACTGGTTGTTTACAGTCTAAAACAGATACCCGGCACTGATTTGTTGCTTGTGTGCATAAAACGCGGATATGGGAATATTGAGGTGACGATAATACGCTAAAAACATCTTTATTGGGGTGTTTGTACTTTTCGCCATTTGTACCAACTGATATAACAACGACCGATGGCTGCACTGAGTCAAGTAGAGATTTCGTATCCGCAGCATTCCACATTCCACCATGATGAGGAAATTTGAGGATATCACTTCGAAGATGATCGGGATAATTTTTCTGGAGTATGTACCACCCATGCGGTTCCAGGTCCCCTGTAAGAAGAGCACTGGAGCCTGAACTGATAATCCGTAAAATCACAGAGGTATTGTTTAAACCCTTAACCTCCAGGTTCGAAAGATCCGCCTCAAAAGGGTGTAAAAGATATATATTTTTCGCTAAGTCTCCCTTAATCCCCTTAAGCGGAAGAGGTTTTTCAGCAGCTTCTTCATAAATGCCGGGCTGAACATTAGGCACTATATACTTTCTTTTATCTTCTAAATACCAATCTTTTAAGTTCTCTAAAGCCGTTTTTCTTGCTTGTTTTTTAGCATATTTATTAGTAAAACCTGTCTCCTGTTCCTCCTGATGTCCATCTTCGTCTTGTACAAGTACTTCCTTCTGATGTCCATCTTTGTCTTGTACAAGTACTTCATAGTTTTCATGCTTTTTATTTATATCTCTAAAAGCAAGTTTTTCACACTCTCCCATACCAGAAACTATATGATGTCTATATATGAGGCTATCGACCTGACTGCAATGATCGTTATGCAGGTGGGTAACAATGATGCTACGTAAGTAAAGTATCTGTTCCTGCTTGAGATAATCCAGTACTGCATCTGCATCAATACAATCTACAACAATGGCTTCACGAGTATCAGGGCTTGATATAACGATGGTATCTCCCTGCCCCACATCAAGGAATGCTATCTTAATAGCCGATAGCTGTTTATCCAACTCTGTCTCTACTATTGAATAGATCGACGAATCCTTCAAGAAGTTCCTCTTCGCTCATATATGTATAGGGTTGCGGACGGAATGTCCCCCAGGCAGTAGTAGCAGGATCTATTATACCACGTTTTAGGTATCTATAGGGTATTTCCGTACGGAATGCTACATCAGCACGGAGCATCCATCCGGGCATGGAAGGAACAATTTGTACAGTTTGAAGTTCATCGAAATCCTTTATCCAGAGGGTAATAGTTCCAAGTGTAGCATCAATACTGTCGACAATCCCACTGATAAAGCAATTAGCATCATCACTATCCGGCTGCGAATCAAGTGTAATTTGTGGTTTTTCATCCCATTCTTTCACTTGTCGAATACGAGTAAAGATAGTATTGTCAAGCCGATAAGCTCTTTTGAGAATAAAGTCGATGATTTGAATTGCCTCTATTGGCTCTGTTCGCCTATCGTGAGCCGCCATTTCTAACTGGCGCACAGCTTGAGTAAGAAGCTTACAATCTTCCTCACTTAAATTTTCTGGGAAGGGAATAGTACGCATCGCACGGCCCCGAATAGATGGACTACTCATGTGTTCAATTATCCATGCATTGCTTACATCCCAGCTCACTATAGCAGCAAGCACTTCATGCGTTATATACTCTTTTTGAGTAGCGGGCCTGAGAGCTAGAATCCAAAAGTCGTCAGAGATATAATAACCCATTCGCTCGATTGCTACCTTCGCTCTTCGTCCCCAACTGGGATCTTGAGTATAGACCACGATCACCTTTATCCCTTCGAGGATGTGTTTTTGTCGCTCGCGAGGCCACTGTAAATCATCAGGGTAAGTAATCGAAACAGCTTTTTCATAATCAATAGAGAATGGTTGCTTCAGAACCTCTCTGGCTTGAAACAGACAATTAACTCTCTCTGCTACTACTTGACGTTTTTGCCTCTTTGTCGCGGAGGGTGTACCACGGGTTACGCCACGAAAGCAGAGCGTATATTTTTCTAAAGTTGTGCAATTGGAAATAATGTCTGCCCATGCCTTCTCTGAAAGAATAGTTTTGTAATCCATAATGTGTGTATTTTGAGATTGTTTTGACTTACGCCTTTGCTCATTCCACATGGATTGATCTGGCATCAGACTAGAGGCAGTAACAGTGAGTTCCCTAGCATATTTGAAGTGTTCGTATGTATATGGTTGCACGGTTCGTACACGAACCGCACCGCGAGCAAGGCCTTTTGGCTCTTCTTGTTTCTGGGCAAATAACACAATTGTTCGTGTAGTAGCATCAGAGAAAACTTTCGTTGGAAGTTCCCATAACTCCAATACATCACATTGTCCAAGAAATTGTTTTCGTAAATTGTATGTCGATTCGGCTGCCACAAAGGAACGAGGCATAATCATTGCAAGATAACCACCTGGAGCAAGGCGATCAATTGCATGTTTGAAAAACTGATTTGCTTTCTCATTTCGCCTCTTACCGTCTGAGTGATCTTTTTTCCTCCTATCGGCCTCAAATGGAGGGTTACCTACGATAACCATGGGCTGCTGAGTATTGAGCCATTGCCACTCCAAAGCATTGCTCTGATCGATATTCCAGCTATCCTCAGAGGTCGCAAGCAGCATACCCAGCCCTGCTAATTGAGACGTGAAGTTCTTACTATCATTACCATAAAGATGATCGCGTAAAGCAATACCATCCATATCTTTTAACCCAGATAGCCGTTCATGTCCAGCAACTAGGAAGCTTCCCCAACCACAGGTCATGTCCGCAACAATTCTTTCTTGAGGGGAAAAATACTCCACAGGGATATTTTTCCAGATGTGACGTGTAAGATAGAGAGGTGTATCGTAGCTCCCCGACTCTTTCCTTTCCTGTTTGGTGTAAGCTTTAATATAGAGTTCGCTTAGCATGTCAGGTACAAAATTGGCAAAGCAGATTTTCCGCAAGATTTCGTAGGCTTGTAGAGTTTCAGAAGAATACTTTGCAAAAAGTTCTTTTCTGAAGTAACGTTCAAATTTTTCAGCTGCTCTCAAGATGAGCCCATCGAGGGAAGGCCTATTGCGACGGATTTCTTCACCAAGTACACCCGTATCGGCCAGAATATTTGCTCCAAGTAACTGAGTTGATAAAGTCGTAACGAGAGAATCCCTTGCTTCTTCCGGGATGTCCCTTCGGCGGCTAATATCTTCGCGTAATGATACTACCGTATTGCCGAAATGCTCTACTAATCGTTCACTGTTCACTTCTGCCGCCCACAGGGACAGTTGCAGCGGTTGTATCTTACGAAAGTGAGTGAATGTAGCATTTCCTTGCTTGACATCAATAATACGTTGGGGCATTAAATCAGACTCATATTTTCTAAGAACATTTTCTAGTCGATCATAAGAAATATGAGACTCTTCAACATAAGGTTGAGGTGTCTTATCTATTATAGGGCATACCCAAAGAGAGAACTCGCCGTCTCGATGTATGAGGTGAAACGGAGCCGCCGATGTTGCTAATAACTGAATAAGACTGTTATCGTCATGGCCGTTTACAGCATTGAATACAGTCAGTCCAGTGTATTCAGGAGTTCTGTGAACACGATGGGCAAAAGCAAGTATATTAGTCTTGATGGGCCGATTTTCCCCAAGTGAGATAAACTCATAATCTTCCAGGGGAACAAAACCTTGTTTCAAAATACCATCGACTGCCGCGTTACGTGCGTTTTCCGGCAATGGCACGTACGGAAGGTCAGGAGTACGAAAGATATCAAGGCTTAGCATCATGCTACCCACCTTCTTTGTGATCTCATTGTTCTGACCTTTCAAGTTGTATATTTAATGTTTCTTGCTAGCTATCTTGTCCTCTACCTGTGCGCTAGCAGAGATCGTTTCCTCTTGCAATGCCCAGAGATAAATCCACATTACTTGCTGTCCACCAGGATCCAGGCAATCCAATAGGATACGCTCTCCTTCTTTCGTCTTACAAATTGCTAATATAGTCCGAGCACTATGGATAGGAATCGCTCGCTGTAAAACGTTTGAATCGCTCATCACCTCTCGTAGCTTGGCAATAACTTCACGAATCTTCTGAATCGACCACCCCTGATTTCTGAGTTGTCGTACGAAACGCAATTGCAATAGATCATCAAAGCTGTAACGTCTATGCGTTCCCGATCCATGAGCTTGCTGAATACTTGGGACAACAATTTCTTGCTTCGCCCAGTATCCTATCTGCCGCTCCGAGAAGCCACTCAACTCCGCAATTTCATGGGTGCTATATGTTTGGCTTGTTGTATCTGAGTCAAGCATTAGATGAACCTCTCCATCTAACTATATACTACCAAAGATACAAAGTCAATGATTTTTTGTCTTTTTGGACTGTGTCAGATGTATATAAATCTCTTACTATAAGACCAAAGCCGAATAAAGGATAAAACTAGAGAAAGCACAAATTGATCTTCTTACATAACAATGGAGTTGTATTCTTATTACCAGGTAAGTCCGAACAACTTGCGCGCATCTTCTAGCAACATGTGATAGACTTACGTATCTAGACCTTGAAATTATGCGAACGAACTTTGTCTTTTGGTCCATTCAATGAACATATCAATAGTAGGTTAGAATATTCATGCTCTCAGATCCTCTAAAGGCCCGACTTTCTCAATGTGGTATTGCGGACTTTAGCGAGGTAGCACTACGTGAAGCGCTTGAAGCTCGTGTCGAAACCTATACGCTGATCAAGCTGGCACCATGGGCATCCAGGCGCTGGAAATGCCGCTATCGCCTTATGATGGGCGATGCGCTCTACGATGCTCAAAGTGCTGCAGAAGCTTACGCATTGGGAATACAGGCTGCCCTGGTGAAGCCTCCTGCCCCCAGGTCCTTTGAAGCAGACAATGAAACGCAATAACCAACCCACGTAGGTAATAATTCACAAGACAGAAATATATTACATTTGGCGTGTTTCCTATTCACCTTCTCAGTCGTTTAGTATAATGAGGTAGGGGATAAACAAACAACCGTCGCCCCCTATATGTTAAAGGCATCTCACATCATTGAAAGGAATATCACCACTATGATGCGCACTATGTGCAAAGGAAAAATTCACCGTGCCACCATCACGCAGGCCGATCTCAACTACATGGGTAGCATTACCATCGATCTGAACCTGCTGGAGGCTGCGGACATCTATCCCTATGAGAAAGTGCAGGTAGTCAATATTAACAATGGCTCACGTCTGGAGACTTACACCATTGCAGGCGCACGCGGCTCTGGCGTCATCTGTTTGAATGGTGCCGCAGCCCGCTTAAATGCCCCAGGCGATCTTGTTATCATCATCAGCTATGCAGATTACAATGAAGAAGAAATTCGTTCACTAGTGCCCCATATCGTTTTTGTAGACGAATATAACCGCATCACTGAGAAAAAAGATGTCCCATTAATTGAAATGTTACCAGAAGCAGTCGAAGAGACTCATCCCGAAGTCGAGGCTATATTCTCCTGACTTCGAGTAGTAAATTTCATTCGACCACGCGGTTGAATGATTTACTGCTTACCACTCTCCTACCAAACGTTTGTAAGGTTCCCTCTCCACCAGATCTCAATCAGCTTCAGGTATCTATACTCCCGTTAACCCCTTCCCAGGCGTGCCTGTCGGTCCTCAATCAATAAGAGAACGATAAGTGCTACCTCTATTGGCTTGTCAATATATGCGAGAAGATTTGGGCTGCCCCCGGTAACCAGGAACCACGCGATAATGGTAACGGCTGCAAATACGATCAGCAGCCAGCGAACAATTCGTTGGTACCGCCGCAGAACTGGAAGATAGAGAGCCGTGACGAGAACGATGTAACCGATGAAGTTGAGAAGGAACAATATTGGAAGCGGTATCGGAATAAAACTCAAAATAGAGGGACCGCCGCCACCGGGACGCCCAGCCGGAGGTCCGCCCGGATGACCGCCTGGAGGTACGGCTGGATGAGCTCCAGTCAGAGCACCCATCGTAGTAATACTGCGATCGAGATGGACCAGCGCCGTGATAACGGCGAGAATGATGATCGCAATCTGTAGTGGGCCGATATGTGAAATTGTTCGACGCCAGGTTACTTGACTCATCGCTAAATGTGTCTCCTTTACTGTATTCTGGCGGCGTTATTTCCATAGAGACGCTGCCAGGAACGGAGAATAAGAAAGAGAAATACGCTGTAAAGAGTACAACATATTCTTTCTACGTTACACGTGGCAAATCAGTTGATGTACCATACGGTTCTTTATACAGGATGAATATCAATAAATTTACAAAAAAATGTAAAATTATTCTAAACCAGAATAATCATGCGTAGATTGCTAGAGTGAGATGAGAAAGCGCCTTGCGGAGAACTAAAAAAGTGATATAGTATCCTCATGCATATTACCTCATTACAAACACAGGCAACAAATCCTGACCGGATAAATGTCTTCGTCGATGACCGCTTTCTGCTGGGAGCTAACGCGCTGATCGTGCTCCAGTTGGGGTTGGAAGTTGGGCAAGAACTCTCTCCCGAGCAATTGGATCAATTGCGCAGCGAGGAAGCTCTGCAACAGGCGGTCGAACGTGCGCTTAACTATCTTTCGTTCCGCCCGCGCAGCCGCGAAGAGGTACGGCGTTATCTACGCCGCAAAGAAACTCCTCCTGAGCTGATCGAGCGCGTCTTCGAGCGCCTGGATCATCTCGACCTGGTTAATGACCGCGCATTTACCACCTTCTGGGTCGAAGCGCGCGAACAGTTCAACCCGAGAGGCGCACGTGCACTCAAGAATGAACTGCGCATGAAAGGTGTGGAGCGCGAAGTCGTTGATGAGATGATCACTGACGAGAAAGACGAGGAGCGAGCCTTGCGTGCTGGACACAAAAAAGCGTCCTCACTGGTTCGCCTGCCTGCTATGGACTATAACACCTTCCGCACCCGTCTTGGCTCATTTTTGCAACGGCGCGGCTTCGGCTACGAAATTACCACACGTACAGTTCGTAACCTCTGGAAAGAACTCAAAGAAGAAGAGGCGGACGACGATTTCTAGGATTTCTTTACCCGGTCAGAGTAGCCGCTGGACTTGCCGTTGCTGGAACTGTAGGGATCTGTATGGGCGGCAGGTTCACGGGATCAACGGTAGTGATCGTAATCTGATGTACATCATTCGGCAGAGTATCACCATAAGAAAGTGTGAAATGAAGCGTTTTTGCATCCAGCCCCGGTTGCTGAGCAAGGAAAGCCTGCGCATTCTTGAGTTTCATCCCTTTAATATGATTCTGCATATCTGCAACCTGTGATGGTGAAATATGATATTTAGCAACACTTCCCGCCGCAATCGTTATTGTCGCCGCGCCGTTAGCATCAACCGCGCCAACAGTTGGCAAGCCAACCTGGGTCAACGAGTTAATGAGCGCATAGTTTTGACCCGGTTGCCGTTGTACCTGACGCTGTAGTAACTGGCCTGCCAGGTTCTGAGCGTCGCTGTTAGCCGCGTATTCTACACTAACCCGCTCGGTCAGGCTCACAGTTACTGTATCGCTGGTAGTACCTGGCAGTGGATTGACTTTATAGTTAATATCAGTAAACGTTGGTTTACTCAGTCCAAGCGCGTTTTTCGTTTGCAACTGGCTATTTGCGTATTGTGTAAGTTGCGCTATCGCATCTTGCTTGACCTGAACACTCAGTTTATACACATCATCGGTAGATACTACTTTCGGACAATCGAATAAACAGAAAATTGGGCGCCCTGTAGTTGGACCAGTTTTCGAGAAAGTCTGATCGTGAGTCAAGATATTAGCAGGTATCGACTGCGTATTAGCATCAACAGTACTGATTCCGGGTTTTGCCGTCATCGTAAACACTTTGTTGATAGCATGTACCTGTGGGCTCACAACAATTTTTGCGGTAACAAATATCGGTGCGGTCCAGAAGATTGCGCCTGCGATGACAAGCAATATAACGATGATCGCTAGCGGAATGACAGCAAAGAGAGAGGGTTTACGTTTCTGACGTGGGCGCACAGGCGGCTTTTCACTGATAGTCGTGGTATCTTCAACTCGTTGTACCTGCCGCGCCTGCAAACCGGCTGAATCAAGAGAAGTTGTCGGAGCATTATAATCGGCTCTACTGAAGGTGCTTCCGGGTCTGGGCAGAGGAGCCAGCACCATCTCGGAGCGAGACAATACTACATTTTCTTGCGTAATGCGTGTTGCCGGACGCGCTAGAGCCGGGGAAGCTGCTGTTATACGACGAGGCGTTGGCTCGTCATCATCGAACTCTTCAGGCTCAGGCAGGACCGGTGAGCGGTTCTGACTTACCGGTAGCGCTGGCATCGCCGAGGATGGAGTAACAGGAGGACGAGTCCCCGTCATGTCAGGAGTAACGGGAGCAACAGAGAGACGTGTGCGTGTAGCAGTACGCACAGCCCGGTAAGCAGACTCAAAAGCTCGCAACAACTCATCTGCACCAGTAAAACGGTCGGCAGGATCTGGCGCGATACAACGCTTCACAACAGCATCCAGAGCTTGCGGCAACGTTACCACCTGTCCACTATTGGGGAGTTGTCCCGTGAGCATCTGGTAGAGAATCACGCCAAGCGAATAGATATCATTGCCAGGGGCAGTAATACCGTTAAGCCTTTCGGGCGCCATATAAGCAATTGTCCCCACCTCATGGTCGGCAGAAGTCAGGGGTGCCGCCCCCACCACGCCTGGCAGCGATGCGATACCAAAGTCGATGAGGCGCACGTAGAGCTGATCTGTACCCTCTTCAGTATCAAGCAAAATATTGCTGGGTTTGAGATCACGATGGATCACACCACGTTTGTGAATATATGCGATGGCCTGCACCAGGGCTGAGAAGAGTTGATGAACTTCGGAAAGAGAGAGCGATCCAGTCTGAAGACGACGCAAGAGCGTCCCGCCTTCAATATAGGGCGTAACCAGAAAAAGACGCCCCTGTTCTTCACCAAACTCAACAAGGGGGAGAATATGCTCGTGCTTGAGATGCGCGCTGACCTCTGCCTCGCGTAGAAAACGCTTGCGAGCTGTGACATCGTGTACCAGGTCAGAGCGAATAATCTTAAGTGCTACCTCGCGTCCAAATGCAGTACGCTGGCGCGCCAGGTAAACTTCGCCCATGCCACCTATATCAATGCGACGAACAAGATCATAATTACCAAAAGAGTGTTTATTCTGGCCGCCGCCAATAGGGCCATGCTGTTCTTGAATGGGACCGTGTTGTTCTCTCATGCGTTTTATTTCATACGTCATCACAGGAACGCTCTAAACAATAAGATGACATCACTGTGGAATATATTAAGCTACCTTACTACTCCCACAACGCACTACCCATGCCACATTACAATATTCAGGGTTATATATATTGAAAAGCTCTGACATATTTACATGTCAAATGCAGTATAACATCTCGGCTGTAAGAAGTGAAGTGCACACAAAATCTTTTCCAGGGTTTTCAAATGTTGCCAGGATGATTCCGTAGAGGCATGCCTCTACGGAACTTCCCTCTTGCATCCACGCTTATGATGGTGTATTATATAGCAGGTTCGCACTCTCAAGCCTAGAGTGCTAAATGGAGGCAAGGTAGCCCTTGCCTTCTTGAATATACGCACACCACATAACAGGGAGGTATGGAGTATGTCAACGGTCAGTGTCGGGCTTCGACCACTGGGTGACCGTGTGGTAGTCAAGGCCTCAGCCCGTGAAGCTGTTACAAAGAGTGGAATTGTACTGCCGGATACAGCAACAGAAAAGCCCCAGGAGGGTGAAGTGTTGGCTGTGGGTCCTGGTAAAGTACTGGATAATGGCAAACGCTCCACTCTGGAGGTGCAGGTTGGTCAACGTGTGCTCTTTGCGAAATATGCGGGCACAGAAGTGAAGGTTGAAGGTCAGGAGTATTTGATCCTCCGAGAGAGCGATATCGTAGGTATCGTGGAGTAGTTAGTCTTATTATATTAGGTAGGAGTTATTCTAGTGGCAAAGCGATTGCAATTTGACGAACAGGCACGCCACTCCCTCAAGAAAGGGATTGACGCGCTGGCGGATACCGTAAAGGTCACGCTTGGCCCTAAGGGCCGTAACGTCGTACTGGACAAGAAGTTCGGTGCGCCCACCATTACGAACGATGGTGTAACTATTGCACGCGACGTGGATCTGCCTGATCCTTTCGAGAATATGGGGGCTCAGCTCCTCAAAGAAGTCGCAACCAAGACAAATGATGTTGCAGGCGACGGTACAACCACCGCCACAGTACTGGCCCAGGCTATTGTTCAAGAGGGTCTGAAGAATCTGGCAGCAGGCGCCAATCCAATGATTCTGCGCCATGGCCTGGAGAAGGGCGTCGAAACGCTCATCACAGAGATCAAATCTATGGCCAGACCGGTCGAGACGCGCGAAGCCATCTCACAGGTCGCATCTATCTCCGCTGCTGACCAGGAGATCGGGGATCTAATCGCCGAGGTTATGGAGAGGGTCGGTAAGGATGGCGTGATCACGGTTGAAGAGGGTCGTGGCCTCGCAATGGAAAAAGAATATACAGAAGGCATGCAGTTCGATCGTGGTTTTATCTCTCTTTATATGGCAACTAACCAGGATAATACGCTTGCCGAACTGAGCAATCCCTATATCCTTGTCACAGACAAAAAGATTAGCGCTATTGCCGATATCCTTCCCCTGTTGGAGCGCGTCCTCCAGTCTGGCCGCAAGGAACTCGTGATTATCGCTGAGGACGTGGATGGCGAAGCACTGGCAACGCTCGTAGTCAACAAGATGCGTGGCGCATTCAATGTGCTGGCAGTCAAGGCTCCTGGCTTTGGTGATCGCCGCGAGGCCATGCTGGAAGATATCGCCATTCTGACCGGTGCCGAAGTTATCACCGAGAAGCGTGGCTTGAAGTTGGAGAACGCCACCCTGCGCGATCTTGGTCGTGCTCGCACCGTGACTGCCACCAAAGATGTCACAACCATCGTTGAGGGTGAAGGTGAACAGCATGCACTCCAGGCTCGCATCCAGCAGATCCGCGCATTGATCAACGAGACCACCAGCGACTACGACCGCGAGAAGCTCCAGGAGCGCCTGGCGAAGCTCGCAGGTGGCGTAGGCGTCATCAAGGTTGGTGCTGCAACCGAGGTTGAGTTAAAAGAGAAGAAGCATCGCGTAGAGGATGCGCTCTCCGCCACTCGTGCTGCCATCGAAGAGGGTGTTGTCCCCGGTGGTGGTGCCGTCCTGATAGCCGCTCTGCCAGCTCTCGACCGGCTCTCTTCAGAGGCAGGCGACGAGGCGACCGGCATCAATATCCTGCGCCGCGCCCTGGAGGAGCCCCTGCGCCAGATTGCATTCAACGCAGGTTATGATGGCGCTGTAACCGTCGCAGGTGTACGCAACAGCCAGCGCAACTATGGCTTCGATGTTCTGATCGGCGAATACGTTGACATGTTCCAGGCTGGCATCATTGACCCCGTAAAGGTCACACGCTCCGCCTTGCAAAACGCAGCCAGCATCGCAGGCATGGTCCTCTCCACGGACACTCTCATCACCGACTCCCCAGAAGAAGCCTCCGCAGCGGCAGGTGGTGGCATGCCTGGTGGCATGGGCGGTATGGGTGGTATGGGCGGCATGATGTAGTAAACATGGCCCACGAGTACATTACATAGAGGAATACTACAACGGGTGTTTCCTTCTTAACCAGAAGGAAACACCTATTTTTTACGAGACGTATATATGTCTGAATTATAAAGTCCTACTTATCGTTGTCTTCTGACAACTAACCCTTAGAGAAGGATACGCTATCTTGTTTAAATGTTTAACTTTCATCTTATTGCTTGCTGTACTTTCCAGAATCGTTTATACTCAGACTACACACTCAAAACTCGATAGATGATCCTTTTAACAGGCAAGAGAATAATGGTGGCAACTTTCATCCGATAATTTTCCTGGCAGGTGTAAGGAGATTGCGCGTGGCGACTATCTATCTGTCTTCAACTTATAGCGATCTTCAAGACTATCGTGACGTCGTCTATCGCACACTACGACAGATGCGGT
>WNGD01000225.1_pt1 | contig 55469 bp, 44 predicted proteins | sample 5400671 | NCBI WGS metagenome assembly WNGD01 (sample SAMN13153369, study PRJNA577476) | soil metagenome | isolation source: 40 cm soil or saprolite under grassland replicate 2 | place: USA:California | collected 2016-06-15 | reverse complement strand
CGGTCAGGGCGCGCGGCCGCGTCATAGGTAAAGGTTTGAATCACTCCTTGCGATTGATTGGCAGGGGGCGGCCCTTGCACGCGAGTCCGCGCGCCGAAATCGTAGTTGTATTGAATGAAAGAACTGAAACCGTCGGGGTCGGTCACGATTGTGGGATAGGCCAGTGTGCCGCGCGTGTTGTTGCCGTCGGAGAACGAGTCGCCGTAGCTGATGTTGGTGCGATGACCGAGTGAGTCTGCGGTCCAGACAGTCTCGCCGGCCAGGTTGTAGCCGAAGGTCTGGGCCCAGATGCCCTGACTGGTGTCATTCGCATTGTAGCGGAAGACGGCCACCAGTATGCCGCGCCCGGCGCCGAGGCTCGAGCCGTAGTTGGCCGTATCGTGCTGCACGGCAGGGGCGGTGCCGTCCATGTAGCCGGCAACCCAATCGTAAAGGTAATCCGTCATCGAGAGGAGCGTGCTCTCGCCTTCATAGACCTCGTGCCGACCCACCAGCCCGATCACACGCCTGTCGATGAGCGCCTGATCCCAACGGTAAAGAGTCCCAGTACGCCTGAGCACAGTCAGGCGTCCGGGGCATACTCGCGCACCATCTCCGGCAGATGGCAGGTGGTCGCGCCGACCGCCACCGAGTTGTAGCTGATTGTCGTCCGCCGTCGGTTACCGGCGTCGTCGTATATATTGCTTTCGGTGGGACGCGGGTTGAGTTGATAGTTGACCGCGGTGTTGTCCTGCGTCCAGTCAGTAGTGGTCCACTTCTTCGGTACCCCGCCCGACCAGATTTCGCTCGAGGTTGTCAGCCCTTTCTGCCAACCGCTGCCGTAATATTCTTTATAGATTGTGCCATCGGGCGCTGTCAGTCTGTGTGCGCCATCGCCGTCGACGATGTAGTGAGTTGAGACCTCAGAAGGCACACCGTTAACTCCGGTCCAGTTCTCCGCCCACACCCGCGTAGCGGAGAGGCGCGGACAATCAGCGGCGGGACTTTCATAGTCGAAAGCCGTGTAGGCGCGTTGCACGTTGTCGGAACGGTAACTGCGGATGAAAGTGGCCTGGCCCGAAGAGTTGTACTCAAAGTTGTAATGCGTGCTGTCATCCAGCCCCACCTGCACCAGGACAGGAATCACCGAGTTGTTCGGCGCGCCCACTACTGCAACGCCGGAAAAGCCGGGCGACATGGGCAACGTGTTCCAGCCAAAGCTGGCCCATGTATGTGTTTGCCCATTCCACGTCTGCGTGATCGAGCTCAGGTTCACATTGACATCGTAGTTGAACGTGATCACCCGGCCCAGGGTGTCGGTAACGTTCGTGATGTGGCCCAGCCAGTCGTAATTGACGCTGATATAGTTGCCGTTGCGGTCCTTGATCTGAGTGCAACGCCACTCAGTATTGAACCTGGAATAATTGAGCTGAGTGCCGTCGGATGTTCGCACCAACAGACTGTTGCCGTAGTCGATCAACTGCATATAGGAAGAATCGGCGGCTTCGTAAACATTCGATGTCCCCACTTGCCTCAGCTCGACGCGACCGCCCGCGCTAATCAGCACGTAAGCGTTTTGCCCAATCTGGGCATCGAAAAACATTTCCTGGATGGTGGGAAAACCGAGACGAAAGCCGGGGCTGGGCCAGCCGTTATCTTCGTCGAAATAGATGTAGGGCCCGGAGCGCGTCCAAACCATCGAAGAATAAGAGAGGCTCAAACCTAGATCGAGCCCGGCGCGGCCAGGCAAACTCAATAACGGCACACTCCACTGGGCATCTCTCGTTAGCAGACCATTTCCCGGCTGATTGCCGGGATCGACTCGGGCCGTTAGCAGCGAAGAGACGGCGCTGGTTATGCCGCCGTTTGGTGTCATCGTGGCCATTAGATTCTGAAACTCGGTGCTTTCATCGAACCCGCGACGCACCTGTTCACGACCATACAATGGCACCGCGGCAGTCCAGGCATCCCAGCCTCCCTGATCGGGATCGCGCATGAGATATGTCTTGTAAAGATCATAGACGTAGTCATGGTCAGACCTGGCCCGGGCCGCATAGTCGGACGATTCAAAAACAGTCTTACCGAGCTCACGCGCTGCCATGACCACGGAGCTTTGACCGTGGGCGTAGGCAGTGCGCAACATGTCGTTCCAGTAAGTGGGCTCGGTCGAGGTGGGTGATAGCGGCAGCGCCCACTGGTAGAAGTTCTGCACAAACTGATCGTCTCCCACTGGTGGCGGCGAAAGCGCGGGAGTTCTGGTTATGCGCGCGTGGTTCATTTTCACTTTGTCAGAGCCTGTGGCCTGCGACAGGGGCGAAGAAGACAGAACGGTTGAAGCAGAGTGCGCAGAGGCATCCGCACGGGGACGCGGAGAATTCTCGTCCCCGACCTTTGCGGAGTAACTTGGGTCTTTAGCGTTAAGGTTCGTGCCTATTGGCAGCGTATCGCCCACTCGTCTTCCGTTCCTGGGTACCAGCGGGTTGTGCGGCGAGCGTATCGTCGAGGGAATCGGTTCCGGGGCACGGGGCACGGGCTGCTGGCGCGCGCGAACCTCATCCAGGTTAGGTAGATTCGCTGCTGGCGGTCCTGGCACCGGTCCTGGTCGAGTATCTTGAGTACGCCAGCCCTTACTCTTCCAGCCCGACCATGGCCCGGCGAAAACGACAGACGGAGCGACCAGCGAAACGACGAGAAAGGAAGCGAGCAATAGACGAAGCGGCCGGCGCCGGATCACGAAACGAGATGCGACCCCGAACACTGTCGCGAAGTAAATACGCCGCATGAGGTTAGCTCCTAATGCACTGATGGAGCCCTATCGCTTGAAGTTACGTTCACTCAGAAAGACGCGCTTGTCGCTTTACTCCGAGGTCTTGTCACAGCCAAGAAGAGACTGCATCATTTTGGTTCCGCTAAAGGAACCTTCAACCGGAGGAATCGGCTGGGGAGACCAATATCTCAACAACAATATAATCCGGGGACTTGGAGAACTTTGGAGAACGGGGAGAAACTCTGGAGGATTCTAGAAACCTTTGCCTAGGATGACATAATGCTACGCCCATGAGTTTTCGCTCGTCAAGAATTTTTGTTTGCCAGGAATGTCATAATTTCTTGTCACAAAACTCCACTGGCAATCCCGCTCCTATCGGAATTCTCCGTAGCAAATACGCCAATATGGGCGGAACATAAGCTGCCCAACGGAGAGGGCCGAACATTGTTTAGCCGCGTTCATGCGGCTTTCCCGCAAGGGTTACTAGACCGGGCGTTTTACGCCCGGGTCAGAACGCGCCCGAAATCCGAAAGCCCCTTTTCAACGGGCTTATATCTGGGGCTTTAGCCATGAGAGAAAAGCTCTTAATTCAAAGCACGCTGGAAGCGCGCTTATGGTCAACGTGCTCGGCTGACCCAGCGCTAAAAGCGCTGGTCTATTAACCCTTCGGGAAAGCCGTCTGAAGACGGCTTGAGTCCCACGCAGCATCAATGCATTTTCAAACTGCACCAGTACCTGGCCCTGATTTGACATTATAAGCCTCACCAGATTAGTCTACGCCGCACGTATTTTTACGAACGAGACCTCATCTCCGCTTGATGTTACTGAGTCTCGAAGGGGATTTGAAGAGCGAAGAAGTTGATAGGATTAGCACCCCGGCATGCTGCGCCGCGGACCCGCTTCTCTACGCTCCTGGGAAAGCGTGAATTCCAAAACAAGTCAAAGCTCCCGAAACCAGGCACGCAAGAGGAACCTGGCGGATTTCTGCGACATCGATCCGGAACTGAAAACTATTTGATAAGGGAAACTTAAATGCCACTAAACCTTAAAGGCATCGCGATAGAAAAAGAAGAGGCCGAATGGAAACGGCTAGCCAATAAATTGGCGACCGAAGTCCTGGCGCCGACAGCAGCCGAGACTGATCAGAAAGGCGAGTTCCCCACCGCCAACATCAAGGCGTTGGGCGAATCTCGGCTGATGGGATTGATGGTGCCGCCGGAAAAAGGCGGCCCAGGCGGCAATATCAAAACCGCCGCCCTCGTGATCGAGGAGCTCGCCCAGGGCTGCGCTTCCACCGCGATGTGCTACACAATGCACATGAGCACGGTGCCCATGATTTCCGCGCTGGCCCAGGACGGGCAGATTGACGAAATCCTGAAGCCGATTGTTGAAGGCAAGCGTCTGAACAGTCTGGCCATGAGCGAACCCGGATCGGGCAATCGTCTGTGGCACATGGACAGCTTCGCGCAGAAGGACGGCGACGATCATTACATCATTGATTCCTTCAAGTCATTTTCCACCAGCACCGGACACTGCGACTATTACGTGGTGCCTCTGCGCGCAAATTCCGAAGTAGGCCCCAATGACCTCAGCCTCTTCGTCATCGATGGCAACGACAAAAACATCAAGACCATCGGTAAGTGGGACGGCATGGGCATGCGCGGTAATTCCAGCACGCCAGTCCATTTCGACAAGGTCCGCGTGCCGGCTTCGCGCCGGTTGGGCAGCGAAACCTGTGGCTTCTCGATGTTGTTTTCCTACTCGCTGCCGATCTATCAGGTAGGGCTCTCCGCAGTCTATCTTGGCATCGCCCAGGCGGCTTATGACACGGCAGTAGCCCACGTGAAGAAGCGCATTCACTCTGATACCGGGGCGTCATTGGCGAAAGTGGAAACCGTGCAGCGCTACATAGCCGAGATGAAGATGCGAATAGATCAAACGCGCTACCTGATCTATCGCGTGGCGCAGATGTCCGACAATGCGCTGGTGTTGTTTGATGAGCTCCAGGAAGCCGATCTGCTTGACGAAGTGGTCAGGGCCAACCCGGACGATCCGTTCTTTATCGACATAGCGCAGATTAAAGTGTCTGCGTGTGAAATGGTCATTGACGTAACCAGCAAGGCCTTGCAGGTATGCGGCGGCACCGCCTACAAACGCGGCCACCCGTGCGAACGGCATTACCGCGATGCCCGCGCCGGTTCGGTTATGGCGCCCAGCGACGATACAATTAAGCTGATAATGGGCCGCCAGATACTCGGCATCGAGCAGCCGTGGGAATAAGGCGATTGCGGATTACGGAATTCGGAATTCGGACCCTTTGATTGCGGATTGCGGATTGCGGATTTTGAGATTAGAGGGGCCTGCTTTTGGGAAAGCTGGCTATTAGAGCAAACCGAATCCAAATTCCGAATTCCGTAATCCGAGATCGAACGGTCCGAAATCTGAATTCCGAAATACTTTCGAAAAAACAACCTTGGAAAACAAACCATGACACCAGCAAAACACACAACCCTGGCCGCGTGCCTGAATGAATTTCAGAACACCTTTAACGGCAACTCGCGAGTGAAGAAGCTAATCAAGAACTGGGATCGTTCCGTAATAGTTGATGCCACCGACACCGGCGCGGTGCTGACTATGATGATCAAAGATCTCAACATGGATGAAGTTAAGGATGGCGCTCACCCAAACGAAGACTATCCAATTCATCTCCAGGGCTCACAAGACACGCTGATCAAAATCTTCTCTGGAGACTACAACCCCGCGCATGCGCTGATTGACGGCGCCCTGGCGGTCTTCTCAAACGAAAAGGACAAGGTAAAGCTGGAGGCCATTACCATGGTCATTTGGGGAATGTAGCTCTGTCTGAAATTCTCATTAACACCGCACTTAAGTGCGGTGCTCTATTCGGCTCCGATAGTCAGTAACCGTTTCAACGGTTTAACTGGTAAACCGTTAAAACGGTTTGAGAAAACAGGCTGACTGAACCACCTGGCTGAAGCCAGGTGTTAATGAGATGCGCGACCCCCGCGTTGAAGTCCGACACTGAAGTCTGTGCGATTCAATCCACCGCAATGAAAAAATACATCGAGCTGATGTTCTACGTTTCGTTCGGCGCGGGCATGGCGTTCGGCACCAGCTCTTTCACCATGATGTCCGGCCTGTTCGAAATTACGACCACCATGTGGGTCGTGATAGCAATCTGCCTCTCCGGATTCCTCTGTATTCTGATTTCCAGCTCGGTGGCGGAGCTGGCCAGCATGTACCCGTCTTCCCCTGGCATCCGCACTTATCTAAAAGTGGCTTTCGACAATCGTGTCTCGCTGCTGCTGGTTTACCTGTACCTGATTTTCATGGTGCTGGTGGCCGGCGTCGAAAGCTACATGTTCGCCCTGGTTGCCAAAGCGATATTTCCCAACGTCTCGGCAGTCCTGGTGGTGCTGGGCTTGTTGGCTTTTACCATCACTGTGAACATGCTGGGCCTGGAATTACCCCGCGGGCTGCAAATCATCACCACATTTGCTTTGATACTTGGCATTCTCGTCCTGGGCATTTTTGGCGTTATTCACTCGCCGGGTGGAACAGCAAGGCTGATGCAGGAGTCGGGAGATAACCTGCAACAGCTCAAACTGCTTCCGGCGGCGATCATCATGGCGGTGTTTCTCTTCACCGGTTTTGAGTGGGTGACGCTGCTGGGGTTCAGTCCAAAATCTTATGAGCGGCGCATACCTATATCCATGCCGCTGGCAATTCTGACCAACATGTTTGCCTACACGATTTTTGTAGTGGGCATGTCGTTTCAGATCCCGCGGTCCGAGATTATCAAGACGACTGTTCCGCAGGTGCCTTACTTTGTGCACATGCTGGGAAGCTCCGGAGTTTACTTTGCGTGGGCCTTTTCGTTACTGGCCGTCTTCTCAACTTTCAATGCGGGCATCATGGGCGGCTCGCGCCTGATCTATGTACTGACGCGAGAAGGCAATCTGCCTAAGTGGTGCGCGAAAATGTCTCTGCGCACCGGCGCGCCTATCGGCGGCATTATCGTCCTGGGCAGCCTGGCCACGATCTCCTCCTTATTGGTGTTGACATACCATGTCGAGATTCTGGCAGCGGTTATTGGATCGACGATCGTGTCCTTTGTATATGCCGCATTCATGTGGGCCGTCATTCGACTGCGCAAATCCAACGCCGCTGCCAAAAGAAGTTTTCGCACGCCCGTCCCGGCCTGGTTGCAGTGGCTAATAATAGTGATCATGCCGCTGATGGGAATCCTGACGCTCTTCTCGCAAGTCGGCAGTATGTATGTCCCGGTAGCGGGCCTGCTGATTTTCACGGTGCTGGCAACGATCCTCGCGCGCTGGTCCTGGAAACGAACTGCAAATCAGGCGTTAAGGCGGCAGGCTCGAGAGAATGTTTAGATGGATGATTACGGCCATTATTGTCGCCCCGGTCTGGTCCGCATGCTGGAGGCGCTCAGCCTCGACGCAGTCTATGAACGCGGCGAGGGCGACCGCATGTGGCGCCGGCAGGGCGATGCCGTAATCGAAGTCCTGGATCTGCTGGGCGGATACGGAGCAAACCTATTTGGCCACAATCATCCTGAGCTGGTTGCCGAAGAGCGGCGCCTGCTGGACGAAAAGGTCCCGATGCTGGCCCAGGGATCCTGTCGCAGCGGAGCTGCGCGTCTGGCAAAAGCGTTGTGCGATCGCCTGGGCGATTACATTGTCATCTTCACTAATTCCGGCGCCGAAACTGTCGAAGCCGCAATCAAGCACAGCTACCTGGAGCGCCGTCGTCCCATCTACTGGGCGCTGGAAAATGCCTTTCACGGCAAGACTCTCGGCGCTATTCAGCTAACACCTTCTTACCGCGAACCCTACTCCCTGTTTGGGCCTGATGTTCGTCTCCTGGATCCGGACGATCCCGCTACCTGGGCAGCAGCGGAAGCGGAAGCTGATCTGGTTTCGGCGGCATACCTCGAACCTGTTCAGGGTGAAGGTGGAATCAACCCAATTCCAAAGTCGTTTATTGAATGGCTGTCCCGCGTCTGTCGCAAGAATGGAATCCCGCTCGTAGTTGATGAAATCCAGACAGGACTGGGCCGCACGGGAACCTTTCTCGCGTCGCAAGCGCTGGGAATAACTCCCGACTATCTCTGCCTGTCAAAGGCCCTGGGAGGCGGGTTGTCGAAGATTGGCGCTCTGCTGATTAAGCGCGAGCGCTTCGTTTCCGAATTCTCAGTAAAGCACACCTCAACTTTTGCCGAGGACGATCGAAGTTGCCTGATTGCACTCAAGGCCCTGGAGATTCTGGACCGCGACGATCTTCCCGCCCGTTGCGCTGCCCGAGGCCGGTACCTTTTGCAAAAGCTGGAAGGGCTGCGCGCACGTTTTCCTGATCAGATTAAAGAAGTTCGCGGCATGGGACTGATGGTGGGATTGGAATTGCAGGATCTTTCAGACTCGCCTTCCAACTCTCTCAGAATGCTTTCGCAGCAGGACTATCTCGGCTATCTGACGACGGCCTATTTGCTCAACGTGCACCGCATCCGTGTGGCGCCGGCGCTGAGCAACCCTTCGACGATCCGACTTGAACCGTCAGCTTATATCTCGGAAGCGGACCTCGATAGATTCGTGGATGCAATGGCAATATTCTGCGAAGCGGTCAAAGCACTTGACGTAACGCACCTGACAGCTTATCAGGTGGGTCGAACGTCGGATCCGGTGATTGACTACACTAATTCTCGTTCCGTGAATCGAGAGCAGCCCCGGACTTCGCACCGCGTCGCCTTTCTTGGTCACTTGATCATGCCGGAGCACGCGCCACTGTGGGATCCTTCGCTCAAAGGACTTCGTACTTCGGAAATGGAAGCCTATATGGCCCGGCCGTCGCGCATCCTCGGTCCTACTGTGTTCGAACAAATGAATGTTCGCTCGCGCACCGGCGAGGAAGTCCACTTCAGCTACATCGCGCTTGACCTGACGCCGCAGCAAATAATTTCCGCCATGCAGGAACGGGATGCCCGCTGGATCATGGAGAAGATCGAAGATTCAGTAGCGATGGCTCGCGACGAAGGGTGCAGCGTGCTGGGCCTGGGCGCTTATACGTCGATCATGTCGGGCAATTGCCAGCGAGTGAAGACCAACGGTATTGCTCTTACGTCAGGAAATTCTTTAACCGTGGGCATGGGCATCCTGGCGCTGAAACGATCTGCGGAACGAATGGGCCTGCAATTGTCGCAATCACGATTAGGAGTACTTGGCGCCACCGGAAATATCGCCACTACCTACGCGGTGATGATGGCCCCATCAGTTGCCGAGCTGGTACTGATCGTTCGCGATCCCCACTCGCCGCGCCTGCAATCCGTTGTCGATCAGATAAAGGCCGCGGCGCCGGAGACACGGATAACTGTGGCCGTAGATGTCACGGCCCTGCGTGATTGTTCTTTGATCGTTACGGCCTCGAACTCACCAGAGCCTTTGATACACTCCGAACATTTAGGGGCCGGGCCAGTGATTATTTGCGATATCTCCGTGCCCTCGGATGTGGCTCAGGATGTAATTCAACAGCGTCCCGATGTCGTTGTAATTCACGGCGGTATCGTTCGCCTGCCGCTCAACGAAAACTTTGTCATTGCCGGTCTGCCGCTGGAAAAAGGCCACGTGTACGCGTGCATGGCTGAAACACTGTTGATGGGCCTCGAAGGAATCGACAAACATGGATCGTACGGTCCGGTAAAGCCGGAGGGCGTGCGCCAAGCCATGGCCATGGCCGAGAAACATGGTTTTGAGTTAGGCGAAAACCCCAGCGGTTGGACTTATTAGTTGGTAATGCTCTATTGCGTTTGCTCTTCTCGCCGACTCCCTCCCTCTGGGAGGGTTGGGGAGGGCCTGGCGCGTCGGCTCCGTCACAAGAAAATACCCGCGGCCTGGATGGCCGCGCGTCGTTTCGATAAGGTCACTCTCACCTTAGGAGTAGAATTATCGCGCCGATATCATTTTGGGTCACAGGATTGGTTTGCCGAGTCAAGCAGTCAAAAACAGCGCGCGGCCATCGAGGCCGCGCGTTAATGAAATGTTTGATTGATTCGCCGCAGGCCCTCCCCTGACCCCTCCCAGAGGGAGGGGAATAAGACAAAGAATTTGGATGAGGGCACTACTTGCTAGTTTCAGCGCTTCCGCTCAAGTCTCTGTCGGCGTAGAATTGGCGAGCCGGGAAGTCTGAAAACCGAATGTCCGACAAACTTCAGTTTGTCGCTCCCGGAAGCTTTGTTTAGAGTCGGGCTAATGCCCGACAAAGCGGGCGGTAGCCCGCTTCTAAACAAGTCGGGGATACGAGAAATGCAAGACACCGCAACTGTACCGGAATTGCCGAAAGCCGGGGCCCTGAATGCTCGCGCAACCAGATTCGCGCGGCGGATAGCTCTGCTGACGGTCATCATCCCTTTTCTGGGATTCATCACCGCGATCATCATTCTCTGGCGGCGCAGCGTTGGTCCGGTTGACCTGATAATGCTGGTCGGGTTTTACGCGGCAACGATAATCGGCGTCGGCGTGGGCTTTCACCGGCAACTTACGCACCGGGCCTTTCAAACGAAGGCTGTCACCAAAGCCATTCTCGCTGTGCTGGGCTCCATGGCGGCCGAGGGGCCGGTTCTTTTTTGGGTAGCCACCCACCGGCGTCATCATTCGTTTAGCGATCGAGAGGGAGATCCACATTCGCCTCACCTGCATGGCGAGGGCGCCCTGAATACTGTGCGGGGATTCTGGCACTCGCATAGCGGCTGGATGCTGACCCCGGAGCTTACGGGTTGGGCTTACTACGTTCCGGATCTGCTGCAGGACAAACTCATCTTCCGCATCAACAGATTATATTTTCTCTGGATATCGCTCAGCCTGGCTCTGCCCGCAATTCTGGGCGGACTGCTGACGTGGTCGTGGAAGGGCGCTCTGCTGGGATTTCTCTGGGCCGGCCTGGTGCGCATTTTCCTGGTGCATCATACGACGTGGAGCATTAACTCCATTTGCCACATCTATGGCCGGCGTCCGTTTCAGAACCGCGACCAAAGCGCCAACAACTTCTGGATGGCGCTTCTCTCATTCGGTGAAGGATGGCACAATAACCACCACGCGTTCCCTACTTCCGCCTGGCACGGCTTAAAGTGGTGGGAGATCGATTTCTCCGGCTACGTTATTCGCGCCCTGGAAAAGGTGGGACTGGCCTGGAACGTCAAAGTGCCGACTCTGGCTATGATCACCAAAGCGAAGAACACCAGTTCCCCGGCAGCGACTGCTCCCAGCGAGCTTTCGGAACGGAGTGAAACTCGAGCATGAAGGATCAGAAGGCACTAACAGACGATCTTCACGCAGCAGCGAGCGAGCCGGCTACCCCGGCATCTGACAAAGTCGATCATCGATCTCCGACTGAACAAGAAATCCAGGCCTGGCTGATATCAAATATTTCCGCGGTCGTCGAGATCGAACCTCAAAGTATTGACATTAGAAAACCTCTGGAGTATTACGGCATGGATTCCATGCAGGCGATGCACCTCTCTGGTGATCTGGCCGATTGGCTGGGACGACAACTTTCACCAACAGTAGTGTGGGACTATCCGACCATTGAACTTCTGGCTCGCCATCTGGCGGCGAACGATCAGTAGAGTTACTAACCACGCCGCCCGCATCGCGCTGGAATATACAACTTGAGCGAGCTGTGCTGGAACTGATCGTTCCTTACGAAATACTGTTGAAAGTGTAGCCGAAGGGGTGCCCCTGGCCGCCCGCTCACTCCGGCGAGGCCAAATAGCCGGACTACCCAAGAACTCACTATGCCTAAAGGGAAATTGTCATGAGAAAGTTTATTCAACCACTTCTGATTATCCTCATAGTCCTGGATCTGATTTATGTTGGGATTATTTTTCCGTATCCCCAACTCTGGCACAAAATGATTCACGGCACAGCTTACGTTGATCCAGCCGGGCTGTTGCGCCGCACCGGAGCCGTCTGGGCCTCCTTTGCCCTGTTTCAAATCATCGCTCTGTTCAAGTGGCGCAAGCAGCCACACTGGCTGATGCTGGTAGCAGGAATTCGCTTCACCGAGATTTTTGCGGATTGGAATTACATCTATTTCGCTCAAAGTCTCACCTGGGCAGGCAAAGCTGGACTAGCCATTGCTCCGCTAATTAATTTTGGTAGTGGCCTGTTTTTCTTTAAGAGCTATTTCCTCGTGAAGAAGGATTCCTAGGTTGTTGGCGAAGTCTGCGCGATTACCTCACCCCACTTGCAAGAGTGGCTAAACACCAATGCGTTTGATCAGCGTGCGCCTTTGATATCTCAGTTCCTGGCGCCTTTGCGAGAAATGTTTTCGCGCCAGGGCGCAGAGGGACCTGAACAGTTGATAGGTGGCCTATGTGGGTCTTCCCAGCCCGAACAATCGACGAGGCTGTAACGAAAATGGCCCCCGGCGGCCTTGCCCTGGCGGGAGGGACCGTGCTGGGCCCCAAAATTATTCGTGGGGAATACGAGCGCACTACATTCGTCGACATCAGGCGCATCGACAGCCTGAAGCAACTTAATCTTTCCGACAATTGCATTGATATAGGAGCCGGCGTCACGCTCAGTCAACTAATTGCGAATCGCAGATCCGCCGGTCTTGACAGAGCTCTGAATGACGCCGCCGCCGCTGTTGGCAATCCTCATGTGCGCAACATAGCCACGGTTGCCGGGAACTTAACCAGTGGTCTTGCCGGAGCGGATCTGCCGACAGCCCTTTTGGCACTCGGCGCTGAAGTGTCACACAAAGGAGCCGATGGGGAACAAAGGCAACCGGTCGCGCAGATTCTGCAGAATGGCCTTCCCGGCGGGCGCCTCATTACTTCGATCCTGATTCCGCGCGATGGCTTAAGAGTTTCCGGGTTTGCAAAATTTGCGTGGCGGCGTGCATCCGGAATAACGATTGTTAATGTGGCCTTGTCTCTTCGCACCGTGGAGGGTCATATCGCCGCGCCGGGATTGGCGGTTGGTGGACCAGGTCATCATGCAGTCCGCCTGCCACGAGCTGAGTCAATTCTCCTGGGACGAGCGTGGGACAAAGATTTAGTGGAGGAAGTCGCGCAGGCCGCCGCCACTGAAGTTGTGTTCACCACGGCCCACTCGTCACGCGAGCAATACAGACGCCGGCTTGTCGCGGCTGGAGTGCGGCAGATTTTGACGCAAATGGTGCCATCGTGATCGTGCCGGAAAACTCTGCAACCATAAAACTGAGTTTGAACGGGCAGCCGGTCGAGGAACGAGTGCCGGCAACTACTTCGCTGTGGGAGTTACTTCACCGTCATCTTGGCCGGCACGACGTCAGGTACGGCTGCGGCGAAGGTGTCTGCGGCGCTTGCACAGTATTGCTCGAAGGCGAGCCTGTGTGTTCTTGTCTCTTGCTCGCGGTCCAGGCCGACGGTAGCCAGGTGACAACTGCTTCGGGCCTGGACGGGCCGGGCGGTGGCGACCCCGCAAAGGTCCGGCTGCTTCGGGAACATTTGTTGGCCCGAGAAGCTTTTCAATGTGGCTTCTGCGCTGGTGGCATGCTGGTTTCAGCCTTCGATTGCATCCGTTCGGACGGCGGTAAAACACTGGAGGAGATTCGCGAAAACATCTCCGGAAATCTGTGTCGTTGTACCGGATACGAACTGATTGAAGAAGGAATTTCCGCCGCCGCGGCCGGCGCAGCGCCGCCCGTCCGGCGAAAAGGCCATGAAGATCTGCAAGAGAAACTGAGTGGTTCCATTCAGTACCCGACAACCTTTCACATTAAGGACGCGCTGATAGGTCGTGTGTTATGGAGTGAATGGCCTTCAGCCAGGATACTTGAAATCGACACCCGCGAAGCCAAAGCGATTCCCGGCGTAGAGGAAATCCTGACTTATGAGGATATTCCAGGATCCAATTTCGCTCCGGCCACGTTCGTTGACGACCAGCCCATCCTGGCAACTGATCGCGTGCGATCTATGGCGGACGCTGTGGCTCTGGTGGCTGCCCGCAGCGATAATATCGCCCGCCAGGCCATTCGCCGGATTCGCGTTGTCTACGAACCACTCTCGCCCGTCACGAATGTAACGGACGCCCTTAAACCGGATTCTGTGCGGTTGGGAAAGAAGGGAAACGTAATCGCCCAGGTTACGGAAACCAAAGGCGACGTCGACGCCGCATTCAAAGAGGCTGACGAAGTGGTTACCGGTGTCTACGGATGCAACATTAACGATCACTCTGCTATGGAACTGGTGGGAGGCGTGGGCTGGCTTAAAGATCAGGAGTTGTTTTTATCGGTGCCCACGCAAACTCCACACACGGTTCGAAACGGCATCGCTCGAGCGCTCCGCATCGCCGGGGAGAAGATTCACATCGTCTCTCCTTCGATCGGCGGCTCGTTCGGCAAGTACCTGGTGCCGAGCATAGACATTTATCTTGCGTTACTGGTTGACGCAACGCAGAAGCCGGTTCGTCTGGTTCTGGACCGGGAGGAAGTGCTGGCCCGAACCACAAAGCGACATGCATTCACGGGTCAGTACCGGTTGGGCCTGAGGAAGGACGGATCGTTTCTCGCTCTGGATGCGGACATAATAACGGATGCCGGACCTTATGTTTCGTTAACCCCGGTCGTCGTTGCCATCTTCGCCGCTGAAGCAACCGGGGCCTACGAAATTCCAAACCTGAGAATTGCCGCCCGTGGCGTCCTCACAAACAACCTCATTCCATCGCCTATGCGAGGCTTTGGTTCCCAACAGGTAAACTTTGGGATTGAATGTGTAATCGAGAAGGCGGCTCGCCGGCTGGGAATTGATTCCGCTGAACTGCGACGCCGAAATTACAAGAGCCACGAAGCCCACCACCGCGGAGTGCGCCTCGCAGAAGGCGAGAGTTGGTTGGCCAGAACAATGGATCGTGTCGTCGCGCGTTTGGGCGCGCGGCCTCAACCCACTTCCGGTTGGCTCAGCGGCCGAGGTGTGGGTTCGATTCAGGCCAAGTACGGCTATCCCTACGGAATGGTAGACCGCTTTACCGCGCGCCTTTCGGTGGATAGCACGGGCCGTTTCCTGGTCGAGTCGGACATAGCTGATGCCGGCACAGGAGTTATTGCCGACATCCCGCGCCTTGTAGCGAAGCACCTCAGTCTGGACGACATTCCTCTTTATAAGCAGAACCAAGCCGCGGTGGACGATCCTACTGGAATACTTTTCAGCCGCGGCGTTTCGCCGTCGCCTACAAAAAGACAAGCCTACAAACTGATCGAGGGAATCCAGACCAAAGGGGCCGCCAGCTTACAAGGAGCGCTGGCAGGGATGAGGGCCGCGAGAGTAGCGCGCCTGCTAAGACTGATTGCCAGGCCGGCGAACATTTCCGGTGATCTGATTGGCAGCATAAAATCATCCCTCTTCCCCTACGGTTTGGATTCATTTAACCCGCGCATTAGCGGCAGCCGCGCGATGTTCATGGTTGGCAGGGCCGCACTTGACGCGGCGGACCACCTGAAAGATCTAGCTCTTGACCTGGCGGCACGCAAACTCGATGTGCCAAAAAGCGAATTGGTAATAGAAGGAGCTGCGATACGCCATCGCTCGAATTCCAGTTTGAAAACCACCTGGGGGGAACTGGCCAACTCGAAGGGCGGAGTTCTCGCCGCAATGGGTGAATCCCATCTTCCGGCGGGCTCGTTGCTTGATCCTGGCACCGGAAATCAGACCGGTCCCGTCGATAGTGTCATCGGAAGTCACGGAGTGGATTTGCTTGTGAATCCGGAAACGGGCGCCGTGCGAATTATGCGCTACGTCGCCTGCCACGATGTGGGGCGTGTACTGAACCGGCAAGCGGTGCTGGGACAGTTAATCGGTGGAATCGCAATGGGAATCGGCCAGGCTCTATACGAAGGCATAGTTCTGGATGAAGGAAAGGTAACAACGGCGGGGCTGCACGACTACCTGGTTCCATCCAGCCTCGATCTACCGGATAACATTGAAATTGAAATGCTGGAATCGGGAAGCGGTCTGGGTCCGGAAGGAGCCAAGGGAGTAGGGGAGGCCGGAGCCGTGGGAGCGCCTATCGCCATCGCCAATGCTCTTTACGACGCACTTGGCGTGCAGCCCTCAGTCATTCCGGCTATGCCCGATGAAATCGTCAATCTCTATGAACAAGGTCTCCTGGTCAACTCACCCACTAACCTCAGTCAACTCTAGAACGGAGAAACCTCATGGCTAACAAGTATGATGTGATCATAATTGGGAGTGGCTTCGGCGGGGCCGTTACCGCCTGCCGGCTGGCAGAAAGAGGACAGAAAGTTCTGATCCTGGAGCGCGGACGACGCTGGGAACCGGAGGACTATCCCCGCGAGCCGACGGACCCATGGCTTTACGATCAGAATAATCCGGAGAAACACAACGGCTGGCTCGACTTCAACTCAATTGGCGATGCCAAGATGACTGTAGTGACCGGCGCAGGAGTTGGCGGCGGCTCGCTGGTCTATGCCAATGTCTCCGCGATACCGCCACCGGAAGGCTTTGCAGAAGGATGGCCCCCTGAGATCAAGTACGAAGACCTGCTGCCTTACTACAAGAAGGCCGGGGAGATGCTGGGCGTGAGAACGATTCCGCCGAATCAACTGACCAAACGCTTTAAGTTAGTTCAGGAGGCAGCAGACAGGACGGGCTTTGGTACTCGCTTTGGACCTCTGGAACTGGCCATAAACTTCGACGACAACTTCGACGTCAACGCGCGCCCGTACAGCGACGATCAAACCGTATACAAGCCGAATCAATTTGGCGTTATGCAGGGTACGTGCGTACATTCAGGAAACTGCGATGTTGGCTGCCAAGTCAAAGCCAAGAACACGCTCGACCTTAACTATCTCGCGGTGGCTGAACAAAAGGGCGCCGACATCAGGCCGCTGCACATGGCCCGTTACATTAAACCGGAGAACAACGGCTATCGGGTTGGCTATGACGTCATAAAGGATTGCAGATTAATTACCGGAAGAAGCGAAACTGCGGAAAGAGTGATTCTGGCTGCAGGCTCGCTGGGTTCCACCGAATTGTTGCTGCGAAGTCGGGACCAGTATAAAACGCTCCCCAATCTCAGCCAGTTTCTCGGTCATGACTGGAGCTCAAACGGCGACTTTCTAACGCCAGCCATCCACCAGAATCGCGATGTCTCAATGTCGGAAGGTCCGACAATTACCTGCGGGATTGATTTCCTGATCGACGCATATGAAAACCAGCGTTTCACAATCGAGGACGGCGGCGGCCCAAATTTTCTGCTCAATTGGGCCAAAGCTGAGAAGGATCGTGGAGGGATCGTAGGTCGCTTAATCAGGGAGATGAATGAGCTACTGCAGGGCGAAGAAGAACACATCATGCTGTGGTTCGCGAATGGTATCGATGCTGCCAACGGCAGGCTTTATCTAAGGACGCCCTGGATCTGGCCCTGGTATGGAAAGCGTCTGCATCTGGAGTGGGAGATCAAAGAGTCCAAAAAGCTTTTCGATACCATCCTGAAAATGCACACGCTGCTAGCGGAAAAGACCGGTGGCAAGGTAATAGTTTCGCCGCTTTGGAAAAAATATAACCTCCTGGTTACGCCGCATCCACTGGGTGGCTGTAACATGGGGGAATGCTCGGCTAAAGGCGTCGTCAATCATCTGGGAGAAGTATTCGGGTATCCCAGACTCTATGTTGCTGATGGCGCAATAATCCCTGAGGCTATCGGCATCAATCCTTCAAGAACGATTGCCGCCCTCGCGGAGCGAATTGTAAAGTTCATGAGTTGACAGCCTGGCTGAGGACTTTCGCATGGAACCAAAAGTTGTTCTGATTACCGGCGCCTCTTCAGGGATAGGAAAAGTCTGCGCCGATCACCTGCACCGGCGGGGCTACAAGGTTTATGGCGCCAGCCGCAGCCTGCGGCCTGACAGCCTCGAATATGCCGCCATTCAGATGGACGTGAACGACGACGCTTCTGTCGTCGATGGGGTGCGTCAAATTATGGACCGCGAAAGCCGTATTGACGTGGTCGTCAACTGCGCCGGCTTCGGCATTGCCGGATCAGTTGAAGACACCTCCATCGCCGAAGCCAAGGCCCAGTTCGAGACAAATTTCTTTGGCGTGCTGCGGGTTTGCAAAGAAGTGCTGGCCATCATGCGACCCCAGGGGTCAGGCCTAATCATTAATATCAGCTCGATTGCCGGACTGGTTTCGCTGCCCTTTCAACCGTTCTACAGTGCCGGAAAATTCGCCCTTGAAGGTATGACCGAGGCTCTGCGGATGGAGGTGCTTCCTTTCGGGGTTCGCGTGGTGCTGGTGGAGCCGGGAGACTTCCGGACGCAGTTCGCCGCAAACCGCAAGCTAACCGGAGAGTCGCAAAACAATTCGGCCTACAGGGAACGTTTTGGAAAAGCGCTGGCCGTGTTTGAGAAAGAAGAAAACAATGGGGCCGATCCTCTGGCAATCGCTCGACTGATTGAACGCCTGATAGAGAATCCATCGCCGAGTCTGCGCTACTCTGTCGGGCCGGTCGGCGAGAGAATTGCGCCGCTGCTGAAACAGATCCTGCCACACAAACTCTACGAACGGCTCTTCATGAAACACTATGACGTGCTGTAAGGACGAGAGAATCGTGTCTGCCGCGTCCGCTCGTTAATTTTGGACAGCGCCCGCAACACGGCCGGGGCGAATCATCAGGCCAATCAGGCTGGTTCCCATCTCGAGAAAAAATACGGCGACGAGTTGCCAGTTGGGCTTGCCGTCGATTATGAAGCTGAGCACACGCGCCAGTGATTGCGACAGCACCAGTATAAGAGCCATGTCACCGAGGATCGACATTTCAAATTTCCATGCGGCAGTGAAGAAAAGAATTGCCAGTCCGATCCAAAAACCCATATAGATGGCTCTGAATTCGTTAAGCCCATCCACGCCGTTCAGCGTATAGCCGTACAGGTGAGCGGCCGGCTGAACGTAAAATAAAACCCCAATCGCGATCAGCAAAAAGGTCAAACCATCACCGATGAGGATTAATTTCCTGATAAAACTCATGACAGTTGAAGCCATTTCGCTCCTCCTCTGTTAATTCGTTCTTACTCGCGATCAACGTCGAGGTGACGGACCGTTTCGCGCAATCATTATGCGAACGTCAGAAGCTCTCTTCGGCCTTTGGTTCCCGGCGTTCAGCATCGTTTCTTTGATGACGAAGTTTCGACAGGGCCTGGTAAACCACTTTGCGGGCCCGGTTGAGACCTCCCAGCGGCCGGTGCTCCGGCAAGCTGTGCCACGGTGTGAACGATAGATTTTCGCAGAAGGTCATCTGCGCGGCCGAGTCGAAGCGCTGGGTCGGAATCTGGAGAGTGGCCACCTTACGGAACGGTGAAACTTCCTCGTCCCAGACCACAGAAGGATCTTCGAGGGGCATTTGGTACGGATCGGTTTGAATCTGGATCATGAAATCGAACTGCGCCTCCCCGGACGCTAATCGCTGCTGCATCGCTTCGCGCAGAAAGTCCGCCGAGGGACTTTTCGGGATCTTGGCTGGCTGCTGCAAAATCGGGCGCACCTTGAACTTCACCGCCCGGTCGCCAAAAAGAAAGGGAACCACACTCGAATACTCAATCTCCAGAGGATTGGCGTGTCGCTTTAGCGATCGTATGCCGATGCCCAGCTCGCGCAGATGAAGATCGAAGGGATTGAGAAAAAACCACAGCAGGGTGAAGGGCCGGGGTTCGCCCAGCAACTTCGTGAACACCGCGAGGTCGTTAGCGATGAGCGCGTCGGCGCTGATCAGGAGAAAGTCTTGCGTGGTTTCATGTTTCTCCTCTGACAACAATTTTTCGCCCTCGACCCCCATAAGCTTGATCGCCATGCCCCGCACATCGCGCTTGATGTCCGGTCGAAAGGTCCCATCACGCCGCATTCCGGTGGCATTGGAAAACCGAATCCACGCGGGGTAGGTTTGCGCTCCGGCGAAGACTCCCACCCGCAGGTCCTCGGGCAATTCGGGTTCGACGACGAATTTCGCCCGGACGCAACCGTGATGTTTAGGATGCGATTCGCGAATGAACTTACCCGACGGACCTTGCTTGACGCGCTTCTCACGAATCGCAAGGAGTTCTTGAATAATTTGCTCCTCGTCGGGTAGGGGATACTCTCTGGCGAGTTCCCGCTGCTCAGGCTTCGTCTCCGACTGCACTATGTTTCCCTCCATCAATGGGCTCTACCAGGAAACCGCAGGCATGACCTTGTTATCACGGGGATACGCACGGGCCACGCTCCCCGGCCCGAGGGAGCACCCCTTCCCGACTCGCGCTTTCTGCGAAAGTCTTCCGGCAAGCGGGGCAGAATGCAAACGTGACAGGAGGCGCGCGCGGAGGGGCTGACCGCAAACCGTTCAAGTTACGATGTACCTATATTGGCGGCATCGTCACTTTATCGATTGGTGGATCTATTTTATATCCATACGGATTCGGTCGAATGCCCATGTGCTCCTCCAGGTGATGCATCAGGCAACCGATCCGCAATCCAGCCGCGACCAGCAGAAAACAGATCGTATCCATATAGAGCCGGTTTTGAGTGAAGCCCCAAAACCTTCCGGTATCTCCAGCCAACCAGGCGCCGGCCCAGGAGACCGCCGCGATTAGCGTAAACAGCAGACCCATCCGGTGCAGAAACTGAGAATTCAGCACTTTCTTTAACCACATGTCATCTACCTCCGTGGACTTGTAAATAAGAAAAGTGAGTGCGGGAAAACCCTGGAGCAAGGCGGCCAGAGTGTTTACATCCGCGTAAGACGTGTAGCGCCGGGTAATATAACCGCTGCCCGGAATCTTGACAAGCAAGATCCCCCGATGGATCTTTTCAAAACGAATCGGTGGGGATTTTCGGTGACAGGGCGGAGTAAAGATAGCGACTAGTTGCCAGGATAAGAATTGCGAACACGGCACCCGCCACCAGATCCACCACGTAATGATAGCGAAGGTAAACAGTAGAAAAGATCTGGCTGGCCGTGAAGATTGTGAAGGCATAAAAGAAGTATCGAGACATGCGTCGCGTGCTCCACCAGGCCAGCAGCGTCAGCAGTGTATGCCCGCTGGGAAAACAGTCGTAGTGAATTCCCTCCAGCCTGTCGAGCAGGGCCCGAAACCATTGGAAAGCCCAGACACCCTGAAGCTCCGATTGCTGTAAATGACCTAATAGAAATCGTGGGCCACGCGCCGGCACCAGAAAATAGAACAGGTAAGAGACCAGGAAACCTAATGAGATCAAGAAACCGTAATAGCGAAATTCGCTCATGCGCCGGCGGCGCCAGAGGGCCAATGCCACCAAAAGCAAAGCCGGAATAAAGCAGGCATATACAATCTGCAGGTACTCCGTTAAGAGCGGGACGTGCAGTCGTTCGATCCAGACGGTGGGATGAACATGCAGCACCGCAAAGTCTATGCGCGCCAGAGTGGCGTCCGCGGTGCCGCGCCGAATACCCGGAATGAGAATGTTCATTTCCTTGTAACTGGCCGCCACGTACAAGAGCGAATACCAGTGCCGAAAGAACCAGCCCGGCAGCGAGTCGAGTTTCCGAACCACGAAAAAGATTAGAGCCGCTCCGATTGCTTTGAGGGAAAGCAGCCACCACGCCTGAGGGAGCCGGGATATGAAAACGATGATTAGCAGAGAGGTGATTGCGAGGTAAGTCAGGATTAGTTTGTCGACCGGCCATAATCCAGGCGGGGCTTCTGTGTCCAGAGCTTTGGTTTCTCTCAACCGGGGTGGCTTTTGCATTAAGCTCGACTTAACGAGAGATTGAGGCACAAAGGCGGGCTAATATTACGCGAAGAAAAAATCGTAACGCAAACTGTCAGTTTGCGGAGCAAGCTATCCGCTGGCGGGCGCTGCATCAAATCTCATTCACACAGGCGCTTTGTCAGAACCGCCTGCGGTAGCGGGCGGTTGGTCTAGCGCTATCAAGTAAGTCAGACCGATAGATCAACCGCCCGCTACCGCAGGCGGTTCTGACATCAAACTTGCCCTCTGCCGCAATGTCTATGGTAGGCTGATTCCGTCATCCAGGACCTTAGTCGGTTTCCCACAGAGTGTTAATGCCCCCAGCGATCAAACTCAGTCTCCTGGCCTCCGGTCTGTTCCTGCTTTCAGGAATGCTTACCGGCGTGATGAAGTACCGGCGCACAATGCAAAGCCCCGAACATCGCGCCCCCGTCTACATCGATATCGCCCATCGCGCTTCCCTGCTCTACAGCTTCGCTGCGCTGGTCATGGCAAAACTGCTCGAATACAGTCCTTATTCGGAGCGGGTTCAGATCGTGGCCACTGCTTTTCCGCTGGCCTTCTTCGCCATCACGATCGTGGGTTACTTCGTATTTGGCATGCTGAATACCACCGATAACATCTTTCAAAAACGGGGCTTCATTACCACGTGGTATATGTACGCGCTCATCGCGGGTGAAATTGGCGGGTTTTCCGTAATCCTCTGGGGCTTCGTGTCCACTCAAATAATCGGCCAACCCTGAAGTTGCGCTCTAAGGCTGATCCCATCCTTTTTCAACAATGAGATTGTCCACAATGCGTAATGCCAGGGATGAGATCGTCAAAGTTGGATTTACTGCCAGTGCCGTCGGCACTATCGAGCCGTCAGCGATAAAGAGTCCCTCGTAAAAAGGTCGCGGTCCCGTTTTCGTCTTGTCGAAAACGTGGCCAAACTCGTCAACCACACCGGCGGCAGCACTCTGGCCCATGATACAACCGCCCAGCGGATGGCTAAGTGCGATTGAATCGGCTTCGAGATCTTGCGTCACTTTGTTAAAGAACGGGTTCTGAAACTCACCGGGCACGCCTTTGGGCAGGAGTTTTTCAGCGAGCTTGCCAAGTGACTTGCGGATTTCGTCGTAGATAGGATCCTTGTGAAACGGTTGGCCGTCCGCCCGCTTCACGCGAAGTGGTGTTTCTCCTGGACCACCCAGCCTAAATTGTCCTACTGACGCTTCCCTTCCCATTGCCACTATGCACATCATCTTGTTCGTCAGCTCGTCTTCCGACTGAAAAATATCCTGTCGCTCTTGATAGTTTGCCCAAAGTGCTTTCCAGTAATGAGCGATGCGTCCGATGGCCCAGCGCAGCACGGCAAGTATGACGAAGGGCTTCCCATGCGTACCGCTGGCGAGCGAACGAATCAGCGGCACGCCGGCCCCCAACACCGAAGCCAGGGCCGGCGGAATTCCCTGGTCTTCCAGCGTGTGGAAAGTTGCTGACGTCTGTGGATGGGTTGTGTTGAAATGCGCAAACGACGTAGTGACTGGCCCTCGAATAAGGCTGACTCTCTCGGCGGTTCCTTCGAGAAACGCAATGTAATCGCCATTTGTTGAAAAGCCAAAGCCCGTTTTGTCACTGAGATTCGACAGCGTGGCCTTTGCCTTTGAGCGCAACATGATCTCGCTTGTACCTAAGCAGCCGGCCGCAACAATGACCACCTCTGCGGTAATTTTCTTCGGTGTAGTTTGAGAGGGGTCGGCTTGGTCGCGCTGCATGTAACTGATTTCATAGCCACCACTGTCGAGGGAGCGAATCACATCAACCTCAGCAAGGGGCTCGATGCCGAGAAATCCTTCCAGGACGCCGCCCGGCTTGTCTGGTTTACCGTAAACCGCGCCCATGAGTTGCTTGTTCAGTGTGTGACGAGCGCCGGGAAGGCAGCCAACGTTGCAGCGGCCCTGCCGTTCACAATAGTTCTTGGGAACATCATTCGGGTCGGTTACCGGATAGTTTGGCGGCGGCTCGGTCGGGCCAAGCGGCGTATCTTCAGGAGTAAGATCGTTAATCGCGAGCTCAACCGTGCCGAAATCGTTCGTAAGTTGGCTGGCCGCAGTTTGAAAGACACGGGCCCTGTCGATCCAAAGCCTGTTGTTAGGAGTCTTTTTCAGTTGGTCCTCGGGCGGCACACCGGGAACCAGATGAATCTGCTTCAAGCCTCGCCGATTGAACGCGCCTTGATCCACGATGTCCCAATGGGGATTGAGACGTGCTGACCTGGTAACAATATTACTCAAGCCGGCATTCGTTGAGCCGGGAGGAATCGCCCTCGTGTTGTTCTTATCAAGATATGGAAGATTGCCACCGGCGCGCGCCTGAAAAGCTGAGAGCACGCTGTAACTAATTGCGTGCCGCGCCAGATCGAAGTACTCGTCACGTTTCCCGTGCCAGTCAACAGGCCAGCGGGGATCATCCAGTACAAAATCGGGAGGTCGGATTGTGATGTTTGAGTAAACCAGCGAGCCGCCGCCGACGCCGCTGGCCCGAACGATTGTGACCCCGTCGTTTTCTCCACCAAACAGACCAAGCAGTTTCGGCCGTCCCATCTGAGTGAAGTCGTAGAGGCCGTCTTCATTTTTCGGCCGCCGCAGACAGCGCGTGAAGATGTCAATGAATCCGCGAAAATGGTTCTGCGCTGTCCAGAACTGAACCGGCTGCTTGTGCGTTTTCGCAAGAAAATCGTAAGTCTTGACTTCCTTGTCCTGAACCGTGCCCACGGGCGTGGTCCACCACGTTCCGCGTTCCAGCATCAAGACCTTTTCGCCTTTGTTACGTTGTTTGAAACGGTTCGCGATGGGCAACGCCGTCATGCAGCCCCCGAATCCTGTGCCAATCACAACAACCGTGTAATCCATAATCAGTTCCTCCGCCGCAAAAAGCTCGCGGGAGCTGAATATTCAAGGCCGGACTTAGATACGGATCTTACCCCCGATCAATTCTGGCGCCGTCGCCTTTGCGTCAGTCGGCACAAACTCCGCGCCCGTGTCGCCTGCCCTGGGTTCCCAGTGGCGCGCCACCCTCCTGATGCCTATGGGAAAGACTGTCAGACGACCATCAGTGTCAAGATGTAGCCGCAGAAAGTTTTTCCAATCCTGAATTCTCAATGATGAAAACGCCTCATCGTGGTGGCGCTTGAAGACGTTTAGCGATATCAGAAGATAAAGTCCCATTACGATGGGACCTACAACTCCTCCCAGAATCAGAATGATAAAGCCGGCCAGAAATAGTTGCTTCGGTTGCTTGAATACAAAGCCAAGACAGGTCACGCCGATGTAAGTGGCAGCCCAGCCGATAAAGAATATGCATATCAGATGCGTCAGGCCGTGGAGCGATCCGGCAATGGTGCGGTACCTCTTCGAATGCGTATCCGTGAACATGAGAAACCCACCCCAAACAAAAAGTATCCAGAAGATCGCGCCCGGACTATTCAGCGCTGCTGAGATCGAGGTCTTAATCGCCGGCCAGGTCTGGCTTAATCCAAAACCACCAATGTCGGCCTTGACGGACCATGCGGTAAGTAAGTAGAGGATTCCGGTCACTATCCCGAAGGATGGGTTCAGAAAAAGAAAACCGAGATTTCGCCAGGTGAGCCTTTTCGATTCGTCTTCCGGCGGAAAAGTCGGCCGGCGCAAGTGAAATCCACCGGCGAGTTCATCGACGTTCTGACCGTGCGTTGGAAACCCATGTGCGCCACCACCACCGGCAGTTATCTTCTGAACTCCGTCATCATTTTCGTGGCGGCGATAATGATGAAGGTCGCCGGAGAGATAAACCGAGATCTTCTTCTTGAAGACTATTTCTTCAAGAAAGTCGAGATTGTTTTCATTGATTTCGGGGTCGAATTGCGCATACATCCCGGCGTAGATCCAGTGAGGCTCGGCGGTGCAAAGGATTAAGCGATCACCCTCCTTCATCATTCGCGCGACCCGCCTGAAGTACTTCACCTGGGGGACGTCGATATCGGACGCTAACTGAACATCAGTGCCGATAAGCCACCAGTTGTGCGGCAATTTCAGAGCAAAATAACTACGCTTCTGCCGAGTCTTCCAGCCGGCGAACCAACGGCGGGAACAGAACAGCCGCGTGAACGACACCAGACTGTCGTACCAGTCGTGGTTCCCGGGCATGGCGAAGACGTGGGGGTGCGGAGGATCAGTGTGCCTCAATGCCGCTTGGAAGGGTCCCTTCAAACGTTCGCGATAGGATTTTCTACTGGCCACCGGATAGACCTGATCGCCCCCGAAAATGAGGATGTCTCCGCGCGCGGTCTTGTCGGTCTCAACACCGCCGTCGGGTTGGTTGGTTGTGAAATCGAGCGTGGGTTGAGTGGCATAGTAGGCAACGGTATAGGTCGGATGCCAGCCACTCCCGGTATCGGCGATGTAATCGATCCACAGTTCGTTACGATTGCTGTAATCGTAAATCTCATCGTGTTCTTCTATCGGATCGACTGGATCCTCATCCCAGATAACATCTTCGTCGGCAGGCGAAACGAGGGCTTCAGTCAGCCTATAATCTGAGTGCGCCCCGAAAACTGTCGATATCAGAACATCAATGGCGGTGCGTGCCAATTGGCCCGGGTCATACCAACGCACCATCGGACACATCTTGGGCTTTTCTATCGGGGCGGAGGGTTTCTTATCGTCCATGATGAGGTTCCTCGATTAAGGTGCGACGTATGTTGGAAAAGCTTTGCTGGTGAAAAGTTCGAAGCGAGACTAAGCGCCGAGACTGACATAGCGAGGTGCGTTCAGCCAGCGGCTCGTGAGAATCAGCAGTTTCAACCAGCGGTCGCACGATATTCCCAGCGGACCGGGAAGTCAATTGTTTTTAGGAAGGATGACCCGTGACGACGGGGCTGCGCAAGAAAGGAATCGAGACCTTAGACCAGTTTTCAAGCGTGCGTGAAAGACATGTGAAGGCTAACCACATGCCCTCGCTCTAACTGAAGATTATTCCTGATAGTGTTCGTTCAATCGCAGCCGTAGAGCTGCCGGGACGGTTTTCCAACTGGCAGTGCTTAGGACCTGCGGCTTAAGCTCCGTTGTGGTCACGCGGGATACGCGCCACTGGGCCCGCTCCTCATCGTAACGCCAACAATAAAAGGGTCCATTACCACGCCGGCTGTAGAATTCTCCGCCATCGTTGGCCGCGCTCGCGCCAACCGGCTTAACATAAACTCGCAGTCCGTTCATTTCCACGACTAGTAGTCTCCTATCTTCCCATTTGCCGCCGCGGCGTCACCAGCCTTGCCGTCCATCGTAAAAGGCACGAGTCCTCGTTTAACCTCTTCGACCGCAATGCTTGTGTTTCGACGCCGGCGCGGATCAGCTTCGATCCGCGGCAGCGAACCACGCACGAGTTGCTTGCTTCTTAAACCTGCCACGATTATCAGTTGATACCTGGAATTTATTCCCGGCCACTGCTCTCCGTTGTCACTAATGCTGTCGCCGTTGTTGGTGTATTTTCCGGTTTCGCTCATAAGTATATCAGCTTTCCAAATCTGCCAGTTCAATTGGCCGGCTCGCCATCAAGTCTGAGTTAATAAAACATCTTTCACTGCAATGAAGAGCGCGGGCAGGGCTACTACCGCGATGACGGCGAAATGTAACCAGCTCATCGTTGATTTCCTGCAGTTGGAGCACTTTACTTTCCACAGTTGCAATATCGTCCCACAGCGGTGGCAAGACCAAACCATAATCATAGGCCAGCCCCAATCTTGTCAGTTGGTCATGCCGCCATCTGCCGCAATAGGATGGTAAGCCGGATATCAGGATTCTCTTTAGCCTCAGGTCGATTGAAGAAACAGACGGCACAAGGAAAACGACGCTACGCGCGAATCCTGATGTCGAGAGTAGGTCTCTATAAAGAACCGCTTAACAACGACCCGACAAGCATAACACACCTACGGAATGAACGACGGCTTCTGACTCCCGTTTAGAAGTGCCTTTCTCTTGACCATTCTTTGAACATCAACTGATGCTTTCTACGAGCGATAGAGCGCCGCACCGGCGGTGAGGCGGTGGCACCGGCGGCCCCACCATCCATTGGTCTTCTATCATCGGCCTGATCGTTCACTTGCCATTGGTTTATGAAAGCCCAACACGTTGCATCCGAGAGATCTGGTTAGGATAAATCGATCATTTATCCAAGTCGTTCCTGGCCTCTGGGATGACTAACGACGGCCCTCCAGGCATCAGTATTGTTCCCGGAAAACTTCGCGGGGTGGACAGAAGAACAATACGCGAAGCAATCATGATTGTCCGTGCGCTAGACCACATATAGGTTGGAAGGCTTATATAATCACCGCTCCGGGAACTGCCTACCTGGCTATATGTGTGTTGACGCACGGACAGCGAAGCGTTTCAAATGTTATAATTTGCTTCATTTCCTGCGAGTCATTTTCTCTTTCGACATTGGGACCGGGATCCGGACTATAATCAGGGCCGAGAGGAAGACCAGGTTGGGAAACATTTTCCCGGTGATGAGGCGCATAAAAAACTATGACTATCCATGGCACGTCCACGAAGCCCTTTACCTTTCAATTCATAGATTCCGAATCGAACATTCTCCTGGAGTTGATGAATGCGACCGAACACACTCTTAAGTCGATCGAAATCCTAACCGTCTTTCTGAAGGATGAAGAAACTCCAGGCGGCGGCCCTTCGCAAGCCCATATTAAATTCGACGCTATAAACTCGATCCTGCCCCAAGAAAAGGCCGTGCTGTCGCACCGAACCTGGATCAATGGCAAGCCGGTCAGCACTGATCACGATCAATTGGCGCGACTCAAAATCATAGCCGGCGAAGTCAATCCCTATGTATTGGACATTTCATGGGAGGATGCGGAAGGGAAAACGCGTTTTCAGAGGATCCCGGTCGGGCATTGATCCGGCGAACCGGCTCGAAACAATGTGCTTTCGTGGGTTCTGAAGTACTCTAACTGCTAATGATAATTTGTGACTTCTGTTTGCACTACAAGCCGGACGGCGAATGCGGTCTGGGCCTGAAGATCCCCAAGGGGATGAGCTGTCGGGAGTTTGCCCCCGGAATTGAGAAGTTTTGCTCCGACCCCAACGATTACGTGGATCCAAAACAGATTATTCAGATGGCCACGTTTTTTGGAATGAAGGGAACGGAGCTAAAGAAGATTCGCCTGATGGCTGCGAAAGAGGAAGGCGCCCGGGCGGTAGAGGCGTCGGGTGGCGCCTAGGTACGCACAGCCTTGGCGTTGAGTCCGAAGGAATTAGCCGCAGATTTACGCAGATGAACGCGGATCAAGGAAAGCCGGCAACCATTTCAGGTGCCGGCTTTTTCAGATCTGCGAACATCCGCGTTAATCCGCGGCTAGAACATTCTTTTAATCACCCAGCCTCAGGGAAGGCCGGGCCCGCTTCAGGTGTCTCCAAACGCTTCATTCAGTTTCCGCAGGTGATAACCCATTGCGGCCATTCTCATTGACTCGACAAATTTCTCGCGATGTTTGGCGGCCGCTTCAACGAAGAAGCGCCAGAACTCGGTACGCTCTCGGTCGAGGACACCGAGCTTGAGCGTCAGCCTGGCAAACGAGACCAGGCTGCTAAGAATGTTGTATTGATTTACTTCCGCCTCGTCCTGCGGCACTCGCTTCAAACATTCAAGCACTCGTTGATAATACTCGCGGGGACTGTAGATCGTTCGCATGATGGATTTATAACCCTCAACCAGCCGCGCCGGGTCCATCTTGGGCACGAAGTTCAGCGCCAGATTCGTATTATTTCCCGTGCTCTCCCCCAGCAGTCTTCCCTCGCGTTCCAGCCGCCGCCAGAGTTGAGTGTCAGGAAGCGCGGTCAGCAGTCCGACCATGGCCACCGGGATCGCGCTCTCGCGAATGAAGTTAATCTGCAAGTCGAAAATGTCTTCCGGATCATTGTCGAAGCCGACGATAAAACCGGCCATCACTTCCATGCCGAAGTTTTGAATCTTCTTGACCGATTCCAGCAGGTCCCGCCGCGTATTCTGTCCCTTCTGCGCCTCTTTCAGGCTGGCCTCGACCGGCGTTTCAATTCCGAGAAAGACCCGGCGGAAGCCGGCGTCCCGCATGCTATTGAGCAGTGCGTCGTCTTCAGCCAGGTTAACGCTGGCTTCGGTGACCAGGGAGAACGGGTGGCCATTCTTCCGCTGCCATTCTGCAATCGCCGGTATTAGTTTCTTGACGTTGCGCTTGTTGCCAATGAAGTTGTCATCCACTATGAAAAGCGTACCCCGCCATCCCAGCTGATGCAGCGTGTCAAACTCGGCCAGCACTTGCTGATTACTCTTGGTCCGCGGCACGCGTCCGTAGATTTCGATGATGTCGCAAAACTCGCAGTTGAACGGGCAGCCGCGCGAGTATTGCACCGACATGGCGCTATAACGCTTGAGATCGGCCAGATGAAAGTCGGCCACTGGAGTGACGGACAGCGGCGGCCGCTCCGCCGCCTGGTAAGTCTTCTTCGCCTCGCCGCGCTCCAGGTCTACTACGAACTGTGGCAGCGTTGTCTCGGCTTCGCCCAGAAAAATGTGATCCGCTTCGGGTAGGTCCTCGATAGTGGTAGTCACGTAAGGCCCGCCAAGCACCACGCGTTTACCCTTCGCCTTACATCGCCGCACAACATCATGCAGAGACTCTTTCTGCACCAGCATGGCGGTGGCAAAAACGATGTCCGCCCACTCGATATCAGAGGACTTTAACGAACGCACATTCAGATCGACCAATCGCTTTTCCCACGACTTCGGCAGCAATGCGGAGACTGTCATCAGCCCCAGCGGCGGAAAAGCGCTGCGCTTGCCTTCGAATGGCAGTGCGTGTCGAAAACTCCAGTAGGTATCAGGGAACTCCGGATTCAGTAGCAGTACCTTCATCGGTCCTCCTTAAACTCGGCGGTAAATCGTTCGTGTCATGCCGATAGCAGTTCCTGCTATCAGCCGATGGCTCAGAACAAAGAACAGCTGCAAACTGATCCCGGTCCCGATCCAGAGATAACGTCGGCAATATCTAACTAGAATTTGCGTACCACTGGTACGTAACAAGGGGGGCGATGTTCGCTAACGCGCTTTCGATAGCGAACCAAAAGCGCTACGCGCAAATCCTGACGTCTCAATCAAGTTTTCTAAAAGAACGAGTTAGTAATTTACTAAAGAGTGTAGCACACGTATGTACGGTCGCACACAGATTCGACTACTTGGAGGCTCGGTTTTACTGGGAGCGCGGGCGCCCTCGCCCGCAATGAGCGAAAGCGCGAAGAATGATAGAAGACGCAGTCTTCCATGTTTGGCAAAGTTCTGGGATGGAATGCGGGCGAGGGCGCCCGCGCTCCCAGTAAATACACGAAGCTTGCGACCCGGATCTCTTTATGGCCTGATCGCCCCGATTTCATGTAAGATGTGCGGCTTGCCGGCAAGCTATGGTTTCGCTACCACGTGAAAAAGCAGATTCTTATCTACGGTCTTATGTATGGCCTCTCCAGCGGGCTGCTGATTGTGGCCCTGAAGCTCGTCGAGTTTCGCTTTTTGGTCGTCGAGCATTCAGTGGAAATTTACGGCGGATTGATTGCGCTGGTGTTTGCGAGCCTGGGCATCTGGTTGGGGCTCAAACTCACCAGGCAAAAAGAAGTAGTCGTCGTCAAGCAGGTGCCTGTCTTCGCGGCAGAGCTGTTTGCTCTGAATGAAGAGAGATTGCGCCAGCTTTCTATCACCAGACGCGAATTGGAAATCCTTGAGTTAATAGCAAATGGCATGAGCAATCGAGAGATCGCCGAAAAACTTTTCGTAAGCGAAAATACTGTGAAGACGCACTCCAGCCGGCTGTTTGATAAGTTGAGCGCCAAACGAAGAACCCAGGCAGTGCAGATTGGAAAGGAACTCGGCCTGATCCCCTAACGGCTCGGGGCAATAGCCCGCGCCTAAGCAAGGGTGTCGCAGTTTATTCGGCTTAAGGCCTCCCTCACCGCGGGCTAAGAGCACCTATTGAGAAGAAACATGTTCCAGATTCGAACTGCCAAACCTGAAGACAGAGAATCCATCCAGCGAATTTACGTCACCGTCGTTGGTTCTGAGGCTAACCACGATGAAGCGCAATGGGATGAGCTGATACGTGGAGGGAGCTTGTTAATTGCGCAGGCAGAGGGCCGGATCGTCGGCTTCGGTGGCATTGATGTGCACGCCGCGGAACACGTGAAGTGGTTGTACCTTCTCCGTCAGTATCAGGGGGCAGGCTTGGGTTGGGAGATCCTCCGGCGATTAGAGGACATCGGATGGGAAGCTGGCCTTAAGTCGCTGCGACTACACTCCGCACCGGAAGCCGTAGAGTTTTACCGGCGGCATGGATACAGGGCAGTTGAGGCAGCGGAACAGATAGCGCACGATCACGAGGGAGTCGAAATGGTGAAGGACCGCCCCCGCGCAGGATGACGAGCGGTAATGCCCGGGCTTGAACGCAACAGGCCCTCAGAATCTACGACTTAAGTATTATTCTTCGCCTCAACGCGCAAAATCATTCGAAAGTATGACGACAAGCCTGACGCTGGAAGCTACCTTCACGCCGTAATTCAAAACCCTTTCCAGTCAGGAGAACAATTCCCATGAAGAAAACTGTCTTGACCTTCGGCCTTATCTCAGGAGCCATCATGTCCCTGATGATGCTGGGCACGCTGCCGTTCATCGACAAGATTGGTTTCGACAAAGGAGAGATCGTTGGCTACACCGGGATCGTACTTTCGTTTTTGCTGGTGTTTTTCGGAATTCGTTCCTATCGGGAAAATGTCGGCGGGGGCAGGATCACTTTCGGCCGAGCGTTCGCGGTCGGGATACTGATCACTGTCATCTCATGTGTCTGCTACGTAGTTACATGGGAGATCATCTACTTCAAGCTTGCGCCGGATTTTGTCGACAAGTATGCAGGCTACATGGTGGACCGGTTAAGAGCTTCGGGCGCCAGCCAACAGGTGATAGAGGCAAAGGTTCAGGAGATGAAGGCGTTCAAAGTGATGTACGACAACCCTTTTATCAATTCGGCAATCAGTTTCCTTGAGCCCTTTCCCCTTGGCCTGGTCATTACTCTAATCTCAGCAACCATCCTTCGGAAGAAAAGGCTCGCGACTGGAGGAACGGTTAAAGGTGGGGGTAATTGAGGAGACTTTAGGCAGATTTTCCATATGTCATTTTTCATTTCTCATTAGCGGATTCGATTCCGTGATTGATTACGAGAGGTGCTGTCCCATCGGAGACAGTCTAGCTGCGGACTCATGAGGTCAGTACCACCATGCGGTAGCAGGTGGGTCGTTGCATTAATACTCAACTAGCCTCAATCCCCCCAAGAACCCACCCGCGTGGTGGTACTGACCTTACCGGCCCACTCGTTGTACTAAGGGCAGGCAGTCGCAATCCCCGCGATCAATGGAAAATGAGAAATGAAAAATGACATATGGAAAATCTGCCCTATCCCTTCACCCCAAGGTTAACTTACGCGGCACAGCGACAAACTTCAGCGCCACACCGTTCATGCAGTAGCGCAGGCCCGTGGGTTTTGGTCCGTCATCGAAGACGTGGCCTGCATGCGAGTCGCATCTCGCGCACAACACCTCGGTTCGTGTCTCGGATAAGCTGTTATCGATCTCTTCGCGCACATTCTCTTTGGCAATCGGCGCCCAAAAGCTCGGCCATCCGGTACCCGAGTCGAACTTGGTCTTTGAGCTGAACAGTGGTAGCCCGCAGCACACGCATTCAAAGACGCCACGCTCGTGAATGTTGTTTAGTGGACTCGAGAAAGGTGCTTCAGTCCCCTTCTGTCGCGTCACGTTATACTGCTCCGGAGTCAGAATGCGTTTCCACTCTTCGTCTGTCTTAATCACCTTTTTGATTCCTTTCGCACCGGCGGCGCCACGGTTATTCGCTTCCTGACGCCGGGCGGCAATAACGGGCAGCCGGGAAAGCGCCGCAAATCCTCCCAGCGCTATGGATGATGATAGAAAGTTACGTCTATTCACTAGCAGGTCCTCCAAAGAATAATGACATAGGTCGATGAAATTACGTTACCACAGGACCATTTGGATTGGGGATTCCGAGCTACCAGTGGAACGCAAACTAACAGTTTGCGTTACCGCAAGTGAAAAAGGCGCCCCGAATTAAACGGGAACGCCTTTCGCCTTAGGGAAGGCACCGCGAATTAGTACCGCGAGCCGCCGTTGCGACCGCCGCCACCACCACCGCGATCTTCGCGTGGTTTGGCTTCGTTCACGTTCAGTGCGCGCCCGCCCAGATCCGTTCCGTTGAACTTCTGGATAGCCGCCGCGCCTTCTTCCTTGGTCGACATTTCGACGAAGCCAAAGCCGCGTGAGCGACCCGTTTCGCGATCTTCAATCAAGGATACGCTTTGGACTGTGCCCGCTGTCGCGAACAGGTTCTGCAGTTCAGTGCTCGACGTTTCGAACGCGAGATTACCTACATAAATTTTCATAGTCATAAATCTCTTACCTTTTTCCCCTTTGGGAGTTAACAGAAGCTTCTCAGCCTCCCAGTTTTGCCCAGGATTTACATGCCCATGCCGCCGGGTAGGGCCCGGGGCTGGTCATCTTCCTGTAGCTCAGAAATGAGGGCTTCCGTTGTAAGCATTAAGCCCGCGATTGATGCGGCGTTTTGCAACGCGCAGCGCGTGACTTTCGCGGGATCGATAATCCCCGCGTCAACAAGGTCCTCAAAATTTTCAGTCGCGGCGTTGTAGCCGAAGTTCGGGTTCTTGTCGCGACGTACCTTCTCGACAATCACCGCGCCCTCTTTGCCGGCGTTCTGTACGATCTGACGCATCGGCTCTTCCAGGGCGCGCTTCACGATATTGACGCCAATCTGCTCATCCGGGTCGCCCGTAGTGGCGCCGTCTTCATCCGTTTCAAAGACTTTGAATTTCTCCAATGCCTTCGCTGCGCGAATCAAGGCCACGCCGCCACCAGCCACAATTCCTTCTTCGACCGCGGCTCTGGTCGCGTTCATCGCGTCTTCGACCCGCGCCTTCTTCTCTTTAAGCTCGGTCTCAGTCGCTGCGCCAACGCGAATTACTGCGACGCCGCCGACGAGTTTCGCCAGCCGCTCCTGCAGTTTCTCGCGATCGTATTCTGAAGAGCTGTCTTCGATTTGAGCTTTGAGCAGCTTCACGCGCCCTTTGAGATCCTCAGTGTTACCCGCGCCATCGATGATCGTCGTATTGTCTTTGTCGATCGTGACTTTCTTGGCGCGTCCCAAATCTTCGATTTTGACGTTCTCGAGTTTGATGCCGAGGTCTTCACTGATAACTTTGCCGCCGGTCAGGATTCCAATGTCTTCGAGCAAGGCCTTGCGGCGATCCCCGAAGCCAGGAGCTTTAACTGCCGCCACGTTGATCGTGCCTCGCAACTTGTTGACCACGAGTGTAGCCAGGGCTTCCCCTTCAACATCTTCCGCGATAATTAGAATCGGCTTGCCCAACTTGGCGACTTGCTCAAGAATCGGCAGCATATCTCGCATCGAAGAAATCTTCTTCTCGCTGATGAGAATGACCGGATCCTCGAGCACCGCTTCCATCTTTTCCGTATCGGTAACGAAGTAAGGCGAGAGGTAACCGCGATCGAACTGCATTCCTTCGACAAATTCCAAATTCGTTTCCATCGTATTGGAGTCTTCGACAGTGATGACGCCATCCTTACCGACCTTGTCCATCGCTTCGGCAATCAATTCGCCAATGGCCAGATCGCCATTCGCCGAAATCGTGCCCACCTGCGCAATCATGTCGCCCTTGACGGGCTTGGACATCTTCTTTATTTCGGTGGTGGCGCGCTCAACTGCTTTCTCGATGCCACGCTTCAGGGCCATAGGGTTTGCACCCGCCGCCACGGTCTTCACACCTTCGCGGTAAATGGCCTGCGCCAGCACGGTGGCGGTGGTGGTGCCATCCCCAGCGATGTCGCTGGTCTTTGACGCCACTTCGCGCACCATCTGCGCACCCATATTCTCCAGGGGATCTTTGAGATCAATCTCTTTTGCTACGGTCACACCATCTTTGGTGATCGTCGGGCTGCCGTACTTCTTATCGAGAATGACGTTGCGTCCCTTCGGGCCAAGCGTGATTTTCACTGCGTCGGAGAGTTGATTAACTCCACGCAGAATTGCCGCCCTTGATTCTTCGCCATGAACTATTTGCTTTGCCATAATTTTTGTCTTTTCTCCAACTGAAAACTGACTGTTAACTCCAGGAATATTTCAGCCACAGATAAACACAGGAAGAACACGGATACCGGCAGAATGATTTGTGCCTGAATCTGTGTGTTGCTATGTTCATCTGTGGCTTGAACCTTCAGGCTTTCTTTTTGCCGCCGGCCGCAGCACCCGCGCGGGTGATGATTCCCAGAATCTCGTCTTCGCGCATGATCAAAAGCTCCTGGCCGTCGAGCTTGATTTCAGAACTGGTGTACTTGCCAAACAAGATACGGTCGCCGGCTTTGACATCCAGCGGCTGGCGCGTTCCGTCTTCCTTGTACTTGCCTTCGCCGGCGGCGATCACTTCGCCCTCCTGCGGTTTCTCTTTCGCGGTATCAGGGATGATGATCCCGCCGCGAACCTGCTCGCCTTCTTCAATGCGCTTAACGATTACTCGATCATGTAATGGTGTAATCTTCGTCGTCATAATTGCTTCAATCTCCTTTGCGGTCTCCAACAAGTTTAGAGTTCAAGCTTTAGCTGGCGCTGCGAATCGGCAACTAAAGGTTGGACTCTGAACTCCTGGTCTTCGAGATAGATGCTTCGAGATAGATACTTCGAGCTTTCGTTTTGTACTTGAGCTGTGGATTTCAGGTGGTCTGGAAGATCCCAGAGGACTGAGAAGGGAGTTAGCTGGTCTCGGTTCGTGAGCCACCTTACGTTAATGGTGGCTATATGTCAAACGCAGGATATGTTTTGTATGGGAAATATCCGTGAATGGATGGCAATAGAACGGTTCTCAGTCATCGTCACCTTCTGTCAGTGAGGTTAGTTACGTGCCGCCAATCTCATTCACACCTGGCTTCAGCCAGGTGTTACAGCCGATCTATTAATCTCTAAACCGTTTTAACGGTTTACAGTGAAACCGTTGAAACGGTTAGGATCACGTCGTCGTTTTATGATCACCGCACTAAAGTGCGGTGTTAATGAGAAGGTTCCCACTGACCTTCCTCGTCATTTCCGTACTTATGATTCCCGCGCGTTCTCTATCGATGAAAGCTCCCGCCGATAAAGTATCTTTGGTAGTTTCGAAATCCCTCTTCGTAGCCGCGCAGAAAGCCGTCGCGATAGGCCTCCCTGTAGGTGTCCCGGAAGCCGAAGATGGAAAGGAAACCGAAATCGCCGTGCTTGTAGAAATGCGAACGCTCCGCGTCATAGCTTTGACCCCGGCGGCCGTCGTTCGCGCCCGTGTACAGGCCATCCTGGTAGCCGCGTTCGTAGGCGTTGGAGCTATACCCGTAACTGCCGTAATTCGATGACTGGTAAATGCGGGTACGATATCGGTCATCACGATATCGGTCGCGGTCCCGGTCATGGTCACGATCGCGATCACGATCTCGATCTCGATCGTGGCTACCATTACGATGACGTTCGCGATCTCGGTCGCGATCCCTGTCGCGGTCTCTGTGCCGATCCCTGTTATTGCCGCGGTGATGAGACGAGTCTCCGGAGTTACCGGCGCCGCTATTGCTGCCGCTGCCGCTGTTCGCGCTGCTCCGTGGCGAGTTGTTATCGCTGGATCGAGCTCGATTGCCGCGCTCCCTCCCACTGCTGTTGTCACTGCTGCTGTGGCTGCTACTGTGGCCGCTGCGATGCCAACTACCGCTGCTGCCACTGCTGCTGCTACTTGAACTGCCGCTGCTACTGCCGCTTGAGCTACTGCTACTGCCACTCCTGCTGCTGCCTCGGCTTTCGCCGCCACCGTGACTACCATGACTACCGCCACTGCTGCTGCTGCCGCTGCTGCCGCTGCTGCTGCTGCCGCTACTACTGCCACCGCCACCGTGCCGACCTTGCGCTGGCGCAGTTGATACTGACGCGGCCGTCACGCCGGACAATAACGCGAACGCCAGCACCACTGTCCCAACTTTCTTTTCATTACTTGCTTTCATGGCTTGCCTCCGTTGCGACGACTCGGCGCCGGCTCCAATGCAGTCAAACGAGGTGGGATGAATTTGTGAACGGATTATACGCTCGATTCACGCTTGTTATCCACAGCCTGGCGCGAACTATCAGAGCGAACATATCGCACCAGCTTCCAGCCCAGAATGATGGCAACAATCAAACCGACAACCACCCAGGCGAGGTTACCCAGTATTTCAGCGATAGCTTGCACGCGATCACTGAAGATGTATCCAAGAATGACGTATAGCACCACCCAAACAATCTGGCCGAGCACATCCCAAACCAAAAATCGTCGCCATGGGTAAGCGGCAATCCCGCTGGTCACATTCACCCACGGTCCCAGCGCCGCCAGCAGCCAGCGACTAAGAAAAATCCCGGCGCCGCTCCATCGTTTAGTCAGCGCTTCCGCCTGTTCGATTCTTGCCTCGCCGCCGAATCGACGACTTATTCGAAGAATGAAACGACGGCCACGCCAACGAGATAAACCGTAACCGATGTGATCACCCACCACGGCGGCCACGATCGATACCGTTATCACCTGCCACAGTTTCAGCTCGCCTTGCCGGGCAAATGAACCGGCAGCCACCAGCACCAGGCTCACGGGAAAAGGAATGCCCACGGAACAGACCAGGATCACGCCAAAGAGGACCGGCAGGCCGTATTGCAACAGTGCCGCCAGCACTTGATCGGTAATACTCATGGCGACCGTCCCTGATCGCGCGGCGGTGGTGGTGGCGGCGGATATGGCGGACGAGCATGGACGATGGCATTCTGGAGGATGGCGATCACTTCGTCGACCGGCCGATTCTGATCGCGGGCAATCTCCCTGATAGGGCGCCTATCAGGCTTGCCCGGGTTGAGCGGCAGTCCGAGGGCCTGGTGAAGAACATAAGGCGGGACTCGATACGAATGGGCGATGTAGCCCAGGCTCATCCAGGGACGAATCGTCTCGTCGCGGTGATAGTGCCAGTAAACCGCGCGCCGAGCTGTTCTTACAACGAATACCGCGGTGAACGCAACGACCAGCGCAAACAACAACACTACCAACCATTGTCGCCATTTGAGGTTCTTCATCCGTCGCCCTGCAATGCAGAGAATACCCTATCCCCGAAGCGCAGACATCCTGATCGCAGTGGCCACCGAAGCGCGTAGTGAGCTTCGTAGAATACCTGCAGTCAGGAAGGGGGCATGCCCCCGCTCTTGGTGTCTTCTCTCAGACAGCCAAAACTAGTAAAAGCAGCGGGGGCATGCCCGCCTTCCTGACTGCAAGTTGGGTTGGTTGAGACTCGAACTTAGGACTTGAGATTCAAACTTAGTACTTAAGATATATACAAGTATTTTGGAGTGCGGTGGCAAGCGTAGCGCGACACCGCCTTGGATTCCCCGATCACTTCCTCTCAAGATTGATCCAAAGCGCCGTCGCCGCTTCGCTCTGCCGGCGCACTCCAAATGGGCGCGACCTGCGATGGGAGATTCACGTTAAGCCTATTCCAAGCGCTTCCTCCAATAGCCGGGTCTTCGGTGTTGATGCATCACGGCCGCGATGAAGATTCTATCGGATTGCACTTCATATAGAACTGTGAAAGGAAAACCGGACACAAGTCGCTTGCGGATATTTGCTTTGTCGATTTGGCCTGCTTCGGTGAATTCTTCGATGCGGCGTGTCGTCTCTTCTACCGCCATCACAAAATCAGATCCGAGGCCTTCTGATCGTTCCTCATAGAAGCGCGCGGATTGGATTGTCTCTTCTGAAGCTTCCGGATGGAAGATGGCCTTCATTGCTTGAGAGATTCGCGAGCGTTACGAAAGACATCCTCTGACGGGATGCCTTGAACTTTCCCGCTGCGAAGTTCTTCAAGTCGCCGCTCGGCTTCCGCAAACCACAACGCTTCGGTATCGGTCTCAACTTCATCGTCAATAGTTGAAACCAAACGTTGCGCCAGCTGAACACGATCTCTGAGCGGGAGTTTCATTGCATCAGCGGTGAGTTGATCTAAACTGTTGCTCATGTTGTGAAGAGAATAGCAGAAAGCGCAAGTAAGCGTGAAGATCTCTGGCTTTCGATTCTGTTAGTGCGGACTTCGGTAATGACCTCTTGGAGTCTGTGACACAAGGGTAGCGCGTCACCAGGCGCAAAGCAGGCACGTCCCCCAGCGGTCAGAGAAGATCGAAATCATCACCACTAAGAAGGTTTTGGGGCCCGAGAGCAAACGGTGCTGGTTTGTCTCAGAAATCGTCACTATTTGGGGCCCGTAGGCGGAGTGCTCGGCGGATTGGGAAGAGATGGTGGAGTTCCACCAAGGAAAACAATCACCTGAGAAAAGCCGGGGTTAGACTCCAAGATCGTGGCTTCCGCTTCGAGCACAGTCAATTTGAATTCGTCCTGAATAAAACCCGCGATCTGTTGCACGCCTTCTTCTAGCTTGTCAATCGCGACCTTGAGGTCTTGACGATACCTCTCGCGATTGCTGGTAAGCAGCACAAAGACAAAGATAACGAAGATTACTATCCCAGCTAGCAATTCCAGATTCGCGAACAAAATCGCAACTCTACTTGCCGGAGTAAGCGACGCGAATCCAGCGTGAATGATTACGTTGAAGCTAAACAACAGAAAAGTCCAAAAGGATATGATTCCCTTTGAAGGGAAGCTCGAGGGTTGAGTCTTATAGAGCGCAAAATATTCAAATGCGAAAAGCACTAATGTCAAGACGAAACTATATAGAAGCGCGCCGAGAAAGTAGAGATCTGTCTTGCGACTGGAAAAGACGCCTTGTAGCTTACGCGCAAATGATCTTAAGACAATTGTATAAACGAGCACCATCTGCAAATTAGCAGCGCGCTTCTTACGGAATTCGTCAGAAATCGGGTCAAGTTTTGCCAGATCCTGCATCTCCGTTTTTCTAAAGTTCGATAACAAGCCCTCCCATATTGTGCGTATAGTGCCGCCAAGATTCGCGAAGAATGTGGTTGATCTAAAAGCCATGCGAAAGCGAAACATGTAATGAGCGACCAAGTAGGCGAGGAGAATGATCATTGCAGCTATAAGTATGTAGGGCTGCGAAGAGATCACGATGGTGAGCGCTGCAAGCATGGTTAGGCTACTTGCTATGAACCGCCACTTGAAGGTTGTTATCAATGACTCAAGGGCCGGTGCGAATACGACTGCAGTAGCCCAATTCTTGAACGCTAACTTCGGCAGCCGCCAAAGGACTAGGATAAGCGGATAAAACAAAACGTAAGCAACAAATATCCGAAACCTACGATTGCCGAGGATGATCCAAGACAAAGCTACGCCAGAAATGATGATAAACAGTCGATATTGTAGAAAACGATGAAGCTGCGGCGCAAAGTGGTCCACAAGAATAATGTCGATGTCGAAAACGAACAGTTTTATGAAGGCAAGGAGCCAAACGGTCGCCGCAACTAACTCGCGCGCAAGTCTTCCCAACCTTGAGAGGGACTTGCTTTTCGAGTTTGAGGACATTCCGTTGGTGGGACACTAAGGCTGAACGCCGGGTCAAAGAAAACTGAAACGACGGGGATCACTTACACTTCGAATAACCACAATCCCGACAGAAGTCGCAGCCGCTGGCATGCTCGAGTTGCCCTTTGCATTCGGGGCAGATGCCAATCATCGAGCTCATGATTGCGCCCGTCACGCCGGTGCCCTGTGCCTGCGTCGTGCCTTGCTGTTGCTTGCCCATGGCGCGCGCGGAATCAGGACTGCCGGTCAGGCGCCGGTTGGTGATCATGATGCATTCGGCGACCGCTTGTTCGGGTGAAGTCAGCAGGCGCTCGTTGAACCACACCGCGTGCGTACCGGTGACTTTGTTAAGGCTGTACGCGACTTCGGCAGCATCGAAACCACCGCGCAGCATCTTCGAAGCCAGCAAGCCCACGCCGCCACTGATTGGCCCAGTAGCAAAGACTTCCTGAATCATCTGGCCATCGTGATTGACGGTGACGTAGAGGTTCTGTCCATCAAAAGGAATCTGCCAGGTAGCTCCGCTCAACTCACGCGGACGCTCGATGCGCAACGCCGTCTGGTCCGGCGCGGTTGATTCGGCTTGCGCCTGTTGCCGCGCCAGGACTTCGGCGTCCGCACCTATCGAAATAATATGAGCGGCGTCGGCGTGGCTGGCCGGCGGATCGTCAAGCACTTCCAAAGTTGCTTCGGAGGCGCAGGCGGTCTCGCCTTTCCCAATAAGGTCTGGTGAATCTGACGCCTTCATCGAAGTCAGCACCTGATTGTCGCGCGAGCCATCGCGGTAATAACTAACCGCTTTGCAGCCAAGCTGGCGTCCAAGTCGATAGAGCGCATCGACCGACTCCACCGTATCGTTCACCGCGCCGTTGCAGGTCTTGGAGACGCTGTTGTCCACATTACGCTGCGCCGCGGCCAGCACATGGATATGCTGCTCCGCGCTAATCGACATGGCGGAAATGAAATACGGCGGCAACTCGGCTTCGTGCTCGCAAACATAGCTGGCGGCCTCGTCAATCGACTGCTGATCGGTTTGATCGACTTCGATGCCCAGCGCCTGCGCCGCCAGCGTATGCACGTAGGTGCGCGTCCCCAGCGTGTCCTTGCGCACGTAGGCCCAGGAGAAGTTTGGCTCAACCCCCGAAGAAGTTTCAGCCACCAGCGAAATAGTTCCCGTCGGCGCGATGGTGGTGACTTCGTAGTTGCGCGGTGTCAGCGGCGTGTCCAGCGCAATGCCAATCTGGTTGTAAAGAAAGTCGGAATAGGCTTCGCGATTGGGTTCCAGCTCGGGGAACGGGCCGCGCTCGGCGCCCAGACGCAGGCTCTCGACCCAGGCCTCGCGACGCACAAAGCCCATCACTTCATCCATCAGGTCAATTGAAGCCGGCGAGCCGTAGGTGACTTGCAGGTTCAAACAAAGATCGGCAAACCCCATTATCCCCAGACCGAGTGGGCGCGTCCTCTTCACTACATCGTGAATTTCCGGCAGCGGCCAGGCGCAGGTATCGATGACGTTGTCCAGGAAGCGCGTGCACAGGTGGGTCACTTCGCGCAAACGGTTCCAATCCAGGCGATGTTCCGCGTCAAAGAACTTGTTCACATCGATCGAGCCCAGATTGCAAGAGTTTGAGAAATGCAGAAACTGTTCACCACAGGGATTGCACGACATGATCGGGCCCATCGACTTCATCATGTGATTGTGCCGGTTGACTTCATCGATGAAGGCGATGCCGGGCTCGGCATACTTATGAGCACTGGCAACGATCCGGTTCCAGATGTCGGGCGCGAAAACCATCCCCGGGCGCGGCGGTTCTTCCTGGATGCAATTCGACAGATTAGCTGAGCGGAAAGATTCACGATCAGGGAACGAGACTACCGATCCGTCAGGACGACGATAAACCATGTAGTCGCCGTCTCTGACTGGATCGTAGATGGGCTCCGTCCACGGGTGACCTTCGAACTCCAACTGAAACCACTCAGCACGATCGACAGCATCGAGAAATGTATCGGTAACGTTTACCGAGATATTGAAGTTGGTCAGCGAGTGCTGATCATTCTTGGCATGAATGAAACGCAGGATGTCAGGATGCGTGACGCGCATCATTCCCATGTTTGCGCCGCGACGCACGCCGCCCTGCTTCACCGTGTCAGTGGTGGTGTTGAAAATGTTCATGAACGACACTGGGCCGCTGGCGACTCCATGTGTCGAGCGAACCATCCCGCCGCTGGGGCGCAGCTTCTCAAACGTAAAGCCCGTGCCTCCTCCGGTTTGATGAATGATCGCGGCGTCAGTTGCCGTCTTCATGATGCCGGCAATCGAATCGGGCACGTCCAGGACGAAGCAGGCGGCAAGCTGTCCATTCGCTTTTCCGGCGTTGACGAGGCAGGGAGTGTTCGGCACGAAGTCGCGATTGAGCATCACTTCCGACATCGCGTTATAGAATTCGTCGCGCTTCTCCGCATCAGTTTCGGCGAGCGAAACATGACCCACGACCCGCCTCACTATATCGGTCCACTCTTCGAGCGATCTTCCCTGCGCATCTCGCAGGGAATATCGTTTGCTGATTACGCGTCGCGCATTCAAACCCGGCGGAGGATTCGCGGGTCGTGCGGAAGCGAGCGAAGGGGATACGTTTTCCGTGGAGGCTTTAGGGCCAATAGCTGCGCTCATCTTCTCTTGCCTTTCTCGCGCCAGGGGTCGCTAGCAAATTTTGTGGGCTCCAAAAAGATCGACGCCTTAGTAGTGGCCAAAGCGTCTCACTTTTACTGTGATGCGGGTACTGCGGTTGGCTTATTCGAAGCGACGAAAGTCCCCGCGGAAAGCGACTAAAACCCCTGCGCATTTCCGCTCGAACCCGCCTCGTCCCAAGCGAAGCGGACTATACACCCGCCCAACGCCAGATGTCAATATCTTGTGGGTATCTTTTTTTTCAATGCTATACAATGTGTTTCCTGAGGCCTCACCTTAACTTGTAACTTACTGTTAACCCGCCTCTTATCGGCAAAATTCTCGCGCGTATGCAAGCCGTTTGAGAGCTCAAGACGCCCGGGATTTCTATTTCAATCGGAGAATATTATTTTAGGAAAATCAGGTTGGTGTGAAGCGCGAATTTTCCCGGCTATTTGCCGGGCGTACCACCGGAAAGCAGGAGTTCGTAGTTGCCTAGGTGGCGATTATGGCTGTCGAGCGCAGCAAAAGTATCGGAAGTTTCCTCGAGCATTTGTTTAGTCATCGCGATCGAATCGCTAAGCTGTTCGAAGTCCAGCGCGGACACTCTTTCCGGCGTCGGCAAGGTCACTACCTGATCGTTTACCAAACCGAAAAAATTCTCGATCGATTGCAGTTGACCTTCGACAAGCTTGACTGATCGTTCAATGTCGTCGAACGCGGCGACTCTGCGTCTCAATATTTCCAGGTTGGCTTGCTGCACCCGCTTGGCGCGTTCATCGGGAGAATTCTCCACGGCGTGCTCCGCTTGCTTGAGCTGGTTCTGTACCGCCTGCCGATTAGTCGCGCGCATATGATTCTTGCGCCGGCGATAGATGTCCAGCAAGTCGACGAAATCCTCCCAGCGCTCGTCCAGGCTTAGAAGATTGCTGGGAATCTGTTTGGTGCCGGTGAACTTTCTATAGTTGGAATAGATCTGATTCTTCATCCAGCGCAGGTACTCAACCGCTTCGCGCTCGCGCGGATCGAAACGTTTAATCAAAGCCTCGCGCTGGCTCTCGCGCAGCTTGCGGGCACGTTCCTTTTCGCGGCGGTCGACCAGACGACGATAGAAAGAGGTGGCGGGCACGGTGGTTAAATATAGGGCTTCAGCGCCAAAGGCCGCAACCAGGGGCATAACATCCTGAAAATATGCAGCCCCGATTGCGAATGTTGCCATGCCCCAAAAGTTGATCGGCTCTTTGAAGGCTTCCTTCACATACTTTAGATCAATTCTGGGTAACTCCATGGCTGGTTTTGAAAATCTTCCGGCAGGCGGTAAAAGCTTTTGCATGCGGAATGCTGAGTTACGAATTCTCTCGCTCCATCGCTCGACTTGGTTCCCTCACCCCGGTCTCGCCCTCAGCGGGGAGGGCCTGCTGGTTCACACCACCCGTAGCCGCCGGCAGCAAGCCCATCTCGCGTTTGTACTCCAGCAGCTTGTCCTGAAGCTGCATATCCATTGCCTCGCGCTCGATGTCCTGCATTTGCGTGTCGACGGAAGCAGCGCCCAATTGCATCTTGGCTTCGGCGGCCGCCGCGCGCCGGTCTATCTTGTCGCGCATCTCGTTGAACGTCGAAGCATCGTCGCCCAGCTGAAACGATTCCATTGTCTGCGCCAGTTGTTCCTGCAGCTTCGCCTGCTTCGACTGGTTGATTAGCTGCATCGCTTCCCCGGTGCGCCGCTGCATTTGCAAGACGTAGTTGTCGCGCGCCTTGAGCGCCTGCTTGGATGCCAGTGAGGCGTGCTCGAATTGCTGACCGGTTTTGAGCAGATCGAGCTGTGCCTGCTGGAGCTGGCCGATGTAGGCGGTGGCAATATCGTCACGACCCATCTTTACCGAGGCTTTAATCTTAGAGTCCAGATCGACTACCTGGGTTTCCAGCCGCTCCTTGTTTTTTGCCAGCAGCTTTTCCGTGGCCATCACCTGCGCCACTGAGTTGTTCAGCTCCGGCACGCGATCACGCATATCGCGGATGGTTTGCTGAAGAATGAGCTCCGGATCTTCAGTGTGTTCAATTATGCCGCCAAAAAGCGCGCGCAATGAGCGCTTCAATCTGCTCCCTAGTCCCATTTCAGTCAGTCCTCCAGCAATCGGGGTCGTTTCTCACTGAGCTCGGAAATCGACGGTTTAAAAAAACTAAACGATTTCCCATCACGGTGTACGCAAGCCTGGCACAAACGGTTGCAGCTTTGCAGCTTCCAAATGGAAGGTTCGACCGGGAGTATATCAGGAGTGGCAAATAGCCCGCTACAGCCAGGAGCAGGAGGCAGGAGTCAGACGGCAGGAAGCAGGAAAGCGCCCTGCATCCTGTCTCCTGCCTCCTGCTTTCTGCTTCCTGGCTACCGCCTTCCAATATCCCGCCGGTACTGCATGCCGTCCCAGTGAATGTCTGCCACTGCTTCATAGCAGCGGCTTAGCGCCCGGGCCAACGTCTCGCCCTGTGATGTGATTCCCAGAACTCGTCCGCCGGCGGTAACCCAGTTGCCATTGGCCGTCCGGGCAGTGCCGGCATGAAACGTCTGGACATGTTCCCGCGCAGCGGCGTGCTCCAGACCTTTAATGCGGGCGCCTGTTTCAGGCCGCTCGGGATAACCGCGAGCCGCCAGTACAACACAGGCGGAAGACCCGGCGGACCACTGCGGTTTCACGCTGCTCAATCGCTGGCGCCTTATCGCCTCAAACAGTTCGACCAGAGGCGACTGCAATCGCACCAGAATCGCCTGGGCTTCCGGATCGCCAAAGCGCACGTTGTATTCCAGCACGCGCGGACCATCATCGGTCAGCATTAAACCGATGAAGAGCACACCACGAAACGCGAAGCCCTCGCTGATGGCGCCTTCCAGAGTCGGCTCCACAACTTCGGTAACGATGCGCTCAAGCATCTCGGCATCAATAACGCCCTGGTCCGTGATTGCGCCCATGCCCCCTGTGTTTGGTCCCGTGTCATCATCGCCAACGCGTTTGTGATCGCGAGCCGGCGGCATCAAAACAAAATCTCGGCCGTCGCTGAAAAGTAATAACGATACTTCCGGGCCAGTTAGCGCTTCCTCGATAACTACTCGGCGAGCGGCCTCAGCTCCGACAGTGTTACCTAACATAAGATCGTCGATTGCTTTCGCCGCCTCAGCACGCGAAGCGGCAACAACGACGCCTTTGCCGGCGGCAAGGCCGTCGGCCTTAACTACCACCGCCGAACTCTCGCCGCCAAACTCGCCGCTATTAAGTACGTCTTTTGCTTCGGCGGCAGAGCCGGAAACGCGGTAGGCGGCGGTGGGAACCTTGTGGCGAGCCATGAAGTCCTTGGCAAATCCTTTGCTCGACTCAAGGCGGGCCGCGTCTCGTCGCGGGCCAATTATCGTCAGGCCGCGCGCTTCGAAATCGTCTACAATGCCGGCCGCCAAGGGCGCTTCTCCGCCAACGAAAGTCAGGTCTATTGATTTCTCCGCCGCGAACCGGGCCAGCGCCGGAATCTTATTGGCGCTTATGGGAACACACTCAGCGACCTGCCCAATCCCCGCATTGCCGGGGGCGCAGAATAGCTTCATTCCCTTAGCCGGACTTTTGCTGAGGGCCCAAAGCAAAGCGTGTTCGCGGCCGCCAGAACCGATGACCAGAATGTTCACGTTTTGCCCAAACTCTTTCGAGTTAATCAGACAGAAGAATCAGTGCAGGAGGGAGACGAAGTATCAAACCAGCCAGAAGTCTATTCGCCCTTGACACATTTTTGACATAGTAGATAATCCAAAGCAATGCGGCTGTCGCTTCTCGAAATGGAGCCTCCCGAGTCAGCCTCTTTGAATTAGTTTTGCGACCTTCCTCGTTAGTTCGCACAACAAGAAGTCGAGCATAAGGTACCCGCCTTTTTATTCGCTGCGTTTTGACGCGCACGGGAGGGATCCAATGACAGAGTCTGGGGCAGATGCGAATCTAAATCAAGCATCAGCGGATGTTCAGGACCGCACAATCAAGTGCGTTGATTGCGGCGAGAATTTTACCTGGACCGCGGGTGAACAGGTCTTCTTTCATGACAAAGGGCTTTCGAACGAACCCAAACGATGCAAGCCATGCAAGCAGGCAAAAAATGATCGACTGGCAGCCATCACTGCGGCGCAGGCCTCGGGAGTAAGACAACGCATCGAAGTTACAGTGACCTGCGCTCGATGCGGCCAACAGACTACCGTGCCGTTCTATCCCTCTCAGGGCCGACCCGTCTATTGCCGATCTTGTTTTCTCTCCGGCAAAACGCCGGAAGCATAAAGTTCTTCGGCGTTCCCCGTACACAAGCCTGCCAACTTAAGTTACCCGTCACTTTAGTGCTCGAGATGATACGGCACATTGGTTACCACAATTCCCTTCCGGAAGAGTAACGCGCCCTTTAGCACCAGCGAGTTCTGGTTGTGCAGAAGGTTTTGCCACCACTTCGCGGGTACGAATTCCGGCAAGACTATTGTCACCACGTCCCCATGGGCGCGCCGTTTTACGCGATCGATGTAATTAAGCAACGGGCGCACCAGCGAGCGATAGGGCGAAGCCAGTACAACCAGGTTAACGCCCGAACCCCACTGCTCCCATTTCTCCCGTAACTTGCGAGTTGATTCTTCGTCGAGGTTTATGTAGACGGCCGTGACGTGATGCGGGGCGATCGACTTGGCATACTCAAGCGCAGCAATAACGCCCCGGTGGATCCCCGATATGGGAACTATAACTTCGTGATGGATGGGTCGAAGTTGCTGCAATCCTTCAGTCGAGAGTTGCTTTGCTACCTCCAGATAGTGGCTGTGAATCTTGAGAAACATTACGACCAGCATCGGGATTATCAATACCACCACCCAGGCGCCGTGAATAAACTTCGTCGCAATAAAAACCATTAGCACGACGAAAGTGGCAATAGCGCCCAGACCGTTAATGACAATCGATTTTTTCCAGTGCGAACCATTGTCCGGAGCTTTGGCTTTACGGCCGGCCAGCGAAAGGGCAGGCGATGTTGCCGATGTTTGCGGCTGTGACTTGACGGCCGCCTTAGCATCAGCGCCACCCGCTTCGACTTCGACTGACTTCTGAGCGCTTTCCAGCCGGCGTCTCGTGCGCAGCGCCGATCCTTCTTTCCACCAGTGCACTACCATCCCGGTTTGCGAAAGAGTGAAAGAAAGAAAGACACCGACGGCATACAAGGGGATCAAGCGACTGGTATCTCCGCGAAATGCCCAAACCAGAACGCCGGAGAAGATAGCCAGAATCATGATGCCATTGGAAAAGACCAGCCGATCTCCGAGGCTGGCGAATTGACGGGGCAAGAAGCGATCTCGCGCCAGCATCGATGACAATCTGGGAAAGCCGGCAAAAGACGTATTCGCAGCCAGGACCAAAATCAGCGCAGTTGTCGCTTGCACGAGGTAATAGAACCAACCCAGCGGCCCGACAAAAATGATTCGCGCAAATTGCGAGATGACCGTTTCATGCACTTTTGGATGAACGTTGTAGAGATAGGCTAAGGTGCTGGTGCCAAGAAACATCATGACCAGCAGGAACGCCATCCATGAAAGCGTCGTCGCCGCGTTCTTTGCCGCGGGTTGTTTGAACGCCTGGACACCGTTCGAAATTGCTTCGATCCCGGTTAAGGCAGCACAGCCGTTTGAAAATGCTCCCAACAAAAGAAAGAGGCTAAGGCTGTGCGCATGATAGCCCTCGGCTATCTTCAGATCAGCATTATTGGGCGCCGGCACAATTCCCGGATTCGTGTAGTAGCGAAGCAGACCCCAGGCAATCATGAACAGGAAGCTGAAAATAAATGCATAGCTCGGAGCGGCAAAGAAGCTACCAGACTCACGCACGCCCCGCAGATTTGCGACGGTTATGAGCGCAATGAAAACCAGACAGATAACAACCCGGTGGTCATCAAGCCAGGCCAGGCGCGTGCCTATCATCGCCGAGGTAATCGCCTCGACTCCGGCAGCAACTGATACTGACACCGTTAGGACGTAGTCAACCAATAAAGAGGCGCCGGCGATCAGGCCGGGCAGCGTTCCCAGATTGTCCTTCGCGACAATGTAGGCGCCGCCGCCGGATGGATACGCGAAAATTGTTTGTCGATAGCTGATCGCCACGATGACAAGCAGAGCGGCAATCGCGATGGAGATCGGTATGACTTTGCTGAATGCCTGACCCTGGGTGGCGACATAGGCTGCGGCCAGGACCAGCAGGATTTGTTCGGTCGCATATGCGGTGGAGGATAGTGCGTCGGAAGAGAAAATCGCGAGTGCGATCTTCTTTGTCAGCCGCTCATGGGCCAGGCGTTCTGTCCTGATGGGACTACCCACCAGAAAACGCTTTAACGATTTCACGCCTCTTCCCCAGGTTTGATTACAGCATCCAAAGTATCGATCGAAACGAACGTAAAAATGCCACAGCATGCAGCTTTTGAAAAAGCCCTACTGTGGCAAACCCTCACCTTAATGGTGACCCGCTATACATTTGACGGAAGCAACCGACAGGTCCGGCGCTAGCCGCGTATATTATGCCAGTTTCTATGAAAGTCAACGCCTCCAGTAGCGATTTCCAAACATGGCAGTCAAGAGCAATTGGATGGATGGCGGGTGCGCAAGCGCGCGCGTCAGACCCGGTGTTTACAAAAAAAGCGGGCGAGGGCCTCCCACAGCCCTCACCCTAAGGCCACGTGTCCTCACCCCACGCGACCACTTCGCCCAACGGGGAGTCGGGCGCGCGATGATTATGCACAAGTGAGCGTTAACTTTCAACAAAGATTTGACCGTAAAGAAGTGGAGAAAACAACGGTTAACCTTGACCTTGCCCAGGGGCAAAGGTGCGCCGGTTTCTGAGTGCATTAAGGCATTTGGCCGAATGGGCCAGGGGGAGTAACGAAAATAAGCTTCGCCTATCTTCGTCGCGTCGTGCTTGAGCGGGAACTGGCAGCGGATTCACCGCCGAGCGATGGTGAAGTTTCAACAGTTGCGGATTCATTTCCCTGATTGCCGCCAAGGTCGGTGGTAGCCACTACAACCAGCAAAGCCGTTACGCTCAGGGTGGCCAGGATATAAAGTAGTGCGGTCTGCTCTTTATAAATCAGCAAAATTGTTATGAGCGCTAATCCGGCGACCCAGGCGTAGGTGATCATGCGCCTGCGTTTACGTGCTGCTACAGCTAGCCTCTGACTCATTATTCCATCCTCTCGACCGTACGGTGGGCTCGTTCAGTATATTAAAAACAAAACGGACGTTGGTAATCCGACGATCACACAATAAGAGGCTGGCGCTTGCGGAGCCAACCTCTTATTAACTCCAAAACATTCAAACCCTAGTACAGCACCCGCGTTGGTAAAATGCTGGCGGTAGAAGTGATTGCCTGCGTGAATCCACTCAAGAGAGTTTGTCCTAATCGCCCGCCCGAAAAGGGGCTGGACTCGGGCACTTCGATCCAGTCATACGCCTTTAACATAATGTCAGGCTTTTGATTCTTCTTGATTGCCGCGTAATCCACTCGAACGATCTCTCTTTCGTCCGTGCCGTTCTTCACACGATGAATGATGACGTCCTTTGCCTTCCCTTCCTTCTTGACGTCACCTACCATCGCCAGCGCCGTAGTCAGGGTCAGCCTATCGCGCATATAGACAGCTTGAGGACTAGCAACGCTTCCGGTGATGTAGACAGGTTCAGCTTCGGTAACTGAGACGTAGTCCCCGGGGCGAATGAATGGGTTGGCACCGGGTTTGTTTGCCTTTAAGTCGCCAATCTGAACAATCTTGAACGGAACCGAGCCGTCAGTCGCGGCGGCGTCCAGCTCCTCGCCAGGTACCGGGCACATGACCGGTTCGGTGTGTAAAATCTGAATTGTCCCGCTGGCGCGCTCCGTAAAGCCGCCAGCCTTGGAAATCAACTCATTAAGGCGCGCAGCCCTTAGCATCACCATCTGACTGGGCGTACGAACAGCGCCAAAGACTGTAGCCGGCTGGCGGCTTTTGCGTTCGGTGATCCGCACGCTCACCTGCGCGTTCTTCAGGTACTTGGCATACGCGAGAGAGATATCCTTTTGCACTTCTTTTTCCGTCCTGCACTTCGCGCGAATAGGATCCAGGAAAGGCAACGAGCTGATGTTGCCATCGCTATCAACTTCGGCCGTCGCGTTCATCTCCGGCAGCCCAAAAACCCGCACGTCGATAATGTCCCCAGGACCCAGCAGGTAGCCGCGGATTCCCTGGTTATCAATGGCGTTCGAACCCGAGGACACTGGATCCTGAGCGTGAACCAGGATCAAAGTTGCGAAGATGATAAAGGTCGTAAGAAGTGAAGCCTTAACTTTCATTTTTTACCTCAGAATTACCTGGCTGTAACTCAAATTCAGCACTTCGGACACAACTGGCTAACGCCCTGGTAGGACGATATTACCGCCGCACGGCGCTCCTTTTTTTACTATGTTTTTGGATCGTGCCCGGCACGGCAAAGCCTCTAAATAACAGGTTGCAATGATCGCACAAAAGATTATGGATGCCAAACAGCCGGAGAAACCACGGCGTGGACCGGTAGCCGTGGCGAATGCGCGAGCTCCTACACTTTGGGCATCGTGGCGTTACCATTCTTTGTCTCTTCCTCGCCCTTTGCAGGTTCCGGGTCATGGCTCTTTTGGCTAATATTCCGATCAGTTTTCAGCTTAGCACGCAACAGTTCTATCTCGCGGCCTATTTTTTCAGCCGTGGCGGCCCGATTGGCTTCGTCCATACTTCCGCGAGTGAGGTAAAACAGCGCATCACGATAGCGGTCTATTGCGCGGCGGTACTGACCCTTGAAAGCTGAGCGCTCAGCCAACTCGACCCAGTGGGCCACCTTTACCGAAACTATGAACTCGCGAACGGCATTTCCTGATTCATTAAGCTCTGCTTCGTCCGGATAAATCTTAAGCGCTGAATCGATGCAATCAAGAGCGCGCGCCGCCATTTCCGTTTTCTCCGAAACTCGCGCGCGCTGTTGTGCTTCATGAGTAAGGGCCCTGGCCGCGCCTTTGGCCCAACTCAGTAAATGATGTTTTTGAAGCGCGCGGACTCGCTCCTGGCCGGTGCGCAACGCCAGCCGGCTTTCCGGTTGAAGGCGGGGCGAACCCAGGGCCTGATCGCTGCTCGCCAAATAATCCTGGCACAGGTGATATGCGTCAAGATGGGCTTCGGGCAAAGAACCCGCGGCGTTGGCTTCCGACGATTGCTTTTGCAGTGTTCTCAACACGGTCGCGTGAACACTGGGCGAGCGCAAACCGGCGTTACTGGAACTCCTTCTTTGCGGTGCTCTAATCCGCTCATCATATCGATTGTGATCGAGAAGAAAGCGCGTCCAGGCTCGACGCATCACTACTTCACGAGCAAACACGGCAACAAGCATCACCACGCTCGCGGCCAGCCCAGCCGGCACCCACGGAGCTTCATCGCCACCAGACAACAGCATCCACCACAAAATGAAAAAAAGCGCAGCGGCCGCCGCCCCGGCCGCGACTAAATAACCCGAGGTTGAGGGCATGCGGGGACGAGGGGGCCGACGATAAGGCGGGAAGCTGCCCGAATGCGTGGGGGTTGGCTCCCTCTTGACTGATGTTTGTTCTGGTGGCTCGGTAACCAAACTTTTTTCTCAGTAGAGTCTTCGCGGCGTGACAGCGTTCTCTAATTACGAGTCAGGTAAAAAGGGCTGGACTGGCTGACCGCTCCCGGCTAAAACTCCCGGCGGCCCTATTCTGTGATAAAGGTTAATACTCAACTTCTTCGGTTTCTGTCAATATGTGTTCGACTGGAAACACCATCGCAAGTTGGCGGCACAATCCGCATGTTTGGGTTGATGCTTTGCATCTGACGTTTTGAGCGGGAGGGAATACTAAAGTGAAAAATGGCTTTCGAGGAAAGGTCGTGCTGGTGACGGGAGCGACGTCGGGAATCGGACGTGCCACGGCAGAGCAATTTGCCCAGGCAGGGGCCCGGCTGGCGCTCGTCGGACGAAACCTGCAAGCCCTGCAGGAAGTCAGCGAAGCGATAAAAGGAAGCGGCGGCGAGGTCTTCGCCATCAGCGCAGATCTGGGCATTGAAGCCGAGGCCGAACGCGCCATCGCCGAGACTGCTGATAAATTTGGCGGGCTCGACGTGCTGGTGACGGCTGCGGGAATAATCTTGTCGGCCGGCATCGAAACTACTTCGCTGGAACAATGGGATGCGATAATGAATATCAATCTGCGCTCGGTCTTCCAGCAGATGAAATTGGCGGCGCCGTTTCTGGAAAAGACGAGAGGCAACATAGTGAATGTCTCGAGCGTGGCGGGCCTCAGGTCTTTTCCGGTACTGCTCGCGTACTGTGTTTCGAAAGCAGCGGTTGACCAACTGACGCGCTGCGTGGCACTGGATCTTGCGCCCAAAGGAATTCGCGTAAACGCGGTGAATCCCGGCGTCGTGGTCACAGATATCCACCGGCGGGGCGGCATGAGCGAAGAGAATTACGCCGCCTTCCTCGAGCACTCCAAAACGACGCACCCTTTGGGTCGCGTAGGCGACGCGAGGGAAGTCGCCGATCTGATTCTCTATCTGGCCTCGGAGCGTGCCGGGTGGATAACGGGAGTCACATACTCAATTGACGGGGGACGGGCTTTAACCTGCGCGCGCTGAAGATGAAATAGCCTGGTCACAGCTCGCGTCGCGGTGGCAAATGAAATTGAACTATTGGTAGAGTGTGATCGATACTATACTCTTCCTCGGCCTCTTTTTTCCGGTAGTGTTCGGTAGAGCATCAGCGTTAGAGCGTGCAGCAGATGACAAACAATCCCTACTTACCAAACCCGGCGGGAGCGCCCGCCTTTCCCATCAAGCCCTCAAGCCATAGAAGCGCGGTGAAGGTTTTGCTCGCGGTCTCTGCTTGTTTGGTCGCCCTCTTGTTGGGTTTGCTGGTCCTGCTTCTTATCGGGGTTGAAACCGGTCCACTGGGATTATTAGTTGGATTCGTAGTTGCCACCCTCCCGGTTCCCTTTTACGTTCTGCTGCTTTTGTGGATCGATCGCTATGAAAGCGAGCCATTATGGATGCTGACTACGGTCTTTCTTTGGGGGGCGCTCGTCGCAGTGTTCATAGCCTTCGTCCTGAACACGGCCAGCAGCATGTTTGTCGCCGTCGCGACTAATAATGTACACGCCGCCGAAGCCTTCGGCGCCGTCATATCAGCTCCCATCGTAGAGGAGAGCGCGAAAGCCATAATACTTTTCGTATTCTTCTTCTGGAAAAAGGATGAATTCGACGGCGTTGTCGACGGCATCGTTTATGCCGGCATGGTGGGTCTGGGGTTCGCCATGACCGAGAACATACAGTATTACGGTAAAGCAGTTTTGCACGGCGGCCTGGGAAGTCTAACGGGAACCTTCATCCTGCGTGGCACCCTCGCTCCGTTTTCACATCCGCTCTTTACCAGCATGACTGGTATCGGCCTTGGTTGGGCCCGCCAGTCAAGTAATACTGCCGTCAAGCTGATAGCGCCGGTCGCCGGTCTGCTGCTGGCTATATTCATGCACTTCGTCTG
>WNGD01000741.1_pt1 | contig 55478 bp, 46 predicted proteins | sample 5400671 | NCBI WGS metagenome assembly WNGD01 (sample SAMN13153369, study PRJNA577476) | soil metagenome | isolation source: 40 cm soil or saprolite under grassland replicate 2 | place: USA:California | collected 2016-06-15 | reverse complement strand
GGCCGCCGTGCACGAGCACGCGGTGGATCTCATTGAGGGCGCCCACCGGGTCCGAAAAATTCTTGAACGCGGCGCGACACACCACGAAATCGAACGACTCGTCGGGGAAGGGCATGTGCGCCGCGTCTCCATGCCGAAAGTCGACGCTGACACCCGCTTTGCGCGCGTTCTCGGTGGCGATGCGAACAAAGGAATGGCTGATGTCGAGGCCCGAGACTTTGTAATCGCCCATCCTGGCGATTTCTATCGCCAGGTACCCGGGACCGGGAGCCACCTCAAGCACCCGCGCTCCTGGCTTGAGGCGGTCAGCGACTGCGCTTGCGCATTTGCGAGTTCCACGCACGTCGTTCGCCGTGTTTCTGGCGTACCACGTGGCGATGATGCCCTCCATCGGTAGCCCCTTATAGGGCCTGTGTGTCACCACCATTGTCGGCTCCTTTCTTGCTGCTATTCGGAACTATGGTCACTATACTTAACCCACTCGGCGATGCCCTCCAGCGTGCCCGACCTGATCTCTTCGGCAAATTGGCGCGTCCAGGCGAGCTCCGCCTCACGCATCGCCAGCCAGTACTCGCCCTCGATCAGATTCAGGCGCTGCACCCCGCGCTGCGCGGCGAGCTGCAGGAGGGAGCGCCCCTGGGAGATCTCCATCTCCAGGTGGTTGCACCGCTGCGCGAGGAGCGCGGCTGCATCCTCGGGCGGCAGCCCTGGAATGAGCGAGAGCCCCGCCTCGAACCGCGTGTATTCTTTGACCGGTGTGCTGATGAGCTCGCTGAGCCAGTCGATGAGCGTCTGGTACCCTCACTGCACAATGCGTGGGTAGAGCGCAGCTCCGATCAGGACGAGAACTGTTGTTATCGTCAGGAGCACCAGCATATCGATGCCCAGACTTGACAGATCTATCGTCGCATTCGCCAGCATGAGCATGCGGATACCATCGACAACATAGGTCAATGGGTTACCATGTGCGATCACTTGCAACCAGCCGGGCATAATCGCAATGGGATAGATCGCATTACTGGCGAAGAAGAGCGGCATCGTCAGCACCTGCCCAATACCCATGACACGTTCACGCGTCTTCAACAAGCAGGCGATAATCATAGAGAAGGTGGAGAAGCAAGCTGCTCCAAGCATCACGAGGACGATAACACCCAGGATGGCAAGCGGATTTGGATTCATATGCACACCCAGAATCAAGGCAAGTATATAAATGATAATCGCCTGCGGAAGAGTGCGTATACCTGCGGAAATAGCCTTTCCTAGCACAATCGTAGAGCGAGGAATAGGGCTGGCCAGGTATTTATGGATCACCCCCAGGTCACGTTCCCAGATAATCGCAATACCGTAGAAGATCGAGATGAACAGAACGCTTTGTGCCAGAATGCCCGGTGCCAGAAAGTCGATATACTGCACTCCATTAGTAGGAATAGCACGAATACGTGAGAACACCTCTCCGAAGATCACCAACCACAGAGCAGGTTGGACAGCGCGGGTAATCAGATCAGTTGGATCATGGCGCAGCTTGCGTATCTCCCACTCGGTAATATTCAGTGTCTTGGCGATAAAGTTCGGCAGCGCAGGCAGATGATGCGGTTGCACCGTCGTAATAATGCTAGCCGAGGCGCCGGGCTGTGCGGCGGGATCTTGAAGTTTCACGGTAACTTCCTCCTGATTCTAAGGTATCACCAGCATAATGAACGAATACGTCGTTGAGTGTCGTTTCCGGCCCTCCAACAGCAGCTTTCAGATTGGCGGGAGTATCAAGTGCCACGATATCACCGTGGTGCATGATACCAACGTGAGTACAGAGGCCGTCAGCTTCCTCCATTGAATGGGTAGTTAATAAAATGGTCATATCAGACTGAGAGCGCAATGCCAGGAGATGATCCCAGATGGCCTGCCGGGCGATCGGGTCCAGTCCAACGGTTGGCTCATCCAGGAAGAGCACGCGGGGCTGGTGGAGCAGCGACTGCGCGACCTCCAGGCGTCGAATCATCCCTCCCGAGTAGTGCTGTACGAGTTGATTGCTCGCATCGGCGAGACCGACAAATGAAAGCACTTCATGCACACGTCTTGCCTGTATTTTGCGGGGAAGGTCATACAATTTAGCAAAGATCAGCAGGTTCTCAAATCCGGTCAGGGTCGCGTCGGCGGAGAGCGCCTGCGGAACATAGCCGATATTGCGACGGACGTTTGCCGTATCATGCATAATATCGAAGCCTGCTACCCGGGCGTTACCAGACGTGGGGGATAAGAGTGTAATCAACATTTTGATTGTCGTACTCTTACCCGCACCATTTGGTCCAAGCAGACCAAAGACCTCGCCCTGCTCAACCTCAAAACTAATACCGTTGACCGCGGTATGCTCGCCAAAGCGCTTGACGAGATTATGGACTTCAATTATGGCTGTCATGAGTTATGACTTGCCTTTCTTGCTCAAATTCAGAACTAACTTCATGAGCACCTGCAGCCTCCAACACACGCTCAAGCATGCGTTGCAGTTCCTCTTGCTCATACTGATCCAACACGCTTAGCAACTTCGTCAGTGCCTCGCGTTTACGCTGTTTCCATGCTTCAATGCGCGCACGTCCCTGCTCGGTCAGAGCCACCTGTACGACGCGTTCATCTTCGGCCTGGCGTGCACGTGTGAGTAGTCCAGCTTTCTCCAGGCGCTTGCACGCTGACGTTGCTGAACTCATCGCAATACCAAGCTGGCTGGCTACTTCACCAATACTCAGTGGACCAGCACGGCTGAGCAGGCGAAGCAGCCAATACTGTTCCGGAGTTATCTCTGCATGCCGCACTGGATGAGAGAGGCCGCGTAGAATACGCCAGAGCGAGAGCAGCTCCTCTGCGAGTTTCTCAGTTGTCATCATCTATAATTCCCTTCGGCCATCAATTATTTCGATGCTCTCACTAAATTAAACCACAAAATAGAAAGAAAGCGCAAACTCGGCAATAAAACACCTTGACAATCGAGTAACTATATCGTAAAATTAAATGACTAATGAGTCACGAAAACACCTGATGGTCACAGTCAATACTGAACAGTCAAAATAGAAGTTCTTGAGTCAAAGCACAGATACATTGTCAGCAAAGAGGCTTATTATGCAAACAGCTCACACAACAAATCTTTCTCTAAAGGAGAAACAGCGCCAGGAGCGCGAGCAGCTTATCATCCAGGCAGCGGAAGAAGTATTACAGGAAAAGGGATACTATGAGACCTCGATGGATGAGATCGCTGCTCGGGTTGGCATCGCCAAGGGAACAATTTATACACATTTTCCAGGAAAGGAAGAGCTGGTACTGGCGATCTTCAAGCGCAATATGCAGACGTTTATGCAAGGGATTGATGAGGTGATTGGGGCCAGACCCACGCCGGGCACAAAGCTTGAGGCGCTCCTTCAGTTCCTCTATACGGGTTTCTATAGTAAGCAAACAAGATTGCTCTCATCCATTTACAATGGCGTAGATCTAAAGCGCTTGCTCGCTGAAAAGGGCGGATGCATGAGTGAGCTCTGGGAAGGCATAGTTTCGCCCATCACGAAACTACTTGAGGAAGGCAAAGAAGCAGGGGAATTTAATCCATCCATTCCAACAAAAGTGATGGTGTTCTCGTTTTTTAGCCTGTTTTCACCAAAAAGTTATGATCATATCTTGCTAGGGGAAGATCTCTCCCGCGAGGACATGGTCAAACATCTATGGCGTATTTATTGCAACGGAATAGCCAATTCCAAAGTTATATAAAATACACGCTTTTCTTCCTGGCATACATGCGGCCTACTGGCGCATATGTGCGGGATGAGCTCTCGTCTGCCGATACAATAAACTGTAGATAGAGAGTACGCCAGTGCCGTTTCGCACGCTTAGAGCTTATAAGGATTTTTTTATAATGGGAACAAAATCACAAGAATTGATGAATGGCGCTATGGCTGTCAAAAGCAGGTCTACTGACCTGGGCGCAGATATGCCCCGATATACGCGCAGAGAGACACTTTCGACCATGGCAGCAGTCTTGCTCGTTATGTTGCTAGCGTCGCTCGACCAGACAATTGTAGGTACAGCGATGCCACACATCATAAGCGATCTGCAAGGCTTTGATCGCTATACCTGGGTAACAACCGCTTACCTGTTGACATCAACCGTGATGGTACCTATCTATGGAAAGTTGTCTGATATTTTCGGACGAAAGCCAATCTTCTTAATTGGCGTCACACTTTTCCTGGTAGGATCGGCCGCCTCGGGAGCAGCGCAGTCGATGAATCAACTGATCGCCTTCCGCGCTTTCCAGGGACTGGGTGCCGCTGCCTTGATGCCAATCGCGATTGCCGTGATTGGAGATCTGTTTACTCCACGTGAGCGTGGCAAATGGCAGGGTTTGACAGGCGCGGTATTCGGTCTCTCATCCATCCTTGGTCCGACCGCAGGTGGCTGGATTACCGATCACTCCACATGGCGCTGGGTTTTCTATGTCAACTTGCCGATTGGTATTATCGCGCTACTGGTGCTCATTTTCTTGATGCCAACGTTGCGCACCCAAAAGGCCGGTAAAGTTTCGGTTGACTATGTGGGTGCAATGTTATTGATCGTAGCCACAGTACCACTACTCCTGGGCTTCACCTGGGCTGGTTCGCAATACGACTGGGCCTCGTGGCAGATTATCAGTCTATTCGCTGGATCAATCGTATTCATAGCCCTGTTCGTTCTCTACGAGGCACGCCTGGAGCGGCTGAATGCACAACCAATTATCGACCCGAGCATGTTTAAGAACCGCATCTTCAGTGTATCCGTGCTGGTCACGATGATCACAAGCATGGGAATGTTTGGCAGTATCCTGTTCTTGCCACTGTATGCACAGGGGGTACTGGGCATCTCAGCTACCAATAGTGGTCTGTTGCTCACACCATTGATGCTTGGTCTGATCTTCAGCAGTATCATTTCTGGACAGCTCGTAGCACGCTTTGGGAAATATAAATGGATCGCGTTCGTGGGTATGGCAATCACGATTGGCGGTTCGTTACTATTGCTCCGCCTGGGTGTGAACTCGACAAATACAGATCTGATCGTAGCAATGGTTGTGCTGGGCCTGGGTCTCGGTTTCAGCATGTCGCTCTACACAGTCATCGTACAGAATGCACTGCCGAACAAGATTGGCCAGTCAACGTCGGGTCTCACTTTCTTCCGCTCGATTGGTAGCACCATCGCGGTTGCAGCAATGGGTTCGCTCTTAACGTCGGCCTATGTACCGGGTTTCCACAATGCCATTCCAGCGCAGATCAAAGCGGCCGTTCCTGCGCAAGTAATCAGCATCTTTGATAATGCGAATGTATTGCTCTCGTCGGACGTACAAAAGCAATTGATGGCACAGTTCGCGAAATATGGTCCACAGGGACACGTATTGTATAATCAACTGATGGAAGCGGTAAAGGTCGGATTGACGAGCGGTATACATAACGTGTATGTTCTCAGCACGATACTCATGGTTATAGGCTTCTTCTTCATCTTCTTCTTGAAAGAGATTCCGCTGCGTGGCGGTAAGAGAAGCGTAGCACGCAGGCAGGCTCCTGAGGATGCTGCGGAAGGGACCGTCGTGATGACGCATTAGTTTAAAGCATCTTTCTATCAATCTCGTATTGACAGGCCTGGAGGCAATCTTTTGTAACTGGGTTATTGCAAAGTTCTCGTAGGGGTTGTGTCTTGCACCCACCCGCGATCCCTACGAGATGGCATGGGAGAAAGAGGGTCTGCGGGTGGGTGCAAGACACAACCCCTACGAGACCCCCATCGGCCACTTTGCAACTGCCCTGTCTTTTGTAACGAGCTTGTGAGAATTAAGCAGCACGATGTGATAAGCTGGAGAGTTTTATAGAGTATATGATCTTTGTCCAGGCGAATTAATTTATGCCTGATTGGGCAAATATGCTGTGATATATACCTTGAAGAGCTGAAGAGCAGGAGAAAGAGGCAAGCCATGTATATCGCAATCCGAAATTACCCTATTCTGCCAGGAACAGGCGAGGAACTTTTGCAGCGCGTACACGAGGATTTTGTACCGATCATTAGCCATACATCTGACTTCATCGCTTACGACGCTCGACAGGTTGGATACAACCATGTGGTCACCACCAGTTCCTTTAACACGCAGGCTGGAGCGGAAGCATCGATTCTGCGAGCGCTACGATGGGCCCAGGAGAATATAGCCGAGTTCATTCAGGGATTGCCCAGGATGAGACTGCACCAGGTGGGAAACTCACATGAGCTTGCTTCTTTAGCACATGACCACAAACATCTCTATGAAAAAAAGCTGGTACTCGACCTCACATTCGAGATCGTCAAACCAGCTGAACTGGGTGAGCACGCTTCTGAGGATCCTCGCGTCAGGGAGATGGTTACTGCTATTAAAAATTTATTAACCATGATGAAGACAGAGCCAGCCAGACGAGATGCGGTGATCTATCGCTTCGAAGGGGATATTCTTCCTGAAGAAGAAACGCGAAAACTCTATATTGCTGATGAGGTTATCCTGATAAAGAGGGGGCGTCAGCTTGCTGGATATGCAGAGATCAATAGAGATACTAATGAATGGCTTGGAAGAGACCGTTATGAGGGTGATATCCTTGTTGATCCAGCGGTTTATAAGAAAGGCGAAGATGGAATTAACGTCGAGAGAGGAATCGGTGAACAAGGATTGCTAGAGATGCGCAGACAGGGCAGGTTAATGAAGATAAAAAATATTGAACTGGATGTTTACTTGCGCAATCAGCCCATGCAGCACTTTCTCGATCACTTGATTACAAGGTACGAATTTCCACTGGCAAAACATGATATGAAATATGGAAGGCCGTTGGATTGTACCTACCTGTTAACTTGCGAAAGTTCTTCCAGAGGTAATACCGTTGAGGCATCTTGACACACTACATCCTCTATCCTGGAGCCGTAGAGGCATGCCTTGCGTGGATGCGTGGGCCGGATCGTCGGACGTTTGAAGCGCCAGCCAGACATATTGACAGGATCGGGAGAGAAGCCTTAACATATCGCCTTGAATATCCGATTAGATATTACAGCAAACAACGTATCTTTGAAATAAGTTGGGAAAGGCTCTACATGTCTACACAAAAACAAACAATCACACTACTGATCTCCTGTCCTGATCAACCTGGTATCGTAGCGGCGGTCTCCAATTTCATATTCGAGCATCATGGTAATATCCTGGCATCCGATCAGCATTCTACCAACCAGGAGGACTGCGCTTTTTTTATGCGCGTCAACTTCGATGAGGAAGGTTTCAATTTACCTGCAACAGAACTCGCGCGGGCATTCCGTCCGATTGCTGAGCGGTTTCATATGCAATGGAGTTTGTCTTACTCCCGCCAACGAAAACGCGTCGGGATATTTGTATCTAAACTCGACCATTGCCTGACAGACCTGCTCTGGCGCTGGAAGGGTGGCGAACTGGCAATGGATATTCCCTGTATTATCAGTAATCATCAACAACTGGAGCCACTGGCTCGTATGTATGATATCCCTTACTACCATTTTCCTATTTCGCGTGAGAGCCGCGAGGCGGACCAGCAGCGTATCTTCCATTTTATGGAAGGCAAAGTGGACTTCCTGATCCTGGCGCGTTATATGCAGATTCTGGAGCCATTTCTTGTCAATGCGTATCCACACCAGATCATCAATATCCACCATAGTTTCTTGCCCGCCTTCATCGGAGCCAATCCCTACCAGCGTGCATTTGAGCGCGGCGTTAAACTGATTGGCGCAACGGCCCATTATGTCACGGATAGCCTGGACGAAGGCCCGATTATCGCGCAGGACGTTATTCACTGCAATCACCGTGATACCGTTGAAGACTTGATCCGCAAAGGGCGTGATGTAGAGCGGCGCGTGCTGGCTGAGGCGGTGCGTATGCATACAGAGGATCGCGTGCTCGTCTACGAAAACAAGACAATTGTTTTTGAATAGCAGCCCTACATTAAGGACTCGTACAAAATATACAAGATGCAGAGATACAATATTGTTCTGCTTGCCTCCAGATAGTTGACCGTAAACGTATTCATACGGGAAAATATATGAAGAAAGTACAGGCAAGCAGAACAATATTGTGCTATTTTCGAGTTGAATTACCTGCGGGGGATATGATATCCTTAAATGAGGTAGAAAAGGTTGCCAGCCACTTCTAATGAGGAGCCTTCCATGAGCGATATAACTCTGCGTACGCCAATGAGACAAAAGCGAGTAGTCGAATTGAGCTACGAAGAACGTACGCAGTTGAACACAATTATTGATCTTCTTATTCCGTCCGACGAGGATTTTCCACCTCCTTCCAGTCTCCATTTAATTGACGAGTTCTTACACCATCTCTTGCCTAGCATCGATAATAGCACAACAAGGATGTTGAATGCTAAAAGGCTTCGCTCGGTGTTGCGCGATCTAAACATATCCGCTGGTGGGCGTTTCTGTAGTGCCAGTGTAGAGAAGCAGCAGACACTGCTCAGACTTCTAGAACGTCGTGAACCGGCCCTCTATCAGGCATTATGGACGCTTGCTAACCATAGTTACTATAAACAGTTAGCCACTATTAGAACTGCCCGGCTCTCCTAGTTCTATTTTCGGCGCGGCAGGTGTGATGTACGTTTATTTTGCGGCAACATATTTATGAACGCTGCTCCACATTCGTCCATCACGCCTGCAAGCTCACTCATTCTGTCCCCCGTTCTATACGGCAGGGCCCGAGCCATGGGCGCTTATAACGGACTGGCTCATACGCTTGATAGAAATCGCATCATAGTTCGCAAGATCGTTTTGACCACTCGTTATCGCACAGAAAGTGATAAACGTCCGGGCTAATCCCACCGCGTCGCCATTGCTATACAGATGCTCAATGCTCCAGAAAGGATAGGCACCACTGGCAACTGAGGCAGTGGTGGGCTTCACTCCATTAATAGACACCGTCTGCACACCATCGTTTGCCGCATAAAACAACGGAATATAGCTGATCGCCCCGTTTCTGCCCTGTACGGCCTGCACAACCGCATCACTTGTATCGGGCTGGAACCAGAGGGGAACTCCATTGACCGATTGGGTAACGCCATTTAACACATATGCCTCAAAAATGGCGCGAATAGCAGCATCAGAGGCCCGACTCACAACCGCAATCGATTCATCGGGTCCACCAACCTGGGACCAGTTGGTTATTTTACCTGTATAGATGCTCCGGAGTTGTGCCGTTGTCAAATTAGTCACTCCTACGTCGCTTGAAACAATGACGGCGTAAGTGAAAGCAGCTACTGGATTGTCGACAAGTCCTGGCCGGGATGCAGACGGCAGGTCGGAATAGGCCAGGTCACTTGATCCATTCGCCACCGAATCCAGTCCTGCTTTGCTGCCATCGGCGTTGACTGTGAAAGTAGCGAAAGCATTGGGGCATTGTGTAGTATAGTCGGAGGTCATTCGCTGTATTACAGACTGGAAATTTCCCGAGCCGTCCAACGTAATCGAGCCACTGGTACAGGAAAGCGTGGCGGCAGGCGGACCGGAGGGCACAGGTGTAGTGCCAGGCTTTGGGGCTTGAGTGACAAGAGGAGTTGCAGTAGCCACTGACCTCGCTGTCAGGGTAGCCTTTGGCGTTGCAGCCTTTGTGGGTGTAGACAAGGCCCTCCTGGTCATGACTGCACCACTGGACGTACCAGCTGCCGGAGCGGAAGTAGTAGAGTTGTCCGACTTCTCGACCGGGAAGAGAAATGCAGAGAGCAGTGCTCCCAGTAGACCAAGCAAGAGCAAGACTACAACTGCGATAGTTAACCACTTACGTTTCCTCTTACGACCTTTCATCTCTCTAGTAACATTCTCAGGTGCAGGAGATGCTTCAAGCTCAAGTGGAGGATCAGAAGTTAGCGGTTTCGTATGCAGATATTCGCCAGCCGTTAATGGGACGGCCCCGGGCGCATCTGCTACCTGATCACTGGCAAGCGGCGACCATTCCTGCGGATCTACCGACCAGAAAGGATGGAAGTTTTGCTCATCATCTTCCTGCAAAAAGTCTTTCTGGCGTACCTTTGTCACATCCGAACCGTCAGGCTCCTCTGGAGTCAAAGATGGCGCTTCCACTTCCTGTAGAGATGACGCTTCGTTTGTAAGAATGGGATCTGACACTTCCCCTGGCTCCTCAAGCGCTGCGGAAGGAGCCAGGGCAATAAAAGCTGGAAGCGGGGTCAGCGGATCGTTAACCGTTGCCTGTGGATTTAACGCCGGGACGGGAGTAGGAGGATTCGTCAATGTTGAACCAGCAACAAACAGAGGTAACGTGACACCAGCAGGCTTTGAGAGAGGAGAAGCTACAGGTGCAACTTTCACAGCCGTCAAGAACGCATTACTGAACTTCTCAGCGGAAGCAAAACGATCATCCGAGCGCTTTTGCAGAGCTGTACGCAGGACGCTATCAACAGCCTCCGAAATAGTGGGAACGATCTCACGCGCCGAAGGTGGTTGTTGCCGCACATGTTTAAGCAAAACCTCAACGGGAGTTTGTCCGGTAAAAGGTGGTGTACCAGACAAAATACGGAATAACAGTACGCCAAGTGAGTAGATATCGCTGGAATGGCGCAACACACCCAGCGATTGCTCAGGCGCAGCATACTCTGCCGATCCCCAGCCCACGCGTGTGAGCGATTGCTGGCTATCATCGTAGCTACGCGCAATACCAAAATCGGAGAGCAGCATATGCCCATCACTGGCAATAAATACGTTGGTCGGTTTGATATTGCCGTGGGTCACAGTATGATCGTGCGTATATTGGACTGCGCTACACAATTGTTGCAAAACTGGTAAAGCCTGTAACGCTGAAAGATGTCCTCCCACGCGCCTCAATAGATCCTCAAGCGTCCCGGTTGTCACAAAAGGAGTGACCAGGTATAAAAGCCCTTCGCCCTCTCCATATTCGAGAAAAGGGAGAATATTTGGATGGTCAAATTGACCAATCTTTTTCGCTTCGAGCATAAAATAGTCGCGGAAAGACTCGCGCTGAGCATAGGAAGAGCGAAATACTTTTACCGCGACCTCATAGCCGCTTCCTCCTCGCCGACGGGCACGGTACACATCCGCTACTCCCCCCTTGTTGATACATTCTAACAGGAGATAGTCACTCAGCAGTACGCCTTCTAAATCAGACATAAAAACACTCCATACATAATTCGCTTCATCATTATGGGTCCTTAAAGACAGATAAATAGAACCCCTTATTACCCAGGGAATACACCGAACTAAACGGAGTGCGTGCGCCTTTTAGCAGAAGGGAGAACAGCAGTAACAGAAAGTTGGACGAGGGACATAGCCCAAAGAGGCTAGAGAGTGACTCTCTAGCGCACTTCGGTAAGTGGATTGATCCCCCGCAAGATCATTCCCTGGCCGCGAGAGCGATGTACATCTTTCGTAGGCTGGTCGAGGGGATCACGCATCTGCACCAGCAGTGTCGTTCGCGCCTCATTGCTGCTGTTGATGCCCGAACCGTGAATGGTCAGGTAGCTAACAAACAGAACATCTCCCGCCTGGGCCTCGCAAGGTACGGCCGCGGTCAGTGGGTACTGGCTGAAGGGCAGGTGCCATCCTCCTTCTTCTTCGTGCTCAAGTGGTCCCAGTTTGTGGCTCCCTGGGACGACGCGGATACATCCTTTTGCCACAGGAGCCGCGTCAAAGTGGAAGATCGCTGCAAGCATCGTGTGCCGCGTATGAGAAAAGAAAGGATAATCTTGATGCATAGGAAAGGGAGAGCCTCGCTCGGGCGGCTTGACGAACATCTTCGTGTGGTGCAGTTGGACGTTGGGGCTCCTGATCAGGTCCGCCGTGGCTGCGGTCAAACGCTCATCCACCAGTAATCGGCTGAAGGCAGCCGCGTAGAACTGGACATCGTGACAGTGCAACACCTGGGTGGTCCTGGCCTCAGGCACTGCTGCTCGCGCACTCCCCCAGGTCGCATCCAGATTCTGCCCCTGCGCAAGCCGCTGCAGCAGCGCATGACACTCCTGTCGGTACAGATCTGCCTCCTCATGCGAGAGCAAGCCCTTCACCAGCACATAGCCCTGCTCCTGATAGAAAGCGCGTTGATCCTGAGTCAGCATAAAAGTTCTCCTTCTTCGATAAGAAATGTTATCACTGGCGCACTCTTCTTCAGTACCAGTCTATCCTGTTTGCCGCCATGATACAAGGTGTATCTTCTGATCACCCAGGGTTGTTGCAACGTTGTCGTAGGGGTTGTGTCTTGCACCCACCCGCGGACCCTCTTTCCCCCCATGCCATCTCGTAGGGATCGCGGGTGGGTGCAAGACACAACCCCTACGGAACCACCATCGGCCACTTTGCAACAGCCCCGTCTGACCTGGCACACGCAAGGCATGCCTCTACGCGTCCACGCACCTTTTATGGTGTCGCCGCTGGTGCCTCTGCTGCACTAGCATGCCGTCTACGCAGGAGTAGCGCGCCGAAGTAAAACACTATCACCGGTATCAGCAGCATACGATAGCCAATCAGCATACTGAAGTATTCCAGCATGCCTCCGACCATGATGCCAAGCAGATTCGAGGCGAAGGCAATGTCCGCGGTCTCGCTATCGCGAAATGCATTCGCGAAGATGATATTTGCCATAAACACCGGTGCAAAGGCCAGTACGCTTGCCAGGAGATAGCGTGCGACCGGGTTACTCAGCAGCAACGCCTCGGGCGGGAGCAAAACATTCAATACCAGTATCCCGAACAGGAGCGCATACCATATATTGATGCGCTTAACCTTGAGACGACTGTTAATGAAGACAGCCAGCAGCACACTGCTCAGAATGGCGAAGAAGACGAGCGAGTTGACCAGCCACGTACTGCCAAACAGGAGCGAGAAGGTCGTGAGGCTCTTGGTTTCCAGCAGCATGAAGGCGACGCCCAGAAAGAACATGTGCCAGTCAAAACGTCTCAGCGTCCTGCGCGGTGCCAGCGTGCCTACGCCAAGAAGAGCGAACAGAACCACCATGCCCAGGCCGGCAATATAGATCGATGGGAAGCTCACATCTTGCAGATAGAGGAATGGCCAGTCATCAGTAGCAGGCCTGATGTCATTGAGTGGAAAGTAGCCCTCACCAATGATACGCGCTGGATCCCCAGGCGCAGGTGGATGTTCCTTATAGGCACCAAACTTTCCTGGTGGCAGCGACGCCAGCATTGGACCCGCCATAATAACCGCTGCGCGGCCTGTTACGCCATATGTCGTCACAAGGGGCTGCTGCTGAAAGGTATGGCCCGCCATATCGGCCAGTTTCTCTACTAACCATTGCTCGCGATAATAGTTGTAGAGGACAAGCAGCCCGTGGTCGCTTAATCGTGCCTTCGCGGCGTTCAGTGCCTCCTGAGTCAGCAGAAAGCTCTCCAGGCGCAAGGTGGTGTTATTCGAGGTAAGCGTGAGCGAGTCGGGCAGGGCGAAGATGATCAGGTCGTAACGTTCGGTCGAATTTTGCAGGAAGTTCCGGCCATCGTTGATAACGACTTTGACGCGCGGATCGCTATAGGGCCGGTCAGGATTTAAGCGAGCACCGAGTTGTTGAATGGTCGGATCGATCTCAACAGCCGTAATCGATGCTACTCCATGGGCCAGCGCGGTTGCAGTATCAGAACCGGTTCCCGCGCCAAGAATCAAGGCATGCTTAAACGAATCCTGCGGGAAGATCTCGTACATGCGCCGGTAAAGCGGTTCTTTGTATTGCCACGGAATCATGGTCTGGTGCCCGGTGTTATTCACGTTGACGACATAGCCACTCGGCCTGGCCGGGTCGAGCACGATCTTATAGTATGGGGACCAGTAAGCGCCGGTCTGGAGTTGCCAGACGATGATCAGGCTCGGAATGAGCAAGATCGCGGTGAAGAGAAGTATAATCCACCGTTTGCTACTCAGCAACAGGATCAACAGCGCCAGAATGCCAAACCAGGCCAGAGGCGGCAGTGTGAAATAAGCGATGAGTGAGAAAATAGCGATGCCCACCAGGCTCCCGATAATATCAAAGGTGTAGGCCGTCAGCGGCTGTATCTCCGCGAAGAGCTGCCCAAAGGAGCGCGCCAGTGGAATGAAGCTGGCAGTGACCAGCCCGAAAACAAGCGGCAGCACAAGGAAGTTTTCCGCCTGCGCATTCTCTATATTGGTGCCACCAAAATAGAGCACCTGCGTCGAGCTGATATGCAGCTCAAACTTATTCAGCCCTATGATAATAACCAGAATAAGGAGCATTAACGGGAATGGCGGAAACCAGAAGCGCTTGCGTCGCGCTGCCAGCATCCCCAGTCCCATGCCCAGGAATGAAGCGAGCAAGAGGAAGTTATTGAAATAGCTCAAGTAGCGGACATAGGATGGAATCCAGCGAATACAGAGCAGTTCGAAGAAAAGCATTGCGAAAGAGAGAAGGAAGATACGTAGACGTGGGTGAGCGACGAGAAGTTGAGGAGGCGCATCTATGCGCAAGAAGGATTCAGACCGCTTTAAGACAGATGACGACATACCTTTTTCTCCTTAAAAGGGTTTGCTATGCAATGAGATAGTCACTCTACCAGTCAGCACCTTATCCACCTTTCTGGCAGAGAAGGAACGACTATCCCAGTGCCTTACTACAATCTATAATGTTCTCCGAAAACTGGAGACTTTTACGGCTACCTATTCCAAATGGTGAGTGAGGATAGGGAACGATCTCATTGTAGCATCTTATGCGTCCTTTTTCCTTACTTACTACGAGATATGTTACCAATTTTCCAGATTTTCTGCTAAGGGCTTGACAAGAATGCGATATATCGTTATACTTAGAACAACGATAAAGATATATCGTATTCTCGATACGAGAGAAAGAAAGGATACAAATACAAATGTTTAACAATTTTGGTAGAGGCTTTGCCTATCAAACTCAAGGTGGCGGTGATTGGGGCGGTTGGACTCCTCCCTGGTTGCGTGAAGATCGACCCGATCCCCGTCAGTGGCACGGACATCATCATCACGGCCATGGCCATCATCATGGCTGGGAGGATGGTCCTCGTGGCTGGGCTCCGCGTTTCTTCGGCATGCGCCGACGCGGCCCGTTTGGTCCTGGTGGTCCCTTCGGTGGACCTGGTGGCCCGCAGGGTCCCTTTGGTGAAGGACACCGCTTCTTCGGGCGTGGCGATGTAAAATATGCATTGTTGGAGCTCCTACGCGAGCGACCAATGCACGGCTATGAGATGATCAAGGCCCTGGAAGAGAAGTCCGGTGGTTTCTACACTCCCAGCGCGGGCACCATCTATCCCACGTTGCAGATGCTGGAGGATCGCAGTTTTGTCACAGTCAGCGAGACTGAAGGCAAAAAGACCTACAGCATTACTGATGCAGGACGCGCTTTCCTGGCCGAACAGCAGAAAGAGGCGGAACAGTTCGCAGGTCCTCCCTGGGCACGTGGCTTTGGAGGTCGCGGAGGATTTCGCGGCAATCCAGAGGCCCAGGCATTGAGAACCGAGGCCGCAGAGGTTGCACGCCTCTTCGCTATTGCAGCTCGCTCGTCCTTCAGCAATCCTGAGCAACTCGCACGCATGCGCACGATCCTCGAACACACACGCAAGGAGTTGTCAGACCTGATCTATGGCACAGGAACTGCTGCAACAGGCCCACAGACAACCGAGACTAGCGGAACACCAGGGATCGAGCAGGCGTAGGTTGTTTAAAAAACAATATCACGCATCAGACAGGCCAGGAATTATCCAGGTTGGATAGTTCCTGGGATTGCTTTTGGGTATAAAATGAAGGATGTGGGAGCCGTGTCAGAATTTGAAAAACAGGATCAGGACGATAGTGAGGACATGTAAAAGCTGGTCGAGCCAGATTGGACCAATGACCTTATAACGCGCTTTCAGGGTATCGATAATAAAGTGTGTGCCAAAGAGTACCGCGATTGCTAACAGTGATGGATGCGCGAACAGAATGAAAACAGCCGTATAGGTGGCACAGTGATAAAAGTTTACTTCCCAGCTTTTTCCCTTTTCTATGCTCATCCATGTACTTTGAAATGCAAAATCCCCCACAAAATGACATGCTAACCAGATGAGCAGTGTTTGAATGGAGATCGTCATTAACATGTATTTCTCCCTTACTGTACTTATAAACAGTGTACCAGAGTTGGGAGAAAGCCTCTATGAGTTACCTCGCTACCAAAATGTGAACTCATTCATAGTATGGGCAATGTCTGAACCCGTAGCGGCATGCCTTGCGTGTGCCGTCCCGCCCCGTGGATATGCTGTGTCCCCGTTGATCGTGTAAAATCTTTATCTGGCTACGTCCGGCACACGCAAGGCATGCCTCTACGGGTTTTGCAGTTTTCCTCTCCAGGGGACACCAGCTAGCGAGCGCAGTAAGAGTAGAGCAGCCACCAGCATCCAGAAACAGAAAGCCAGATCTTGCTCCAGGAAAGCGCTATCGACCATACCTTGCACCAGGGCTGCCAGCATTCCGGCTCCGATTCCCACAGTCATCCAGCGCAACTGCTCACGTCCCTCGACACGAGCAATCTCCAGGTACCTGAGGATGCGTGCAAGGAGCCAGTAGAAGAGAGCCAGCACAGAGATAAAAGCCAGCAGGCCAGATATGCCCATGCTTACCCAGACATGCAGGAAGATATTATGCGGATGCGAGAGATCGGGCTCATCTCTCAATCCAGTAAGGTGACCAGCAGGATCGACGGTAATCCAGTAGTGGTGTATATTGGAAGGACAGATCGTGTTCCTGCTGTAGTGACAGAGCCAGTTATCCATGCCATAACCAGCCCAGGGACTATGCTGAATCATTTGCCATGCACTCTGCCAGAGGTAGAAGCGCTTGGTAACACTGCTCTGTCCGTCCGCACTTACATGACGATCTATCACATAATGATAGATCGCGCTGTGGAAAGCAAGCAGCACTACAGCAACCACTACAATTGTTACCAGACCACCAATCAGCACGAGTCTGCGCTTGCGAATGGAGAGTGCTATCACGAACAAGGCGGCAACTGCAATAGCTATCCATGCCCCCCCGGAGTCCGTCAAATAGAGCACTGGTAGCATTATGACCAGACCGACCAGGGCCAGCAGACGACTCTGAATAGAGACACGTGCTAGCAATAAAGCCAGGCCCAACGGCAACACGTAATCAAAAAGCAAGCCAATGCTATTTGCACTGCCATATACCGCGTGCACACGATATGCACCGTTCTCCAACATCAGTGTGTGCTTGAAAAATACATACTGTGCCAGACCAAGCAGAGCTACAAGCAGGCCTGTTCCAAACAGAGCTATAAGCAAACGGCACGCATCCTGGCGTGTACGCAGGTAGGCCAGAGCAAGAGCAAGATAGAGCAGTGGAGCAAGCACTTCTTCGTGGAAAGCGCGTAAGGCATCACGAGGCGAATAGGCAACAATGATTGAAAGTGCAGCCACCACACACAAAACCAGGGCGGGCCACACAAATGGTCCGATACGATCTCGCAACTGGGGCCAGGACACTCTGCCGCGATTCCCCAGCATCAGATGTAGTGCAGCTACGACAAGGCAGGTCGCCAGCGTCACTTCAGCCAGGCTCAAGGCAGCGTTCTTTATCACTACCTTCTGCAGCAGGTAGAAAGGCAGAGAGAGCGGCAGAAGAGCAATGGCAACAGGCAGACGATACCAGCACAGTAGCCCGAAAATGAGGAGAAATGGTACAGAAATAAGCTGGTTGAGCAGTAGACTGAGGTGTGAGAAATAGAGGATATGCAGATTGGGATTGCCCACAACGTAATACAGGAGCATTGAGAGGACCAGGCCGACTTCAAAGCTTCGCTCGCGCCAGAAAGGGGTCAATGTTATAAAATTTCTGCTGCTGCCTGTCGGGGTATGCGCAGAACTGGAAGATGGCGTATCTATTTCAGTCTCTGACGAATCTGAATTGACATCCGGTATAGGCAGGGAGCTATTCTGACTGTTCATAAATACCACGTTATCCTGTACATAATATAGATATATGCAACAACATGCTTCTAAAATACCTTCGATGATTTCAGTATAGCAAAATCCTGCAAACCAGTCCATCTTTCAAGACATTGACGCTTAAGGATAGGACTTTAAGCAGAACAAGCCAGTGGATGCGTTTGTTCCTTCGAGCCGCTCACAGGGCGACCGCAAGGGTCGGCCCCTACAAAGATCCGTCTGGGCGTGAGTTCCCCGCGTTCTTTGTAGGGGCCGACCCTTGCGGTCGCCCTGTGAGCCGTCTGAGTGCATGTACCTCCCTCTCTCACTTGACGCTTATGGGACTAGCTCGAGCGCGTCCCTACCTCAATGCAAACAGGTTTTCCCAATGGTTACGGTTCGTTATCGACCCAGTTCCGACACGAAGGCGCGGAAAACGCCTAGATGCTTGTCGATATCGGCCTGTGTGTGCTGGACTGAGATCGTCCACTGGTCGTCGAAGCCAGGTGGGAAGAGAATGCCACGATTGGCCAGGAAGAGCCAGTACGCATAAGAAAAGGTCATGTCGATATCTAACCAGGCACGATAGTTGCGCGCACGCTGGTGGCGGAACATGGCACAGCCCTTGGCACCGATCTGCGCAACATGCATTGGCATATCAAAGGTATTGATCAGATCGACATAGCCAGTAGCCAGTTGCTTTGAAAGACCTATCGCATGAGCATGCGCTTCGGGAGTAAAGATCTGCGTGAGCGTGACCAGCCCGGCACGCATCGACATAGGATTGCCATTGAAGGTGCCCAGATGCAATACTTCCCGCTGATTGATGTGGCGCATGATCTCTTCACGACCACCGAAGGCTCCGATGGGCATACCACCGCCAATAGATTTTGCGAGACAGATCAGGTCAGGCTCGACTGGATACAGTTCAGTGATACCACCAGGAGCAACTGTTACGCCAGTTTTGACCTCGTCGAAGATGAGCAGCACTCCATGACGCCGCGTAATATCACGTACACTCTGGAGATAGCCTTCATCAGGCAGCATAATACCAACATTCATCAAGACTGCTTCGGTAATTACCGCAGCGACTTCGCCCTCGTGCTCGGTCAGTATGCGCTCCAGAGCCTCGGCATCGTTATAAGGCGCAATGATAACGTTGTTTTTTACGTCTGCCGGTATACCCAGTGAAGCAGGTACGGTATTTGGACGATCAGCAGGACCAGCAGCCGCGGCAGGTGGTTTTGTTGACATAAGAACTGTATCGCTATGGCCGTGGTAGGATCCTTCGATCTTGACGATTTTATCGCGCTTCGCATAGGCACGCGCAAGACGGATCGCATCCATCGTCGTCTCAGTACCGGAATTACAGAAACGCGCCTGCTCGATAGGTGCAAAGCGGCGCACCAGTTCTTCAGCTAGAAAGACTGTATCGGGGCAGGGCAACGAATAGAGGGTTCCCTTCCCCAGTTGGTCTCGCAACGCCTCTACAAGCACAGGATGCGAGTGACCGACGAGCAGACTGCCAAAGGCAAGATGGAAATCGACATACTCATTGCCATCATAATCCCAGATATGACTACCTTCCGCACGACTGATAAACAAAGGATAAGGCGGCGCAGCCTGAAATGAGCTAGAAACTCCCAGCGGCAAGGATGCTTTTGCACGCTCGTGAATCTCATGTGAGCGCGGCGCGCGCTTCCTAAATTCGGCCTCTTCCCGTACAACAATCTCTTCTACGAGTTTAGGACTGATCGTCACAGGCTCCCGAAGCATATAATTATTCCTTTCAAAGGAAAACCAGACACAATAGAGAATGCGTTACGCTACTTGTAGTGTCATCGTGACCGTTCCTAAAAAATATCAGGATGCACAAACAACTACCTTTATTTCTCCTCTTCATTGTACCCTATAAACAATGAAAATAGCAATTCTTAGCAGCATATCATACGAAAATTGCAGATATTTCGAAATTTATATACGATATTCGAAAAATCATACGTAGGGGCCCGGCTTGCCCGGACCCACTGACCATCAAGAGAACCGTGGATGATTGGGTCAGCGGGTCCGGGCAAGCCGGGCTTAGCAAGGATCAGTTATAACTGAGCCGTGCAATGGGCTAGAATTTGTATCCGCTTGCCATGTGGCTTCATATAGATGACCTCAAAAAATGTGGGTCATTGTCAGGGCGACCGCAAGGGTCGGCCCCTACAAAGAACGCAGGGGGGCTCATCGCCAACGGATCTTTGTAGGGGCCGACCCTTGCGGTCGCCCTGGGAGCCGCTCGACGAAACAAGCCCAGTCATTGTTAACTTGACGCCTATGGGTCCGGGCAAGCCGGGCCCCTACTCAAAGCACAGAAGGTTAAAGCGTCACCCAGATTTTGGGAGCCGATGCCTTGCTAATAGACACTTCGCGATCTTCGACCAGGAGCTTCACATTCTCGTCTTGATCTTGCGCATCTTTATTCTCCTGGGAGAGCATCAGCAGTTGAGTCCCTGGCGTCAGGCCCTTCTCATGGAGATAGAGAATCAGACCTTCTTCATCTTCTACCACCTCCGAGATACAAAAAATCGTCGCTTTTGTACCAACCGGGACGGCGGAAAGTCGGACGGCATGGTGATCTTTGAGATAGTTACGCGCATCTGGAACGGAGCCTGGAATAGGATTACCATGCGGACAGGTGGTTGGATTATGCAGGCTGCTAATGACGCGCTCCTCTACAGCGCCCGAAATAAAATGTTCCAGGCGGCAGGCTTCTTCGTGCACCTGATGCCATTGCATCCCCAGCATATCGACCAGGAAGCGCTCGGTCAGGCGATGACGGCGTAGTACTGCTTCTGCTGCTTGATTGCCAGCTTCGGTCAGCGTCACATGGCGCTTATTATCCATTTCAATATAGCCATCACGCGTCAACCGTTTGAGCATCTCGGTCACAGTTGGAGGTGCGACGCGGAATTTTTCTGCCAGGCGCGCACCGATCACTACTTCGTCTTCCATGCTCATATTATAGATCGTTTCTAAATATTCCTCGACCGTTGCGCTCGGCAGATCATCCGTTTTCATAACACCTATACCTCATTTCTAGCGGCAAAAGACCTGTTTTAGTATATCACTTTGCTGGTTCCAGGTCAGGGGACATTATCTGGAAGTTTTTTCCTTCAAACGAGTGCTTGATTGCTTGATTTTTGCCACTTGACATGGTTGGCAAATCCATTTATACTCTTCACAAGCACAAATGAATAGTGACGGCAATGAACAGGAAAAGTACATAGCCTCGCATGGGCACAGAGAGTCGGAACAGGTGGAAACCGACACCAGTGCAGTTATGGAATGGGCCTGGAAGCTAAAGAGCGAACATTCTCGCATACTTAATAGATGCGGAACCAGTAGGACTCTTTCGGAACGTCCCCCGTTACTGAGGACAGGATATCATGAGCTATTCTCGTTAAATATGTTGAGGATAGGATCTCACACGTATCCGGCAATGAGGGATAATCTATCTGCTTTTACAGTACGATGGATCATCTGAAATCAGGGTGGTACCACGAAAGCTTCACGCTTCTCGTCCCTTTTAGGGGGTGAGGGGCGTTTTTTTATGGTCGTTTTTTGTCCTTAATAAATACTGTGATGGAGGTAGCGCTTATGTCCGTCGAAATGAATGCGGCAGCGAAACCCAAACAAGAACCGAACAGCCCGCACGCACAGATTAAGAAACGTGTCTTCTCCGGTGTACAGCCAACCGGCAATATCCACCTGGGCAACTATCTAGGGGCAATTCGCAACTGGGTAAATGCGCAGTCAGCGTATGATAACATCTTCTGCATCGTTGATCTACACGCTATCACACTGCCGATTGATCCTAAAGAATTGCATACCAATACACGCAAGCTGGCAGCCCTTTACCTGGCATGCGGACTGGATACGCGCTATTGCAAGTTGTTTGTGCAATCGCACGTCCACGAACATGCTGAGATGAGCTGGATTTTGGAATGCTTTACGCCGATGGGTTGGCTGAACCGGATGACGCAGTTCAAAACGAAGGCAGGTGAGAATATGGAATCGGTTGACTCCGGACTCTACTGCTATCCCGTCCTGATGGCCAGCGACATCCTGCTCTACCAGACACATTATGTACCCGTCGGCGATGATCAGCGACAGCACATCGAGTTGACGCGTGACCTTGCACAACGCTTCAATAGCATCTACAAAAAGCGGATCTTCACGATCCCGGAGGGACAGATCCGCGATGTGGGTGCACGTATTATGTCGCTCGATGACCCGACCAACAAGATGAGCAAGAGCGACCCAAATCCGAAATCGCGCATCAACCTGCTGGATGATCCGAAGGCGATCAAACAGAAGATTGCATCTGCAACTACGGATTCGCTGCGCCTGGTGACCTTTGATCCAGAGCGCCCCGGTATCACGAACCTGTTAGGCATCTACCAGTTGCTCACAGGACAGTCGCAGCAGGAGATCGAAGCTGAGTTCGCAGGTAAAGGCTATGGCGACTTTAAAGCAGCTCTGACCGAGCTCATTGTGGCGACACTGCAGCCCATTCAGCAACGCTATTATGAGCTGATCAACGACATGCCCACATTGGAAGGCATCCTTAAGCAAGGTGCCGATGAAGTACGCCCGCTTGCTGCCTCCACGCTTAATCGCGTCAAGGAAGTGATCGGCCTGGGTTAATCTCAGCAACTTTCATGTCTGAGATCCTGCTTAATTGGGCAGGATCTCAGATCAGAATAACCAGTAGGAGTTCGCATGTACTATCCAACGTTTGAAGAGATTCAGCGCCTGCGCAACATAGAAATGGATTCTCATGTAGAGCAGGGAGGCCGTCCTCTTTTACCACTCTATTGCGATATCCTGGCCGACGTGGAAACTCCTGTCTCGGCCTACTGTAAAACCGCTCAGAAGCCATATAGTTTTCTTCTGGAGAGCGTTGTCGGCGGCGAGCACGTCGCTCGCTATTCGTTCATCGGCATCGATCCTTATATGGTAATGATTCACCGTGACGAGAAAGTAATACTCCTTCATAGAACACAGGATGAGCGCGACGCGGCGAACTCCTACACTACAAGGGCCGAAGAGGTGCCCTGTCATGATCCACTGGCGCTGATTGAAGCAGAACTGAGCCAATATCGCCTGGTCACACCGCCAGGTATGTCTCAGGATGAACTCCCCAAGTTCCATGGTGGAGCGGTTGGCTATCTCTCGTATGATTCGGTAGCACGCTTCGAGCGCCTGCCGGTGCCAAAGCAGAACGAACTTGACGTACCGCTGGCCGTCTTCTGCTTTACTGAAACCGTACTGGTCTTCGATCACGTCAAGCATCGCGTTAGGATCGTTACGCACCTGCACCTTGACGCACCCGACCCGGCAGCAGAGTACCAGCGCGGCATCGCCATTATCGACGACGTACAGCAGCGCCTGCGCCAACCAGTACGCTTACCAGAAGAACCTGCGCCAATCCACGACGTAGCAGCCTTGCAGGTAACCTCGAACCGGAGCCGGGAAGAGTTCGAGGATATGGTACGACGTTCAATTGAATACATCCGGGCAGGTGACATTTTCCAGGTCGTGCCATCGCAACGTCTGAGCCGCCACGTCAATGCATCACCATTTACCGTCTACCGGGCCTTACGTGCCATCAATCCATCGCCATACATGTTCTACCTCGACCTGGACGACTTCCATATCGTTGGCGCATCACCAGAGCTACAGGTACGCTATGAGGATAATGAAGTGACCATTCGCCCGATTGCCGGTACCCGTCCGCGCGGCGGCGATAAACAGAGCGATGAACAACTGGCGGAAGAGTTGCAGAACGATCCCAAGGAACGCGCCGAGCATATAATGCTGGTCGATCTGGCACGGAACGACGTTGGACGCGTCAGTATCCCTGGTACTATACAGGTTGATGAGTTGATGGAGATCGAACGCTACTCACACGTCATGCACCTGGTCTCCAATATCAAAGGAAATTTGCGCCCAGATATGACGCCTTTCACTGCACAGCGCGCAGGCTTTCCGGCAGGCACCGTCTCGGGAGCACCCAAGATTCGCGCCATGGAGATTATTAGTGAGCTAGAAGGCGAGCAGCGCGGCGTCTACGCGGGGGCGGTGGGCTACTTCAGTCATTCAGGTAACCAGGAAACCGCCATTGCACTACGTACAATGGTCATCAAAAACGGGCGCGCCTACGTTCAGGCGGGCTGCGGAGTGGTGGCCGACTCAGATCCCGGCAATGAATACCAGGAGAGCCTGAACAAGGCAAAGGCACTCTTACGCGCTCTGGATGAAGCAGAAAATATCGCGCAAGCACACCACTATACGCATTCCAATCAGCAAGGTCAGGGGGAGTAACATGCTGCTCTTAATCGATAACTACGATAGTTTTACCTATAATCTGTACCAATATCTGCGTGAGCTGGGTGCAGAGGTCGAGGTACGACGCAACGACCAGGTGACACTGGACGAGATTGAAGCCCTACAACCTGAGCGCATTGTAATCTCGCCGGGACCGTGCACACCCAATGAGGCAGGCCTTTCTTGCCAGATCATTGAGACATTTGGACCGCATATCCCTTTGCTGGGCGTATGCCTGGGGCATCAAGCGATCGGACAGGTCTACGGAGGGCACGTTATTCGCGCACCAGAGCCAATGCATGGCAAAACGTCGTTGATATACCACCAGGGAGAGGGAGCCTTTCAGGGCCTGCCCGCTCCCTTCGAGGCCAACCGTTATCATAGTCTTATCGTCGAGCGCTCAACACTCCCTGCTGAATTGAAGGTTACGGCCAGTACTGTAGATGGACTGATTATGGGACTGAGGCACCGCAGTTACCCTGTTGAAGGTGTACAGTTCCATCCCGAGTCGATCATGACTCCTATTGGTAAAGACCTGCTATGCAATTTCCTGCAACAAGAGGAGAGAATTTTGATATGATTCGCGAGGCTATTACGCACGTTGCCGCAGGTGCCATGCTCAATGAGGCAGAAGCGTCAGCGGTGATGGAAGAGATCATGACAGGCACTGCAACACCGTCGCAGATGGGCGCATTCCTGACAGCACTACGCCTGCGTCCAGGTGGAGAGACGGTCGAAGAGATTGCAGGAATGGCACGCGTGATGCGCGACAAGGCTGTACAGGTACAACTGGACGAAAATGTGGCGGAACGAGCGATGGATACCTGTGGAACCGGAGGCGATGGATCTGGTACATTCAATGTTTCGACTGCCGCAGGTATTCTTGCCGCCGCCGCCGGAGCCGCCATTGCTAAACACGGCAACCGTTCCGCGACCAGCCGTTGTGGCAGTGCCGATGTATTAGAAGCACTTGGCGCAAAGATTGACCTCAGCCCTGAGCAGGTTGCGCGCAACGTGGAGGAAGTGGGCTTTGGTTTTATGTTCGCCCCAGCCTTTCACCCGGCAATGAAACATGTTGCACCAACCCGGCGCGAGATCGGCATTCGTACCGCCTTCAACATTTTAGGTCCACTGACCAATCCGGCTCACACACGCTACCAGATGTTAGGCGTTGCTGACGATTCGTTGTTGCGCAAGATGGGCGAAGTTCTGCTGCACCTTGGCTGTCGCCACGCGCTGATCGTACACGGCGAAGATGGCGTCGATGAGTGCTCGTTAAGTGCGCCCACACGGGTCTGCGAGGTGCGTGAAGGGCAGGAGCTACGTGAATACATCATAACGCCCGAAGAGGTCGGTCTGCAGCGCATTACGGAACGCGAGCCATTCCAGGGTGGCGATCCGGCTCACAACGCTGCTCTGATGCGTGAACTCTTAAGTGATTATATCGATACTCCAGCCACACATATGCTCTGCTTGAACGCAGGTGCAGCGTTGTTGGCCAGTGAACAGGTTGATTCGCTGGTAGATGGCATCAAGCTGGCACGCGCAACGTTAAGTGAGGGGAAAGCCGGACAAAAGCTGGCGGATGTTATAGCCTGTTCGCAGATCAAAGTCAGGTGAGCTATGTTTCTTGATCGTATCGTTACCCAGACACGCGTAGATTTAGAGCAGCGCAAACGTGAATTTTCTCTCGAAGAGATGCGACGGCGTGCGTCTGAACAACCGATGCCACGCGATCTGCTGGCAGCCTTTGAGCCGCGCTCACAGGTCCACCTGATTGCCGAAGTCAAACGCGCCTCGCCCTCCAAAGGCTTGCTGGCGCCACACATGGACCCGGTGAAGCAGGCACAGCTCTATGAAGCGAATGGGGCTGCGGTTATCTCTGTATTGACGGAGCCGCACTTCTTTCTTGGTTCACCAGAGTATCTCACGACCATCAAAGAGACAGTAAGCGTGCCGGTGCTGCGCAAAGATTTTATCGTGGACGAATACCAGGTCTACGAGTCCCGCTCATGGGGTGCCGATGCGATCCTGCTTATCTGCGCGCTTCTTGATGATAACCAGTTGCGCCGCCTGCTACAGCTAGCAAACGAATATTATATGCGCTGTCTCGTCGAAGTTCACAGCCGTGAAGAGGCTCAACGCGCTGTCGCAGCAGGAGCGGCGGTTATCGGCGTCAATAGCCGTGACCTGGTAACATTCAAGATGAATCCCTATCTCTTGCGCGAATTACGCCAGATCATTCCAGCGGATCGTGTTGTAGTGGCTGAAAGCGGTATTCACACGGCTGCCGATGCGCGTCGCCTGGCTCGTTACGATGTACAGGCCATGCTGGTCGGCGAATCGCTGGTCACCTCCCACGATGTTCCGTCGCAGATACAGACTCTTTTACACCAGGCCAATGCAGGCACACAGGTCAAAATCTGTGGACTACGCGCACCTGAACACCTTGACGCAGCCACTCAGGCAGGTGTTGATCTGCTCGGCTTCATTTTCCATGAGCCAAGCCACCGCTATGTTCAGCCACAACAGGTACAACGGATACTGGAAGCAAGCACAAGTTTCAGTCACCCGTCCAAAGAACAGAGTATACCTGACCTCGTTGGCGTCTTCGTCAACAAAGAAGCACATTTTATCAACGATGTTGCGGAACAGGCAGGATTACACTTTGTCCAGTTGCACGGCACAGAAACGCCCGAGTTTTGCCAGACCATCAAGCGCCCAGTGATTAAGGCGCTCCATGCAAAGAGCAGGGATGACCTGAAGCAGGTTGAGGACTACAAAGATGTCGTATGGCGTCTCTTATTAGACACTCCAACACCCGAGTGGGGCGGCACCGGCATTGCCCATGACTGGGAGCTGGCTCGTCTTGCAGCACAGGAAAGTCGTATCTTGCTTGCAGGTGGATTGACCGTAGAAAATGTAGCAGATGCAGTGCGCCAGGTCCAGCCCTGGGGTGTCGACGTCAGCAGTGGCGTCGAAACGAACAAGCAAAAAGATGTAGCCAAAATACAGGCGTTTATCGCAGCCGTACGCGGCACATCTCATCCATAAAAAAAGAAAGCACATACAACATGCAGACACAAAACAAAGCAGGCCAGACCGTTCCCTATCAGCACAATTTCTATCCTGACGAGCGGGGACGTTTCGGAGATTTCGGCGGCAGATTCGTCCCAGAGAGCCTGATGGCAGCGTTAGCAGAACTGGAAACTGCTTACAAGCAATCGCTCACAGACGAAGCTTTTCAAGCAGAATTGCGTGCACAACTGCGCAGCTTTGTTGGACGGCCAACCACGCTGCACTATGTACCGCGCTTCTCCGAAGTAGTGGGATCGGGTGTGAAGATCTATCTCAAGCGCGAGGATCTGGCACACACAGGCGCACATAAAATCAATAATGCACTGGGCCAGGGCTTGCTCGCCAGACGCATGGGCAAGCAGCGCATCATTGCCGAGACGGGCGCGGGACAACATGGCGTAGCAACAGCAACGGTCTGCGCGATGCTTGGTCTGCAATGCATCATCTACATGGGCGAGGTCGATATCCAGCGTCAATCGCTCAACGTCTTCCGTATGAAACTGCTGGGTGCCGAGGTCCGCGCCGTCTCCAGCGGCACAAAAACCTTGAAAGATGCAATCAACGAGGCAATACGCGACTGGGTTACGAACGTCGAAACCACCTTCTACCTGTTCGGTACTGCTGCTGGTCCGCATCCCTACCCACGTATTGTGCGTGATTTCCAATCCATCATCGGCAGAGAAGCGCGTCAGCAGATTATGGAGCAAGAGGGTCGTTTGCCTGATAGCATCTATGCCTGTGTCGGTGGGGGGAGCAACGCCATCGGCATTTTCTACCCGTTCGCGGATGTAAAGGAAGTACAACTGATCGGCGTCGAGGCAGGTGGTACGAGCCTGGAAGCTGGACATCACGCGGCTACATTGGTGACAGGAAAACCAGGCGTCCTGCACGGTACACTAAGCTACTTGATACAGAACGAGGATGGACAGGTACTGGATACCCATAGCATCTCAGCGGGCCTTGATTATCCTGGCGTAGGGCCGGAGCATAGCTACCTGAAAGAGACCGGACGTGCCAGCTACGTCTCAGCCAGCGATGAGACTGCTTTACGTGGATTGCAGGTACTCAGCCGTACTGAAGGCATTATCCCAGCACTGGAGTCAGCTCACGCGCTGGGCTATGTCCTGGAGCAAGGCGAACAGGGCAAGCTCCCAGCGGGCTCGCTTATCGTCATCAATCTTTCGGGTCGCGGCGATAAAGATATGATCACCGTAGCCAAAGCTCTCAACGTCAATCTGTAAGTTGTTCATAGTCTCTTAAAATCAGAGAATATAGTATCAAAATAAGCATGTCGATTGATTACAAGCTAGAGGTGATGAGGCAATGAAAACATTCCACTATCATGCGGACATACTGGCCCGTTATCCTGACGTGGTCGGTGGAGTACTTTTAGCACAAGACATGACGAATGGACAGACTCCGGAGAGCCTGCTGACATCTTACCAGGCCGAACAGGAAATAGTGAAAAAACGAATTAGCAACACACCATTGAGCCAGATCGAGTCTCTGGCTGCATGGCGTGGAGCGTTTCGGAAATTTGGCGTAGATCCGACTCAATGCCGTAGCTCCCCTGAGGCGCTGTTAAGACGACTGATCAAAAAAGGCGATATTCCCAGCATCAATCTGCTAGTTGATATTGGCAACCTGATCAGTATTCGCTATGCTCTTCCTGTTGGGATTTTTGATACACGCGCAATACAAGGTTCCATCACCGTACATTTTGCGGACGGGACTGAACGCTATACAACTTTAGGACAGAGTGAAGTGGAGCATCCAGAAGTGGGCGAGGTAGTTTTCTCAGACGAGACAGGACTGGTCATTGCCCGCCGCTGGTGCTGGCGACAGAGCGAACAGAGTGCCGCCCAGGCTGATACCACCAATACCCTCATTACAGTTGAAGCACATCATACCGATGCACAGCGCGATATTAAAGCGGCATTGATGGACCTACAAGATTTATTGCAGAAGTATGCAGGAGGAACCTTCGAGGCATCCATAGTTCCAAAAACTCTAGCGATCTCTTGACCGCTTGCTGTTTTCAGCTTCGCAGGGGGAATGACAACCCCTACTGGATGGACTACCAAGAATGTTGCCATTCTCTTACCATCCTCTACTTCCTTTGCTTACGCATCGGAAGCTACTTGAGCACGAGAGGGCTCACCTCTCTTGCGGTAGCGCTTTTACCCGTGAGACCGGCTTATCACGGAACCTGCAAACACTCTTGAGTTGAAAATGTGCTCTAACGAGAGGATACTTGATATGGAACATCATGTCAAGAATCGTGAAAACACTGTCATAAAACGCCAGGAAACGCTAGAGAACGCTAGATTTTCAAATACTAGTTTCGATACTAGACGCAGAAAATCCAACAATAAGAGCATATAATTTCATACAGAACATTTGATCCGTAGAGGCATGCCTTGCGTGTGCCGAGTGTCCGGGTGCGCTGTGTCCGAGTGCCGGGTGCTGAGTGTCCGGGGATCGATCCGGTACACGCAAGGCATGCCTCTACGGGTGAGGAGAAATTTCATGCAGATTACAAATAAGAACATTTCAAAGCAGGCTTCAGCAGACAGTTTGCCTGCAACGAGAATCACGCGGGCGTTCGAGCAGGCCCATAAAGAGGGACGCGGTGTGCTGATCCCGTATTTTATGTCTGGCTATCCTTCTGCGGAGCAGAGTATCAAGATTGTAGTTGCCGCGGCGGAAGCTGGCGCTGACATAATAGAGATAGGTATGCCCTTTAGCGATCCCCTTGCCGATGGCGCGACTATCCAGCACGCGGGACAGGTAGCACTCGAACGCGGCATGACCATCGGCGGCTGCATGGAGGTTGCCCGCCAGGTAGCGGCGCAGACAAGCGTGCCCCTACTCTTGATGGGCTACTACAATCCAGTGTTGGCCTACGGACTTGATCGCTTCTGTCAGATGGCGCGGAAGAGCGGTGTGTGCGGCCTGATTATTCCCGACCTGCCACCGGAAGAGTCCACACCTCTGCGTGAGGCAGCACAGCGCGAGGGACTTTCACTCATCTTCCTGGTACCACCAACCACGCCCGATGAGCGCATCGCTCTAGCCGCTGACCTCGCAGCCCGTGGACCAGGTAATTTTATATACTGTGTCTCGCTCAGCGGCGTCACCGGTTCGCGCAAAGAACTGCCACTCCAGCTACAGAATTTTATTGAAAGAGTTCGAGCCTATACGAAGGACAGGCACATCCCGCTGGCAGTCGGCTTCGGACTTTCAACACCTGAGCATATCGCCAGGGTTACAAGCTATGCCGAAGGGGCAGCCGTGGGAAGTGCATTGGTGAACCTGATCGACCGCTATGAAGAAGACAGGCAGGTGGAAGCTGTAAGACAGTATATCCAGAGTCTCGCCCAAAGATAGTACACAGTAAACATAGTAACTCTACCTGACAACGGGTAAACTTACTCTATGTTTGACTTGCCACCATCCCGTACAATAGGAACACATTTGTTCGTTGGAGCGTGAGCCGAGCAACAATGCGAACCGAAAGAAAGGGGTGATCCGGCATGTACTGTCGAGGTATTCGAGGAGCTACGACTGTAGAGTGTAATGATCGGGAGGAGATTCTCGCCGCCACCACGGAATTATTACAGTTGTTAACCCAACATAACGATCTGCGCACAGAAAATATCGCCAGCGCGATCTTCACCGTCACAGATGACCTGGATGCAGAGTTTCCAGCTCTGGCCGCACGAGGTCTGGGCTGGAGTGAAACAGCGTTAATGTGTGCGCGCGAGATTCCCGTCCCTGGTAGTTTAAGCAGATGTATCCGTGTCCTGCTGCACGTCAATACAACGCGCAGTGCGGCTGAGATACAACATATCTATATTCGCGGGGCAGTCAGCCTGCGCCCCACGTTTCGTGTGGAGCGCTGACGAGTATTTTTTCCCGCACAGTGTCATGGACCCCGGTTTTCAAACCGGGGCTTGCAGTATCCCGCAAGGGGTTCTATGAGCCGAAACATGAGCAGACTCAGTTAGCACAGCTCAGCTACGTTACGGGAGAAATTAGGTACGGTAGGATGCGAGACCAGTCCTGCCCACTACGGTATCACAGTTAAACAGAGGTAAGAGTTAACTCAGTGCTGTGTACGTCAAACCTTCCAGTAACTTTGTCGAGGCCACCATTACCCCCAAAGGGCAACCAGAGGGGAGGCTCTCAGTATTGCCAATCGCTTCATCATCTCGATGGCTATAGTTATCAGATAGGGAAGATTTCTCTGCCTGCGGGCAGCTTTCTTTCCTCCCCGGCATGAATGCGCCGGGTTTCCAGAAAGGAACGTGTATGATTGTCGTAATGAAATCATCCTGTAGTAAAGAAAACGTCAAACAGGTTCTGACATTCTTGGAGAAGCATGGCTTAAGCGGCCATCCTTCACATGGGGTCGAGCGAACGGTTATCGGTGTACTCGGCGGCGTTGGTCCTTCCGGTACGCCGGGTAGTCTTGGTGGCATCAATCCCTCAATTGGCGAAGGTCTGGAGTCTTTACCCGGCGTCGAGAGCGTGTTGCGCGTCTCCAAGCCGTACAAGCTGGCCAGCCGCGAATTCCATCCCGAGGATACCATTGTAGAGATTCCTGTCTCGTGTATCGCAGAAGGCGTGGTCGGCATCGGTAGGAACAAGGTTGTGATGATGGCGGGCCCCTGCACCGTCGAGAGCGAACGCCAGCTCATGACTACGGCGGAGGCGGTACGCAAAGAGGGAGCAGTCATTCTCCGTGGAGGTGCATTTAAACCCTCAACCTCTCCTTACGGCTTCCGTGGACTAGGTGAAGAGGGTCTGAAGTTACTTGCCAAAGCCCGTACAGAGTTTGGCATGGCAATTATCACCGAAGTCATGACTCCGACCGATGTCACCATGGTGAGTGAATACTGCGACATTTTGCAGATCGGCACACGCAACATGCAAAACTACATCCTCCTCGATGAGGTAGGACGCACGCAGAAGCCTGTTGTGCTCAAGCGGGGTATGTCGGCAACGATCGAAGAGTGGCTGCTGGCTGCCGAATACATCCTTGCACATGGCAACCGCAATGTCATTCTCTGCGAGCGCGGTATCCGTACCTTCGAGAAGATCACGCGCAACACTATGGATATCAGCGCGATTCCATTAATCAAAACGTTATCGCACCTGCCCATCATCTCTGATCCCAGCCAGGGAACCGGGCGCCGCGACCTCGTCGGCCCGATGTCACTGGCCTCGATTGCCGCAGGAACCGATGGTTTACTGATCGAGGTACACCCAAATCCCGATGAAGCGCTTAAAGATGGTGCACAGTCATTGACCATAGAGCAATTCAAAGATCTGATGCCAAAGGCAGAAGCCATTGCCAGAGCCATTGGACGCGAGTTCGTAACCGGATAATCTAGACACGCGGTATAGAAGAGCATGATGAGAGGAAGAGCATGATTAACTCAACTACTCCTTTTTAAAAGCTCTGCGGTAGTAAGCACATGAGTTGTCCCAGTAACTCTTCAGTACCCCCTCTTCTGGATTCCTCAGCGCCTACGGCGCTTCGCAAGCCGTCTGGTGTGGATGATGAGGGTGCCGGCTTCGGGCTGGCACCCTCATCATCCACACCAGGGCGAGCCGCCGCAGGCGGCGAGGAGTCCTCATGAGACACCGTGAGAACTCATGAGTATGCAAGTAAGTAATGTCGTATTCCACAAGTTTCTCGCATAGCTCATCACAGACATATTCCGCGTCGTTACGTTAAAGCCTCCATTTGATTGCACTTTTCTCAACCAATACTTTACCGCTTCCTACCTATCTTCTCAACTTGCACAAGATATATTATTCAAGATTTCAAAATCCCAAGATGTTGGAATTCTCCCTGGTTTTTGAAACGAACATTTTCTAGTAATTTATTAGATCGGGAGTAGATACAATGCATGGTCTGATCTTTGTAACATGGGAAAAGTATCTGTCTGAGCGCTTTTCAGGTTCGGTTCTTAGCACGTATCGAGAAACTGTTGGGAGAACGCCTGCAACTGCACCACTGGCGAGTCATGTCTATGAAGACGATCTCCTTCTGGCTGGTGTAGCTGCAGCGCACCATATCACTGCCGTTCCCGTAGAGACGCTGCTGCGAGAGTTTGGTCGTTATTTCATCACCAACGGGCTTACCAGACATCTTTGCGCCTATATCCTCACCCAGGTTAATAGCGCACGTGACCTGTTGCTTGCGATGCACGACGCACATCAACAAATGAGCCGCCTTCCTGATGGTCTCACCCCACCACTCTTCCAGTATAGGACACGAACTCGGAAGTCCAGTGAATTGACTTTGATCTATGATAGCCCGCGCAAACTCTGTCCCCTCCTCATAGGCGCCATCGAGGGGGCGGCGAAACGCTATGGTGAACAGGTACGTATCGTTGAACGGACATGCATGAAACGTGGAGATTCCGCCTGTCGCTTTGATATACGCTTCTCCCCTTCATCGACAAAGCCCCTCGAACTGGCGGAGCAGAAGGAGCGCCAACAGGTAAAGCTGCATTTTGCTCAGACCATTCTCTCACATCTGCCAGAGAATGGAGGAGTCACCCTGACAGAATTGCAAAAGGCACTTGCATTGGAAGGGGTGAAACAGAAGTGGATACGTCCTGCCCTCCTACTTGAAGCGTTACGTCATCTCCATCATGCCGGGCTGGTTGCAACCACAGCTAACCATGCAGGCGATGATTTTGTGCATCGACGCTACTGGCGTGTCTCGACTTCAGGTTGGTCCTCATAAATCAACTTGTAGAAAGGAGGGGCGGCAATTCATCCCCGCCTGAAAGCAGGGATTCCTTGCCGCAATCCTATGAACAGAGCTACTTTGAACATGTATGATAAAAATCAAGAGGAAGAAAAACCGAGGCTTCCAGGAGTAAGACAGGCATTTCCCGGCTTTGAGAGTCGTAACCATCGTCTCCTGGCAGAGGCTGTTTCTTATCTATCTCTGTTTTATCAGGAGCAAGGGATGCCCGCTATTCCTTCCTGGCATCTTTCTCAGATTCAAGATCAGATTGAACAGGTTGGAATATACCAGCAAAGTTACGACGTTCTGGCCTATGGAGCCAGAGTTGCCTGGCGCAACGCGAGCCGTTGTATAGGGCGGCTGCACTGGAACTCACTGGCGGTGCGCGATATGCGGCACCTCTCGAAGGCAGAGGAAGTCTTCGAGGCCCTTCTTGAGCATATCAGGCTTGCTACCAATGGAGGCAAGATCGCTCCACTTATCACCATTTTCGCCCCACAGATGCCAGGACACCCGGGTATTCGCATCTGGAATCCACAGCTCATTCGCTATGCTGGCTATCGGCAGCCCGATGGGACCGTTCTGGGTGATTCACTTCATGTCAAGTTGACCGAAGGAATCAAACGGCTGGGGTGGCGCGGAGGCGCAGGAACGCCTTTCGATCTACTGCCACTGGTAATACAAATGCCCCACCAGCCTCCTCAGATCTTTGAACTGCCTCCAGAACTCGTGCTTGAAGTGCCACTGAGCCACCCCGATTATCCCTGGTTCGCCAGCCTGGGACTTAAATGGCATGCTCTGCCCGTTATCTCCAATATGCGCATGGAAATCGGAGGCATTTCATACACAGCAGCTCCGTTTAATGGCTGGTACATGGGAACAGAGATTGGAGCACGGAACCTGGGAGATGTGGGTCGCTACAACATGTTGCCAGTTATTGCCAGGTCTATGGGGCTCGATACTCGATCCGAACGTACGCTATGGAGGGATCGCGCCATTGTCGAGTTGAACGTTGCTGTGCTGTTCTCATTTGCCAAACATGGCGTTCGCATTGTCGATCATCATACTGCCTCCCGGCAATTTGTCACACACCAGGGAAGAGAACAGCAGGCTGGGCGTCCGCTACCGGCTGATTGGGGATGGATAGTTCCCCCAATTTCTGGCTCAACCACCCCGGTCTTCCACCTTCCCTATGAAAATAGCGTCCAGACTCCGAACTTTTTTTACCAGTAAACTCTCTTGATCAGAGTTGCAGCCATATAAGGCTTGAAACGGCCTGCACCGCGATGTGCTATACTGTATCAGTGCCAGCAGGGGCCTTCCCTGCACTAATCTAGAAGGAGACGGATAAGACAATGACAGTTGCAGAAACCTTCGAGACCATGAAAACCGTGTTTAATCCAACTGCGGCAGCGGGTTTGAACAAGACGATCCAGTGGAATATTAGCGGTGAAGAGGCTGGCAAGTGGGCTGTGAAAATCGTTAATCAGACGTGCGAGGTTATTCCCGGAGGTGTTGAGAAGCCAGATCTTACATTGTCAATGAGCGATAAAGACTGGCTCGCGATCGCAGAGGGCAAGCTAGATCCGATGAACGCATTTATGACTGGTAAAGTCAAAGCGGCAGGTGATATCTCTCTGGCTATGCGCGTTAATACTATCTTCCCGCGCGCACGGTAAACCGGGTGCAGATACAGGAGCAATACTTATGCAAGCGGGCGACTACTACAGCCAGATCGCCCCTTTGTGCTCGAAATCCTGCTCCGCTAAACTTGCACTCCCCCTTCTGCTATGGTATACTCAGAACGACTAAGTATATCCTTGCCAGACACTTTTAGCATACGGCAAGAGAACCGTAGAAAGGCGTCGGACATGGTCCTCAGGAGCGAAGAGCTACACAGTAATTTACAATATCTCAATGGTATGCTCACGACACATGAAGCAGCCAGACAGCTAGACCTCAGTTATTGGCATTTTATGCATCTGGTGGAAGCAGGACGAATACCGGGTATACGCGTGGTAGATCGCTGGCTCTTCTCCCCGGATGACCTGGATGAGTATCGTAGAAGTAAATTTGGTGAATTGGAAGATATGGCTCGTGCGGCGCTAGAAAACCCGGGAGTAGACCTGACAGAGAAACAAGAAATCATTTGTCGTCACCTGCTCAGTAACGAACGCCCCTCGGAAATCGCCCGCCAACTCCAGCAATCGCGACAGGCAGTCCACTCCCAGATCTCTCTCATCCGCGAAAAAGTCTCCCGCCTCTCAGAACCTGTAATAGCTTCAACCCCCCGCCGCACTACCCGCAACAAACGCGACCAGATCCCGCTAGCACATCAGGGCAGGGCTTGATATGCCTCCCGTCCCTTAACGCAACAACAGAAGCTTAGGCATTTTACTTTTACCTATGACTATAAGATTTTTTAAACAATTAAGAAGCATTAGCGAGGTAACAGCGATGGCTCAATCAATGGTGCCATTGCTGGATCACGATCGGCGAAGGCGCGCAATAGACCATAACAACCAGAGATCATCATATCTCCATGCGGTGTTGCCTCGTATGGATGTAAGCGTGAGCCACGTAATAATGCACGTCGAGGGCCTGTGATCGATAGGAATGGAAATACCTGCCCATTTGTCACAGGTCGCTGTAGTATCAACGCTCCATGTCCACTATCTGCAAAGACATCTTCATTTGAGAGCGTCCCATTCGTCAACCCAACCAGCAACTCTTCCAGTCTGCCCTGACTGATCTCACCTGTATGATGTTCAAAAATACCTGCGATACGCCCATGAACAAGATGAAAGGCCAGGGTATGAAAATTTCCAATGTTACAGAGCAGACTCTCCTGTTGAGCGCATACCAGTGGATCTTCCAGTGATCCCAGAGTAGCGGCTGAGCCCGTATCCATCAAGAGTAGCGGAGCCTGGGCATCCGAACCGCTCAAGCTTAAATAGCGAGAGGCGCTGCTGGCAATCGAATGCAGACGTGTCAGTTCTGCGGGAGTGTCCTTTGCCAGGTAAGCAAATGCACTGGGAATGGGATTGCGACGCACCGTACGTTCAATAAAGTCAAAACGAAAACGGCGGTCGCTTACACCAGGAGGCGCTGCACCGTGATCAAAGGCCGCTATTGCCAGGGCGTCAACACGCGGATCAACATCGAAGGCGCGAAACGCGGTGATAATGGCCTGGGCATCAAAATCTTGTAGTTCGAGATGCACTATGGTAGGGTCTTGCGCTCGCCGTTGCGCCTCCGAGTGGTCAATAATCTCAAAGCCCATCCTTTCAATCATTGCCAGATCGTCATCAAATGTTCGTCCAGCTTCCGGCGTCACGGCAACTGCATATCCCGCCAGTGCATGATCACGCGCCGCCCAGTGACATGGTCCTCCACCCATTGTTACACCAGTCAAAACGAGCGCCTGGCCTCGCTCCGTAGCACGCTTTATGCGCCCGGCGATGATGACAGTGGGAGATGGCATGACGAGCTTGAAATTGTTCTCGATAGTTTTGCCACTCTCAAAAAAGAGGATATCCTGGGTACCTGTGCCGACATCGACGGCGAGAATACGGATTGGTGATGACATGGAACATGCTCCTGATATTGTACTTTGCTCAAATTATACCATTGTCTTCAGAATCAACAGACCAGAAGGTTGGAATGAAAAGACTAAAAGTTTTGTTCCACACTACAGAAGTGATTCGATTAACGTCAGTTCTCCGCTGAACATAACTGATCCTGAGGGCGATTGAAAAGTTCCGTAGAGGCATGCCTTGCGTGTGCCTCCTGGCTCAAGGGTGTTGCTCCCCACGCACGCGGCACACGCAAGGCATGCCTCTACGGATCCACGCAGGCACCTTTTCAATCGCCCTGAACTGGTCCTATACCAGCTTGACGTTCCTCTCCTGAACAGCTACAATAGAGCCTGGACTGTCGGTAAATTAACCTACTTATCCACCGGGCGACAAGGGCCGTCTGGTTTTTTTATGCCATTTGAGGAGTGAGATAGAACGAAATTATGCAGGTTTTAAAAAATACTATGGCACAGACAGAAAATTTAGTACAACGTACCGACATCCGCAATGTTGCAATCATCGCCCACGTCGATCATGGGAAGACAACACTGGTTGATGGACTGCTCAAGCAGAGCCACATCTTCCGTGAGAATCAGGACGTTGGTGAACTTATTATGGATTCAAACGACCAGGAACGCGAACGTGGCATTACGATTCTGGCGAAGAATACGGCTATCACCTATCGAGGTGTCAAGATTAATATTATTGATACCCCGGGACATGCCGACTTCGGTGGCGAGGTTGAGCGCGTCCTCAATATGGCCGATGGCTGTATCTTGTTGATTGATGCGGTTGAGGGACCAATGCCACAGACACGCTTTGTGCTGCAAAAGGCATTGGAGCTGAACCTGCAGCCAATCGTTATCATCAATAAAATAGATCGCCGCGATGCTCGCATCGAGCAGGTGTATGAGTGGACGCAAGATCTGTTCCTGGAACTGGCGACGACTGAAGCGCATCTCAATTTCCCCGTACTCTACGCAATCGGACGTGATGGCGTTGCGATGTATCATCCAGACGATGAGCGCAAAGACCTGGAGCCGCTGTTCGAGACGATTATCAATACGGTCCCCGCGCCAAAAGTCGATACCGAAGCACCGTTACAGATGCTGGTAGCCGCGCTGGACTACGATGATTACAAGGGCAAATATGCTATTGGACGTATCGTGCGTGGACGCGTTACCCCCAATACCTTTGTGGCACGCATCAATCGCGATGGTATGGTATCACGTCAAAAGATTAATCTTGTACTGACCTATAAAGGTTTGCAGCGTGTTGAAGTACCGGAGGCTCTGGCCGGTGATATCGTGGCGTTGACAGGTATTGCCGATGCCAATATTGGTGAGACCATCTCTGATGTGGATGCACCGGAAGCTCTGCCAACCATCGCTATCAGCGAACCGACCCTGAAGATGACCTTCGGCGTCAATAGCAGTCCTTTCGCGGGCAGAGAAGGAAAGTTCCCGACTTCGCGCCAGCTACGTGCTCGCCTCTACCGAGAGCTGGAGACCAACGTGAGCCTGCGCGTCGAGGACGGTAACACTCCCGACGAGTTCGTTGTCTCGGGACGTGGCGAGTTACACCTCTCAGTATTGATTGAAACCATGCGCCGCGAGGGCTACGAATTCCAGGTCTCACGACCAGAGGTCATCACCCGCCAGAACGAGGATGGGCACGTCCTGGAACCTATCGAGCATTTAGTGATTGACACTAAAGATACCTTTATCGGGGTGCTGACGGAGACGCTGGCAAGCCGTAAAGCACAGCTCGCCAATATGACCAACGATGGATTGGGCAATGTGCGCCTGGAATATAACATCCCCACACGTGGCCTGATCGGTTTCCGCAACGCCTTCCTGACACTGACAAAGGGCAACGGCGCAATGAGTAGCCTGCTCAAGGATTTCGAACCCTGGATGGGTAAGATCGGTACCACCCGCATGGGTGCGCTGATTGCTTCAGAGCAGGGCACCGCTGTGACGTATGGTCTGAGCAATGCCCAGCAACGTGGCGATACCTTTATCGAGCCAGGCACAGCGGTCTACGAGGGCATGATTGTGGGCCTCAATAGTCGTCCAATGGATATGGTCGTCAATGTCTGTAAAGAGAAGCAGAAGACAAATATCCGCTCCTCTACCTCAGATATCGCAGTGCGCCTGACGCCGCCGATCCTGATGAGCCTGGAGCAATCGCTCGATTTCATCAACAACGACGAACTGGTCGAGGTCACGCCGCAGAATATTCGTCTGCGCAAGCGCTACTTAACACAGCATGAGCGCTCACGCATGCGTGAGCAGGATTAGAGTAATAGAAAAAGCCGTCCTATGAAATTGTAGGACGGCTTTTCAAACATCGTTCACAGCAGTTCTTCACGCTCTTCCAACTCAGATAACGACATGAGTTCTTCGTACTCTTCATGGCAAGAAGGACAGCCGCCCAGGTGGCGTGCGACTTCAGCTATCTGCGGTTCGGGCATCTCGACAAGGGGATAGATAGGGCGGGTTGCTTCATAATAGTCGGGGAAACGCGCACGACATTGATCACAGGACAGCATATCTTTGCTCAAAAGCGCTCTGGAGAGACGGACAAGGCCGTGATGACATAAATGACAGGAGCGGATATGAGCAACTACATTCCTACTCGTTGCCATATCCACTTCATCCGTCCACCAATCAGTATTCAATAATTGCAGTATCCTATCACAACCCATCGCCAACCTTTTCCAGAAACAATAGCTAACGCTTGCAGCCTACTAACACAATACACTAATCTATCATCGAACGCAATATGTTTATGACCTCAGGATTACGACGCAATGTTTTCAATGCACGATGCCGCCACAGGTAGATATCCTGTACAGGTACATTGAGACGACGCGCCATCTCATCTTCATCTACGCCTATGAGAAAGGTATAGATCAGTACCAGCCGATAATGTGGATTGCGCATCGATAAAATGGCTCTACCAAGCACCTGCCGTAACTCATGCAACAGGACGTGTTCCAGTGGATCATGAGTATCATTATTACTACTATTAGTAACGAGTTGCTCCTGAAAAAGTTCTACCTGAGCATCCAGCGAGATATAGCTATCACGCTGTAACTTCTGCTGATAGGCGCGCGCCTGGCGAATTAGAATGGTCTGCGTCCATTTCAGAAAAGCAGCAGGATCACTGGGACCAGGATTTCCCGCTTGCAGGAGTATTTCAAGAGTCTGATGAGTTACATCTTCAATTGCATGTACCTGATCGCGCAACCCCGAGACATAACGTGTATGCATCAACAAATGCTCCATATACTTCCTCAGATTATAGAAAGCATTGTTGCGTCTTACGATGTCAGATGACCGCCACGCGGCATATAATTCACGGCTACATATACGTTGCGCGATGCGCCACAATACCTCGCGCGGTGGTTGGTCATCTCCTGTATATATCCTCTGCCATTGCGAAGAAATCCGCTCGCTCAGTGCTTCCAGAGTAAGTATACCCTGTGCATATGCTTGAATGGCTTTCTCTGCGACGGCGCGAATTCTTACTTGCAGATCTTCGCCCTGTTCACTCATTTCCTGCTCTTTCGCTTGCCCAATCGCATTACACGAACTCCGGCTTCTAAATAAAATGACGATTCCGAAGAATGATAGAAAAATCTGCAAGATTTGTATGCCAATCCCCACCTGACTTATAGATGAGCAATTCTGCTTATCTATAGCAAGCGTATAAAGTTTTTTACGCAACAGAACACAGAAGGAGTGGCAACATGATATCTCTATCTTTCAAACGCACTTTTCTATTGTTGGTACTGGCACTTGTGCTGTTAGCAGGACTATTTAGTTGGACGATGAAGCTCGTAACATCCCCTGCCCAATTCCCACGTCATCCCTCGCACATCATCACTTACCCATGTCCTCCCCCACCGTACGATTGCTGGGACTAACCTCCTGTCCTTCGGAACCTCCCTCGTGGGGGCCCTGAAGGACGATGAACAGCTCCCAGGGCGATTGAAAAGTCGCGCACGTGGACCCGTAGAGGCATGCCTTGCGTGTGCCGGATCGCCCGTGGACTTGCCGGATCGCCCGTGGATTTGCCTGACGCTCAACAGGGTTGCTCACCGGCGACGCGGCACACGCAAGGCATGCCTCTACGGGTCCGTTTGAAGCACCCTGCATTACTCCTATCCCTTTGCCCGTCTTCGTCGGATTGTGCTATGATAGCAGTAGCAAGACTATCTGGAGTAAGAGGCATGAGCGAAAGGGAATCATCAGCGCTCCCGCAGGTGATCTTCTATACCAAAGCAGGATGCCACCTGTGTGAAGATGCACGTGATATGCTTGATGATATCGCGGCTCAAACACAGTACGAATTGACGGAAATAGATATTCGCAGCAATCCTGATATCTTTGAACTTTATCGTTATCGCATTCCTGTGGTTATTTTTAATGAAACTATCGTGGCCGAGGGACGTATAGAATACAGCGAACTGGCTCGCGCCTTCAATATACAATAGGCCGACGTATAGACAAGGATCAAGAGAGAAATGGTAACGCAGCAGATTAACCCGACTCAGTATATACGCCATGCATCTGGAAATAAGCATGTCATTGAGCGCTTTTTTACCTCCATAGGCAACTTCTTGTTAGAGTACTGGGCGCACATTATTACAATTGTGCTGGGTGTACTTGTGTTTATAGCGATCTCTGTTCCTTTTCTATCGTACTTCGGCCTGGATACAATTGCCAAACCGCTCTTCTTCGCGTTACACTATGTCTGTGCACAGATACCTTCGCATTCATTTTATGTCCTGGGGCACCAGCTTGGTCTGTGTGCGCGCAATTTCTCCATTTACGCCTCGATGTTCCTGGTTAGCCTGGCCTTTGTCCTGAGCAAAAAGCGCCTGCCCGGAATTCCCTGGTGGGTCTGGGTACTCATGATGCTACCAATGGCCATCGATGGTACGACACAGATGTTTGGCTTACGTGAAAGCACCTGGTACCTGCGCGTAATCACTGGAACGCTCTTTGGAGTGGGTAATATCTGGTTTGCGCTACCATTGATGCATAAAGCCATCCTTGAAGCACCAGCACAGGCTCCTGTACCAGGACACCCGTACAGACCCGTACAGCAACAGGTAGTTATGATGCCTGCCAGCGCACTTCCTACCGATATGGCAATAAAGCAAGAGCCTCTGGAATCAGCACAAAACGACTCTCAGAGTGTGTTATCTTAAACAGTGCAAAAGGCAGCAGGAATTATGTCCGATCATATTTTACAAGACACAACATTTGCAGTTACAACGCTCGGCTGCAAGGTCAATCAGGCCGATAGCGAGGCTATTGGTGAGCAGATGAGCACAGCGGGCTTTGTACAACGTGACTTCGATGAGGCCGCGGATGTCTATATCGTGAATACCTGTACGGTGACACACCTGGGGGATCGCAGTTCGCGTCAGATGATCGCACAGGCGCATCGTCGTCATCCAGACGCGCTGCTGGTGGTCACAGGTTGTTACGCTGAACTAAACCCAGAGGCAGTTGCAGCGCTCCCTGGTGTCGATCTTGTGGTGGGCAATAGCCAGAAAGAGACGTTGGTAGAAGCTATTGCACAAAAACGGCATAGTAAAGATGCAACTCCAGCTGCGGAGCTTACGCAGCTAGATGCTCATGCTATAAAAGGCCGCTCGCTGCCTGTACTTCCACTTGACACACAACATATTGGCAGCGACGGAATGTTGACTTTCGATCCAACGGAGCCACAGCCAGAGAATCCAGCACGTCTCTCGCCCTTTACTGACAGTGCTCACACGACGGAGCTAGCAAGCGCTCGTATATTCTCGCGCACGCGTGTGCAGATGAAAGTGCAGGATGGCTGCGATAATCGCTGCACCTATTGCATCGTCCCTTATGTACGTGGAAAGTCGCGCAGCCGCAGTATTGCATCAGTCGTCGATCATGTGCAGCGTAAGGTGCGTGCTGGCTATCAAGAGATCGTGCTGACAGGCATTCACCTGGGCGATTACCATCCCGAGGACGATGAGAAGCGTGACCTGGGAGATCTGATCGCGGCTCTGCTGCGTGAGACCGAGATAGCGCGCATCCGTGTCTCCTCTCTGGAACCCGAAGATTTTCGCCTGGAGTGGCTGGCGCACTGGGAGAATCCGCGCATGTGTCGCCACTTCCACCTGCCCATGCAGAGCGGCTCGGATGCTATTCTGCGCCGCATGGCCCGCCGATACAACAGCAGTCGTTACGAGACCATCATTACAACTGCCAAACGACTCATTCCCGGCGTTGCCATCAGCACCGATATCATCACCGGCTTCCCGGGCGAAAGCGACGAAGATTTCGAGCAAACCTACCAGCTTGCTCAAAAACTCGCATTCGCCAAATCGCATGTCTTCCGCTTCTCACCACGCCAGGGCACACCAGCGGCACGTATGCGTGGCCAGATCAAAGATGATGTGAAGAAGGCACGCAGCCAGCGCTTGCTTGCCCTAAATGATGAGCACAGTCGCCTCTTCCGCCAGCAATTTCTGGATATGACAGTACTTGTTCTGATTGAACAATACAAGAATGGCTACTGGGAAGGCTTGACTGACAACTACCTGCGCGTCGAGATTCGTGATCTTCCAGCACAGGTACACGACTGGCGACATGCCCTGGTCAAGGCATACCTGACACACCTGGTAGATGATGGTATCTATGGAGCTTATGTAGAATAGCATCAAAAGGAACAACCTTGGTCAAACGCCTGTCGCTTCATTTAAGTTTCCTGCTCGCGGTCCTTCTGCTACTCACAGCCTGTGGTAGCACATCGACTTCCAGCACATCGACAGTTGGGAATGTTCCTGCTGACACGGCAGCAGCAGGTCAACAATCAGGTACAACCGCAGCGATTATGGCTACAGGAAATTTCCACGAATATGACCTGCCCCAGACGCAAAGTGGACTTATGCGCCCGGCCATCGATCATAAAGGGCGCATCTGGTTTGGCGAAATGGGGCACAACTATCTTGCCGCTTTTGATCCACAGACACAGATATTTCAACAGTTGACTCCACCGCATGGTGACGATGGTATTATGGGCATAGCCGTAGCAGCCGATGATACTATCTGGTTTGCCGAGCAATACGCAAATTACATTGGGCACTACAACCCCGCCATACAACACTATCAGGTCTATAATCTACCAGAGCTTACCACACCCGATCCCGGCAATCCTCAAAAGACGCTTAGACTGCCCCTTGCACCGAACGATATTACGCTCGACGCACATGGCAATGTGTGGTTCACGGAGATGAATGCTGATTCGTTGGGCATGTTGAATGTCAGAACGGGCCAGTTCAAACATTACCCGCTCACTGCGAAGAAAAGCGTGCAGACACTTGATCCCTATGGAATAGCAGTCGACCCGGCGGGCATGATCTGGTTTACCGAAGCCACGACGCCTCGTATTGGTCGCCTCAATCCAGACACGGGAGATGTGCGTTTCTTTAATACTCAAACGCCTGGAAATCCGCAGATGGAGATAGCCAGCGATGTACACGGCATCATCTGGGCCACCTCATTCACCTCAGGACTCCTGGTCAGGCTTGACCCGAAGAACGCAACCTTTACCTATTACTATGCTCCTCACACCGGCAATACAGCAGGCGGTCTGTATGGCCTGACTGTGACGCCAGCGGGCGAGATATGGGTGACAATTAGTGCTGATAACGAGATTGCGCGGCTGGACGTAAAGGCTAACCATTTTATCTATTACCAGATTCCCACAGCGGGGAGCCTGCCACTTGGCATCGTTATGGGCGCGAAGCATACATTATGGTTTACTGAGGCGAGTAGCGATAAAATTGGCATGTTGCAACCATGATGGCATTAGTAAGCACCCGCTTTATTCAGGAATCATATTAAGGCAATGTCAATAATTCTGGAGCGCCATCAGTTATAGCGAGTGTATGCTCGAACTGGGCGGAACGCGAACCATCAGCGGTACAGATCGTCCAGCGATCAGGCAACAGGCGGGTCTCGGGACGACCGATATTGATCATCGGCTCAATGGTGAAGACCATACCCTGGCGTATCTTCAGACCATTGCCAGGACGACCAAAATGGGGCACATTGGGATCTTCGTGCAGCGAGTGTCCGACGCCATGCCCGACGAGATCACGCACGACGGAAAAGCCATTCGCCTCAGCGTATGTCTGGATTGCAGCCCCAATATCACCAAGGTGATTGCCAGCGCGTGCCTGCTTTATGCCCAGCTCCAGGCAACGATAGGTCACATCCAGTAAACGCTGCGATTGCTCATCAAGCTTGCCAACGCCGAAGCTGACACAGGAATCACCGACCCAGCCATTGTAGAGGGCTCCAATATCAATGCCGATAATGTCACCTTCCTTCAGCTTCTGTTTGTTGCTAGGGATGCCATGACAGATCACATCGTTAATAGCGACACAAATAGTAGCCGGGAAAGGTGGCACACCAGGCTGGCCATTGTGACCAGGACGAGCGCCATAGCCTTTATAGACGGGAATTCCTCCCTTGCTGCGGATATAGTCCTCAGCAATTTTGTCCAGTTCGCCAGTAGTTACCCCTGGCACAACATGCGGGCGCAAGACTTCATAGGTTTGAGCAACAAGTCGTCCAGCCTCACGCAGATGCGCGATCTCTTGCCGCGATTTCAATAAAACTGCCATAATCCCCTCTTTTACTTCAGGTATTTTTCGAACCAGCTCTTGATATGACGCAGCCGCTCAAGGCGTAGTTTGGGATGACCAGCACGCGAGAGACCATGGCTCTGACCCTCGAAGCGCACAAACAAGACCTCGCGCCCCATATATTTGAGCGCGGTAAAGAGCTGCTCAGCCTGCTCAATATTGCAGCGCAGGTCCTGTTCGCTATGTATAATGAGCAACGGCGTGTGGATATTTGCTACGTAGTTGAGCGGCGACATGTGCATGTACTTTTCGAGGTTTTCCCACGGTGTAGTATCCAGGTTGTCGTCAGCAAGATCCCAACCGATATCGCTGGTTCCGAACATCGTGGCCATGTTGGAGACGCAGCGGTCGGTGATTGCGACTTTGAAGCGGTCGTAGTGGCCAACGAGCCAGTTGGTCATGAAGCCGCCATAACTACCCCCGGTAACACCTATACGCTGCTCATCAATATAGCCACGGCGCACGACCTCCTCAAGCCCATTCATTATGTCTATGGAGTCCTTTTCACCCCAGGCCCCGCGTACTGCCAGGGCGAATTCATAGCCGTAACCACAACTGCCGCGTGGGTTGGTATAGAGGACAACATAGCCTTCGGCAACCAGTAACTGCATCTCGTGGAAGAAACCATAGCCATACTGTGTCTGCGGTCCGCCATGAATCTCCACGATCAGAGGATATTTTTTGGAGGGGTCGAAGTCACGAGGTTTGAGAAGCCAGCTATCGATATCCCAGCCATCGGCTCCTTTGTAACGTATGTACTCGGGAGATGCCAGTTCCAATTCATTGAAAAGTGCATCGTTAAAGCTGGTGATACGGCGCACTTCACCGGATGGAGTGGTCGAACGCATAAAAATTTCCTGGGGACGCGTTGGATCACCGATCAACAGAGCCACACGACTCTTCGCGTCATCGATACTGAAATCCCGCACATGGACATCGCCGGGTGTCAGTGTGGGCGGCAATGCTCCCGCGCCACTGCTCGCAATGGCGAAGAGTTGCGATGTACCATGATAGGAAGCGATGACGTAAAGTGTCGAGCCATCAGGGGACCAGGACGGTGCTGGCATCAGGTGCTCGTCACCGATGTCACTATTCGTCCAGTCCATGCAGGTTCCTTCAAAGTCACGCGAGAGGCAGGTAGGAGCCTGCTCAACAGCATCAGCAGCGATCTTGTAAAGGAACGTATGGCCAGCCGATTTTACTTTATAGGACGCCAGAAAGGCGATGGTTTTCCTATCAGGTGACCAGGCTGGTGAACCACAGGCCAGCGTTTCATCGGTGAGCCGACAGAGCTCACCTGCTTTACCATCAATGATAGGGAGAGTATAGACATCAGCACCGGGCACACGCCAGCGATCTTCAGCGTGATTCGACGTAAAGACAATTTGTGTACCATCAGGCGACCAGGCCGCTTCGCCGTCGTCCCAATCCCCGTCTGTCAATTGCTGCGCTTCTCCACCAGCAATATCTACCAGGAAGAGATGCGAGCGGCGCTCATAGATAAATCCAACACCATCGAGTCGATACCAGAGCTTATCGATGACACGCACCTGGGGTAGAGGCTTGCCATCCTCGGTTTCCTGAGGACCGGGTCCTACCGCTGCACTGAAGAGCAAACGCTTGCTATCCGGTGACCAGACTGGAGAGGATGCTCCATGTTCCATAAAGGTAAGCTGGTGCGCTTCTCCTCCGCCAGTCGGGATAAGCCAGATCTGCGGCTTACCTTTACCAGATTTCTTTTGCTCCTTTTGCTCCTCACCTGATACTTCCCCTTCACGATCAGACACGAAGGCCAGCCAGCGCCCATCGGGAGACCACGCAGGATCGCCAGTATGAGCGCTCTCAGTGGTGAAACGCCGCGCCTCTCCGCCATCAACAGATGACAGCCAGATCGCTGAGCGATATTCATGCTTATGCTCATCGATGGTTGTAACAACATAGGCAACCTGTTTTCCATCCGGGGAGATACGTGGTCTACTCAGAAACTTCATCTGATAGAGATCTTCAATGGTAATCAATCTGGCCATGCGTAGCGAGCCTCCAACAAAAGATTATAGTAGTTGACGATGATAATATTATGGGCGGCGACGGCGGCTACGCCTCTCGCGCTCCAGCGCAATATCGAGGGTCTCGTGCAGGCGCTCAAAGTCATCGACATCCAGTTGTAGTTCAACAGCAGGTAGATCATCAGCACGCGCACGCCCCTCTTCAAAGAGTTGCAGCACCATCACAAGTTCGACTTCGATATCCAGCATACCATTTTCCGTCGCCATCTCCATAACGTTGTCATCCTCATCGTCATCATCGTCGTCAGCACTATCTGTGCGCGGAATAAATTCGATATTGGTGCGGGCGCATTTGAAGCGGCTGGTCAGCTTCAGTGCGTCGGTCGACATTTCCTCGGCCAGTTCGCGCACGACCTCCATCATTTGCACAAAAGCGTCCTGCAACTGCTCCAGGGCATCTTCTTCATCGCTCTCGGTTTCAACTTCTGCCCCCAGTTCTCCACCACTCTGGTTGCTGCTCGTCCCACCATCAGGCAGACGCTGACGAGCCAGTTCGTTCAATTGTTTCAGCGCCTGGGCAAAGGCGGGAGAAAAGGCGCTTCCCTCCCGTTCCGCAGGCTTACTGCCTTCATCACTCTCCGTTTCGTCCCCATTCAGAATCTTCTCTTCTTCATCTTCCTCATCTTCGTCTTCATCTTCAGCATCCAAACCTACAGCCGCCTCCACCATTAATATCTGCTGATGCAATTGTTCAGCCACATCATGAGTAAAGTATGCCAGTACGCGCGCCTGCCGGGACGCGGCAAGCAATTGAAACTGAGGCCATTCTCTATACCGTTCTCGACCACGCAGATAGCGTAACTCTACCATACCAAGTGTGTCCAGCCGCAGCGAAAATTCCATGACTTCCTCCTCATTAGCAGAACGAACCGGCTGCTATATCCATGTTTTGATGTCCCACCAGCTCTTCTCCAGGATCTTTATTATTGCTTTCTATTTGGAAGGCAAGAGGTTGCTGTATGCTCTTGCCCCAGAATATACTGTATATAGTAAATACCCACCTCACAGAATAGAAAATGTAAGGCATACACTCTTCAGAGATACACGTTCTCCATGCTGTTGCCCATCAGGTTATAACACCATGCTCGCTTAAATATCTTTTTCTCAGGGCGATAGACAGATGAAAATTACATATGAGCCGCTGCAAGTGTACCCCCTCAATAATATCACAATGGGCACTAATTGACATCTATGCGGGCTTATAAGCTCCTTATGCAGTGAGAAACGAGACTTCGTCTCTAGCCTTCGGCTCAAGCTTTGTATTCGGTCAGAAACGAGACTTCGTCTCTAGCTATCGCTCATCTGACCGAAAGGAAGTATCTCACTGAAAGGAAGTAATCGCGCCCCTACATGGACAGATCCCATCAATGCAAATATGCTACTCTATGCCTCATGTGTTATACTGTGCGTTAAAAAGAGAAATTCTATATTCATAATATATTTAATGGCTCTCTGCCAGGCCTTGTTCGCTAAGGAAAGGACTGTAGAATGCATGATGCGTACCGAGTTACGGAATACGGCGATTTTAATACGGTAGCCAATACCTTCACGCAAGGCCTGCGCGATCTACCCACCGACTATGCGGCTCGTGTAAAAAATTTTCTCGCTGAATACCTGGGCAATCCTCAACACCCTGTACCGTTTGGTGGACGCGTCAAGGACTTTGAGCATCTGGATGACTGGCTGGCTGATACTCATGCATCTCCTTACTTGCTCCTGGCTGCGCCGGCGGGTCGTGGTAAATCTGCTTTGCTCTTGCGCTGGTGCCAGAGATTACTCGCCCGACGCGACCTGGCCGTTGCCTATTTCCCGGTGAGTATTCGTTTCCGCACCAACCTGGCCGGTGTGGCCTTCCCTGCTCTGGTAGCCCTTCTCGCGCGGCTCCACGGGGAGGAGGTGCCTGCCGATCCTAACATGTCCGAAGAGGTCTGGCGCGGCCTGCTCGTTGAGTATATGGCCCGTCCTCTGCCGGATGGACGGTCCCTGGTCCTGGTTCTGGACGGCGTGGATGAAGCTGCTGACTGGACTGCTGGATCTGGCCTCTTTCCTCTGGACCCCCCATCCGGGTTGCACGTTGTTCTCTCCGCTCGCTATCTTGCCAATGATCAGGATGCTGATGCCTGGTTGAAGCGTCTGGATTGGACCCGGCAGGGCCTGGCGCGCACGCTAGAACTCTATCCGTTGGACAGGACTGGTATAGCCAGTGTTCTGATCCAGATGGGCTTCCCCCTGGACCTTCTGAGCACACGCGTCAATATTGTCTCCGAATTGTATCGCCTGAGCGAAGGCGATCCCCTGCTTGTACGCCTGTACGTTGATGATCTGTGGGAACGCGGCGAGGCGGCAGTGCGCTTCCAGCCAGAAGATCTGCGTGCCATCCGTCCCGGTCTGGCCGGTTACTTCGAGCGCTGGTGGAAAGATCAGCGCCTTCTGTGGAGCAAGGAAGCTCCCCAACGTGAGGCTGCTGCCCAGAGCGTACTGAACCTGCTGGCTGGAGCTCTGGGTCCGCTGAGCAAAGATGATATCTTGAGCTTGCTTCCAGACGAAGCAGGCTTCGGAACGGAAGATCTCCAACAGCACCTGGCATCTCTGGCACGCTTCGTGACCGGCGATGGTGTACGCCAGGGCTATGTCTTCAGTCATCCGCGCCTGGGAAACTACTTTCTGGAAGAGCGCTTGAGCGAAGCAGAGCGCCAGGAGGTAGAACATCGCTTTCTTGCATGGGGTGAGCAAACGCTTGCGGCACTCAATGAGAACCGCCTGGAATCAGAAAATGCATCAACCTACATTATTCAATACTATGGGGCTCACCTGGAACGCGCGCATGCCGACGCTTATACCTTGCTTGGACTGGTCAGCGATGGCTGGCGTCGCGCCTGGGAGAAACTGGATAGAGCCAATGCTGGTTTCCTGAGCGATGTAGAACGCGCCCGGCAAGCGGCAGAGCACGAGGATGCGGCAGCAACCAAACGCTGGAGACCGGGCCCCCTATATGGGCGAAGAGATACGCTGCCTCCTCAGCCGGGTAAGCGTTAACAGTATAACCAGCAATATCTCGCCCAGGCTGATGCTGGAAGCTGTGAAAACGGGCATATGGACTCCCGCACAGGGACTGGCATGCATACGTCTGATCACCGATCTGCCATCCCGTGCACGAGAACTCGTCGGGCTGGCACCATACGTACAGGAGCCGCTGCGCACAGACATTCTACAAGAGGCTCTGGATACGATAGCGACGATCAAAGATGAGTACGCTCGCCTTGATGCACTGGTCGAGCTGGCTTCTGGCTTCTCCGAAGAACTCCTCTGGCAGATCCTGGAAATCATACCTCCGATTGAAGATGAAGCCGATAGAGCAGGAATGCTGGCTGAACTGGCTCCTTCCCTCTCTCCGTATAGAACCCTGGTCGAGAAAGCTCTTGATTTCGTACAGGAGATGGAAGAAGAGGAATATCGTGCCCTGGCACTGGAAGGACTGGCCCCTTGTTTGTCGGTAGATCAACATGACCGCGTGCTGCAACTGGTGCAGATGATCAAGCAGGAAAGATATCGGGCGCAGACGCTCACGGCCCTGATCCCCCACCTCGCAGAAAACTTGCTTCAAGATGTCTTGCAGGAAGCTCGTGTCATGCAAGACGGCCTCTCGCGCATACGACTGTTCACAGAACTGGTAGCATATCTGCCAGATCAGTTGAAAGCGGAGGCCGTACAGGAGGCACTGGAACTGGAGCACGATATCGAAGATCGCGAATATCGCATCGAAGCGCTGGTAAAGTTAGCCCCCTTCCTACCTGAAAAAAGGCTGCAACAGGCACTGCAAGAGATACAACTGCTCTGGGATGAAAGCTATCGAGCCCGCGCACTGAGCGACCTCATCCAGTACATGCCAGAAGAGCTACTCCCCGAATTTCAGCAGACGGTGCTGGCAATGAGGAGCGAGGAAGCCCGTACGAAGGTGTTGATGCAACTACTCCCGCGCCTGCCCGAAGAACTGCTGGAGCAGACCCTGAATACTGTACAGGCGATCTGGGATGAGGGCCGCCGCGCAGAGCTTCTTGCGCGGTTCGCTCTCTACGCTCCCGTAGCCTTGCTACCCCGGCTGCTGGAGATCATTCCAACAATAGAAGATCAAGGCTACCGCGTATGGTTATTGGCTGAACTGGAAGCTCCTCTGGCCGGGAAACTGAACAGTGAGCATTTCAATATGCCCACAGTATTCTACGCCATTGCAGAGCGAGAAGACCGATTACAAACGTTACTGGCAATAACTCCGCTTTTATCTGAAGGAGCTTTGTTAAAGATATTCGACTTTATGTTGCCAGAGGTGTTCGGTTTTACCTGGCACGTGCAGAGCGAGGAGCGGCGCGCACACATACTCGCAAAATTGGGTTGTCGTCTGTCTGAAGACTGGATACCGAGAGCGATAGAGGAAGTACGGGCGATGAGAAATGAAATTTACCAGGTGCAAGTCCTGCTTCCCCTGGCTCCTCGTATTGGTGAAACGCTGCTCTCCGAAGCGCTAGATATCGTCAGAGGAATGAAGGAGAGGGAAAAACGCGCACAGGTTCTGGAAGTCCTGGTCTCCTCTCTACCAGAGGAGCGAAAAGGGGAAAGAGTACAGGAAATGTTACAGGCACTCCAGGTGATAAAGGATGAGGCAGATCGCACGCAGATCGCCGTGGCATGTGCTCCCTACCTGCCAGGAATGTTGCCTTCTGCGAGTGCACAGACAGTAGTAGAGGCTGTGCGGGCAATGCGGGCTGAAAAGAACCGGGCACGCATCCTGAAAGCGCTGGCCTCACATATGCCGGAGGACATGTTTAAGGAAGTGCTGGGAGTAGTGCAAGAGCTGCAGAGTGAGGAGGAGCAAGCACAGATATTGGAGGTGCTGGCTCCGTTCGTGTCAGAGGGATTCTTTCCCCATTTTTTAGCTATGGTGCAGAAGCTTCATATTGAACGATGGAGAACACAGGTGCTGACGACAGTGGTCGCCCACGCACCAAAGAGCATCATTGCGGGTATGCTGGAGATGGTACAGGATATGCAGGACGAATCTAAGCGATCCGAAGTGTTGGGTGCACTGGTGCCGCATACACCAGAGGATTCTTTCTCCCAGTTATGGGAAACCATGCAAACGATCCACAACGAAGGGAGACGAGTGTGGGTACTGGGGGCATTAGCACTGCGTTTGCCTGAGGGCTTTTTCCCCCAATTATGGGAAGCTATGCAGGCGATCTCCAACGAGGGATGGCAAAGGTGGATACTGAAAGCGCTCGCACCACATATGTCGGAGAGCCTGTTCTCGCAGGTATGGAAAGCTGTCCTGGCAATCGATGATAAAGAGAAGCGTACACGAATGATGATAATATTGGCATCGTATGTGCCAGAACATTTTTTCTCCCAGGTATGGAGAGTAGTGCAAGGGCTTCCTGATAAAAAGATTTCTAATGAAGTTATGCATGTACAGATACTGGAAGCACTCGCACCACGTGTGCCAGAGAGGTTCTTCTTACAGTTTTTCATGGCAGTGGAAAAGATTACCAATGAAGCATCATATGCCCAGGTACTCAAAGCATTGGCAGCGCGCGTCCCGGAGGAATTCTTCTCGCAGTTTTTCATAGCAATACGAGCAATTTCTTATGAAGGGCTGCGTATACAGGTATTGGAGGCGCTGATCCCTTATGTTCCGGAAAACCACTTCTCTCAGTTATGGGAAGCCGTGCGAGCGATACAAAGTAAGAGGCAGCGAGCACAGATGTTGCAGGAACTGGCTCCTCATGTCCCATGGCGCTTTTTCCCATCTATATGGGAAGCCCTGCAAACAATGGAGCATGGAGGGATGCACACAGCGATGCAGAAGCAAGTTCTGAAAGCGCTGCTTCCTCACCTGGCACAGGAAAACCTCGTAGAGGTGCTGAAAATGGAGCAGGCGCTACCATATGGAGAGAGGCGGGCAGAGATCCTGGAGGTGCTGGTACCTTATCTCTCTAAAGAAAAGTGCGTCGAGATGTTGGAGGCAATAGTTCCTCCTTCGCCGGGAGAAAGGTTTGCTGAAGCGCTTGCTCGAGCAACGGAGGATAAAAAGTGGCAGATGCGCATTCTGGCGCTGCTGATTCCGCATCTCCCTGAGGAAAGATTACTGGCAACATTGCCTTCTCTATTGAAGATGGCAGGAGCATTGAAAACGGAAGCAGACCGGGCATGGGTGCTTACAAAGCTGGCTGCCAACGTCCCAGAGGAACTGCTGAAGGAGATGCTGGTGGCGCTGTGGGCAATCGATACAGCCCAATACCGGGCGCAGATATTAGTAGCTCTCCTGCATTCTCTTTCTCAAGCTGGATGGACGAGGCTGCTTGCACTGGTCACAACGAAGATGCGAGCCAGCGGAGATGCAAATTTCATAGTACAGGTGCTGAAAGCAGCCGACCCTTCTCTCGTAGAGCAGTCTTCTCCTGCCCTGCTCTACCCCATCCTGCGCGAGATCTTGCACCTGCTGGCTCAGCACACCCGCCGCGATACGCTGACAGATCTCACATTCCTGGCACCTGCCATGCACGTTGTGGGTGGAGAAGAGGCAGTAATGGAAGCCTGCTGCGCAACCCTGGAAGTTGGATGCTGGTGGCCCTGATACAATGACGGTGCATGCTTTATATTTCGTAGGGGGGCTTGCCCCCCATAAGCATCAAGTGAGAGAGGGAGATACATGCGCTGAGACGGCTGGCAGGGCGACCGCAAGGGTGTGCCCCTACAAAGAACGCGGAGACTCACACCCAGACGGATCTTTGTAGGGGCACACCCTTGCGGTCAATGCCATTCAAATAAGAAGAACCTGCTCATTGCTCTCAGAAGAATGGAGGAGGAGCACAAAATCTTTCCAGGTTTTGGTCTGATCAGGAAAGACGAAGGGGACATCCTTTTCTTTCTTGGCGAAAA
>WNGD01000223.1_pt1 | contig 55504 bp, 51 predicted proteins | sample 5400671 | NCBI WGS metagenome assembly WNGD01 (sample SAMN13153369, study PRJNA577476) | soil metagenome | isolation source: 40 cm soil or saprolite under grassland replicate 2 | place: USA:California | collected 2016-06-15 | reverse complement strand
CAAGACTCGCCGAGGCCGTGGTCAGCGCCGCCTCGGTGGTCAGCGGGATGATCTCCGACACCGACCCCACAAAGGTGGTCTTCCCCACCCCAAAGCCACCAGCAATGACGATCTTCACCGGCGTCGGCGCACGCTCGGCTGCCGGTCCAGGGCGCGTGGGAACCATAAGGCCAGCAGGATATAGCGCCGGCCCCGCCGGTGCGAAAATCAGCGAGTCCGGAAACCCGCGCCTGCGAGGCGCCTTGGCGCTGCCTTAGGCCTCGTCGCCCTCGGACCAGGCGTCCATCCGGTCACGGTAGAAGGCGATATAGCCCTTGATGTCCACACGGTCCGGCAACGGGTCGAGGTAGCCCCAGGCGGCGTTCTCGCTGCTCCGCTCGCCCGCGCTGATGGTCCAGTAGCTCGCCTCGCCCTTCCAGGGGCATCTGGTGTGCTTGTCGGTGTGCTCCAGCAGGTCCATGCGCACGTCGTCGGGCGGGAAGTAGTGCACCGGGCTGTGGCCGGTCTCGAACAGCAGCCGCGCTCGCTTGGAGTCGGCCACCGGGACCCCGCCGAAATAGACCCGCACCCGGCGCGGGAACGGCTCGGTCCGAATCTGGTGCTCGCTGGGCGACTGGGGCATGTTGAGGCCTCCTCGACAGGTGGCAGTAGTGGCTCTACGTCGAGCCTACGCCGCCCGGTCGAGGAGGCGTGATCAGGTTCGGCTCAGTACTTGGTGGTGGTAGGCGCCGCGCCAGCGCCGCCAGCGCCTGCGGTGCTCTTGATCAGGGAGCCGGTCGGGGCGACGGTGAACCAGACGCCGCCGCTGCCCTGCCCGTTGGTGTCGCCTGCGTTGGCGTCACCGCTGAAGAAGTAGAGCGGCTGGTTCTTGTAGGTGACCTGCATCTTGCCGTCAGTACGCTTGCTGGTGGCGATCATCGAGGACGTGACGCCGCTGCCGGCGGTCGGGGTGCCGCTGACGGTGAACGCCGGCCAGGTGTTGGCGCAGGCGCCGTAGCAGCTGCTGGTGCCGTTCTGGTCCTTGGTGAGGGCGTACAGGGTGCGGCCCGAGCTGTCGGTAAGCAGCGTCCCGAGCGGTGTGCTGGTGGCCATCAGGCCCCCGCCCGCAGCGGGCTGGTTCGGCGCGGCCGTGCCGCCGGAGCCTGAGCCGGACGGCGAGTTGTTGCTGCTGCCACAGGCCGCCAACGTCAGCGTCAGCGCCGCGAGGAGCGCGGCGCCGGCGACGAGTTTCTTCATCTTGGTACCTCCGTAGTTCGCTGTCTCTGGGACCCGACAAGCCGTACGGAGCGGGGTACAGCTTTCGTTCAACTTCTTTCGTTCAACTTCGGGTTAACCACGCGCTGGCGGTGCCGATTCCCGGGGGCGGAGGGTCGTTACCGCGCCATTAGGCGAGGGTGCGACGGTGACGATCATGCGAACAGCACCACCCCCGCTAGGGCGCTCGGCGCCGCGTCCGCCAAGGCGCTTGGCGCCGCGTCCGCCGCCGCGGCATCTGGCACCGCGCCCGCCGCACACGCGGCGGCGCAGCAACCTGCTCTTCGAGCTGCCGGTGGTCATGGTGGTCGTCATCGTGGCCATGGGCCTGCTGGTGGTCGCGCTCAACAAGCGCACCGCGTCCAGCGTGGCCGCTCCGTTCGTGCCCAACTCGGTCGCCGGCCCTGCCACGCAGGCGCCGCCACCGGCACCGGCCAGCGGGACCACCCTGGCGGCGCGGCCCTCCAGCGGCAAGGGGGCGTCCCCCACGTCCAACCTCGCCGCCAACGCCGGCTTCGAGAGCAGCCTTGCCGGCTGGCAGCCGGCCGGCGGGGCGCACCTGGAGTTGACCGGCATGGCCCACAGCGGCCACTCGGCGCTGGCCATCACCGCGGGCACGGGGGCAGGAACGGGGCCCGATCCCGGCGTGATCACCATCGACCTGGGCGCCGCCGAGGCGCAGCAGTCCTACGACGGCACCGCCTGGATCCGCGCCACCACCCCGGGGACCATCGCCGAGATATCCCTGATCGAGTATGTCGGCGGCCAGCGTCTCGCCCTCGACGGGGTCGGGGTGATCCTGAACGACACCAACTGGCGGCAGGTCGAGGTGGCCCATTTCACCCACGTGGCCGGCAGCCTCCTGGCCATCGAGGTGGTCGCCCCCGGCCTGCGCCGCCCCGCCGGCCTGTTCGTCGACGACATCCGGGTCGAGCGGCGTGACTTCGGCTTCATGTGGCGCTCCGGCCAGCCGGCACCCCCCACCACCGGCACCGGCACCGGCATGAACCACTGACAGCATTCAGAACCAGGTGCCGCACCACGGAGCAACCAGCGAGCGCAGCATGGTGGGCATCCATGCCACCATGCAATTACGATGCTTCGGTCGGGAACGCGCCCACCGGGAGCTGAGGGGGACTTGAAGATGGACGCTGACAACGACGTCCGTGACCTGTTTCGCCGTGGTACCGCCTCGTTCGGCGAGCGGGTCCACGCCATCCGCGACGACCAGTGGCGAGCGCCCACGCCTTGCAGTGAGTGGGACGTGCATGCGCTCGTCGACCACCTGGTCAACGAGCTGCGCTGGGTGCCGCCGCTGCTGGCGGGCAGCACCATCGCCGAGGTCGGCGACCGGTTCGACGGCGACCTGCTGGGCGACGACCCGAAGGCTGCCTGGGACGAGGCGGCCGGGGATGCGGTCGAGGCGGTCCAGGCCGAGGGTGCCATGGACAGGACCGTGCACCTGTCGTTCGGGGACTTCCCTGGCCACGACTACACCAGGCAGCTCTTCGCCGACCTGCTGATCCACGGCTGGGACCTGGCCAGTGCGATCGGTGCCGACGACCGCCTCGACCCGGCGCTGGTCGACGCCTGCGCGGCCTGGTTCGCCCTGGTCGAGGACGGCTACCGCGGCGCCGGGGCGATCGGCCCCCGAGCCGACGTCGCGCCGGACGCGGACGCGCAGGCGCGCCTGCTGGCCGCCTTCGGCCGCGCTCGGTGACGGTTACGGGACCCGGGCGCACCGCGGCCATCGCTCCGGGGCGGACCGCGCTGTGCCTCGACTTCGACGGCACCCTCGCCCCGATCGTGGCAGACCCGGCGGCATCCCGGCCGTTGCCGGGCACGGCGGCCCTGCTCGGGCAGCTGGCGCAGCGGTTCGCCGCGGTGGCGCTGCTGTCCGGGCGTCCCGCGAGCTTCCTCGCCGCGCATGCCGCCGCGCCGGGAGTCCGCTACCTGGGCCACTACGGGCTGGAGGAGTTGCGCGACGGCACGGTCACGGTCGACCCGCGCCTGGCGGCGGCCAGCGAGGCGGTGCGGGCGGCCGCCACCGACCTCCGCGACGCAGCGGTGGTCCGCGACGCCGGGGCGTACCTGGAGGACAAGGGCTACACGGTCGCGGTGCACCTGCGCCGCGTCCGGGACCCGGAGCGCTGGGCCGAGCCGGTCGAGGCGGCGGCCCGCGACATCGCCGCCCGGCACGGCCTGGAGGTCCTCGCTGGCCGGCTGGTCTGGGAACTGCTCCCGCCGGTCCACAGCGACAAGGGCGACGCGCTGCGCCGCGTGGTCGCCTCCTCAGGCGCGGACGCGGCGATCATGGTCGGCGACGACCGCGGCGACCTCCCCGCCTTCGCGGTGGTGGCGGAGCTGACCGCCGCCGGAGGGAGCGGCCTGCGGGTCGCGGTCCGCTCCGAGGAGGCCCCCGCCGAGCTGCTCACCGCTGCCGACCTGGTAGTCGACGGGCCCGAAGGGGTCCAGGACTTCCTCGAAGGCCTGCTGGCCTAGGCTCCGAGCCATACCGGTCGGTTCGATGTGAGCCGTCAGACCGAACATACATCGGCCTCACATCTGCGATACATATACTGACCTCCGGTTTCTCTCCCGTTCCTGAGGAACTACCGGTGTCGCACTCTGCTTCGCCAATGCGCATAGCCAGGACGAGCAGATCGCCGCAGCCGTCGCAAGGAGGCTCCGTTGCGCCGTGTAACCGTCGCCCTCACGATCGTCGCCCTCGCCCTCGCCACAGCTGCGTGCAGCGGCCACCACGCCAAGGCGCCCGCCGCGCCGGCAGCCAGCTCGCAGGTACCGAAGGCCATCAAGCTGCCCAAGGGTAGTGAGCCAGTGCAGCTCGACCCGGCGCAGTTCAGCAGCCAGATCGACAATCCCTATTGGCCGATGGCCCCAGGCAGCCGCTGGGTCTACCGGGAGACCGACGGCCAAGGGGGACAGCAGCGCATCGAGGTCACCGTCACCAACCAGACCAAGAAGATCATGGGGATCGAGGCCAGGGTGGTCCACGACGTGGCGAGCGAGGGCGGGCAGGTGGTGGAGGACACCTTCGACTGGTACGCCCAGGATGCCCAGGGCAACCTCTGGTACATGGGCGAGGGCACCAAGGAGTTCGAGAACGGGAAGTTCAAGTCGGCGGCGGGCTCCTGGCAGGCCGGCGTCAAGGGCGCCCAGCCCGGGATCGTCATCCCCGCCGCTCCCAAGCCCGGCCTGGCCTACCGGCAGGAGTACCTCAAGGGCCAGGCCGAGGACAATGCCGCGGTCATCAGCATCGCCAAGCAGGCGACGGTGCCGTTCGGCTCCTTCTCCGGCATGCTCCAGACCAAGGAGACCACGCCGCTGGAGCCGGGTGTGGTCGAGCAGAAGTTCTACGCGCGCGGTGTCGGGCAGGTCCTCGCCCTCACCACCTCAGGCGGCTCCGACCGGGAGGAATTGCTGAGCTACGTGCAGGGCTCCTGAGGCCGGGCCGAGGCGGTCAGGCGCGGTCGGCAGCCGGGGTGGGGAGCTTGATGCGTTTGGAGCCGGTGTAGAGGTTGAAGCGGCGGCCGCGGAGGAAGCCGACCAGGGTCATGCCGAACTCCTCGGCCACGGCGACTGCCAGGCTCGACGGGGCCGAGACCGAGCAGACCACCGGCACGCCGGCGGCCAGCGTCTTTTGCATGATCTCGAAGCTGGAGCGGCCGCTGACCAGCACGATCCCATCGCTGAGGGGGAGGCGGCCCTGGAGCAGGGCCCAGCCGACCAGCTTGTCGACCGCGTTGTGGCGGCCGACGTCCTCCCGCAGGCACTGCAGCGTACCGTCGGCGCTGAACAGCCCAGCGGCGTGCAGGCCACCGGTCGACTCGAACAGGCCCTGGGCGGCCCGCAGCCGCTCAGGCAGGCCGTAGAGGACCTCAGCGTCCACCGGAGGCCCCCCCGGCAGGACCGGGCAGCCACGCAGCGCCAGCGCCTCCAGGCTGGCCTTGCCGCAGACCCCGCAGGCGCTGGTGGTGTAGAAATGCCGCTCCAGCCCGGGCAAGTCGGGCATGACCCCGGCGGCCAGCTCGGCGGTGACGATGTTGTACTGCTGGGCAGGATCAATATCGGGATCGGTGCAGTAGCGAAGCTGACGGATCTGTCCGGCGGTGGTGACGATGCCCTCGCCGTGCAGGAACCCGGCGGCCAGCTCGAAATCGTTGCCGGGGGTGCGCATCGTCACCGCCAGCGTGCGGGTCTGGACGCCGGCCGAGCGTGCAGGCGAGTCAGACGATGCTGTCCACGGGAGGCCGGCGGAGCCGGCGACCAGGCGAAGCTCCAGCGGCTCCTCGGTGGCGAGGTCGTCCCCGCGGATGCGCTCGTCGCCGTCGCTCACCACGCGCACCCGGGTGCGGGTCTTGCTGCCGGGACGCACCGCCATGGTCACACCTCTCCGCGCAGACGCAGACGACGACCGGGTCTTGCACGCATTGTAGGCGTGACGAAATGCGGCCGGGGTACGGTGGCGACCCTCACGTTGAGGGTAGCCACCGCCGCCAGGCCTAGCTAGCTATTGAGGTTCACTCGGCCTCGGCCGGTGACTCCTCCCCACCTCGGGGTATCTGCAACTCTTTGGCGAGTGACTCAATCACGTCCGCCGGGTAGCGCCGATGCCCGCCAAGGGTTCGCATGTATGGCAGCTTGCCCTCCTTGGCCCATCGGGACACGGTCTTCGGCGTGACATGGAGGACGGCGGCCACCTCGGTGGCCGTCATGTATCCCGATCTGCCTGTCTGCCCCATGCTCCACCCCCTCGCATCTCTGCTCGCCGGTACTACCTGCCACCTACATCCTCGCGCCGTCGCTCGTTCGGCCTACTGGGCCTTGCATAGGCTTGCCGAGGTGGCTGACGAACCGCGTTGGGTTCGCCGTGGACAAACCTACGATACCCGCCATTGACCACGCTCGGCGCCGATCATAACCGGGATCTCCCAAATAGGTTCGCGAACCACCACTCGCCACTACCCCACCTGAATCTCCTCTAAGCCCTCTGACCAGCGCGTATGGAAAGTACCGGGGCGATCAGTGCGGTGATAGGTATGCGCGCCAAAATAGTCACGCAAGCCTTGGATGAGATTGGCCGGCGAGCGCTCCCGGCGGAATCCGTCGTAGTAGGCGAGCGAGGAACTGAACGCCGGTGTGGGCACGCCGAGCGTGGCCGCGGTCGCCACCACCCGCCGCCAGGCGCCCTGTGCGCCCGCGACCGCTTCCTGGAAGTACTCGGCAAGCAGCAGGTTGCGCAGGCCTGGGTCCTGCTCGTAGGCGGCGCGGATGCGGTCGAGGAAGCGGGCACGGATGATGCAGCCCCCACGCCAGATCGTGGCCATGGCGCCGAGATCGACACCCCAGCCGTAGTGGTCGGAGGCGACCAGCATGTGCTCGAAACCCTGCGCGTAGGCGACCACCTTGGAGGCGTACAGCGCGTCGCGCACGTCCTGGATCAAGTCGACCGAGAAGCTGGGTGCGGTGGTGCCGTCGGGGCCGGGGAGCAGCTTGGCCGCGGCGAGACGGTCGTCCTTCCTGGCCGAAAGGGCGCGAGCGAACACCGCCTCGGTGATGGCGGTGATCGGCACGCCCAGCTCGAGCGCGGACTGTGCGGTCCAGCGGCCGGTGCCCTTCTGCTCGGCTTCGTCGAGGATCAGGTCGACCAGCGGCTGGCCGGTGGCGGCGTCGTTGTGGTCGAGGACCTTGGCGGTGATCTCGATCAGGAACGAGTCGAGGTCGCCCTGGTTCCAGGTCCGGAACACCTCGGCCAGCTCGCCGGCATCGAGACCCAGGGCCTGGCGGAGCAGGTCGTAGGCCTCGGCGATGAGCTGCATGTCGGCGTACTCGATGCCGTTGTGGACCATCTTGACGTAGTGGCCGGCGCCGTCCGGGCCGACGTGGGTGCAGCAGGGGATGCCGTCAACCTTGGCGGCGATCGCGGTGAGCACGTCCTCGACGGCTGCGTACGCCTCCTTGGAGCCCCCCGGCATGATGCTCGGCCCGTGCAGCGCGCCCTCCTCACCGCCGGAGATGCCGGCGCCGATGAAGCGCAGGCCACGCTCGCCGAGGGCTGCCTCGCGCCTGCGGGTGTCCTCGAAGAACGAGTTGCCGCCGTCGATCAGAACGTCGCCGGGGTCCAGGTGCGGCAGCAGCTCCCCGATCACCGCATCGACCGGCGCCCCAGCCTTGACCATGACGATGATGCGGCGAGGCCGGTCAATGGCGGCGGCGAACTCCCCCACCGGACCGGTCGCCCGCAACGGCCCCTCATCGCCATACCGCTCGATGAACTCCTGCGTACGCGCCTGGGTACGGTTGTGCACCGCTACGGACACCCCACGGTGCGCCAGGTTGCGCGCCAGGTTCTGCCCCATCACTGCCAGCCCGGTGAGGCCGAACTCACTGCCCATCATCCCTCCTGCTCAAATTGGTCGCCCCGAGCATGGCACAGCTGCTCCCTTCCCGGGCATCCTGGACGCAATCTGTGGAAAGGGAGGACCGAGCGTGCACGAGCTGCCTGGGGTGGAGGAGGTCCGGCCTGGGTTGTGGAGCGTGCCGGTGCCGATCCCGACGGGGCCGCTGCGGTTCGTGCTGAGCTATGTGTTCGAGGTGCCGGGCGGGGTGGTGCTGGTCGATCCCGGGTGGAACGCGCCCGAGGCGATCGCGGCGCTGGAGGCGGGGCTGGGCAGGATCGGCGCCAGCGTCGGCGACGTGCGCGGCGTGCTGGTCACCCACATCCATCCCGACCACTACGGGCTGGCGGGCTGGGTGCGGCAGGCGTCGGGGGCCTGGATCGCGCTGCATCCCGCTGACGCGGCGCTCATCCCCGACCGCTACGAGGACGTGGACGACCTGCTGGGGCGCACCGCCGCCTGGCTGGCAGCGGCCGGGGCGCCCTCGACCGAGCTGGCGAGCCTGCGCGACGCCAGCCTGTTCCTGCGCGCCGCCGTCCACGCGGCCCGGCCCGACGTGCTGCTGGAGGACGGCGACCGTCCGGAGGTGCCCGGCTGGCGGCTAGTGGCGCTCCACACCCCTGGCCATACACCCGGCCACCTCTGCTTCCACGAGGAGCGCAGCGGCCTGGTCCTGACCGGCGACCACGTCCTGCCACGCATCAGCCCGAACGTCTCGCTGCACCCGCAGTCGGGCAGCGACCCGCTCGGCGACTACCTGGCCTCGCTGGAGCGGCTTCGAGCGTACGGCGACGGGCCGGCCCTGCCAGGCCACGAGGGACCGATCGCCTCCCTCTCCAAGCGCATCGACGAGCTCCGTGCCCACCACCAGGAGCGCCTCGACGAGACCGCGGCACTGGTCGCCGACGGCGCCCGCACGGTCTGGGAGGTCGCCACCCGGCTCCGCTGGTCGCGGCCCTGGGAGGAGATCAGTGGCTTCATGCGCCGCGCCGCCCTCGGCGAAACCCACGCGCACCTGGTGCAGCTGGAACGCCGGGGAATAGTGCAACGCTCCCCCGGCACCCCCCTCAAGTGGTCACGGGCCTGACGCCCGCTCGGCCTTGAGGCCCCAGACGCCCGAGGTCGCCTCCCCCGGTTGCAGGACCCGCAGGCCCATGCCGTTGTTGAAGGCGTCGGTGGCGCAGGTGCACGGCTCGACCGCGAGGCTGCGGCGCCGCGCCGCCGGGTCGGGAAGCGTGTCGCCGGTGTAGACCTGCAGGAAGCCGAAGGCGCCGTCCAGGAACATCGTCAGGCGGGAGCGCCCGGCCGGACCCGGACCCGGATCAGGGGCGGCCAGCTCGACGCGGGCGAAGCCGTCCCGGTCGCGCAGCAGGTCGGTGTAGCCGGTGTCCAGGACCGCCGTGCCGATCCGGCGCGGCTCGCGGAAGTCGAACGGGGTGCCGGCCACCGGCGCCGTCCCGGTCGGCAGCAGCCGCTCGTCGACCGGGAGGAAGCTGGCGGCTGGCACCCGCAGGACGTCGTCGTCGATGGAGGCGCTCCCAATGCTCAGGTAGGGGTGGAACCCAGCGCCGTAGGGCGCCGCGGCGGCACCGAGGTTCCGGGCGGTCTGGCGCACCCGAAGCCCATCAGGCAGCAGCGTGTAGGCGATCCGCAGCGACAGTACAAAGGGGTAGCCCTTGCGGGCATGCAGGGTCAGCCCCATCACCAGGCGGCTGCCGGTATGGCTGAGGGGCTGCCAATTCGCCCACCGGACCAGGCCGTGCATGGCGTTGCCGGTGGCCGGCTCCTCGACCGGCAATTGCTGGTCGTCGACCCCGAACTGGTCGCCGAAGCGGTAGCGCCCGCCGCCGATGCGGTTCGGGAACGGGATCAGCACCTGCCCATTCCCGCCGCCAGGCAGCTCGCCAGGGCCGAAGCCGTCGAGGAACGCCTGTCCGGCGACCTCCAGGCAGCGCAGGGTCGCGCCGACCTCGGTGACCACCGCGCGGGCAGCGCCCCGGCGCAGCTCGAACTGCCGCCCTGTCGGCGGCACCACCGCGCCCGACCTACCGCCCATCCCGCGCCCTCCTCACTCAATGACCTCACTCATGACCTGATCCTTACCGGCGCCTTGAAGATACGGCAGAGACCGCCAGCCTTACTTGACAGAGAACATGGGGATTTGGCAGGTTAGTGTGGTCGTTGGCTGTCCCCCAAGGTCCTCTCCCTTCCAGTCAGCGGCACGCCGCCACCGCTCGTCCCTACTTCCTTTGTCTCCCGACTTGGGTCCGAGCGAGAAAGCTGGTCACGGTGCGGAACGAGCGAACCAACAGGGGTCGAGCCCGACCCCTGGCGCAGCATGTGCGCTATGTACGCGCCCCGGCCCGCGTGCGAGCCCAGCCCCAGGAGCCGCGCCCGGCGCCACGGACGCCAGCCCCAGCCCCACACCGACCCTCTACCCCGGCTCCGGCTCCGCCCAGGGCTAGGGCCAGGGCGCGGATGAAAGTCCGCACCAGTGGGCGGACCAAACTGCGCATGGGCTTCCTGATCGCGTTCCCGTTGCTGCTCGCCTGGGCGCTGCTGCCGGGCAGCGGGCATCACCCGCTGATCGTCACGGCGGCCAAGGGGATCACCGGCGACAAAGCAGCGGTCAACGCGCGGCCACAGGTCGCGCTCAGTACCCCGGCCACCTCCGCCACCGGGCATCCGCCCCGCACCACCGGCACCACCAAGGCACCAGCCAGCACCGCCGCCACCGCCACCACCGTGCCGACCGCCACCTTCCCGAGTGCCAACCTGGTCACTCCGAGCACCGCGGCGGCGCCGGCGGTCCGCGCGGCGACGCAGCTCAGCCAGGACCTGCTGCAGCGCCTCAACGCCGAACGCAGGGCGCGCGGGCTGCGGGCGCTCACCCTGGACCCGAACCTCGCCAACATGGCGCTGCAATGGTCGCAGCACATGGCCAACACCAGGAGCTTCACCCACCGAAATCTCGCCGATGCCAGCGGCCTGCCCGGGATCGGCAGGTATTCCGCGCTCGGCGAGAACATCGCCTGGGTCGAGGGCTTCCAGAGCGAGGCCTTCCAGCTCCACGACGGCTGGATGAAGTCGGACGGCCACCGCGCCAACATGCTGCAGCCAGGGTTCGACGCGGTCGGGATCGGCGTGGTCTGCGCCAACGGCCGCGCCTGGGCCACCGAGAACTTCGGCCGCCTCAGTAACTCCACCGCCCCGGCGATGACCTCCACCGTCCCGCCGGAAAACCCGATCACAGCCACCCGCGTCGACGCCCTGCATTGCTGACGCAGCGGCAGTCAGGCCGGCAAGCGGGCTACGCTTCTTCCGATCGCCAGAATCGAGGAGAGGAGCAGCGACGATGCCGGCTGAGGCCACGCCGCCGCTGCACCCGGACGTGGTGGCGTTGAGCGGCCTGCTCGGGACCTGGAGGGGCGAAGGCACGGGCCAATACCCCACCATCGCGCCCTTCGGCTATGGCGAGGAGGTGCGCTTCTGGCACGTCGGCAAGCCGTTCCTCGCCTATACGCAGCGCACCTGGGCGGTGGAGGACGGCCGCCCGCTGCATTCCGAGAGCGGCTACTGGCGTGCTAAGCCGGACGGGAGCGTCGAGGTGGTCCTCGCCCACCCCACCGGGATCGTGGAGGTCCTGGAGGGGCGCATCGAAGGCTCCGCAATCGAACTGACCAGCAGCACGGTGATCGGCACCAGCACCGCCAAGGAGGTCACCGCCCTGCGGCGGCACCTCGAGCTGCATGGTGACGTGCTCCGCTACGCCCTCTCCATGGCTGCCGTGGGCGAGCCACTCACCCCCCACCTGACCGCGGAGCTCCACCGCCTCGAGCCCTAGCGGCGGCACTAGCGTAGGGTTCGAGCATGCGTGCTTGGACGGTCGAAGAGGTCAATCAGGCGATCCCGAGGGTCCGTGCCATCATCGAGCGCATCCGGGCGCTGGTGCGGGAAGGCCGCGCCTCCGCGGAGGGGGACGCGGGCCGCGTCCACGGCAACGGGCAGCGGCCGGCAGGCGGCGCGGCCACCACGGAGCTGCGCGACGCGCTCGACGAGCTGGCGCAGGACGAGATCGTGTTGCGCGACGCCGAGACCGGCCTGGTCGACTTCCCCGCCCGATCCCCAAGTGAGCGGCCGTACTGGCTCTGCTGGCTGCCCGACGAGCCCGAGGTCGGCTGGTGGCACTGGCCGGAGACCGGCTTCGCGGGCCGGCGCCCGCTCAGCGACCCACCCGAGTAGACGACCGCAGGGGCGCCCTATCCGCCGAGTTCCGCGAGCACCTTGGCGGCGTGGCCGTCGGCCTTGACGTTGTACCAGGCGCGGGCCACACGGCCGTCCTCATCGATCAGGAAGGTGGAGCGGATCACGCCGACCATGGCCTTGCCGTAGAGGGTCTTCTCGCCCCAGGCGCCGTAGGCCTCCATGACCTGATGACCGGGGTCCGACAGCAGCGGGAAGCCGAGCCCGTACTTGGCACGGAACTGCTGGTGGCTGGCGGCGTCGTCGGGCGAGATGCCGACCACCGGCACGCCAGCGCGCTGGAAGGCGTGGAGGTTGTCGTTGAACTGGCAGGCTTCCTTGGTGCAGCCCGGAGTGTCGTCGGCCGGGTAGAAGTAGACCAGCACCCGCTGGCCCTTGAAGCCGTCCAGCGAGACGGTGGTGCCGTCCTGGTCGGGCAGCGAGAACGGCGGAGCGGGGACGCCGGCGTCCAGCTTTGGCATGGAGGTGTCCTTCTGGTGTCCTGGATGCTGCGTGGGCGGGTCTCAGCGTACCTCCACCGGGTGGGGCACGACCGCGCCGTAGAGGTAGCCGCCGTCGTTCCAGGGGGCCTCGTCGGGCTGGACGGTGCCGTGATCGTCAGTGGCGCGGACCCACAGCTGATAGCTGCCTGGAGGGGGGCGCCAAACGAGCTCGAAGCGGATCCAGGCGCGGGGACGGTTGGCACCGAGGAGGCGAGCGGTACGCCAGCGGCGGGGACGGTCGTCGCCGACTTGCCTGATGGCGATCTCGACGCGGTCGATGCGGCCGGCAGGCGACCAGGCACGCCCGGAGAGGATGGTGCGGCGGCGGCGTGGCAGGACCGCGGGCCAGGCGAGTTCCAGGGCGGCCTTGGGGACCTGGGTGGTGAGCATGGCGGGGGGTTCGGGGGGCACGGTCCCGCGGCCGGAACCACCGCGAGGCAGGCCCCTGGTTGCCGCGGGGCCCCCCGATGGATCAATTCCACGCAGGACGTAGCGCTCGGTGGACCAGAGCGAGCGTTGTGGGGTGGTGGAGACGGTGATGCGGCCGACCCATTTGATGCTGGCGACGCCGACCCAGCCAGGGACGATGATGCGGGCCGGGAAGCCGTGGTCGGGCTCCAGGGGCTCGCCGTTCATCCGCAGCGCGACCAGGGTGTCGCGGTTCCTGGCCACGCCGATCGGCAGGGGGCGGCGGACGCGGGGCTCGTCGAGGCCTTCGGGCATGACGTCAACGGCGTAGGCGCTGACGCGGGCCATCTCCAGCAGGGTGCCGAGGGGCACGCCGCGCCACTCGGCCACCCCGATCGCGCCGAGGCGCCACTGGGTGCCGGGTGCGCGCTGGCGGTGCCCCTCGGCCTCGGCGAAGAAGGCGCGGCCGTTGCCGGCGCACTCCAGCGCGCAGACGACGCTGTGCTGGGGCAGGCGCTCCAGGTCCTGGTGGGAGAGGTCGAGGCTGCGGTGCACGGCGCTGCCTTCGATCCGCAGCCGCCAGGTGGCCGGGTCGATACGGGGGGTGGCGCCGTGGTTGCGGACGAAGAAGCGGTCGACCGGGACGAGGTCGCCGTGGCCCTTAAGGGCGGACCAGCGCATCTCGGCGTTGTGGCCATCGCTCAAACCGTCGGTCTGACCGTTGGCTGTGCCGTCCCAGCCGTGCCGGATGAACAGCTCGTCTGGGGTGGGTTTCCAGAGCGGCGGCACCTGCTGTACGGGTGGCGTGATCGGCACGGTCTGCAAGGCGACTCCTCGACCTTATTCCCATAAAATCCACAGAGCTAGTGGGAATTGTAGCCGGGACAACGTCCCAGCGGAACCCGGGACCGCGATTCAGCTGCGGTAGACGAGCACCGGGGTGCCGACTGGGAGGTGGTCGTAGAGCGTGTTCATGGCCGCGATGGTGATACGGATACAGCCGTGGCTGGCGGGGAAGGGCGGCACGGCCGGCGCGCCGTGGAGGGCGAAGCCGCCGTCGAAGAAGGCCGGCCGGTACAGCAGGCCGAGGGCGCTCTTGTGCCAGCCGTTGATCTTGCGCTGAACTTTGAAATTGCCGAGCGGGGTGATCGCCACGCCGCTGTGGCCGTTCTCGCTGTAGGCGCGGCCGGAGCCGGAGGAGGCGTCCAGGATCCGCGTGACCTTCCCGTCCTGCACCAGGTAGACGACCTGGAGGGTGAGGTTGGCCTCGACGTGGAACCCGCTGGTGCGCGAGCGCGGGCTGGGCAGCTTGGGGTGCTTGAGGGCGGCGAGCGTGAGCGGCCCGGCGACCGCGTCGCGGGACAGGCCGTTGACCTTCTGGAAGGCGACCACCGCATGGCTGGTCTCCGAGCCGAACTCACCGTCGGCGGCGGGCACCTCGTAGCCGAGCGCCAGCAACTGCCGCTGCAATGCCGCCACGGCAGCGCCCTCCGATCCGAGCTGCAGCTTGAGGGCGGGCTTCGGCTTGGCCTTGGCGGCCGGCTTCGGCTTCGTGGCCGGCTTGGGCCGCGCGGTCGGCTGGGTGGTGGTAGGCGCCACGGTGGTGACCGGCGCGCTGGTCGTGGCGCTGCTACTGGTGGCCTGCGCCTGGTTGTCCGCCTTTGCCCCGCTGCAGGCGGCCAAGGCGACCATGGCCACGGTCGCGACCAGCGCTGTCAGCGCTGCTCCGGCACGGTCCCGACGCTGCCGTCCGTCCCGCATTTCGGCTCCTATCCTCGAAGGTCATTATTTCGAGGCCCCTCGCTCCCCAACCCTTCCAGTGTGCCGAGGTTGGGAAAGTCTTACAGTCACGGCGCAGTAACGGTTCTGGCGTATCGGTATCTATTGGGGCAACCCGGAAGCAAGCCAGCGGTTGGCGTACCGGGCGGCGACCCGGGCGGCACGCGGGTCGCCGTGATGGGCGAGCCGGTGGGCGGCGTGGCTGGCGAGCAGCCCGGCGGCGCAGGTGCGGCCGAGGCGCAGGGCAAACGAGCGCAGCTCCGCCTCAACCGCATCCTGGTCGCTGTCGGACCAGGTCAGGACCTCCTTGGCGAGACCCTCGAGGGAACGCTCCAGCAGCCCGGCCACAGCCTTGAGACTGGGGGAATCCAGTCGCGCAGATCCCTCGCGCAGCTCGGCGAGCAGGGCCGTGACGGCTCCGTCGCGCCGCTCGGCGCGCAGCAGGTCGAGGCTGAGCACGTTGGTGGTGCCCTCCCAGATCGGCAGGACCTGGGCGTCGCGCAGCAGGCGCGGGACGCCGCTGTCCTCGATGTAGCCAGCGCCGCCGAAGGCTTCCACAACCTCGCTGGCGTGGGCGACGGCGTCCTTGCCGGTGAGCAGCTTGGCGAGCGGGACCAGCGCGCGCAGGGCACGCTGCCCACGCTCGTCCGCAACCCCGTGCTCAGCAGCGCCGAGCCGCTCCATGACCCCGGCCACCAGCGCGAAGGCAGCCTCGGCCTCGACCGCGAGGTCGCGCAGGGTCGCCTGGTGCAGCGGCAGCTCGGCGAGGGGACGGCCGAAGGCTTCACGGACGCGCGCGTAGGCGAGCGCGAGGTCGGTGCCGCGGCGCATCCCGGCGGCGGCGCTGACCGCGTTGTGCACCCGGGTCACGTTCAGCATCCCCGCCATCTTCCGGACGCCCGCCTCGACACCGCCGACCGGGGTGGCGAAGGCGCCGGCGAGGGTCAGCTCAGCCGTCGGCAGCGCCCGCGTACCGAGCTTGTCCTTGAGCCGGTTGACCAGGATCGTCTCCCCCACCTGCGGGCGCTGCGTGCGGGGGTGGACCCGCTCCACCAGGAACAGGCCGAGCCCGCCGCTCCCGGATGGGGCGCCTTCTGGCCGGGCCAGCACCAGGGCGCAGTCGGCGGTCACCGCCGAGGTGAACCATTTGGTGCCGTGGAGGCGCCAGCCGCCATCGCTGTCCGGGTCTGGGACCTCCGGGTCGCGGCGGGCGACGGTGGCGTGGCGGGACAGGTCGGAGCCGCCTTCGCGCTCGGTCATCCACTGGCCCGAGGTCCAGGCCCGCTCCGGGTCCCGTGACAGCAGCCGCGGGACCACCCGGTCGCGCAGCGCCGCTGGCGCGTGGTCGCGCAGGACCCGGACGGCTGCGTCGGTCATCGCCACCGGGCAGGTGTAGACCGCCGACGACGGCCCGTACAGGTGCAGCAGCGCATGCTGCACCACTCGGGCATACGGCCCGTGGCGCTGCTCGTAGGGGATGGCGCAGAGCCCGGTGCGCGCCTGCACGGCATGCAGCTGCAGCCAGGCGCGGCTCACCTCGACCCGGTCGACCCGCCTCCCCCAAGGGTCGAACTGGACCAGGCGCGGCGGGGTCGCCTCCGCCTCCTCCGCCAGGCGTGCCAGCTCACCGGCGGCCGCAGCGCCCATCGCCTCCAGCTCCGGGGTGACCTCGGCGAGCATCTCCGGCGGCAGCAGCCGCTCCAGGTGCTCCCGCAGGACCACGTCCGACCGGTAGGTATTGCTCAGTTCGGGCGGCTGCTGGAAGAAGCTCACAAGCCCGCTCCCATCGTCGAACCAGCGTTCAGAACAAGCCACTTGCCAACAAACAAAGTCTTGGCCGCGGAAGAGGACGAACACAACCACGCTTGGGCAGGAAAAGCTTGTTAGTCTTGCAACAGTTGAGGCTCTTGGACGGGTTCACCTGAGGAGATCCGTGTGTCCGCATGGTTGAACCGCCTGCGTGGTGCGCTGCCGCGGGGTCGGTCGCTGCCGGACGAGGTGTGGCGGCCGCGGCAGCGGGCGATCTTGGCGATCCTCTGGGTGCACGTGGCCGGGCTGGCGGCATTGACGCTGGTTCGGGCGCACGGGCGCGACCCGCAGGCGCTGGCCGGGGTGGGCGTGGTGGCGCTGGCGGCAATCCCGGCGAGCGTCCGCTGGGGCAGCCGCCGCTGGCGCTCGGCGCTCGCCAGCCTCGGGCTGCTGCTCGCCTCGGTGCTACTGGTGCAGCTGGAGGGCGGCGCGATCGAGCTGCAGTTCCATTTCTTCGTGGTGATCGCGCTGATCATGCTGTACCAGGACGGCTTCCTGTTCCTGATCGCGGTCGGCTTCGTAGTGGCCTACTACGGTGCGGTCGGCTGGCTGGAGGCGACCGGCGTGTACCCGCCGCCGGTGGCGTGGGCCAACCCCTGGCAGCGGGCCGCGGTCGACGAGGCGCTGATCCTGGCGGCGGCAGTCGCCAACCTGGCGAGCTGGCGCCTGAACGAGGACAGCCAGGCCAAGGCGGAGGCGTCGTACCGGCAGCTCTACGAGGGCCAGCGCGCGGTCGTGCGCGAGCTGCAGCAGTCGCAGCGCCTCAAGGACGAGCTGTACAACGTGGTCTCGCACGAACTGCGCACCCCGCTCACCGGCATCCTCGGGTTCGGCGAGCTGCTGCTGGTGCGCAACGAGCAGCTCTCGCCGGCGCAGCGGTCCGACCATCTCGGCCGGATCCTGCGCGAGGCACGGCGGCTGCAGCGGGTGGTCGACAACCTGGTGTACTCGTCCAAGGTGATCCGCCAGGACGGCAGCGCGGCCACCGACGTCGGGGGCGTGATCGACGCGGTGCTCGAGGACCTGAACGACGTGCCCGGCCGGGAGCGGGTCGAGCTGGCGGTCCGTGTCCCCACCGGCCTGCAGGCGGCGCTGACCACCGAGGCGTTCCGCCTGGTGATGGTGAACCTGCTGGGCAACGCGCTGAAATACGCGACGCCTGGGACCACGGTGTACGTGCACGCCTGGGCCGAGGCGATCCCCGCACCTCCCAGCGGCGCTCCTGGTCCTGGTCCTGGCGAACGGCTCGCCGTGGCCGTGTCGAACGCCGGGCAGCCGATCCTGCCGGCCGACCAGGAGCGGATCTTTGAGCCGTTCGTGCAGCTCGACTCGTCGACCACGCGGGCCGCCTCGGGGGTGGGGCTGGGGCTGCACATCGTGCGCCGCCTGGTGGAGTCGTTCGACGGGACGGTCGCGGTGGACTCGGACGGGGGCATGGTGACCTTCACGGTCCTCGTGCCCATGGCCAGCCGCCGCCGCGACCCCGCCCGCCTGGGCGGAGCGCACGCCGCGCGGTAGGCACAGCCCTCGAATCCCCCCGCGTCCTCATCCGATTTTGTGCAGTTCGCGTCACTCGATTTGACTCAACCTGTGTCTTTTTATCACCCTCCCATGGTCATGCTGCGAGAGCCGCACTACGACCAGGGAAAGGATCCAGCGTGACTCAGGCAGATGCCAGTACAGCCGCCAGCACGGAGTCGACGGGCTCCAACTCGGGCTCCAGCTCGAGTTCGCGCTCCTCCGTCACGGGTAGCGGCAGCCGGTCCGCGCAGGCGGACCTCGACCGGTCCAGGAACGCCTCGTTCGGCGCAGGCTCCCTCCAGCTCGGCGAACTGGAGGAAGTCGACGTCAGGACAGTCTTCCAGCGGGACGGTGAGGGGTTCTCCGGCTGGCTTGCCGGCAACCTCGACCGGCTCGCCAACGAGCTCGGCGTGAACGGCCTGCGCGAGGTGGGCCGCGACATCGGAGTCGGCTCGTTCACCGTCGACATCCTGGCCCAGACCGACCGGGGCCGGCGGGTCGCCATCACCAACCAGCTCGAAGCCACCGACCACCTCCACCTCGGCCAGGTAGTCACCTTCGCCGCCGGGCTGGACATCTCCGCGGTCATCTGGACCTTTACCAAGATCAGCGAGGAGCACCGCGCCGTGCTCGACTGGCTGAATCAGCACAGCGACGACGACGTGCGCTTCTTCGGCGTGGAGATGAAGCTGTTCCGCATCGGCAGCTCCCTGCCAGCGGCGGTCTTCAACGTCGAGGCACGCCCGAACGACTGGCAGAAGGTCGTGCGTCAGCGCCAGCGTGTGGGCAGCCCCTTCAACTCGCGCCTGCGGGAGTTCTAGCGGCGCTCGTACCGAGGGGGAGCAGGGTGCCTCCCCCTCGGTGCGTAGCGGGGTAAATTGCGGCGGGTGGAGAAACATCTCCAACTCGGTCGGACGGTTCGATATGCTCAGCTTATGGCGCGTTCCGTAGAGCGGCCGGGTGGGCCGCTCGCGCTCGATCCCTACGACCATCGCGCCGTCGAGGCCAAATGGCAGCGCCGGTGGGCGGAACAGGGCAGCAACCGCACCCCGCTGGAGGGGGCGGTACGGCCCTATTTCAACCTGATGATGTTCCCCTACCCCTCCGCTGAGGGATTGCACGTCGGCAACGTCTACGCCTACGTGGGGGCGGACGCGCATGGTCGCTGGCGCCGGCAGCAGGGCGACACGGTCTTCGAGCCGATCGGCTTCGACGCCTTCGGGATTGACAGCGAGAACTACGCGCTGCGGATCGGCGAGCACCCGAGCCTGGTGGTACCGCGCAACGTAGCCCGCTTCAGGGCGCAGCTGCAGCGCCTCGGGGCGATGTTCGACTGGGACCACGCCATCGACACCACTGACCCGGCCTTCTACCGCTGGACCCAGTGGCTGTTCCTGCGCCTGCACCGGGCGGGGCTGGCCGAGCAGCACGAGGCGCTGGCCGACTGGTGCCCGTCGTGCCGCACCGTGCTCGCGGGCGAGCAGGTGACCCAGACCCACTGCCAGCGCTGCGGTGCGCGCATTGGACGGCGCCAGCTGGCGCAGTGGTTCCTGCGGATCACCGCCTACGCCGAGGCGCTGCTCCGTGGCCTCGACGAGCTGGACTGGCCGGAAACGGTCAAGCGCGCCCAGCGCCAGTGGATCGGCCGCCGCGAAGGCCTCAGCGTGCGCTTCCCGGTGGCCGGCTGCCACCGTGCTGAGGCGGTGGTCTTCACCGAGCGGCCGGAGACCCTCGCCGGCGCCACCTTCCTGGTGGTCAGCGCCCACCACCCGCACCTGGACGAGTTCGTCACTCGGGAACGGCGTGCCGCCGTCGAGGCGTGGCGGGCCTACCTGCCCTCGCCGAGCGTGAAACCGGCCGTGCGGCTCGGGGTCGAGCTGGGCAGCCGCGCGATCCATCCCCTCACCGGCGCGTGGCTGCCGCTGTGGGCAGCCCCCTACGTGCCCGCGGCTGCACTCTCCCCCACCGGGGTGGTCGCGGCCGTGCCAGCCGACGACCAGCGCCACTATGCCTTCGCCAGGGCGCACGGCCTGCCGCTGGCCCCCGCCTCGGTGCCGGGGCGCCGCGACGGGGAGTGGGCCATGCTCGGCCCGGAGCGCGCCCGGCGGGCGATCACCGAACGGCTGTTGCGGCTCGGCCTTGGCGAGCGGACCGTGCAGTACCGGCTGCGGGACTGGCTGATCTCGCGGCAGCGCTACTGGGGGCCGCCGATCCCGGTGGTCTACTGCCCGGCCGACGGGCCGGTTCCCCTGGGAGAGCGCGACCTGCCGGTGCTGTTGCCGAAGGTGGACGACTTCCGGCCGCTCGGCACCGGCGTGTCGCCGCTGGCGAGCGCGGCGGGCTGGATCGAGGCCCCCTGCCCGCGCTGTGGCTGCCCTGCCCGGCGTGAGACCGACGTATTCGACAACGCGCTCGACGGCGCCTGGCACTACCTCCGCTACCCGTCCAGCGAGCTGCACGACCGACCCTTCGACCGCGAGCGGACCTGGGGCTGGCTGCCGGTCGACTCCTACATCGGCGGCGGCGAGCACGCCATCGGCCACCTGCTGTACGCGCGCTTCGTAATGCGCGCCCTCTATGACCAGGGTCTGGTCCCCGAGCCCGAGCCGTTCACACGCTTCCGCAGCCACGGGGTGCTCGTCTCCAGCGGGGCCAAGATGGCCAAGAGCCGCGGCAACGTGGTCGATCCTGACCGCTACCTGAACCGGCACGGGACCGACACCCTCCGGCTCTATCTCATGTTCATGGGCCCCTACCTGCGCGGTGGCGACTTCCGTGACGAAGGCATCCGCGGGGTCGCCAGGTTCCTGGGGCGAGTGTGGCGGGCGGTGCAGCGTGCCGATGGCGACGACGCAGCCGTCCTGGCCCTGGCCGCTGCGCTGGATGCCGGGCGTGAGCGGCGCCGCCATGCGCTGATCGCCGCGGTTGACCGGCGCATGGCTGCGCTCGCCTACAACACCGCGATCGCGCTGCTCATGCGGTTCGCTCGCGAACTGCACCGGGAGGCGCTCGCGGGCACGGCCCGCCGCAGCGACGCCATCACGCTGCTGCAACTGCTGGCGCCGTTCGCTCCACACATCACCGAGGAGCTGTGGGAACGCTGCGGCCAGCCCGGCTCGGTGCACGACGCGCCCTGGCCCAGCTACGACCCGTCGCTAGCCGCAGCGGCGACCGTCACCGTCCCGGTCATGGTCGCCGGCAGGTGCCGGGCCACCATCGCGGTGTGCCCGGGCACCTCAGCCGACGAACTGCGCGCTGCCGCGCTCGCGCTCCCGCCGATCGTGGCGCTGCTCCGCACGCGGCAGCCGGTTCGGGTCGTGGCAGTCCCCGATCGGGTGGTCAACCTGGTCTTGGAGTAGCCCGGACCCGCCTGGACGCCTCCTAGACGCTGCCGAACTGCCAGCGGCCGGCGGGACCGACGGCGACGGTGACAGTGCCGCCGTTGTCGTCCTCGTCATCCAAGTCGTCGATGCCGCCGCTGTAGGGCAGGCCGTAATAGGCGTAGAGGGCCGCCTCGTCCTGCGGCCAGAGGCGGCCGCCGGGCTCCATGCCGGGGGCCCTCCGCACGTGGCGGTGGTCGTATGGAACGCGGATCTCGTTGCCCTGCTCGACCGCGTCACGCAGCGGGACGAGGCAGGTATCGCCGACGATGCCGGCGGTGTTCAGTAATGCCCATCCAGGCTCGTCAGTCTCGGAGTCATAGTAGATCTCGACGATCGAGCCAATCACCTTGCCGTCACTGTCAAGGACGGCCAGACCTCTCCACCTGCGCACGGCCTCAAACGCCGGCATCACGGCCCCCCCTCGCGTTCGGGTGTCTGCCCCTGACTGGAGCAGCACGCGACTATCCCCACGCCGGATGTTACCCAGGAGCGGCGGGCGATGGACAGTCTACTTTGGGGACCATGACCGAATAGCGCGTGTATTGTCTCCGAGAGTTCCAGTCGGTGCGCAACACTCGGGCCGCACTTCACCACCATTGCGGTATTAATCGGTTCTAACCGGCTGAAGAAACCCACCCGCCGTGTGCGCCTTCGCCAGAGGCCCGTGCCAGCAAGCCTCTCAGAACTGACGTTCGATGACAAGCGCTGAGGTCCCTCTCAACAGCTGTCAACCCCCCAATAGTAGGGACCTGGTCGAGACCGATAGAGACCCGCTCGCGCGTTGCATCGGGAGGGATTTGGGGCGCATCGCAATTTAGGGTTCAAGTTTTTGGGACACGCGTACCGATGAATAGCGCGATCCCCTCAAAGGACTTCAAGGAGGTAACGTGTCGAGGGATGCAATGCTGCTGATCAAGGCTGACCACAAGAAGTTGGAAAGCCTGTTCAAGCAGTATGGGAAGACCAGCGCACGCGACTTCAAGGCTCGCAAGCGCCTGGTCAGCGAGATGGCGGAGATGCTCAAGGCGCAGATCGCGCTCAATGAGCGGACCGTCTACCCGCCGATCCAGGCCAAGGTGAACCGGCGCGGGCGCGAAATGATTCTGGAGGCAGTTGAGCAGCAGCACATCGTCAAGATGACGCTCGGCGAGCTTTCCAGAATGCGTCCGCAGGACGCGCGCTTCAACGCCAAGGTCCAGGTACTCATGGCGAACGTCCGCCGCCACAACAAGTTCGAGGAGTCAAAGATCATGCCGCAGGCCAAGAAGACGCTCAGCAGCCGTTCCCTCAAGGAGATGGGCAAGAAGATGGAAGCCAAGAACCAGCCCGCCAAGGCCGCCAAGGCCGCGACCAAGCCGGCCTCCAAGCGGGTCACCGCCTCTGTGAGCAAGTCCAGCAAGTCGGCCAGCAAGCCGGCGGTGCGCAAGCCCGCCAGCAAGCGTCCTGCCACCAAGCCGATGAGCAAGACGACCAAGCCTGCGGCAAAGCGCACCGTCAAGTCGGCTGCCAAGCCGGCCGCCAAGCGCACCATGAAGACCGCGGCGAAGCCGGCCGCCAAGCGCATCGTCAAGGTCGCGGCGAAGCCGGCTGCCAAGCGCACCATGAAGTCGGCGGCCAAGCCCGCTGCCAAGCGCACGGTGAAGTCCGCGCCGAAGCCGGCCGCCAAGCGCACCATGAAGTCGGCGGCCAAGCCCGCTGCCAAGCGCACCGTCAAGCGCACCACCGCCAAGGCCACCAGCCGCTCGATGGCCAAGCCCGCTGCCAAGCGCACCGTCAAGGTCGCGGCCAAGCCCGCTGCCAAGCGCACGGTGAAGTCCGCGCCGAAGCCGGCCGCCAAGCGCACCATGAAGTCGGCTGCCAAGCCGGCCGCGAAGCGGACCGTCAAGGCCAGCGGCCGCTCGGTCACCAAGCCGGTGCGGAAGGTGGCGGCGAAGCCGACCGCGAAGCGCACCGTCAAGCGCACCACCGCCAAGGCGGCCGCGAGGCCGGCGATGCGGAAGACGGCCATGGCGCACAAGAGCGCACAGCCGAGCGCCAAGCGGATGACCAAGCGCAGCGCGCGTCCGGCCATGCGGAAGCTCGCGCGGGTCGCCTAAGCAACTCAACCCGTAACCAGGACGGGCCGTCCCAATGGGGCGGCCCGTTTGGTTGCGGGCGGCGCGGCAGCATGTGGACACTCTGGTAGCCTGGCCGAACTCGGATGCCTCGGTACGCAGGCTCAAGGGACCTGGCAAGGCCGCTGGTGCCCGAGGCCGAACGTCTACGGAGCCCTCATGGCCATAAGGTTCACTCCCAGCCCCAACGCCAACTCCGACCCCAACCCCAGCCCCCCCGCCAGCTCCGACGCCAGCTTCTTCAGCAGTCTCGCCGATGGCAGCACGCTCTACAGCAACGGCAACGGCAGGGGCGACAACGGCGCCAAGACCCCGGCGGTCGTGGTGCTGCGCGCCCTCGGGCTGGGTGACCTGCTCACCGTGGTGCCAGCGCTGCGGGCGCTGGCCGACGCCTTCCCGCGTCACCCGCGGCTGCTGGCCGCCCCGCCGGCGCTGGCGCCGCTGGCCCGTTGCACCGGCGCGGTCGACGAGGTGATCCCCACCAGCGGCCTTGACAAACGGCCGCACCGCCGCCTACACGGTCGTCTCCACGGCGCCGGCATCGCCGTGAACCTGCACGACCGCGGCCCGGAAAGCCACCAGCTGCTGCTCGCCACCGAGCCCCGGCGGCTGGTCGCCTTCGCCCACCCGGTCGTCCCAGCCAGCTCCGAAGGCCCGCGCTGGCGGGCTGACGAGCACGAGGTGCTGCGCTGGTGCCGCCTGCTGGAAGAGAACGGCATCGCCGCGGACCCGAGCCGGCTCGACCTGGAGCTGCCGCCCGGGCCGCTCCCCTACGGCGCGCGCGGCGCGACCCTGATCCACCCCGGCGCGAGCAGCCCCGCCCGGTGCTGGCCGCCGCAACGGTTCGCCGCGGTCGCCCGCGCCGAGATCGACCTCGGCCGCGAGGTGATGATCACCGGCGGCCCCAGCGAGGTCGAACTGGCCCACGAGGTCGCCCGGCTCGCCGGCCTGCCCGAGGCCGCGGTCTGGATCGGCAACGGCGGGGTGCTGGCGCTCGCCCGCATGGTGCAGGCCGCCGACCGGGTGATCTGTGGCGACACCGGCGTCGCCCACCTCGCCACCGCCCTCGGCACCCCCTCGGTGGTGCTGTTCGGCCCGGTGTCCCCGGCGCTGTGGGGCCCCCCGCCCGATCGCCCCTGGAACAAGCCCCTGTGGGCCGGCACCAGCGGCGACCCTTCCAGCCAGCTCCCCGACCCCGGCCTGCTGTCCCTCTCCGTGGACGACGTCCTGGAGGCGCTCGACACCCTGCCCACGTCGCCGTACCGCCTGGTCCAGGTCCCCGCCGCCAGCGGTGCGCCCCGCTAAGAGGTTAGGCGAGCTGGATGGTGTCCGCGCCCAGAGTGGCCAGGATCCGGCCGGTGATGTCCTCGACCGCGCCGACGGCGTCGATCATCGAGATCAGGCCCCGGTGGGTGTAGTAGTCGACCAGCGGCTTGGTGGCGGTGCCGAAGACCTCGAGGCGGTGGCGGATGGTCTGCTCCGAGTCGTCGCTGCGGTGCAGCTCGGCCGCGCGGCCGGCGAGGCGGCGCAGGACCTCGGTCTCGTCGCACTCGAAGCAGAGCACCGCGTCGAGCGGGGAGTCCAGCTGGTGCAGGCGCCGGTCGAGCGCCTCGGCCTGGGCCACCGTGCGGGGGAAGCCGTCCAGGACGAAGCCGTTCTGGCAGTCGGGCTCGGCCAGGCGTTCCATGATCATGGCGATGACGACCTCGTCCGGGACCAGGTCGCCGCGGTCCATGTACTCGCAGGCGATGCGTCCAAGGGGGGTACCCTCGGCCACGTTGGCCCGGAAGATGTCGCCAGTGGCGATGTCCGCGCAGCCGAACTGGTCGGCAAGGCGGACCGCCTGGGTACCCTTGCCACTCCCGGGCGGGCCTAGGAGCACTAGTCGCATGCAGTTCCTCCCGCTCCGGCGACAATGACGGCGAGGGGTGGTGAGGCTAGTGACGGTAGGTGGTGGCTTGCCATCAGTCCAATAGTTCGTTTTGATTACCAACATCGAAATTGTTGATGAACGGAGGGGTGACCTTGCTGCCGCAGCTGCAGGCGTTCCTCGAGGTGGCTCGGCGCCAGAACCTGAGCCGTGCTGCTGAGGCCCTCTATGTTTCCCAGCCAACCCTCACCGCACGCCTGCAGGCGCTGGAGGCGGAGCTGGGCGAACAGTTGTTTGTGCGCACCCGGCGAGGCATGCGCCTGACCGAGGCGGGTGAGGCGTTCCTGCCGTTCGCCGAGCACGCCGTCCAGGCGCTCGACGACGGCCGCGAGCGGCTCGGCGAGCTGCGCCGCGGGGAGGTCGGCAAGCTGACGGTGGGGGCACCGCCTACTGTCAGCACCTATGCCCTGCCGGGGCTGCTCGCCCGCTTCACCGCCGCGCACCCGGGCGTGCGGCTCACCGTCAAGACCGGCACCTCGGAAGAGATCATGGAGATGGTCCTGCACGACCTGGTGCAGGTCGGGCTGATGCGCGCCCTCGGCCACCCCGAGGTCGAGACCATGCCTGTCTACTCGGATGCGGTGCTGCTGATCGCCGGGCCGAGGCACCGGCTGGCCGGGCGCCGGGTCCCGCTGGAGGAGCTCGCCGGCGAGAGCCTGGTGCTGTTCGGCCGCAGCTCCAGCTACCGCACCTTCACCACCGCGACCTTCAACCAGGCCGGGCTGATCCCCAACAGCGTCCTGGAGCTGGACAACATCGAGGCTGCCAAGAAGATGGTCGAGGCCGGCCTCGGCATCTCGCTGGTCCCCCACAGCGCCATCACCGGCGAACTGGCCGCGGGCACACTGGCGCTGATCGACCTGATCGACGCCAACCTGCCAGTGCGCGAGATCGTGGCGGTATGGCGCCGCGACGCCGGCCCGCCCTCCGGTGCGGTGGCGGTGTTCCTGGAGATGCTCGCCGAGGTCAGCGACCTGGATTCCGGCATGCCCCGTCCCGAGCGCAGACCCGAGACGCCGACGGCCAAGAACGCCGACGGCGACTCACGGCGCGACCCCCCGCTGCCAGCCCTGGATACCTGATTGTCAGAATTGACTCATGACCCGTCCCTCGCTACCACCCTTCCGCCCGCTGGTCCGGCCGGCGGGACCAGGTGACCTCGCGCCCATCCGAGCGATCGCGGATGCCTACGGCAACCTGCAGGAGTGGCCACAACGGCCCGACTACCTCGACCACGAACTGGCCAGCGGCCGCCTGCTGGTGGCCGCCGACGAGGCGGCCGGGGAGGAGGTGGCCGCCTTCGCCGGGGCCTACGAGCGCAGCGGCGTCACCCACCTGGGCGACCTGTTCGTGCGGCCCGGCCTGGCCGGCAGGGGGCTTGGCCGGGCGCTGCTGGAGGCGATCCTGCCCGGCGACGGGGAGCTGGTGACCTTCTCCTCGTCCGACCCGAGGGCGCTGGCGCTCTACTGCCGCTTCGGCATGCAGCCGCTGGCGCCGCTGCTGTACCTGCGGGCCGACCCGGCTCGCCCGGCGGCCGCCCGCCTGGCCGCCAAGACCGGGGCCAAGGCCGCAGCGGAGGCCGAGGCCGCTGTGGAGATGGAGGCTGCCGTTGCCGGGGCCAGCTGGCACTGGCAGGTCGCCGACGCCGCCGGGCTGCGGCAGGTGACCGCCTTCGACGAGCTGATCTCGGGCCGGGCTCGGCCGCAGGACCACCGCTTCCTCGCCTCGCTCGGCGCGATCGCGCTGCTGGTGGAGGGCGGCTACGCCTGGGTGCGGCTGACCCAGCGGGAGGGATCGGCAGGCCCTGCGGCGCACCTCGGGCCGCTCGGCGGCACTGACGAGCGCGCCCTGGAACGCGCCACGCTCGCGGCCATCCAGTTCGCCGCGGAGGGCGCTTCCAGCATCAGCCTGGCGCTGCTCGGCCCCCACCCGGGCCTGGCCGACCTGTTCGAGGCCGGCTTCCGCCTGGTCGCCCAGGACACCTTCATGGCTTCCCGCCCCGACCTGATCGACGCGCGCCGCTACGCCCCCTCCCCCGACCTGGGCTGAGGCCGCCTGGCTTCAGCCTGGGGTTTTCTCAGCATTCCCACAGCTCCCGTTAAGACATACCAAACCTGGCCGCGCCAAACTGGAGGAGTGGAACAGAACGGGGCGCCCAACGGGGAGCCCGAGGCGCGCGTGCTGGTGGTCGACGACGAGGTCTACATCACCGACCTGGTCGGCACCGCCCTGCGCTACGAGGGCTTCGAGGTCGCCGTGGCGGCCAACGGCCGCGACGCGGTGAACCGTGCCGCCGAGCTGCGGCCTGACCTGGCCGTGCTCGACGTGATGCTGCCCGACATGACCGGCCTGGAACTGTGCCGGCGGCTGCGCGACGGCGGCGGCAACATCTCGGTGGTGTTCCTCACCGCGCGCGACGCCACCGAGGACAAGATCGCCGGCCTCACCGTCGGCGGCGACGACTACGTCACCAAGCCCTTCAGCCTGGAGGAGTTGATCGCCCGCGTCCGCGCGGTGCTGCGCCGCACCCGGCCGGGCAACCCACCAGCGCGCCTGCGCTTCGCCGACCTGGAGATCGACGAGGACGCCCACGAGGCGACCCGCGCCGGCGAGCCGCTCGACCTGACCCCGACCGAGTACAAGCTGCTCCGCTACCTGCTGCTGAACGCCGGCCGGGTGGTGTCAAAGGCGCAGATCCTGGACCACGTCTGGAACTACGACTTCGGCGGCAACCACAACGTCGTCGAGACCTACATGAGCTACCTGCGGCGCAAGGTCGACTGCTTCGACCCGCCGCTGCTGCGCACCGTCCGCGGCGTCGGCTACTCCCTGCGCCTGCCAAAGCCCCGGACGTAGGTAGATGGAGGAGGCGGCGGTGTCGCTGCGGACCCGGCTGGTCGTCACGATGCTGGCGCTGGTGCTGCTCGGGCTTGCCGTCGCCGACGTCGGCACCTACGTGGCGCTGCGCTCGTTCCTGCTCAAGCGGCTCGACCACCAACTCAACGTGGTCAGCACGCTCACCACCGACTACGTCGAGCAGCAGGCCAGCCAGCACAAGGCGATCGAGCCCTTCTTCGATCCGGGCTCCTCGGACTTCTTCAACCAGGGCGATTCGGGCACGCAGATCTTCCGGTACCTCGCACAGAACGGCGTGACCCCTTCCGAGCTGGAGCTGCGCACCCCGGACGGGCGGGCGCTGAAGTCGGTGCAGGCGCTCACGGCGGTGCCGCGCCTCCCGACCGTGATCGACCCGGGCGCCAGCCCCGGCGACGTGAAGATGTTCAGCGTCCCGAGCGTGCGGCGAGGCGGCGGCCAGTGGCGCATCCACGCCAGCCGCATGCGCAACGGCTACATCCTGGTCTACGGCATGAACGCCAAGGATGCGGAGGAGACCCTCGGGCACCTGCGCCAGGTCGAGGCGGCCACCGGCGTGCTTGTCCTGCTCGGCGTGGCGCTGCTGGCGCGGCGCGCGGCACGGCGAGGCCTGCGGCCGCTGGAGGAGATCGGCGAGACGGCCCGGGCGATCGGCTCCGGCGACCTCGCCAGGCGGGTCGAGCCGACCAGCGAGCGCACCGAGGTGGGCCGCCTCGGCTTGGCGCTGAACGCCATGCTCGGGCAGCTGGAGGCCGCCTTCCGCGAACGGGAGGCGTCCGAGCGGCGGCTGCGCCGCTTCGTCGCCGACGCCTCCCATGAGCTGCGCACCCCGCTCACCTCGATTCGCGGCTACGCCGAGCTGTTCCGCCGTGGCGCCAGCGCCCGCCCCACCGACCTCGCCAAGGCGATGCGGCGTATCGAGGAGGAGGCAGGGCGCATGGGCGTGCTGGTCGACGAGCTGTTGCTGCTCGCCCGCCTGGACCAGGGCCGCCCGCTGGAGCGCGCCCCGGTGGACCTGGCCGAGTTGGCCGGCGAGGCGGTCGCCGACGCGCGCGTGGTCGAGCCAGCCCGCCCGCTCCGCCTGGACCTGGAACGCGACGGGCCTGTGGTGGTTCCGGGCGACGCCGACCGGCTTCGCCAGGTGCTCGCCAACCTGCTCGCCAACGTCCGCCAGCACACCCCAGCCGGGACCGCGGCGACCGTGCGGGCAGCCCAGGAGGGGCGCCTCGGCGTGCTGGAGGTCGCCGATGACGGGCCGGGCCTGGACGTCGAACAGCGCGAGCGCGTCTTCGAGCGCTTCTACCGCGCCGACCCGGCGCGCCCCCGGCGCGGCAACCCGAACACGAACGACGGCGGCAGCAACGGCGAGGGTAGCGACGGCGCGGCCGCCGGCGGTGCCGGGCTCGGCCTGGCGATCGTTGCCGCGGTTGCCGCCGCGCATGGCGGGCGCGCCACGGCCGCCTCCGCTCCGGGAGGCGGCGCGCACTTCCGGGTGGAGCTGCCGCTCGACGGCGACGGCGACAGCGAGGCCGGCGAGCTCACAGGGATCTCTACGGTCCCTCAAAGGGTCCTCAAAGCTTCGGATGATGTACTGGCGGACGAACCCGAACGCAAGCGCGAACCGACCGCCGCACTTCAGGAGGGCCCGCCGCTCATGACTCCGCTGTCGAACTTCGTCCTGCGCCACAAGCTGCTGATCGGCCTGTTCTGGCTGGTGGTGCTGCTGGTCGGCGGGGCGACTGCCTCCAAGGTGTCCGGCCGGCTGTCGCAAGAGTTCTCCCTGCCCGGCTCCAAGAGCTACGACGCCAACCAGGCGATCCTGCGGACCTACGGCAACGGCGCCGGGTCGCTGCCGCTGGTGCCGGTGGTCACCCTCCCGGCGGGGACCACGGTCGACAGCCCCGGGGTGAAAGCGGCGCTCGGCAAGGGGTTCGGCGCGGTCGCCCGCGACCCGCGCCTGCGGGTGGTCTCCTACGCCACCACCGGCGACCGCCGCTTCGTCTCGGCCGACGGCCGCACCACCTTCGGGCTGGTGTTCCCGCCCCACTTCGGCGCCTTCAACGCCCCCGACCTCGGCCCAGGGGTGACCGCGGCGCTGCAACCGGCCCTGCCGCACGGCGCGACCGTGCGGGTCACCGGCGTCGACGAGCTGGCCGCCAACAACAGCACCAGCAAGGGCAACAACGGCGTGCTGGCCGAGACGCTGCTCGGCGGGCTCGGCGCGCTGGCGGTGCTGGCATTCGTGTTCGGCTCGCTGCTCGCCTTCCTGCCGCTGGTGATCGCGGCGGTGGCGATCCTGACCACCTTCCTGGTGATCCTCGGCCTGACCACCTTCACCGACATCAACTTCATCGTGCAGTTCCTGGTCGCGCTGATCGGGCTGGGCGTCGCGATCGACTACTCGCTGCTGCTGGTCACCCGCTGGCGCGAAGAGCGCGCCCAGGGCCACCAGGGCGACGAGGCCGTGCGCCGGGCCATGGCCACCGCCGGGCGGGCAGTGGTGTTCAGCGGCCTCACCGTCGCGATCGGCTTGTTCGCGCTGGTCGTGCTGCCGGTGCCGTTCCTGCGCGGCATCGGCTTCGGCGGCATGCTGATCCCGCTGATCAGCGTGCTGGTCGCGGTCACGCTGCTGCCGGTACTGCTGGCAACCATCGGCCGCCGCATCGACTGGCCGCGGCTCCGCAAGGAGGCTCACGCCAGCCGCGGCTGGAGCGCCTGGGCGCGGGGTGTGGTCCGCGGCCGCTGGATCGCCGTGGTCGGCGCCCTGGCCCTGCTCGGCGCCCTCGGCGTTGCCGCCTTCGGCCTGCACCTCGGCCAGGCCAACGCCAACTCGCTGTCGAAGTCCGGACCAGCCCACGAAGGGCTGGTCGCGCTGGAGCGCGCCGGGGTGCCGAGTGGTGTCCTCACCCCGATCGAGGTGCTGGTCCCAGCCGGCACCGACCCGGCCGCCGTGGCCAGCCGCCTGGCCACCGTCCCAGGGGTGCGCGCTGCCGTCGCCCCGGCCGATCCTGCCTGGCGGCGCGGCGGCAGCGCCCTGGTCAGCGTCCAGACGGTCGACGAGGCCAGCACCAGCGCGGGCAGGGCGACCGTCACCCGCGTGCGCGACGCGGCGGCCAGCTTCCCTGGCGTGCAGGTGGGCGGCTCCGGTGCCGCCCTGATCGACGGGATCCACGCGATCTACGGCAGCTTCCCACTGATGCTGGCGCTGATCGCGGTGGTCACCTTCGTGCTGCTGGCCCGTGCCTTCCGCTCGCTGCTGCTGCCGCTCAAGGCGGTGCTGCTCAACCTCGTCTCGGTGGGCGCCGCCTACGGCGTGATCGTGCTGGTATGGCAGCGTGGCTACGGCTCCAAAGCGCTGTGGGGCATCCCCGGGACCGGCGCAGTCGCCCTTTGGATCCCGCTGATGGCCTTCGCCTTCCTCTATGGCCTGAGCATGGACTACGAGGTGTTCATCCTGGCCCGTATGCGTGAGGAGCACGACCGCTCCGGTTCCACCACCACCGCCATCGTGGAGGGGATCGGCCGCACCGGCCGGCTGGTCACCAGCGCCGCCCTGATCCTGTTCCTCGCCTTCGCCTCCCTGGCCTCAGGCCCGGGAACCGACCTCAAGGTGATGGCGACCGCACTGGGCGCCGGGATCCTGCTGGACGCCACCGTGGTCCGGGCCCTGCTGGTGCCCGCGCTAGTCAGCCTGTTCGGCCGCTGGAACTGGTGGCTCCCCGCCTGGGCCGCCCGGCCGCTCCGCGTGGCGCCGTCCCCGGCGGTGCCGGAGCAGCGCGGAGCGGTACTCAGCCGTTCGAGCTAGGGCGGGACGATCCGGCTTCCCGCTCGGCGCGGGCCTGGTCCTCCAGGCAGAAACGGGCAAACGGTAGCGCCTCCAGCCGTGCCCGCTGGATTGGCTTGCCGCACGCCTGGCAGATGCCATAGCGGCCGGCACTGAGCCGTCTCAAGGCGGCCTCCGCCTCGGTCAGCTCCGCCTCGACCTGCTCCAGGATGGCCTGGTTCTTCTCCTGCTCGAACACGTCGCTGCCGAGGTCACCGGGGTGCTGGTCGTAGGTTGACAGCTCCTGGGCCGCGGCCCCGCCGATCCCGTCGGCCCCGGTCGCCGGATCTGCCCGCAGGTCGTCGCGGATCGCCTGCAGGCGGTCGCGTTCGAGCTCCAGCCTCCGGCGGATCTTTGCCTCGTCCATCAGCGTCTCTCGTTCTAGCGTCGTTCGTCCTCGTCGTCGTAGGGGACCGGCAGGGCCTGCTCCCAGGCGTCCGCCTCTGGGACCTCGTTGCCGAGCGGTGGGAACTCGATCTCGTCGCTATCGTCCACAGGCTCCCGCTGTTCCATGGCGTCAGCCTCGGGGACGGCGTCTTCGGTCAAAGTTGTCTCCTCGTAGTCTCGGCCAGAACCTCAGACTACCCAAGGTACCCAGGTCCCAAAACGGGCTCACGCGAACAAACGCTATCCCTACAACACCGCGACGGCGGCGTCTTTGTAGGCGTAGGAGGCCCTCCTCACCGTCGATGTTCAGGCTATCTAGCGCCGCTTGGTCTTGGATCGCGACCGTTCCTTCCTGGAGACGGCGGCGGCCAGCTCGCTCTTGCTCATGCGCGAGCGGCCGCTGACGTCCAGCTTGGCGGCGCGCTGGTACAGCTCCTGCTTGGTGTCGCCCTTCAGGTCGACGCCCTTGCCGTCCTTTGGCTCCCAGTGGTCGCCGGCCTTCTCGAAGGAGCGCTTGAGCGCGGCAATCGCCACGCGGTGGGCGCGAGCGCCCTCGCCGTAGGTCTCCACGGCGCTGTCATGCGCCTTGGCGTAGGTCCGCTGCGCCTTGGCTGGCGAGCGCTTGAGGGTGTCTGGCATGTCCTGCTTGTTCGTACTGAGCGGCATGATGTATCACCTCCCGCCCTGGTTGCCTACCCGCTCGCGTCGCCCTTATGCAGAACTTCAGGACGCGCCGTGCTCGCCCGGCAGGGGCTCCGGGTGGCCGAGGGTGCCAAGCTCGGCGATGTCACGAGGGAAGAAGACGGCGACCAGCCAGTCGAGGCCGACGCGCAACCGCCGGCTCCAGGTCGGCAGCGCAGCCAGGTGGTAAGCGCGGGTCACGAACCAGCCGAGCAGGCCGGAGACGGGCAGGCCGAGGACGCGGCCGACGCCGTAGTGCTCGGACAGGTTGACGAGGAGGCCGAGGCCCTTGAACCGGAAGGGCCTTGGTTTGCCGTGCCCCAGCGAGGCGGCCACGTTGTCGCCGCAGGCCCACGCCTGCCGCAGGGCGTGCTGAGCGGTCGGCGGGGTCACCGCGCCGTGCTGGCCGGCGATCGGCACGGCGGCGGCGTCGCCGAGCGCGAACACCTCCGGGCGGCCGGGCACCGCCAGCGTCTCGTCCACCACAATGCGGCCGCGCTCGTCGGTGGGCAGCCCGAGCTTGCCGGCCAGGGGGTCGGGAGCGACCCCGGCGGTCCACACGAAGGTCGACGTCGGCACCCATTCGCCACTCTCAGGGCCGTCGAGGCGGACCCAGTCCGGGCCGACCTCGGCCACGGTGGTCTTGAGGCGGATCTCGATGCCACGGCGGCGCAGCACCTCCAGCGCCCGCTCGGAGAGCCGGCCGCCCAGCTCCGGCAGCACCTTGGGGGCGATATCGGCGAGGATCCAGCGGGTGTCGGCGGGCCGCAACTCCGGGTAGAGGCGCAGGGCCCGGTGGACCAGCGCCCGCAGCTCGGCGATCAGCTCGGTGCCGGCGTAGCCAGCGCCGACCACCACGAAGGTGAGGCGGGCGCGGCGCTCCTCGGGATCGCTGCTGGCGTCGGCCAGCTCCAGCTGTTCGAGGACGTGATTTCTGAGGTAGATGCCTTCTGCGAGGGTTTTGAAGCCATGTGCGTACTGTGCCAGGCCCGGGATCGGGAACATCCGGCTCACCGAGCCGAGTGCGACCACCAGCCGGTCCCAGTCGAGGGTCCGCTCGACGCCGTCGGCGGCGGCATAGACGCAGGTCCGTCCCTCCAGGTCGATCCCCTGCACCTGCCCGACCCGCAGCGTGGCGCCACGCAGCACCTGCCGCAGCGGCACCACCACATGCCGCGGCTCGATCGTGCCGGCGGCCGCCTCGGGCAGCAGCGGCGTGTACAGCATGTAGTTGTGGGCGTTGAGCAGCACCACCTCGGCCTCGCCCTTCGGTAGGCGCCGCACCAGCCGCCTGGCGCAGTACATGCCACCGAACCCCCCGCCAAGCACCAGGACCCGTTTCGGCTCGGACACGCGCAACCTCCTTTCAGCCAAGGCCATGGTGGCAAAGGTTAAGCATCGGTGCCCGCCGCCGATTGCCAAAGCAAGCGGTTTAGGTGCCCCGGCGGCGTGGGTAGCCGGGTCGGGCCACAGCCGCTCATACCGCTACGGAACGCGTACGTAACGGCAAAGCCCAGGAAAGAGGTGCAAGAGATGGTCAAGCAGCAAACCGACCCGTTCCAGGCCCCTGCGCACAGCAAAAGCGGGCGCAACGGCCGTGACGGCAGCCAGCCGCTGCTGCACCAGAAAGGGACGGAGATCCAGAAGTTCGGAACAGCGCGACAGCTGCCGATCGCACTCGCGTACGAGACGCGCATGGCCAGCTGCGACGCGCTGAACCAGGTCCTGGCCGACTCGATCATCCTGTACAACCTGTACAAAAAGCACCACTGGCTGGTCCGGGGGCACACCTTTTACCAGCTGCACCTGCTGCTGGACAAGCATGCCGGCGAGCAGCTCGAACTGGTCGACATGGTGGCCGAGCGAGTGCAGACACTCGGCGGGATCGCCGTGGCTGACCCACGCCACGTGGCCGAGATCACCAGGATCCCGCGGCCGCCCAACGGCGCCGAAGAGGTGCCCGCGATGCTGTCGCGCCTGCTGGAGGCCCACGAGCTGATCATCGCCGAGACCCGCGAAGCCGCCGCCAGGACGGCCGAGCAGGGCGACGACGGCAGCAACGACGTGCTGGTCAGCGACGTGCTGCGCACCAACGAGCTGCAGACCTGGTTCATCGCCGAGCACCTGGTGGACACGCCGGTGGTCCGCGCCTGAGCAGGCGATGAGAAGGACCCCCGGACGCCTCCAAACCGAGCCCTGGGAGGCGTCCGGGAGCCCTTGGCGGGGCTCCGCGCGGGTGGGATGGGTTGGCGGCCCCGCAGTCGCGCCGCTGCTCCCAAGCGCGGCGCTCGATATGAAGTAATAACCGGGAATCTCTGCGTTAAACCTCAGGCGCCACAAATTCCTTGCGGCGGTCAGCGTCAGGCCAGCTGCGCCGCCAGCGCCTCCGGCTCGGTGACTGGCTGCTGGCAGGTGAAGCGCTCGCAGACATAGGCGGTGGCCCGGCCGCCCACGGCGGGCCGGCCAGCCAGCAGCGGCACCCGTTCGGCTGCCTCGCTGTCACCGGGCGCGGCCAGGGCGACGACCTGGTTGGGCCGGTAGCCGCGGCGGGCCTCGGCCAGCAGTGCGCCGGTGTCGGACCCCCCCAGCACACCGATGATGGCCACCTCCCGGACTGGCCCGATGGCAAGGTCGGCGGCGCCCATGGCATAGCCGAACCCCGTCGGCGCCCGCACGAACAGCTCCTGCAGCGGCCGCAGCGTCCCCAGCGCGGCCCCCTCGTAGGACTCCTCGCCGGTCAGATGCCCGAGCCGCAGCAGCACCTCGGCGGCCACCGAGGAGCCCGCCGGGACCGCGTTGTCGAAGAACTCCCTGGGCCGCACCACCAGCCGCTCGGCGTCCGCACCGGTCTGGAAGAAACCACCGGCCGGGTCGGCGAACAGCGCCAGCATCGCGTCGGCGAGTCGCACCGCCTGCTCAAGCCAGCGCGGCTCGAACTCGCACTCGTACAGGGTCAGGCAGGCCGCCGCCATGCAGGCGTAGTCGTCGAGGTAGCCGGGCCCTCCCCGGCGCCCGTCGCGCCAGGCGCGCAGGAGCCTGCCATCGGATGTCTGGAGGGCCTCCAGCACGAAGCTGGCGGCGGCCTTGGCGGCGTCGAGGTAGCGCGGCTCGCCGAAGGCGCGCCCGGCCTCGGCCAGGCCCTGGATGGCGAGCCCGTTCCAGGCCGCCAGCACCTTGTCGTCGGTGGCCGGGTGCACCCGGGTGCTGTCGCGGTGGCGCAGCAGCTCCGGGCGGTGGCTGAGCACCTCGCGCTCCAGCTCCTCGACGCTGCTGCCGAGCGAGGCGGCGACCGCCTCCGCCGAGCGCGGCGTCCACAGGACGTTGCCGTCGCCCTCCCAGTTGCCTGTCGGCGTGGCCGCATACCAGGCGGCGGATGCCTCGCCGCCGACCGCGACCAGCTCGTCGTAGTCCCAGACGAAGAACTTGCCCTCCACGCCCTCCGAGTCGGCGTCCTGTGACGACCACAGCCCGCCGTCCGGATGGCGCAGCTCCCGCAGCAGGTAGTCGGCGGTGCGGCTGGCGATGCGGCGGTAGCGGGCGACCCCGGTGACCTGCCAGGCGTGGGTGTAGAGCCGCACCAGCTGGGCGTTGTCATACAGCATCTTCTCGAAGTGCGGCACCAGCCAGCGCCCGTCTGTGGAGTAGCGGTGGAACCCGCCCCCGACCTGGTCGAAGATCCCCCCGGACGCCATCCGGTTGAGGGTCAGCTCGGCCATCTCCAGCGCTCCGTCGAGGCCGCGCAGGTGGCAGCGGAGCAGGAACTCGAGCGTCATCGGCTGCGGGAACTTCGGCGCCCCGCCGAACCCGCCCCACTGTTCGTCGAACTCCTGCCGCAACCCCCCGAACGCCTGCCGCAGCAGCCCCTCCCGGAGCGCCCCGCCCGCGCCGTCCCCCGCGTCGCCGCCGCCGTCGCTGTCGCCCCGGCCTGGGAGGCCCACCGCCTGGGCCAGGTGCTCCACGATCTGTCCCGCCTGCTTGCCGACGTCGTCGCGGCGGTTGCGCCAGGCATCGGCGATCGCCACCAGCACCTTGCGGAAGCTCGGCAGCCCAACCCGGTCGTCCTTGGGGAAATAGGTCCCCGCGAAGAACGGCGCCCCCTCCGGGGTCAGGAACACCGTCATCGGCCAGCCGCCCTGCCCGGTCATGGCCTGCACCGCCGTCATGTACACCGCGTCCAGGTCCGGCCGCTCCTCACGGTCGACCTTGACCGCGACGAAATCCCGGTTCATCAGGGCCGCCGTCTCGTCGTCCTCAAACGACTCCCGCTCCATCACATGACACCAGTGGCACGCGGCATAGCCGATCGACAGCAGGATCGGCTTGTCCTCCGCCCGCGCCCGCTCCAGCGCCTCATTCCCCCACGGGTACCAGTCCACCGGGTTGTAGGCATGCTGCAGCAGGTACGGACTCGCCTCCCCCTCCAGCCGGTTGGCCCTGCGCTCCGGCTCCGTCATCGCGCTGATCCCGTCTCCTCGGCACCGACGTCCGCATCTACGTCCCGGAGACGGTACACCGGGAACCACTCACGGCCGGGACCCGGCGGGCCTCACCCTTCGCGAGACGCGCGCCTAGGATGGCCGGGCGCTCCTAAGCTCTCGACAGCTCTCGACGACATCGACGCGGGGGGATTTTGCTCGTCCTCGGTGGGATTCTCGCGGTTGCGGCTGGCCTGGCCTTCAACTTGACCGCAGCGGTCCAGAAATACGAGACGGTCCGGGTCGTCGCACCGGCGCGTCGCCTGCTCTCCGCGCTCGTCCGCCGGCCGCTGTGGCTGCTGGCGGTCCTGCTCGACCTGATCGCGTGGGTGGCGCAGGTGGCCGCGCTGACACTCGCGCCGCTGGCGCTGGCTGTCCCGCTGATGGCGGTCGGCGCCGCGCTCCTGGTCCTGCTCGGCGTCCGCTGGCTGGGCGAACAGTTCGGCCGCGTCGAGCTGGCCGCGGTCGCCCTGGTCACCACTGGCGCCGCTGCAGCGGCCGTCGCGGCCGGCTCGACCACGCCGGCCCGCGCGCCGCTGACCGCCGCGACCCAGCTCGGCATCGGTGCCGTTGCGGCAGCCACTGCGCTGCTGGCCGCCCGCAGCCGCAGCGGCGTCGCGCTGGGCACCGCCGCCGGAGCCCTCTACGCCGCCACCGCGATCTACTCCAAAGAGGTCGGCGACCGCGTGGCCAGCAACGGCTGGGGCTGGCACACCCTCGCCCTGCTCCTCAGCAGCCCAGCCCCATACCTGCTCGCGCTCTTCGGCGTCGCGGCACTCTGGCTGGTCCAAGCCGGCTTCCAGCGCGCCAACGCCGCCACCGTGACCGCCGCCCAGACCGCGCTCGAAACCGTCGGCCCAATCCTTGCCGGCTTCCTCCTCTACCACGAACGCTGGCCCACCGGCCCCGGCGGCCCCCTCCTCGCCGCCGCAATCGCCGCGACCGCCCTCGGCGCCACCATGCTCGCCCCTCGCCGCCAAACCCTCACCGACACAGAGATGCAGGCCAAGGCGGAGGCGGAGGCGGAGGCGGAGGCGGAAGGCTAAGGGCTGAAGCCGGGCCAGGCGTACGAATCCTGACTAGTCCGCGTCTGCCGGAGCGGCTGAAACCGCGGTGAAACCGGGGTGAACCTCGGGGGGTGCATGCTCGGCGAAGTCGTGGCCACCAGGGCCGCAGGTACGAGACGAGGGAGTATGACTACCACCCCATCCCAATCCCAACCGGCGATCAGGGCGACCGAGCTGCGGAAGTCGTTCGGCGACCAGGTCGTGCTGGACGGCATTGACCTGGACGTTGCGGAGGGAACGATCTTCTCCCTGCTCGGCCCCAACGGCGCCGGCAAGACGACCATGGTGCAGATCCTGTCCACGCTGATCGGCGCCGACGGTGGCGAGGTGCGGGTCGCAGGCCATGATGTGGCCCGGGATCCCGATTCGGTACGTGCCGTGATCGGCGTCACCGGCCAGTTCTCGGCGGTGGACAACCTGCTCACCGGCGAGGAGAACCTGATCCTGATGGCGGACCTGCGCCACCTGGGCCGCCGCGAAGGCCGGCGGCGCGCCGCCGAGCTGCTCGACCAGTTCGACCTGGTCGAGGCGGCCAAGAAACCGGCTGCGACCTACTCCGGCGGCATGCGGCGGCGGCTCGACCTGGCGATGGGCCTGGTCGGCGACCCACGCATCGTCTTCCTGGACGAGCCGACCGCCGGCCTCGACCCGCGTAGCCGGCGCACCATGTGGCAGATCATCCGCGACCTGGTGGCTGGCGGGGTCACGATCTTCCTGACCACGCAGTACCTGGAGGAAGCCGACGAGCTCGCCGACCGGATCGCGCTCCTCGACCACGGAAGGCTGGTCGCCGAGGGCACCGCGGCCGAGCTCAAGCGCCGCATCCCCGGCGGTCACATCAGCCTGCAGTTCCCTCGTGTGGACGGACTCGAAGCGGCTGCCCGCACCCTGGGGGAGGCGTTGCGCGACGACGAGGCGCTCACCCTGCAGGTCCCGAGCGACGGCGGCGTGAAGTCGCTTCGGGCGTTGCTCGACCAGCTCGACGACGCAGCGGTCGAGGTCGACAGCTTGTCGATCCACACGCCCGACCTCGATGACGTCTTCCTCGCCCTCACCGGCCAATCCGACACCCAACCCGACCAGGAGAAGGAGCACGCACAATGACCACGCTCCCCTACGCCGTGGCCGACTCGGCGACGATGCTGCGGCGCAACCTCCGGCACATGCTGCGCTACGCGTCCATGACGGTGATGCTGATCGGCATGCCGGTTGTCTTCCTGCTGCTGTTCGTCTACGTCTTCGGCGGCACGCTCGGCGCCGGGCTCGGCGGCATCGCAGGCGGAGGCGGCCGCGCCACCTACGTCGAGTACGTCACGCCCGGGATCCTGCTGATGGCCGTGGCCGCAGCGGCCCAGGGGACGGCGATCTCGGTCGCCATGGACATGACCGAGGGCATTATCGCCCGGTTCCGCACCATGGCCATCTCCCGAGCCTCGGTGCTGACCGGACATGTCGTCGCCAACATGATCCAAACCATGATCAGCCTGGCAATCGTCACCGGCGTCGCGCTGCTAATCGGATTCTGGTCCAGCGCCACCCCCGTCGAGTGGGTCGCGGCGGTCGCTGTCCTGGCGCTGGTCACCCTCGCGGTCACCTGGCTGTGCGTCGCGCTCGGCATGGTGACCAAGACCGTAGAAGCCGCCAGCAACCTGCCGATGCCGCTGGTGTTCCTGCCGTTCCTGGGCAGCGGCTTCGTCCCCACCGGCTCGATGCCGGCCGGGCTGCGCTGGTTCGCCGAATACCAGCCGTTCACGCCCATCATCGAAACAGTGCGGGGGCTGCTGCTGGGCACCTCGATCGGCAACAGCGCGGTGATCGCCATCGCCTGGTGCGCCGGCATCACCCTGGTCGGCTACCTCTGGGCCAAGAAGCTGTACAACCGCGACCCCGCACCCGCACGGTAGCCCGGTAGAGGCCCCCGTCAGGCCAGCTCCTCACGCTCCCGCAGCGCCGTCAGGGCAGCGGTCCGCAGCTCCTCGTGGCCAAGGTCGGCGTACGACGACACCGCGTCGTCGTACGCCGGCTTGTCGGCTTGCTCAGCCGCTTGGCGGGCGCGGGCCGGGGACATGGTCGGCTGGAAGACCCGCAGGAACCGGAAGCGCTCCGCCAAGGCGATCATCCGCACCCCCAGCATGGTGGCACGCTCGTCGCCTATGCGCGCTCCGTGGTCGAGTTCCACCATGGCCAGCGCCAGCAGGAGCGCACCGCAGAGCGGGAATCCCACCTGGGTCAGCGGCGGCTTGGCGACGGGATCGGTGAGGATCGCCAGCAGCTTGCGCGGCAGCTCGCCAGCGACCTCTTCGACGAGGGCGAGCCGGCCGTGCTGCGCATGGGCGACCACGGCAGCGGCCTTGGCCTCCGAGGTCCACGGCACCTGGTCAGGATCCATGTCGATGCCGAAGATCGGGCCCTCGGCGTTGGTGAGCAGGTCGACCACGCGCCGCCACAGGCGCAGACCGGCCTCGATCTCACCGCGCGCTAGCAGGATCTCGGCCTGCACGCCAATGCCGTAGGTGCGCGAGCCGACCACCTCGTCCGCCTGCTGCGGCGCGGTCTGCTCCAGCCACTGCTCGGCCTGATCGACAGCGCCGGTCTGCAGGTTGGCGAGCACCATCCACCACCGGATCCCGACCACGTCCGACCAGAGCCCGAGCTTCTCCAGCACCGGCAGCGCCATCCGCAGGTGGCGCTGCGCCTCGACGCCCTGCCCGGCCTGTAGGCACAGCTCGGCGATGCGGCCGTGGGCGAGCGCCCACAGCCATGGAACGTCCCGGTTCTCGACTGCCTCGAGTGTCCGCTCAGCGGCCTTCAGCGCGGTTTCCAAGTCGCCTTCGTTCTCCCAGAGGTAGCTAGCGAAGCCGTTGGCGACAGCGGCCACGAGCGGCTCGTCGCTGTCGCACAGCTCGTGCAGGACCGAGGGATCCTTGACGGCGGCGCCCAGCACCCGCGCGGTGGCTCGGGCCAGGGTGGTCGGCGGGCTCGGCGGCAGCCGGCGCAGGGCGGCCAGCCAGCGTGCCGCGCCGGCACGCTGGAGAAGGTAGGTGGCCGAGGTGAACAGCGCCAAGGCCGTCCGGGTGACCTCGACCAGCTCGGGCCCAGGCCGGAAATGCGACAGCACCTGGGCGCTCTCGGTGGCCAGCGTCCACATCCGGCTGTAGCTGGACTCGATGGTCCACAGACCCCCGAGCACGGCGGACGCCGCCGCCAGCGTGCCGCCGTCCGCCCTGGCGAGCGCGTAGCGGCACGCCTGCACGAGGTTGTCCTGCTCAGCCCGGATGCCCTCCACCGATGGGAAGGGGTCGGGGCCGAAGGGCGCCTCGTGATACCGCACACCGAAGTCCCGTGCCCACGCTAGGAACTGGCCGACCACCCGCTCGGTCTCCCCCGCTGCCTCCCGGCGTGCCGTGCTGAACGCACTCACCGTCTCCAGCATCCGGAACCGCGTCCCCGCCGGGCTGTCCACCACCTGGAGCAGCGACTGGCCGACCAGGTGCTCCAGCACCTCCGCCACCTCCAAGGCGTCAACGTCACCCTCACCGTCACGCAGCACCTGCCGCGCGGCCTCTTCGCTGAAGGGCGTGGGGAAGATCGACAGTGCCCGCAGCGCCGCCCGCGAGTTTTCCTCGAGGAGGTTCCAGCTCCAGTCGACCACCGCCTCTAAGGTCCGGTGCCGCTCCGGCGCGTCCCTGGCACCGCCGCGCAGCAGGGCGAACCGGTCCTCCAGGCGGCGGGCGATCTCGGCGACCGACAGCACCCGGATCCGTGCAGCCGCCAGCTCCACCGCCAGCGGCAACCCGTCGAGCCGGCGGCACACCTCCTCGACGGCGGCGGCGGGCAGGTCGGCACCGGGACGCGCCGCCCGCGCACGCTGCTCGAACAGCTCCATGGTCGTCGGCAGGTCCAGCTCCGGCAGCAGGTACGCCGACTCCGACGACAGGCCCAGCGGCGCACGGCTGGTGGTCAGCACCCGCAGGTCCCGCGTCAGCGACACCAGCGCGCGCACCAGCTCAGCAGCACCGCTGAGGACGTGCTCGCAATTGTCCAGCACCAGCAGCGCCGGGCCGGGACCGAGCGCGCTGGCGATCCCCGCAAGCAGGTCGCCATCAGCCGGCACGGCGAGCTGACCAGCCGGAAGGCGCCGGGACTCACCAGCGCCGAGGACCGACGCGACCTCGCTGACGACGTCGGCGTCGCCGGTGACACCGGCCAGCGCCACGAAGTGCACGATCCGCTGCTCCGCCTGACGGCTCACCGCCTGCGCGAGACGGGTCTTGCCCAGGCCGCCGGCACCGACGATCGACGTGACCCGCGACGTGCGCAGCAGGCTCGCGACCGCGGCGATGTCGCCGTCGCGGCCGAGCAGCGGATTGGGCTCGTGTGGGACACCCTGCCGAACCACCGGCGCAGTGCCCTGCAACAGTTGTTGCTGCAGGGTCTGGAGGGCGGGCCCGGGGTCGGTCCCGAGCTCGTCACGCAGCGAACGGCGGTACGCCTCGTACCTGGCCAGCGCCGCGGACGGTCCCACCGTTGCCGCCTCACTGCGCAGCAGCTCCAGCAGGACCTCCTCGTCCTGCGGGCGCTCGCCGGCCAGAGCGGCAAGCTCCCCGGTCGCTTCAGCATGGCGGCCCAGGCGCGCTAGCGCCAGCGCGCGGGCACGCACCAGCGACCGATACACCGACACCCGTTCCGCGCGCAGCGCGGACACCGGGTCCTCGAGATCAAGCGCGGCGTCGCCGCCCGCGCCCCCCTCCCACAGCGCGAGACCCGCCTCAGCGTGCGCGAGCGCCGCCGCATGGTCGCCGGCGTGGGAACTCCGGGCGCTCGCCGACGCGCTGAGCAGGACAGCAGCGCTGTCAACCTGGTCGTCGCGCAACGAGAGACGGTAGCCGGAGGGCGTTCTGGCGATGACCTCCGCGCCAAGCTGCGCCCGGGCGCGAGAGACGAGGATCTGCAACGCTTTGGCCGGGTTCTCGGGTTGCTCGTCCGGCCAGAGCCCTTCCACCAGCCGGGCAGTGCTGCAGCCGGTGCGCAGATCGCCGGCAAGCAGCGCAAGGAGACCCCGCAGCCGGGGACTGGTGATCTCCTGGTCGCCATAGGCCACCCGCGAGAGCAGGGTCAGCTCGATGGTCACTGACGTAGCTTAGTCCGCCGTCTACTGCCCTGAAAGCATGAAACAGGTAACCCCTCGTATACACCCTGATACTCTGGAAATTGTCAAGAAACCCATCATGCCATAACCTCACGATCTGCTAATCCCTTCTCGGGCGAGCCGGCAGCATAGGGCCGGCGTAGGAGCGCAGGATGGCTGTGGTGCTGCAACACGGCGACACAAGCGCCGTTACCCGGCCCAACATCCCAGGTGGGCCACCCCTGAGCGAGGACGGGTGGCGACAGGCCGAAACCCTCGCCGACCGGGTAGCCGACCTACCGATCACCCACCTGTTGGCCGCACCAACCCTGGCATGCCGCCAAATGCTGCTGCCCAGCGCGGCCCTCAAACGACGCATGGTCGAGCCCACCGACCCGCTAACCAACCAGGACGGCGCGGAACAGCTGTGCCAGCGGTGGGCAGCACCGGAACTGGAGACGGCTGCGCTGTGTGTCACCCCATTCGTGCTGGCGAAGCTGCTGACGGCCCTGCACGGCCGCCGTGGCGTCGACCTCGACTTGCCCGACCAATTTTCGCTGGCCGCGAGCACGGCGCTGGCCGTCACCCAGGATGGCCACGGCCGCCTGCTGCTCAGCCGCCTACCAGAGCAGCCTTCCGTCCAGGGGACGCTGGGACCCCTCGCGACTGCCGGCGCCGGGCTGGAGCCTGCCGCTGCCGCGCTGGCACGGCTGGCCGGCCAGCGCGAGCAGCTTGGCGTCCGGCTGGCGGAGATGCGCAGTCAGCTTGTCGCCTCGCAACAGGCGTGGCGGCAGCTCAGCAAGCAACTTCATCGCGAGAGCCAGCAGCTCGTGGTGCAGGCCCAAGTCCTGGTCCGGCGCGTGGACGTGACAACGCGAATGCTCGGACGGCTTCAACAGCCGGCAACGGCGGGCGGCCCGACGGGTCGCCGGGCCGATGACAGCCTCGACAAGCATCTGGCCGAGGTGCAGTACCGGTCCGCGGTCCTCGCCGAATACGTCGAGCACTGGCTGGTTGTGCTCGACGACCACCAGACCGCGCTGAACATCGATCAGGTGGCCCACGGTGCCTTGGCCGCCGCGCTGATCGCCGAAAACAGCGGGGAGGAGGAGCCCACCCCGGTGCGGCCACCGGCGAGCCGGTCAGCGGATGCCGCGATCGTGGTGCGGGAAATGGCCGACCAGGCGCACCTTCGCCACCCCCAGCAGGCCATCACCGTCCAGGTTGATGATGAGCTGCTGGTGACGGCCCCGGCCAGCGGCATCGCCGAAGTCCTCGGTCCGCTGCTCGACCACGCCTGTGCGGGGGTCGGATCTGGTGCCCTAGTCCGCGTCCAGGCCACCGCCCGGGACCTGGTGGTGGTCCTCGCCGTCGAGGTCAACGATGCGCGCACGGCCACAGCGCACGCGACTCTGGGTGCACTGTCCCCAATCGCACCGGATTGGCCATGTCGCGGCGACCTCTACCTGGATGCCGCCAGACGGCTCGCTGGCCAGCACGGCAGCCTGCTGCTGGCGAACATGGCGGCGAGTGGTACGGGCGAGCGCTTCGAGCTGCGCCTCCAACGCGTCCAGCCTGGTACGGCAGAAACCTGATCCTGACTATCCGACTCGACCGTTGCGCTCCCCGGCTGTCATCCTGCCGGGGTGGGACAACGGTCCGGACTCGGCGAGCCTGACGGCCGGGAGATGCAGCGCGCTGCTGAGTTCCCAGTAGTCGCGCTGGTGTCGTCCACTGGCGGGCTGGACGCGCTCAGCCGTGTCCTGACGCGGCTGCTGGCCGGCTTCCCCGGCGCCGTCGTCGCCCTGCAACATCTGGACCCCGAGCAGCACAGCCACCTCCCAAAGCTGCTGGCCCACAAGACCATCCTGCCGGTCCGCTGGGCGGTTGACGGCCAGTCGCTGGCGCCCGGCACCGTCGTGGTCGCCCCGCCGGCCCGGCACATGCTCGTCGGCGCCAGCGGCGAGGTCGCGCTGGTCCTATCCGGCAAAACGCCACCGCCGCGCCCCTCAGCCGACCTGCTGCTCGGTTCACTGGCGGTCAGCATGGGCCCACGGGTCATCGCGGTCATCCTCACCGGCCAGGGCCACGACGGCATGGCAGGGGTCGCAGCGGTCAAGCGCTTCGGCGGGCGCGTGCTCGCCCAAGATCAAGGCTCGGCGGCAGCATTCGGGATGCCGGGATCGGCGATCGACACCCACCTGGTCGATCGCGTCGCCCCCGTTGACAGCATCGCGGGTCTGCTCAGCGTCCTGGTCACGACCACGTAGGGCGCGGCGGAAAGGCCCACACCCAAATCATTGTGTCGCTCCTGCGTCAATGCACCGTATTGCCGGGATGTGGTCTGGTGTTGAGCCGCTGAGGCTGTAGCCTGACGCCGATCATTGTTCCTGGTAGTACTGGGAGGCGTGCGTGCCCGACCACGACATCCTGGCGGTCGGCGCGTCTGCGGGAGGCGTGGAGGCGCTGGGCCGGCTCGCCCGCGCGCTCCCACAGGAACTGCCCGCCGCTGTGTTCGTGGTGCTGCACGTCCCGCCGAACGCGACCAGCGCGCTGCCCGACATCCTGCGTAGGAAGGCCCGCCTCCAGGCCGCGCACGCCACCCACGGCGAGCCGATCCGGACCGGACGGATCTACGTCGCCCCGCCCGACCGGCATCTGGTCGTCGCACAGGGAAACGTCCGCCTGAGTCGCGGCCCACGGGAGAACGGGCACCGGCCCGCAATCGACCCGACGTTCCGGAGCGTCGCTCGCGAATACGGTGCGCGCGTCGTCGGTGTGGTGCTGTCCGGTGCGCTCGAGGACGGCACGGCAGGGCTGGCGGCGATCAAGGCGCAGGGCGGGATCACGGTGGTGCAGGACCCGTCGGATGCCCTGTATCCCGGAATGCCCTCGAACGCGATCAGTCATATCGAGGTGGACCACGTGCTGAGCGCGACGGCGATTGGCGTGCTGGTCGCCGAGCTCGCGATGGCACCGCCCGGCTCACCGCCGGGCCCGGACGACGCCCTCCGTTGCCAGGTTGGGTCGCCCGAGAGCGTGCTGGGCCAGCCGCACGAGGCGCTGGAGCGAGCGTTATGGATCGCGCTTCGCAGCCTGAAAGAGCGTGCCATGCTCGCGCGACGGCTGGCGGCGTCGGCGCGTGAACGTGGGTACACCATTTCCGCGATGCGTTTCGACGAGCAAGCCGTCGAGGCCGAGGCGGCAGCCACGCAGGTGCACCGCCTGCTGCTCGAACGTGGCGACGACCTCGTCAGCTGGCAGGGCGACCGGGACGGGGCTGCGACGGTACCGCCGCCGTTGGGAGCGGCCAGCCCATGAGCGACGCAGGAGTGGGCAACGACCTCGAGCTCCTTCTCGAGTATCTGCGGCGCAGCCGTGGGTTCGACTTCACCGGGTACAAGCGCACCAGCCTCAGCCGGCGCATCGAGCGGCGCATGCAGATGGTCGGCGTGGAGAGCTACCTCAGCTACCGCGACTTTCTCGAAGTCGTCCCAGCCGAGTTCACCAACCTGTTCAACACCATCCTGATCAATGTCACCAGCTTCTTCCGCGACCCGCCCGTCTGGAACTACGTCGCCGAGGAGATCCTGCCGCGCCTGCTCGCCCACCTCAAGCCGGACGAACCACTGCGGATCTGGACCGCAGGCTGCGCGTCGGGCGAGGAGGCCTACACGCTCGCGATACTGTGCGCGGAGCAGCTCGGCATGGAGCAGTGCCGCGAGCAGGTGAAGATCTACGCGACCGACGTCGACGAGGAAGCGCTCATCCACGCACGGGCCGCCAGCTACGGCGCCAAGGCGGTCGACAACGTCCCGCCCGAGCTGCTCGAGCGCTACTTCGAGCGCAACGGGCACGGAAACTACGTCTTCTCCAAAGAACTGCGGCGCACGGCCATCTTCGGGCGCCACGACCTCATCCAGGACGCGCCGATCTCCCGGGTCGACCTGCTGGTCTGTCGCAACACGCTGATGTATCTCAACGCCGACACCCAGGCGCACATCCTGGCCCGCTTCAGCTTCGCGCTCCGGAAAGGCGGCTATCTGCTGCTCGGCAAGGCCGAGCTGCTGCCCGCCCATTCCAACCTGTTCACTCCGGCCGACCTGAAGTGCCGGGTGTTCCGTTCGGTCCCGCAGGGGACACTGGGTGAACGGCTGATGGTGTCAGCAGGCGCAGCCGGTCAAGGGACAGGCGACGCGGCCGACCCCGGTGAGCATCTCCGCGAGGCCGCCTTTGAGGCGAGTCCGGAAGGGCAGCTCGTCGTGGATGCCGCCGGCCACTTGGTAATCGCCAACGCCAAGGCGCGAAGACTGTTCAACCTGGACATCGACGACGTCGGCAAGCCCTTCCAGGATCTCGAGATCTCCTACCGCCCCGTCGAGCTGCGCTCCAGGATTCAGCAGGCATACACGGAACGGCGTCCCTCGGCCGTCTGCGAGGTGGAATGGCCCGGCCCCAATGGCGAGGTGGCCTATCTGGAAGTGCAGGTCACCCCGCTCCTCGATGACGACCAGGCGCTGCTGGGCGCCAGCGTGAGCTTCGCCAACATAACCCTGTCACGCCGCTTCCAACACGAACTGGAGCACGCCAACCGCGGGCTCGAGGACGCCTACGAGGAATTGCAGTCCACCAACGAAGAGCTCGAGACGACCAACGAGGAACTCCAGTCCACCGTCGAGGAGCTGGAGACCACCAACGAAGAGCTCCAGTCCACCAACGAAGAGCTCGAGACGATGAACGAGGAACTGCAGGCCACCAACGAAGAGCTGCAGGCGCTCAACGACGTGCTCTCACAGCGGACCACAAAGCTCAACCAGATGAACGCGCTGCTGGAGTCGATCTGGGCAAGCCTTGGCCGGGCGGTCGTGGTGCTCGACACCGAACTGCGGGTAATGGTGTGGAACCACCGCTCGCAGGACCTGTGGGGCCTGCGGCCCGAGGAGGCGCAAGGCCAGCACCTCGTCAACCTTGACATCGGCCTGCCAGTCGATCGGCTCCTGCCCACGCTCCGAGCAACCATCGCCGGCGAAGACAACCGTCACACCACCCTCGTCGAGGCCATCAACCGACGCGGCAAGACGATTCACTGCCGGGTGACGTGCAGCCCCCTGCTCGGCAACGACGACGAGATCCACGGCGTGATCCTCCTCACCGAGGACGAGCCCCAGCCAGGCCCTGAATAAGAGCAAGCCAGGCCATCCCTAGCACAGCGTCGTCAGTCAGCCCCCCTGTCTGGTCAGCTAGCAGCGTTGACGGTCTGGTCCTGGTCCACGTGGACGGTGACGGTGTCGGTGGTGGTCTGGCCGGGCAGGGAGCCGGCCTCGTTGATGAGCCCCACTGCCAGGTAGCTGATGGTCCAAGTGATCGCCGCGGTGACCGAGGTGGCGTCGGCGGCGGAGTGGAACTGCGAGAAGCAGTCGGTTGCGGTGGCGCCAGGCGTGTAGGGGGTCCCGGGACCATTGCAGACAACCGTGCTCGGCGCACCGTCCGGCAGGGTCCAGGTGACGGACGTGGGGGTGGCGGTGACCGTGATCTGCTCGACCCCGGCGATGACCGCCGGCCCCGCGACCTGGTCCTGCCAGGCGGCAGGCTCGATCCACAGCCAGGTGGGAAGGTTGACCAGCTGCGGGGCGCCCTGCGGCGGGTTCGTCTCGATGACGGGTGCGGGGAGGTGCTGAGTCTTCTGGAGTTCCTTCGCCAGGTCGATAGGCAGGACCGGCGTCAATGAGGCGAAGGGAATCTGGAAGACGAAGAAGGTGCAGCAGACGGTCACGCTGGCGCCGATACCCCCGCACTCGACCCAGAGGTTGCCTGGCTTGAGCGGCACGTTGTTCATGTTCCAGATCGGGACGAGGTTGGGGTTGGGGTTGCCAGTTTGCGCGTTCGATCCTGGGCACCCCGCCATGAGGCCGTCGCCCCCGCCAAGGTCGCCACTCCCGCCACTCCCGCCGGGAAGGCGGTAGAGGGCGCCGGCGTAGGCGGTAATGTGGCCCGGTCCGGTCCAGGCGGCGACGTTGGCGCTCGTGCCGCCCGGCGTGTCGGCCTGGACCGGGAGCGCGGTGAAGGCGAGCAGGGTAGCCGCCAGGGCGGCGACGGCGAGCAGGGTCAGCTTGCGCATGTTCCCCTCCCGGTGATGTTGGAGACCTTCCAGGGCCCACCGGCGAAGCCGAGGGCCACGACGCGGAACGCGATGACGTTCCACCATCGCCGGCAAGAGGCTGAAGGTCTCAACGCGACCTCCGTCGATCAACTAGATGCTGAGGGAGCGAGGGGGATTCGTCGTGAACGTGAGACGGCACATCATAGCAACATTCGCGTGATAATACCTGCAAGTCCTAATAACTGAATCTCATAATGCGTAAGGCTTACGTCCTATTTTCCCCACAGAAGCCGCCGACACGGCGGCTCGCTAGCATGAGGGTCGTCCCTATCAAGGCTCGCAGAGGAGGAAACCTGCCATGGAGGACACGCGGAAGTCCGCCAAGAGCACCACCGCGACCGGCAAGACGTTCGACGGATTCACCGACGAGGAACGAGGCGCGATGAAGGACCGCGCCAAAGAGCTGAAGGCGACCGCGCGCCACGGCCCGCGCGCGGACAAGGCGGACGGGGAAAGCGCCGTGCTTGCGAAGATCGCCGAGCTGCCGGAACCGGATCGCGCCTTGGCCGAACGGCTCCATGCCGTCATCAAAGCCAGCGCGCCAGCCCTTTCGCCGAGACTTTGGTACGGGATGCCCGCGTATGCCAAGGACGGTAAGGTCGTCTGCTTCTTCCAAAGCGCACAGAAGTTCAACACCAGGTACGCGACGTTCGGCTTCAGCGACAAGGCGAACCTCGACGACGGCGCCATGTGGCCGACCGCCTTCGCGCTGACGGAGTTGACCGCCACCGACGAGGCAAGGATCGGTGCGCTGGTGAAGAAAGCGGTGAACTGAGGACTGAGCAAGCCGGTCGATCTCTCAGGGATCAGCTGGCATGCCGCAAATCGTAGGACGGTCACCGCCGCAGTTCCGCCACCTTTTCCAGCCATCCCAACTTGTGCGGGTTGCGGATCGCGTAGATCCGGGTGATCCGGCCGTCCTCGACCACCAGACTCACCGCGGTGGCTGCGCCACCGATGTCGATCCGGGCGCCCGGCATCCCGTTGAACCAGGCAGTAGTCGCCACCAAATCCGGGACCTCCGCCGCGCGGGCCAGGAACGCCACCACCTTCTCGACGCCGATGATCGGCTTGCGAGCAGCCGCCACCAGCCCGCCGCCGTCGGCGACCAACACCACCTCCGGGGCCAGCACCTCCACCAGTCCCTGCACGTCGCCGGTGGAGAGGGCGGCCATGAACGTCTCCACGGCTGCCTGCTGCTGGGCCCGGTCCACCTGCATCCGCGGCCGCCGCGCGGCGACGTGCTCGCGGGCACGGTGCGCGATCTGGCGGACCGCGGCCGGAGTCTTGGCCACCACCTCGGCGATCTCGTGGTACGGCAGCTCGAACACCTCGCGCAGCACAAACACCGCCCGCTCGACCGGGCCGAGGGTCTCCAGCACGGTGAGCATCGCGATCGAGACGTTCACGGCGAGCTCGGCGTCCTCGGCCACATCGGGACTGGTAAGCAGCGGCTCGGGCAGCCATTCCCCGACGTAGTCCTCCCGGCGGCGAGACACCGATCGGAGCCGGTTCAGCGCCTGCCGGGTAACCATCCGGACCAGATAGGCCCGCGGGTCACGCACCTGCGCCTGGTCCACCTCGGCCCACCGCAGCCAGGTCTCCTGGACGACGTCCTCGGCGTCGGCCGCAGCGCCGAGCAGCTCGTAGGCGACGGTGAACAGCAGGCTGCGGTGGGCGACGAACGGGTCGTCGGTCATGCCGTCGAGGCGACGGCGAGCGGCTTCAGGTCACACGCCGCCGCGAACTCCTGCGACTCGATACCGAACGCGGTGTTGGAGCGAGTCATGAAGTTCGTCAGCGCGATGAACACGGTCAGCTCCACCAGCGCGGCCGGGCCGAGCGCCTCCAGCAGCCTGGCCGACAGCTCGTCGGTGACGGTCGGCGGGGTCTGCGTCATCGCCTCGGCGTACTCCATGACGTCCCGCTCCAACGGCGTGAAGGCATCCGACTCGCGCCACCGGGGCACCTCACGCGCCTTGGTCACGTCGAGTCCCTCGTTGTAGGCGTGGAAGTAGCCGAGATCCAGGCAAAAGCTGCAGCCGACCAGGCTGGCCACCGCCATGTGGGCAAACGACTTCAAATTCTCGTCACACCGGTCCCACTTCTGTATCTTACGACCGACGCTGAAGCTGAAGTTCAGCACCTTCCGGTTGTGCCACGCCACCTCGACCGGCTCAGGCACGTCGCCGAGCAGCTTGCGGGACATCCGCTTGACCACCGCGCCGTAGATGCCGGTCAGCTCCGCCTTCGGGATCCTGGGACTGCTGGCCATGATTCCTCCTCCGCCTCCTTGCTCTCAGCATGGAGACACCGGGCCACGAATCGATGTGACACCCGAGCCGGATATTCTTGCCAGCCGTGGCTGAAGCAGAGTCCCAGTACTCCGACCTCCTCCCGACCGGTACAGACGACACGCCGTACCGGCCTGGTCAACACCGAGGGTCTCAGAAGTCGAAGGGCCGGACGGGCAGCAGTTCCTCAAGGTGGCGCCGCAGCTGAGACGATCGCGGCGGCCACGGCCACGACGCGGCCAAAGGCGAAGGGCAGGCGGGATCCCGGCGCGCCCCGAGCCAGCATGCCCTGGCCCAGCGCGCTGGTCGTCGCAGTGACCGCGAATGTCACACCGGTCACGACCGGCAGCCGCTCGAACCCGAACCGCCGCCGCAAGCGCACCTGCACCGTCATGCGACCCACGATCTTCCATGTGCCACGCACAGTAGTGCCCTGGGTGCTACCAAGATCGTCAAGAAGCAGCGTACCCCGCATGGGACGAGGCGACCTCACCAAGCGGATTCCGCTGATCCTGAGTCTGGTCAGTACTGGGTGGATCTATGGCAGGCGCGCACAGGATCCGTCACGACAGCAGCCAGTAGACTTCGGTCCAGACTTCGGCGGGATCGTCGCTATGAGGCCCGTAAACCTCCCACCGTGGGCCGGCCTGCCGCAGCCCCTGCGCGGCGCAAGCGTCGAGCACGGCCTGATGTGCCGACGCCAGACCTGCATATGACCCGCGGTGTACGGTCATCGCCACCTGCCCCGCTGGCAAGGCTGACGCCACCACCCGTCCAGTGAGCGGGCAGGGCTGGTCCAGTTCCACGCCGACCTCGACATGCGGCGCGTCGTCCCAGTACAGCATGACGTTGCGGCAGCCGCGGTGGATCCCACCCGCGCGGAGGCACGCCCACACCTCGTCCAGCAGTTTCCCCCACAGCGTCGGAAACTCCTGCCACGTGGTCGACGCAGCGACCACCGCGGTCGGTCGGGCCGCGACGTCCCTGACGGTTACCTCGTAGCTCATTTCCCTCCAACCATTCCTGAAGCGTCAGCGTTCATCAGCCACTGACGGATCATCCCGAACGGTCCTGGACAGCCTGGTCGCCCTCGGAGCCTGTTCACCGTGACGGGTCTTCCGCGGGCGTGCGGCCCATGCGCAGGGATGCTAACAGAACTGATGTTCGACGACAAGAGCCCTACAAGCCCCGACCCGTCGTGCTCGTGGGACGCGGCGAGAGTTACCAGGTCCGAACCCACGTCTTGGTCGCCCCTATAAACCGCCGCTTGGGCGCCCTCGACCGCGACCAGCTCGCCGCGCTCGACAAGGCGCTGCGCTACGCCCTCGCGCTCGACTGACAGCGCCCGCCTCGTCCAGGCGCGACGGCGATCCGACCAGTCAGCACTCCACCAAGCCTGGTCTGCTGTCCGAATAGACTGATACAAGATAATAACGAGATACACGATAATTACTAATGTTGCTAAGTAAACTACTCTTGACAGAAAAATTACGATTATGCAGTAATGGGAGTGCCGCGGCCCACCACCACCACACACAACCAACGGGGGACCACATGCACCAACGCCGCCCCACCACCCTCGGCCGCCGGCTCAGCGCCGCCGCCACCGCCATCCTGGCCGCCGCCGCCCTCAGCCTCACCGCCGCCGCCCCAGCCCTCGCCGCCACCGGCCCCGGCAACGACCTCGACCTCGAACTCGGCGCCATCAACACCGGCGGCGCCCTCACCTTCAGCGGCACCTTCAGCTGCAGCGGCGTCGGCGCCGCCAACATCGTCGTCGACGCCACCCAAGGCACCACCACCGGCGAGCTGATCATCGGCAAGACCTGCCCCGCCACCGGCGCCACCGTCAGCGGCGCGCTGGTCCCCCTCCTCGGCAGCTGGTCAGCCACCGGCACCGTCACCTGGACCGCCGAACTGAAAAACAGCGCCGGCACCACCGCACTCGCCGCCCAAACCGGCGACGAGAACATGGCCACCGGCGAAGACGACTCCCTCGCCGCCGACACCGCCACCCTCAACTCCGGCGGCGGGCTGGACATCAGCGGGGTCTATGAGTGCAACGGCACCGCCGACCAGACCATCATCACCACCACCACCGCCACACAAGTCCAGGGCTCCGGGCAGACCACCGGCGTCGGCCAAACCACCGTCTCGTGCCCCACCACCGCCCCCACCAGCTACACCGTCACCGTCACCCCCGCCGATAACTACCAGGAAGGCGAAACCGACGTCAAAGAGGACAGCGACCGCGACCTCCTAAGCGGCGTGATGGAGACCGTCTCCGGCCTAATAACCTAATAAGCGGAGGAGGCGACGCCGGGGAGTGATAAGCAGCGTCAGCGAAGAACAGTCTCGTAGCGGGATGAGAGGGAGGACCGGGACCTCGATCATCAGCCTCCCTACCGCCCACACGAGCAAAAAGCTCCCAGCAAGCACCAGCCAGAACAGCCCACCGCTCTGGGGCCGAGCCCAACGTCACTCGGCCCCAGAGCCGCTGCATCCCCCGGGCAGACACCCAACCCCGCCCAGCACACTCCCCCAACGCACCAACCGCGCCCCCGACCGGCACCACACCACTGACCAGCGAAACGCAGACCGACGCTCAGTCAGCACCCCAGAGCAGCGCCGCCAGCTCCTTGCACCTCGGGCACACCGGGAACCGCTGGGGATCACGTACGGGGTGGAAGCGATATCCGCACAAGTGCACGTTTCTTGCTACCAGTCCACAGCACCAGACTCCTCGGGGCTCATCGTGGCCTCTTGTTCGTCAGAACAGGCTTTCGTTGAAGGGTATCGTCAGGCCGGCCGGCAGATGGATCGGGCCCCGTTTGCCTTGCCTGAACCTGCGATCTTTGACGTTTAGTGGCTCGAAAGGGATGACTCCCTCGCCCACCATTTTCTCGGGCGTGCTCGTCCGGTCTCTGTTGAAATTCGCCACGCCGCTCCAGCGGTCGAAGAACTGCGATACGCTCCATCTCGCCACTTTGTCGGGAGCGACACCTAGGTTGTGAGCCCAAAGACGCTGACGAAAGCTCTTAACCGTCTCCGCGTGGTCGAGCATCACGTTGACCTCGGTGTCGAAGAAGAAGTCTCGAGGGTTGGCATTGGCCGAGCCGACCGAGAGAGCTTCGTCGTCCACCAGGATGAGCTTGGAATGGAGGATCCCGCGAGGGTAGTTCAGCGTGTAGACGCGGAGACGTTTCGGGGTGAGCGGGGGTACCGACAGCCGTTTGAAGAATTCGAGCCGTAG
>WNGD01000247.1_pt1 | contig 55518 bp, 58 predicted proteins | sample 5400671 | NCBI WGS metagenome assembly WNGD01 (sample SAMN13153369, study PRJNA577476) | soil metagenome | isolation source: 40 cm soil or saprolite under grassland replicate 2 | place: USA:California | collected 2016-06-15 | reverse complement strand
CAACGGTGGGCTGGGCGCCGGCGCCGGCCACGATCACGAGCGCGAGCGACAGGGCGGTGACGACGACTTTCATGTCCTCATAGTAGATGCGAAAAAGAGGGCCGGCCTTGCGGCCGGCCCTCCGTCTTGCTCAGACGCCTTCTGGTACTACGGCGTCAGCTTGCTGATCCGTGTCGACCAGTTGGCCAGCGCAGACCGGACGCCAGGCCCGTGGCTCGCGCCACCGCATGTGCCCAGCAGGTTGTCTCCGGTGCCGCCAAAGAACGGGCCACCCCAGGGGGTGTAATCGCACGCGTTGGCGATGTACTCGCTGGCGATCCAGATCGAGTTGCCGTCCACAGCAGCGGCGCCGTAGTCGCCCCAGCGTGGGCGAATGGGGATGCACGCTGTCGCGGTGCACCTCTGCTGTTTGTAGCCGGTAAAGCCGTCTTGCCCAGCCGCTCCCTCTCCATGGGGACCTGCGAAGGACCAGTCACCGGCGCCGACCTGTGCGTCGAGTGGTGCGTATGCGGCGCTGGGATACGTGGTGTCACCCGTGTAGGTGAACGCGATGACGCCGCGCCCGCTCGCCGTGACGCCAACTGCCGGATACGTCAAGTCGGCGTGCGCCACCCCGAGGTTGCCCTGGAGTACAAGCTTGCCGGCGGACGGGTTGACGACGTAGTAAGCAACACCGGCCCGGTTCTCGCCGCCAACACTCAGGGCACTGTCGAGCGCACCCCACAGCTTCCCGTTCGCATACATCACCTGCTGCATGCGAGTGTCGTTCGAGTCGAGCTTCGTGACGACCTCTGCCCCAGCGGTCGTGTGGGCAAATGCGGTGACCAGCAACTTCCAGCATCCTGTCCCCGCAATCGTGGCCGTCGTCTCGTCATTGAGGCAATGGCCCTGCGGGACCGTTGCGTCCGGCGCAGTGCCGGAGCCCTTTTGAATCGCCTTCGGCGGGATGCCGTACTGGTTCACAGTGAGGACCTTGTTACTGAGGGTGAGCGCCGGCGTCGTGTTCAACGAGGACGTATTGGTGAGCGTCCATACGATGAGGTTCGTCGACGAGCCCGTGAAAGCGTGTCCGGAGGCCTCGTCACCGGCATTCGAGCTCAGGAAGTACTCCGTTCCGCCCGCGTTCAGCTGGAACGAACCGGTGCCAGGCGACTGCGCCGGCCAGACGGTGAATCCCGGCTCGGTCTGCGCCACCGGCGAGGTCGCCTGCACCATGCCGGTCGTGTCGATGTGTTGCATCGTCACAGACGCCGAACCGGCGGCCAGTTGCGCCTTCGAGAACGCGTAGATCTGCGCTCCGTCGAAGCTACCAGGGCCCCACGGATACGAGTTCGTCGTGATGTAGAACCCGTTGGCGTCGGCGCCGATGTGCGGATAGTCCCCAAGGCATGGACACGGGCCGCCCGTCGCACCGGGAGAGCCGTCGCCCGTGACGTCGATCCGGTAGATGTTCCAGAGGCCCGTCGGATTCGCCGACTGGCTGACCGCGAGATCGAGGTGATTCACCGTCGTGAACGCTCCCGTGGCCGGAACGGTCTCGAGAGTGAGCACGACAACGAAGAAGCGCTGCGTCGCGGCGTCGTACAGGCATGACGGATCAGTCACGAATTGCCCTCGGATGCCCGTCGTGCGGTTGATCGCCGGCGGGTAGCCGTAGAACGAGTTGAGGTCGACGGCATGGTTCACATCCCGCGGGAAACCGCTGACGATGTTCGTCGCCGTGTTGTCCGGAAGAACCGATGCCCCGGTCGCAGCGCCGTAGACGTTGAGCACGTCGTTGACGGTCTCGATCACGTAGCCGTTGCCGACGCACAACCCCTGGTCGGGCGGCTCGAGGCTGAACTGGTTGCCGCCACGCGTGTAGCGCTGCTGGTAGTGGTTTAGTCCCTCGAAGCCGAAGTTGAACTCCGGATTCGACTTGGCCTTCAGGCTGCTATTCGCCGAGTTGCCGCGACCGACACCTGTGGACAGGCTGATCGACCCGGCAAACGGATTCGGCCCCGATCCCTCCTCCGCCGCGCCGGCGAACTCGACGTCGGTGGCGTCGTTGGCGCCCGAAGGCGTAAACGCTCCGGTTTGCGGTGATCCCGTGCCGGCGCGGGGCACAGAGCTCGCCGCACTGTCGGCCCTGCCCGTCGCAACTCCGGCGGACGCTGTCAAAGCACACGCCGCCAGCACCAGGGCTGGGCCGAGCGCGAGCCTAGTCCTTCCTCTCAATCTCATGCTCTCCCCTTGTTCGGATGGGTGCGGCCGCACGAGCGACCGGGCCGCTTCCCGGGACGTCCGAATATATGCCCAGCTATCGGGAAATTTCAACCTTCACCAGAAACTCCCGGTTTACGCAAAGAACGTAGAAGACGAAGGGCCGCTCGGAGGCGGCCCTTCGTCGACGTCCATACGAGTTACTACTTGACGAGCATGTAGACTACGGCGTGCGCGATCTCCGTACCGGCGGAGAGCACGCGGAGCGTAGCCTGGTGATCGCCCGGCGATGCGCCCTGTGCGGCGCTCATCGTCACGGAGATCGTGCCGCCCGACAGAGCGACGGCATACGACACTCCCGAGCCGCTGCTCGAGCTGATGGTGACAGCCGTCGGGGCTGCGCCCGAGAGCGTCGTCACCGCGATCGTCTTGCTCTTGGTCTGGCCCGAGCCCGACGGAACCGCCCCGAAGCTGAGGCTGACCGGATCGAGCCCGACACGTGCGTTCAACGCCGACAGGACGTTGTCGCGACCGGCTCCGATGATGTTCGGGTCGATCGCCGTGGTCGTGCCGTTGGAATTGAGCAGCACGCCCTGATCTGCGGTGTTGACGATGGCCGAGCGAACGGCCGCGGCGGACCAGTCTGGATGCGCACCGATCACGACGGCGGCCGAACCGGCCAGGTGCGGCGTCGCCATCGAGGTGCCCTGGAAGAACGCCCACTGATTGCCCGGAATCGAGCTGAGGACGTTCACGCCCGGCGAGACGACGTCCGGCTTGACCCGGAAGTCGACATCCGTCGGGCCCTGGCTCGAGAAGCCGGCCATGATGTTCGAGTTCGGCGACGTGAAGTACGCCAGAGCCGAACCGATCGTCGTCGACTGGCCGTCAGCGGCCATGAGCGCGGCCTTGCTGGCCAGAGCGACCATGTACGCCGGCTTCGTGGGCTGGTTCGGCGTGCCGTCCTGCCCCATTGCAGTCGCGTCGCCCGCAACGCTGTTCACCACGAGCGTCGCGATGGCGCCGGCGCCCTCGGCGTTGCGGATCTTCGTCGAGAAGGTGCAGGCGCCGCGAGAGATCAACGCGATCTTCCCCGACAGGCTGCCGGCAGGAAGCGCCGCGCAGGCCGTGCTCAGAGCCGTGCCGCTGAGAACGACGCCGAGCGGAGCCGTCAAGTCGGTCGAGACCTTCGCGAAGTCACCCGAGACACCCGCGTGCGAGTTCCCGCCGACGGTCACCGGAGCGGCGATGAAGTGTCCCACCGTCATGGCACCGGCCGTCAGTGCGCGCTCGGCGGAACCGGGCGACTCGACCGTGTAGTGCCCGGGACCGCTGTTGCCGACCGCGACCGCACTGATCATGCCTGCCTGGTCGAGGTCGTTGACCGCGTTCGTCAGCAGGTCCTGAACGCCGTGGGCATTCCCGCCCAGGCTCATGTTGATGACGTCCATCCCGTCCTCGTAAGCGGCGTCGAGGGCGTTGAGAATGTCCTCCGAGCGGGCGTTGTCGTCGGTTCCGGGAAAGACGTTGTAGTTCCCGAGATATGCCCTGGGCGCGACGCCCGAGACACCGTACGGAATCGAAACGCCTGCGACGGTCGCGTTCGTGTCCAGATTGCACGCCACGGTGCCCGCGACGTGCGTTCCGTGCTCCTGAACCGCCCGTGCCGTGTAGCCGAACCGGTTCGACTGGTTGTTGAACACCTTCGCGACGATGACCTTCGGCGTCGTGAATGAGTGGTCGCCCTTCGGGAAGCCGGCGGGATACGCATAACCCGCAGGGTTGAAGCAGTCATGCGTCTGGTCGATCCCGGTGTCGATGATGCCGACCTTCACGCCGGCGCCCGCGTTGCCGGGACCGCCGACGGCAGTCCACGCGTCGATCGCGTGGATGAGCGCCAGATCGGGGTCGTTGTTGTCGAGCGGCCGGTAAAGGCCCTCGTACTGCGCCTGCTTCACCATCGGCGCCGAGGCAATGGTGCCGAGGCTGGCGCCGTTCAGTTGAACGGCGACCGCGTTCAGGGAGATGTCGAACTCGCCCGTGACCTTGACAGCCGGCGCGTTCGCCTTCAGCCACTGCTTGAAGTCGTTGCGCAAGGCGGAAAGCTGGGCGCGGTAGGACTTCGTCGTGTTGCTCGAGAAGTCGACCTTCTTGCCCGGAGCAGGCTTCGTCTTCACGTATGTCGAAAGCGGATCGCCGTTCAGCTGGACGATCGCGCTCGAACTGTCGACCGTGGGACCTGAGGTCCCGAGGTCGGAAACGGTGCGGCCGCCTGCGGTTGCCCCGGCGACGGCGATCGTCAGCACCAACACGACGAGCGCCACCAAGGCTCCTGAGAGTCTTTGCATGTCCTCCCCTTGAATTGATTGACCTACAAGCGCCCCCCACGGCGCCTGACCCCGATCCCCTGCCCCGTTCGGCGCGCCGACAGTAGCACGGTTTCAATATCTACTTCAGGGTTACGGTGCAGATTCGTGGGGCTTCGCCATCGCGCGGTAGTCGAGCGCCTTGTCGAGCACGTCGTCGGCGACACCCCGCTCCCGCGCGACCTCGCGCAGGGAGCGTCCCGACGAAGCCGCCTCCTTCACGATCTCGCTCGCGGCGTCGTAGCCGATGTACGGATTGAGCGCGGTCGCCGCCGAAAGCGTCAGCTCCGCGTATCGCTCGCACGTCTCGCGGTTCGCCTCGATCCCGTCGACGCACCTCCCGGCCAGCAGGCGCGCGGCAGATGCGAGCAGCTTGATCGAGTCGAGCAGGTTCCGCGCCAGCATCGGCACGAAGACGTTCAGCTCGAAATGGCCCTGCATGCCGCCCACCGTGATCGCCGCGTCGTTGCCGATCACCTGCGCCGCGACCTGGGTCACGACTTCGGGAATCACGGGGTTGACCTTCCCCGGCATGATCGAGCTGCCCTTCTGGAGCTCTGGGAGAGAGATCTCGGCGAGCCCGGCCCGTGGGCCGGAGCCCATCAGCCGAAGGTCGTTCGCGATCTTGGTGAGGGACACGGCAACCGTCTTGAGGGCGCCGGAGGTCTCGACCAGCGAGTCGCGGGCGGCCTGCGCCTCGAAGGGATCCGTGGGCAGCGAGATCGGCAGGCCGGTCTCTTCTGTCAAGCGCCCCCTGACTCGCGCTGCGAACTCGGGATGGGTGTTCAGGCCGGTGCCGACCGCGGTGCCACCGAGCGGGATCTGGCCCAGCCGCTCCAGCGTTCCGCTTACGCGCGCGTGACCCTGACGCACCTGCGCCGCGTAACCGCCGAACTCCTGCCCGAGCGTGACCGGAACAGCGTCCATCAGGTGCGTGCGGCCGGACTTGACGACGTCTTCGAACTCCACCGCCTTGGCCTGCAGCGACTCCGACAGCTGGTGCAACGCAGGCAAGAGGTCGTTCGTGATCTCGTCGAGCGCCGCCAGATGCACGGCAGACGGGAAGACGTCGTTCGACGACTGACCCATGTTCACGTCGTCGTTTGCGTGCACGCCTTCGCCGGCAAGCGAAGCGATCACCTCGTTCGCGTTCATGTTCGAGGAGGTGCCCGAGCCGGTCTGGAAGACGTCGATCGGGAACTGATCGTCGAGCTCGCCGGCGGCAACGCGATCGCCGGCCTCCGCGATGCGTCGGGCCTTCTCGTCGTCGAGCAGCCCGAGCTCGGCGTTCACGCGCGCCGCGGCGGCCTTGATTCGGCCGAGCCAGCGCGCGACGGCCGACGGAATCGGCTCGCCGGAGACAGGGAAATTGGTAACGGCCTTACTCGTTTCGGGCCCCCAAAGCTCGCTCTTCGCCTCCGTCTTCGCCACTGAATCGAGTTTACTGGCGACATGCGCGCCCGAGACCTAGGCATCACGATCGGCGATGGGACTCCCGGCAAAAACAATGCGATCACCGACATCGCGGGCGTGCGCGTCGGTCACACCACTCTGATCGAACGCGACTCCGTGCGCACCGGCGTGACTGTGGTCGTCCCGCCCGAGACGCCCCTCTTCGCAGGCTGCCACCGGCTCAACGGCAACGGCGAGCTGACCGGACTGGAGTGGGTGCGCGAGTCGGGTCTCCTGACAACACCGATCGGCATCACGAACACGTTCAGCGTCGGTGTCGTACGCGACGCGATCGCCGCTGCTTCCGCCGACGAGGACGCGTGGTCGCTACCCGTCGTCGGCGAGACCTTCGACGGCTTCCTCAACGACATCCGCGGGCAGCACGTCAGGGCAGAGCACGCAAACGCCGCGCTCGAAGGCGCGCACGCCGGCGAGGTCGAAGAGGGCAACGTCGGCGGCGGCACGGGCATGGTCTGCCATGGCTTCAAGGGCGGCATCGGAACTGCGTCACGAGCCGTAGCCGGCTACGTCGTCGGCGTGCTCGTCCAGGCGAACTACGGGCGGCGGGAGCGCTTCCGCGTGGACGGAGTCCCCGTCGGGAAGTTGATCGGCGAACGAATCCCCGAGCCCACAAGCGGCGACGAGTCGGGCTCGATCATCGGGATCGTCGCGACAGATGCGCCGCTCCTGCCGCATCAGTGCAACCGTCTGGCACAGCGGACCGGGCTAGGTGTCGGTCGAATGGGCGGGACCGCTGCCCATTCGAGTGGCGATCTCTTCTTTGCCTTCGCCACGGGGAATCGCGATCTCGCCTCGGAGGGCGTGATTCCGCTCGAGATGCTCTCGGACTCCGAGATCACTCCGTTCTACGAGGCGGTGATCGAGTCGACCGAGGAAGCGATCCTCAACGCGATGCTCGCCGCCGAGACCATGACCGGCCGAGACGGCAATACAGTGCACGCGCTCGAACCGGAGCTGCTTGTAGAAGTGCTCAGGCAATTCTGAGCCGGCGGCGTTCGAGCGGGCGGCCGCGCATCACGCGGCGTTCGTCTTCGCTGAGAGCGTTGACGGGAGCCCAGCCGACGTACCCGCAGCGCGGGCAATCGGGGTTGGCCTGCCGCAGCGGAGTAGGGGCCAGCTTCCTGTGACTACCGCAGCGGAGGCACTCGACGACGAGTGACTCCATGGCCTCATCTTCGTCCGGCGAGCAAGATCGGCGTCCCCCGACTGGGGGAGGAGCCTAGGCTCTCTCTGCGGCAACGCGTTCCGCAGCCTCCAGCAGCTCGTCCCACGTACGGAGCTTCACCCGCGGACGGCCGAGCCTCTCGCCGGCCGCTCGCTCGACCTCGTCGATCGAGGTCCAGCCCGGGTACATGACCGCCCGAACGTCCCGCTCCGCGATCAGCGACTCAACCGCGTCGGCTGTGACCTCTTCCCGGTGAGCGACGCGTCCGGCGTCAACGTCCTCGAGCAACTGCGTGACCGTCTCGGTTGCGTCCTTCTTGTTCGTGCCGATGATCCCCGTGGGCCCGCGCTTGATCCACCCGGCGCAGTACGACTGCGCGAGGTGGTTGCCGTCGGCGTCGACGACGCGGCCGAGCTCGTTCCGGATCGTTCCTCGCCGCTCCTCGAAGGGAAGCTCGGGCAGCCCCACGCCCCGGTACCCGACACTGCGAAAGACGAGTCCGCACTCGAGCGTTTCGTGCTCGTCGGTCGGCACCGCGACCAGGCGGCCGTCCTGCTCCTCGAGCCGGTTGCGTACGAGCTCGATCGACTCGACGCGATCGTCACCGTGAAGCGCCACCGGCGATGCGAGAAAGCGAAGCCGCACGGTTACCGGCTTGCCCGTCGGCTGGCGCGCCGCGAAGTCGCGGAGCACCTCCATGTTCCGCTTGGAATTCGTGTCGTCCTCGAGAGACGCTTCGCTCGCCGCGTCGAGGTTGAGCTCGGCGGGATCGACGACGACGTCGGCACCGGCGAGCTCGCCGAGCTCCTTGAGCTCCTGCGTCGTCCACGAGGCCTGCGCCGGGCCACGGCGTCCCACCACAACGATGTCCCTGATCGTCGACGCCCCGATCGCCTCGATCGCCGGGTCTGTGGTGTCCGTCGGAGCGAGCTCCTCAGGGGTGAGCGCGAGCATCCGTGCAACGTCGAGAGCGACGTTCCCGTTCCCGATCACGACGGCGCGATCGACGTTGAGGTCGAAGTCGAGCTCCTGAAAGTCGGGGTGGCCGTTGTACCAGGCGACGAGCTCGGTGGCCGACCATGATCCGGGCAGGTCTTCGCCCGAGATGCCGAGCCGGCGATCGCTTTGGGCACCAAAGGCGTAGATGACGGCGTCGTAGAGCCCCGTCAGGTCACTGTGGGTCAGATCGCGACCTACCTCGACATTGCCGAAGAAGCGAAAGCCGTGCTTCAGGGCGATTCGCTCGAAGGCGCGCGAGACTGTCTTGAGCTTCGGATGGTCGGGAGCGACCCCGAGCCGCACGAGACCCCAAGGCGTCGGCAGCCGCTCGATCATGTCCACCTCGACCGGGAGGTCGGCATCGAGCAGCGCACCGGCGGCGTAGAAGCCGGCCGGCCCGGATCCGACCACTGCGATCCGTAGGGCGTTTTCGTTCACGGTGCCGATCGTAATCCCGCCACGTCGGGACTACGCCAGTCGGCCAGGCCGGTCTCTAGGAGTGCGTGGGCTTCGCCCGCGCACGTTCCCCGCGAAGCGGCGTACCTACAAATCGGAGCGAAAGCGCAGCTTTCGCTACGCGCTACAGCCCGAACCGCAGCCGCCGACGGCGCCTTCGGCCTCGGCGCCTTCTTCGACCTGGAAGGAGTGGCCGCAGCCGCAGGAGGAGCTGGCATTCGGGTTGTTGATCGCGAACCCGGCCGCCTGGATGGAGTCGACGAAGTCGATCTCGGCGCCCTTGAGGTACGGCGCGCTGAACGGATCGACGACGACCTGGACGCCGTGCATCTCGAACTCGAGGTCGCCGTCGGCTGCGCCGCGGTCGAAGCCGAGCCCGTACTGGAAGCCCGAGCAGCCGCCGCCCTGGATGGCGACGCGAAGAACGCTGACGTCCTCCTCCTCGGCGATCAGCTGCTTGATCTTCGCAGCCGCGGCCTCGGTGACGGTCATCAGGGGCAGGACTCTTTCCTGGAGCTCCATCGATCTGATCGTAGCAACGTGGGCGGTTCCCAGGTACTCCGGAAGGGGCAGTTTGTAACACTCGTCTCAGGCACGGTTGAGCGGTTTTCGCCATGCTTCGTGGCGTTGGAGGGAACCTGTTAGGTTCATCGTCGCCCAAGGGGAGGGACGCGTGCTCGACAACTGGCTGCCGTTCCTGATCTACGCGATTTTCGCGCTGATCATTCCCGCATCGATGATGTGGTTCTCCTTCGTCTTCGCGACGAGACCGCACAAGCGCACACGCTGGCGCGAGCTTCCCTTCGAGTCGGGCGTCTCCACCGGCGCGCCGAGAGTGCAGCGCTTCACGGTGAGCTTCTATCTCACGGCGATGCTCTTCATCGTCTTCGACATCGAGATCGTCTTCCTGTATCCGCTCGCGGTCATCCTCCACCAGCTTGCGTGGTTCGGCTTCCTCGAGTTCCTCTTCTTCATCGCGATCCTCGTAGTCGCGTACGTCTACGTCTGGCGAAAGGGTGCGCTCGATTGGCAATAGAGGACGGGAAGAAGCTACGCGACCACGGGCTTCAGTCGGAGCGCCTGCTCTGGCCGACGAAGGGGCCGGGCGTGTTCGAGCAAGAGGTCGCTGCGATGGAGCAGGCCGTCGGCCTCACTACGCTCGAGAAGGCGGTCGCCTGGGCGCAGACGAAGTCGATGTGGCCCGACACGTTCGGGCTCGCCTGCTGCGCGATCGAGATGATGTCGATCGTCTCGTCGCGCTATGACATCGCGCGGTTCGGGATGGAGGCCTTCCGTTCTTCGCCGCGCCAGGCCGACCTGCTGATCGTGTCAGGCCGCGTCGTGCACAAGATGGCAGCGCCGCTCCGGCAGGTCTATGACCAGATGCTCGAGCCGAAGTGGGTCATTGCCATGGGCGCGTGCGCCAGTTCCGGGGGCATGTTCAACAACTACACGACGCTTCAGGGCGTGGACAAGATCGTGGCGGTCGATGTGCACGTGCCTGGATGCCCACCCCGGCCGGAGGCGCTGATGGAGGGGATCGTCCGGCTGCACGAGAAGGTCATGGCCGGCGTCCCACCGGCCTACGAGATCCGCGGGGTCGCGTCCTAGTGCCGGGAAAAATGCGTTCGCATTTTTCCCGGGTAAGGGTTAGTCCCTTCGCTTCGCTCGGGAGACCGGATTGAATCTCAACCGCGTTCCCGGACTCGTTGAGATTCAACAAGGCTACGGTGAGACGACGGTCGTCGTCGATACGCCCCGTCTCGTGGATGCGGCTCTGCACCTGCGTGACGAACTGGGCTTCAACTTTCTCTCTGACGTCGCCGCTACCGACTACCTCGGCTGGGGCGCGAAAGGCGTGTCCGGTTACGTCGGCACGGCTCGCGGTCGCGACCTGAACGAGCCTGCGACGCAGGGGTACCAGCGCCTGCCTCGCGAGAAGCCGCGCCGCTTCTCCGTCAGCTACCACCTGCTCGCGATGCGAGCCGGCGCGCCGCGTGTGCGGCTGCAGGCGTGGGTCGAAGACGGCGAGCACGTTCCGAGCCTGGTGGGCGTCTGGCCGACTGCGGACTGGCACGAGCGTGAGGCATTCGACCTCATGGGCATTCGCTTCGACGGCCACCCCAACCAGCGCCGCATCCTCATGGACGACGACTGGGACGGCCACCCGCTGCGCAAGGACTACCCGATCGGCGGCGAGCCGGTCCGTTTCTCGGGAGAGGAGTAAGTGGCCGTCGCCCCCGAGCGTCCGAGGATCTACGAGGGAACGCGGATCCCCTCGCCGACCCCGAGCGTGCTCGAAGTGCGTGAGGACCTGCGCACCTCGGAGGACGTCCTCACCGTCAACTTCGGCCCGAACCATCCCTCGACGCACGGGGTCCTGCGACTCGTCGTCGACCTGCACGGGGAGGAGGTCGTCGGGCTCGCCGCAGTGATCGGCTACCTGCACACCGGCTTCGAGAAGAACATGGAGCAGAAAAGCTGGTGGAAGGCGATTACGTACGCGCCGCGCATCGACTACCTGTCGTTCCAGAACAACGAGCTCGTGTTCGTCCTTGCAGTCGAGAAGCTGCTCGAGATCGAGGTGCCGGCGCGCGCGACCTGGATGCGCATGTTGCTCGCGGAGCTGAACAGGATCCACTCGCATCTCGTCTGGCTCGGGACGGCCGCGCTCGAGCTCGGAGCGATCTCGATGTTCTGGTACTGCTTCCGCGAGCGCGATCGCATCCTCGACCTCTTCGAGCTCGTCGCCGGTTCGCGGATGCACACGCGCTACTTCCAGGTCGGCGGACTGGCCGAGGACGTGCCGGCGGGCTTCTGGGACGAGTGCGCGAAGTTCGTCGAGCTGATGCCGAAGGCGGTCGACGACTACGAGGCGCTCGTCGATCGCAACGAGATCTGGCTCGAGCGCACCCAGGGCATCGGCCTCCTGTCGGCCGACGATGCGATCGCGCTCGGGCAGTCCGGCCCGGTTCTGCGCGGCTCCGGCGTCGACTGGGATCTCCGTCGCGCGGAGCCGTACCTGGCCTACGACCAGGTCGACTTCCAGGTGCCCGTTTACCAAGAGGGGGACGTCTACGCGCGGTATCGCGTGCGCATGGAGGAGATGCGCGAGTCCGTGAAGATCGTCGAGCAGGCGATGCGGCGGATGCCGGGCGGACCATGGATCGCGGACGACCGCAAGGTCGTGCTGCCGCCGCGCAAGGAGCTCCACACGTCCATGGAGTCGCTCATCCACCACTTCAAGATCGTCACCGAGGGCTTCCGCGTGCCGGAGGGCGAGGTGTACGTGGCGAGCGAGTCCCCGCGCGGCGAGCTCGGCTGCTATGTCGTATCCGACGGCGGGCCGAAGCCGTGGCGCGTGAAGTTCCGCGCCCCGTCGTTCGTCGCGCTCGAAGCGACCGCGACGTGCATGCGGCAGGCGCTCGTCGCCGACATGATCGCGATCGTCGGCTCGCTGGATACCGTCATGGGCGAGGTCGACAGATGAGCACCTATTACGACGAGGTGCAGGAGATCAAGGCCCGGTATCCGGATTGGCGCTCGGCCGCGCTGCCGGCGCTGCGGCTCGCGCAGGAGCAGCACGGCTATCTCTCGCCTGAGGCGCTGCGCGAATGCGCAGAGGCACTCGGCACGACGCCCGCGTTTTGCGAGGCCGTCGCGTCCTTCTACGACATGCTGCACCTCGCGCCGATCGGCCGGCACATGGTCGAGGTCTGCACGAACGTCTCGTGCGCGCTCGTCGGTGCTCAGCAGGTGCTCGAGAACTTCGAGCGGGAGCTCGGGATCCGCGCGGGCGAGACCACCGAAGACGGCGAGGTCACACTGCGGCCGATCGAGTGCCTCGGCGGCTGCGGCTGGGCGACGGTCGTCTCGGTCGACCATCACTACCGCACCCACGTGAAGCCCGAAGACGTGCCCGCGATCGTGCAGGAGCTGCGCAATGGCGACTGAGCAGCGCTTGATCGTCATGGCTGGGACCGAGGAGAGCGATCTGACGAGAATCGCCGAGTACGAGGCGGTCGGCGGCTACCGCGCCCTCCAGAAGGCGCGCGGCCTGACGCCGCAGGCCGTAATCGACGAGGTGATCGCGTCGGAGCTGCGCGGCCGCGGCGGTGCGTTCTTTCCCACCGGCCGGAAGTGGGCGTTCGTCCCGAAGCCGGACCAGAACCCGAATCCGCACTACGTGGTCGTCAACGCCGACGAGTCCGAGCCGGGCAGCTTTAAGGACAACGAAATCATGGCGCGCGTCCCGCACCGCTTCTTCGAGGGCTGCCTGATCGCCGCGCACGCGATCGAGTCGAGGAACGTGTTCGTCTACATCCGCGGGGAGTACACCGGGCCACACGAGATCTTGCTCGGCGCGCTGAAAGAGCTGGAAGCGCGGCCCGACCTTCGTGGTGACGTGACGATCGTGCTCCACCGCGGCGCCGGCGCGTACATCTGCGGCGAGGAGACGGCGCTGCTCGAGTCGCTCGAGGGCAAGCGCGGCCAGCCGCGCACGAAGCCTCCGTTTCCGGCGATTCAAGGGCTGTATGCATCGCCGACGGTTGTGAACAACGTCGAGACTCTGGCGACGCTGCCGCCGATCATCGAGATGGGCGGCGCCGAGTACGCGAAGCTGGGCGTTCCGGATTCGCGCGGAACTCGGGTCGTGTCCATCTCGGGTCACGTCGAGCGGCCCGGCAACTACGAGATCGAGAACGGCACCAGCCTGCGGGAGTTGATCTACGGCCTCGGCGGCGGCATTCCCGGTGGGCGCGAGCTCAAGGCCGTGATCCCCGGCGGCTCGTCCACGGTGATCCTGAAACGCGACGAGATCGACGTCGGTTACGACTTCAGCTCACTTCTCAAGCTGAACACCGCAATGGGATCGGCCGGTGTCGTCGCGCTGGACGACAGCTGCTGCATGGTGCAGCTCGGGATCCGCATCTCGGAGTTCTACGAGCACGAGTCGTGCGGCAAGTGCACGCCGTGCCGCGAGGGAACGCGGTGGATGACGCAGATCCTGCGCCGGCTCGAGTCCGGCGAGGCGGTGCAATCAGAGCTCGACCTCCTGCTGGACGTGTGCGACCGCATCAACGGCAAGTGCCTGTGCCCGCTCGGGGAAACGGCGGCGGTCGCGGTCGCGAGCTACGTCGAGAAGTTTCGAGGCGAGTTCATCGCCCATGTCGATCAGGGCGGGTGTCCGTTCGGCGATTCGTCCCCGCTGCACGACGTCCTCGCCCCGGTCGCGATCCACTCGCACACAGCGGTGCCCGCATGAGCCACTACATCCTCGGACACGTACCGGTGCCAGGCACGGGTACGAAACGCTCACGAAAGCGTGCCGCATGAGCGCGGCCGAGACCGTCAGGCTCACGATCGACGACGTCGCCGTCGAGGTGCCAAGGGGGACTGGCCTCGTCGAGGCTGCGCTGGCTGCAGGGATCGAGATTCCCGTCTTCTGTTACGAGCCACGACTCGGGCCGGCCGTCGGCGCCTGCCGCATGTGCCTTTGCCAGATCGAGCCCGGCCCACCGAAGCCGCAGGCCGCCTGCACGCTGACGGCCCAGGAGGGGATGGTCGTGCGCACGGCACTGACGTCGCAGGTCGCGGCCGAGGCCCAGAACGCCACGCTCGAGTTCATCCTCGTCAACCATCCGCTCGACTGCCCGGTCTGCGACAAGGGTGGCGAATGCCCGCTGCAGGACCTGACGTTTCGCTACGGGCCCGGTAATACGCGCATGACGTTCTCGAAGCGAACGTTCGAGAAGCCGATCCCGGTCTCACCGCTGATCGCACTCGACCGCGAGCGCTGCATCCTCTGTTACCGCTGCACCCGCTTCAGCGAAGGCGTGGCAGAGGACGGCCAGCTCGTCGCCGTCGACCGCGGCGCGGGGACGATGATCGCCACCTTCGGAGACGAGCCGTACCGCGCGCCGTTCACCGGCAACGTGATCGAGCTCTGCCCCGTCGGTGCGCTGACGTCCACCACTTACCGCTTCGAGGCCCGGCCCTGGGAGATCCAGGACGTCCCGACGGTCTGCGGGATGTGCCCCGTCGGCTGCAACGTCAACGCGACGACACGCGAGGGCAAGGTCAAGCGGATCCTGTCGCGGAACCATCCAGAGGTGGACGACGGTTGGCTCTGCGACAAGGGCCGTTTCTCCTACGCGCATCTCCACGCCGAAGATCGACTGCGCGATCCGATCCTGCGCGTGCGACGGCGCGGCTTCGAGGAGGTCTCCTGGGAGCGCGCACTCGACGAGGCCGAACGGCTGCTCCGCGAGGCGAACGGGCGCATCGTCACGGCGCTCTCTGGCTCCGAGACGGTCGAGCAGGCGTACGCGCTCGGCAGGCTGCTTCGTCGGGGGCTCGGCGCGCACACGGCCTTCTTCGCCGAAGAGTCGTCCGATGCTCTGGACGCATTCCGCGTCCCGCTGTCTGCGATCCGCGACGCCGACGTCGTGGCCGTGCTCGGGGACGGGCCGGTCGTCGAGCGTGCGCCGATCGTCGATCTCTGGATCAAGGAAGCGCGCCGCCGCAGTGCACGCGTGCTGTACGAGCTGGACGAGGAAGCGGTTCGCGGCGCCCAACGGGCGATCCTCGTCTGGTGCGGCCACGGTGGCCACGGTGGCGCAACGGTCGCGGCCCTCGCGCAGCGGCTCGGCGCAAGCGGCGCGTTCTACATCCCGGAGACGGCGAACGGCCGCGGAGTCTGTGACGCGTGGTCGTGTTCCGATGATGCCGAGTCGCCGAGCCCGGACCCGATCGGCCTGCTGATCGTGTCCGGCGACGAGGCCGCCGCCAACCCGGACGTCCGGGCTCTCGCGGAGAAGGCCGAGCGCGTGCTCGTGATCTCGATGTTCCAGGGGCTCGCCGCCGGCTGGGCCGATCTCGTCCTGCCCGGAACGAGCTACCTCGAGCGCGACGGGACGTACGTGAACCTGGAGGGACGCGTCCAGCGGCTGCGCCGGACGGTCATCCCGCCCGTGCCCGACGAGCTGGCCTGGATCTCCAAGCTCGCAGAGCGCTTCGGCGTCGAGGTCTCTCCTTATCCGTCGCTCGTGTTCGAGGAGGTCTCGGAGATCGCCTTCGGCGGCATCCCCTTCGGCGGCATCGGCGAACGCGCGCCCCTGCCCACCGCCACCGGCGCGACCGCTCCCATCGACGTGCCCGCGGAACCAAGCGACAACGGCGGCCTCCGTCTCGTCCGCTACCGCCCACTCTTCTCCGGGCCGGCCGTCGAACGCGTGCGCGAGCTCGACTTCCAGCGGCCGCAGCCCGAGGTGGAATTGTCGGAGCAGGATGGGCGCGCGCGCGGAATCAGGGACGGCGAGGAGATCACGATCCGGTCGAACGGCACTTCCGTCACGCTCCGCGCGCGCTTGAGCCGCGAGCTGCGCCCGGGTGTCGTGCGTGTTCCGGAGGACTACGCGGGCGATCTGAAGCCGACCGTGGAGATCTCGAAGTGAGAGAGCCGTGGTGGATCTCCCTGATCAAGGCCGGAGTGATCGTGAACCTGATCATGGTCGCGTTCGCATACACGACCTGGCTCGAGCGCAAGCTGCTCGGACGCCTGCAGAACCGCTACGGCCCGAACCGCGCGGGGCCGTACGGGCTCCTGCAGCCGTTCGCGGACCTGATCAAGCTCGTGCGCAAGGAGAGCTTCTTCCCGGTCGCCGCACGCCATCCGCTCTACATCGCAGCGCCGATCATCTCGATGTTCACGGCATTGGCGGCGTTCGCGGTCATCCCGTTCGGGGCCGGCTGGCAGATCTGGCACTACCACGTCGACGGTGAGATCGCGAACGTGTCGATCGCGCTGATCCTGATCTTCGCTCTCGGCTCCATCGGTGTGTACGGGGCGATCATCGGCGGCTGGGCGTCGCAGTCGAAGTTCTCGCTCCTCGGTTCGATGCGGACTTGCGCGCAGCTCGTCTCCTACGAGGTTTCGCTCGCCCTGTCGGTGCTGGGCGTCGTCCTGATGGGCCAGTCGCTCAATCTCGTCGACATTGTCAACAAGCAGGGCGCGACGATCTGGTTCTTCATCCCACAGCTGGCCGGGCTGATCGTCTTCTTCTTCGCGATGATCGCCGAGACGAGCCGGCCGCCGTTCGACCTGCCCGAGGCCGACACCGAGCTCGTCGCCGGGTACCACACGGAGTACGGCGGCATGCGCTGGGGCCTCTTCCAGACGGCCGAGTACATCAACCTGATCACGCTCTCCGGACTTGCCGTGACGCTCTTCTTCGGCGGCTGGCACGGCCCGTACGCACCCCTCGGGCCGCTCTGGTTCCTTCTCAAGGTCTTCATCTTCATCTCGGTCTTCATCTGGATCCGCGCCTCTGTGCCGCGGCTCCGCTACGACCGGCTGATGCGCTTCGGCTGGAAGATCCTGCTGCCCGTAGCGACGATCAACGCCGTCATCACCGCCCTGCTGGTGGTCTGGGTTTCATGAGCGTCGCTCGCCTTCGGCTCGCTCCCTTCTTTAGGTATCTCCTCAGCGCCCGCGGCGTGGCGACCGCCGCCGCAAACGCTGAGGAGAAAGAGCGGGGAAACCTCCCGGTTTCCCCTTACGCCCCTTCCACCGCTCATCGGCCACGAGGTGGCCAATGAGTCCCCAGCCGCTCGACAGCGTCAAGGGCTTCGCCGTCACCTTCCGGCAGCTCTTCAAGAAGCCGATCACGCAGCAGTACCCGGAGTACAAGCGGCCGGTCTACCCGCGCTTTCGCGGACGCCACCGCCTGCACCTGCACGAGAACGGGCTCGAGAAGTGCGTCGGCTGCTCGCTCTGCGCGGCGGCCTGCCCCGCCGACTGCATCCGCGTCGTGGCCGAGGAGAACACGCCGGAGAACCGCGTCTCCCCGGGCGAGCGCTACGCGCGCATCTACGAGATCAACATGAGCCGCTGCATCTTCTGCGGTTACTGCGAGCTCGCGTGCCCGTTCGACGCGATCACGCTCGGCAACGAATACGAGATCTCCGAGTACTCCCGCGACGATCTGATCTACACGAAGGACATGCTGCTCGCGGAGCCGATCAAGAAGATCCCGGTCGCCGACCGCGACCTCTACGACACGCCGATCCCGTACTACAAGGACAGGTCTTAGTGACGGCCGAACTCCGCCTGCCTCGCACGATTCAGACGGAGCTCGACCTATGATCGTCGCGTCGGTCGGCAACGTCCTCGTGTGGGCGGTGTGGCTAGGCGCCGCCTTCGCGTGTCTCGGCTCAGCGGTCGCAGTCGTCTCGTTCACGAACCCGTTCTACTCGGCTCTGGCGCTGATCGGCAATCTCGGTTCGCTCGCTGTCCTGTACCTCCTGCTCTCATCCGAGTTCGTCGCTGCGGCGCAGGTGATGGTCTACGCGGGGGCCGTGATGGTGATGTTCCTCTTCGTCATCGCGTACGTCGGCCCACGGACGGAATCGCCCTGGACGGGCGGGCCGAGCTGGCAGGCGATCGGCGCAGTCCTGGCGGCCGGCGCGCTGCTCGTGGAGATCGTGGTCGTGATCGGCCTCAAGGCCGGTGGCGAGCTGGCGCACTCGCATCACGTCGGCGGCACCTTCGGGACGCCGAGCTACATCGGCCGCCTCTTCCTGACCGACCACCTGCTCGCCTTCGAGATCACTTCGATCGTCCTGCTTGTCGCCGCGATCGGAGGCGTCATCCTGGGAGCGCATTCGCGTACGACCGCCGAAGAGGTGCCGCCGCTGTGATGGGACCAGGCACCGCCTGGTACCTAGGCGTCGCCGGCTTCCTCTTCGGCGTCGGCGCGCTCGGAGTTCTGATCCGGCGTAATCCGCTCATCGTCCTGCTCTCGCTCGAGATCATGCTGAACGGCGCGAACCTGGCGCTGATCGCTTTCTCGCGCCAGTTGAACAACGGCGACGGGCAGATCTTCGCCCTCGCGGTGATGGCCGTCGCAGCCTCCGAAGTCGTCGTCGGTCTCGGCCTGATCGTCGCGCTCAACCACAAGCGCGTCCCGCTCGACGTCGACCGGCTCAGTTCGCTGCGCGGATGATCTCCGGCGCCTGGATCTGCCTGCTGTCGCCGCTTGCCGCCGCGGGGCTGATCACGCTTGCGGGCGAGCGGATCTCGCGCCGCGGCGCCGGTTACCTCGCAACGCTCTCGTGCTTCGTGGCCTTCGGCGGCGCGGTCGCGAGCTTCGTCGGCCTGCTCGGGCGCGACGGTGGACACCGGGTCGTCGTCTCGACAGCGTGGACGTGGATCTCCGGCGGCTCGTACCGCTCAGGCTTCGAGGTCATGATCGACCCGCTCTCCGTCTTCATGATGCTGGTCGTCGCCGGCGTCGGCGGGCTGATCGTCGCGTACTCGATCGGCTATATGGACGGCGACGACGAGGAGCGCCGCTACTTCGCGTACATGGCGCTGTTCGTCTTCTCGATGCTCCTGCTCGTCCAGGGCGGGAACCTGCTCCTCCTGCTCGCGGGCTGGGGCATGGTCGGCCTCTCGTCCTACCTGCTGATCGGCTTCTGGCACGACCGGCCGAGCGCGATAGCTGCCGCGAAGAAGGCCTTCATCATGAACGCGATCGGGGACGCGACGATGGCGCTGGCCCTCTTCTTGCTGATCAAGAAGGCGGGCTCGGTCGAGTTCGGCATCCTCGGCGGCCAGTACAGCTCGACCGTCGCAACACTCGTCGCGCTCGGCCTGCTCGGCGGTGCGGTGGCCAAGTCGGCGCAGCTGCCGCTGCAGACATGGCTGCCCGATGCCATGGAAGGCCCCACCCCGGTCAGCGCTCTCATCCACGCGGCGACGATGGTCACCGCGGGCGTGTACCTGATCGTGCGCACGCACTCGATCTTCGAATCGGCTCCGCACGTCGCCGACCTTGCCGCCGGCCTCGGCGCGGGCACCCTGCTCCTCGCCGGGCTGATCGCGCTCGTGCAGGTCGACATCAAGCGCGTGATCGCGTACTCGACGATGTCGCAGATCGGCTACATGTTCCTCGGGGTCGGCCTGGGCGCGTACGCGAACGGGATGTTCCACCTGATGACGCACGCCTTCTTCAAGGCGCTGCTCTTCATGGCCGCCGGGATCGTCATCCACGCGCTGGCCGACGAACAGGACATCCGCAAGATGGGCGGCCTGCGGCAGCTGATGCCGCTCACGTACCTCGCGTTCCTGATCGGCTCGCTCGCGCTGGTCGGCATCTTCCCGTTCGCCGGCTTCTTCTCGAAGGACTCGATCCTTGCAGCCGCGATGGATCGCGGCGCCTACGGTTACGTCCTCTGGGCGGCAGGGCTGGCCGGCACGTTCCTCACCGGCCTCTACACCTTCCGGCTCCTCTTCCTCGTCTTCTGGGGCGAGCCGAGCCCGTTCGTGCGCGAGCACTTCCACGCATTGAAGCGCGATGTCGTCGGCCTTTCGCTCGCGGTGCCGGTCGCGATCCTCGCCGCCCTGTCGGTGATAGGCGGCTGGATCCAGTGGGCGCCGCTCTGGCACCCGATCGAGACCTGGCTCCGGGTCGTCGCGGAACCGACCGTCAGCCCCAAGAGCTGGCAGGAATGGCTGACGTCGGTGCTCGCGCTGGTCTTCGCTCTCGGCGGCATGTACGTCGCCTGGATCTTCTACGCCATGCCCCATAGAAGACCCGTGCCGCGCTTCGCCTTCCCAGAGCGCGTGCTGGAGCACAAGTTCTATTTCGACGAGCTCTACGACGCGCTCTTCTACCGACCGACGGTCTGGGCCGCGAAGGGCTTGTATCGCTGGATCGAGGACCCGCTGGTCGACGAGTCGTCGAGCTCGCTCGGACAGGACACGCGCGACCTCGGTCGTCTCGTGGCGCGAGCCCAGACCGGTCTGCTACGTACGTACGCGCTTGCGATCGCCTCGAGCGTCGCCGTCCTCGCAATCGTCTTCGTGGCGGTCAAGTAAGTGATCCCATGACCACGCTCCTGATCGTCCTCCCACTCGCGGCCGCGCTCGTCATCTGGGTGCTGCCGCTCAACGACGTCTCGGCCGGTGCGCTGGCGCTCCTCGCCGCCCTCGCGGAGGTCGGCGTCTGGATCCAACTCGTCGCCCGCTACGACTTCGCTCAAGGCGGCCTCCAGTTCGCGCAACAACGCAACTGGTTCAGCGACCTGCACGTCTCGTACCACGTCGGCGTCTACGGCTTCTCCGTCTGGCTGATCGGACTGACGGTCGTCGCCATGGCCGCCGCGATCGCTTACGGCTTCTGGGCGGGTCGCGACCGCATGCGCGCATACATGGGACTGATGCTCTTCCTGACGGGAGCCGTCATCGGCGTCTTCACCGCGCAGGACCTCCTCCTCTTCTACGCCTTCTTCGAGGCGATGATGATCCCGCTCTACGTGCTCGTGGGCGTCTGGGGCGGCCCCGGGCGGCTGGGCGCCACCCTGAAGTTCGTGCTCTTCACGATGGCGGGGTCGTTGCTGATGCTCGCCTCGATCGTCGTCTACGGGCTGTCGCAGAACACGTTCGACCTCGTTCAGATCGGGCAGAGCTCGAGCGACTGGATCTTCCTGGGCTTCGTCGCCGCGTTCGCGATCAAGGCGCCGCTCTTCCCGCTGCACGGCTGGCTGCCGGACGCGTACCGCGAGTCCTCGCCGGAGGTGGCGGCGATCCTCTCCGGAGTCGTCTCGAAGGCCGCCGCCTACGGCTTTCTCCGCATCGCGATCACAAAGTTTCCGGAGCCGGCGCAGCACTATCGCGCGCCCATCCTCGCGCTCGCCGCCATCGGACTGATCTACGGCTCGCTGCTCGCGTTCCGGGCACCGGACATTCGCGGCGTGATCGCGTACTCGTCGCTCGCGCAGATGGGCCTGATCACGATGGGCGTCTTCTCCGTCAACGACCTCGGACTCGACGGTTCGGTCCTCCAGATGGTCAACCACGGCCTGATCTCGACGACGCTGTTCCTGCTGGCGGGAATGGTGGAGCGGCGAACACTCACCGGAGAGCTCTCGCGGCTCGGCGGCATGGCGCGCGGGCGGCCCGTACTCGCCACCATGCTGCTGACGACGGGTGTGATCACCCTTGCGGTCCCGCTCTCCTCGGCGTTCGCGGGTGAGTTCCTGATCCTCGCCGGAGTGTTCCGGCACGGCTGGGGCTGGTCCGTGGTCGGCGCGGTGGCGATGGTGCTCGCCGCGGCATACGCGCTCCGTCTTGTCTCGGCGATCCTCCATCGCGACGTCGGGCCCGCGGTCTCCGACGCAGCCCTCGACCTCCGTCCCGCCGAGTTGGGCGTCCTCGTACCGATGCTCGCCTGCCTGCTCGCACTCTCCGCCTGGCCGGCGGCGATCACGCAGCACTCGTTCCGCAGCGATCACGCGCAGGCCGACGTCGCCCAGGGTTTCAAGTGATCCCGCGTCCGCACATCGATTGGTTCGCGCTGGCCCCCGTCAACGCGCTGCTGGCCGCTTCCGCGCTCGCGTTGCTCTGCGCCGTCCTGGCACCGGCCCGCTCGCGCAAAGCCGTGACCGCAACGCTCTGCGCGCTCGGATACGCGACAGCGCTGGGCTTCGCGGTCGCGCTTTACGTGAAGTCTGCACACGGGCACGGCGTCGTCGTGGACGCGTTCCGCCGCGACCGCCTCGAGGAGCTGGCTGCGATCATCGTCGTGGCCTCGGGGCTTCTCGCCACCGCCGTCTCGTACCGCGAGCGCTGGCGGGAGGATCACATCGGCGAGTACTACGCGCTCCTCGCCGCCGCCGGAGGCGGAATGGTGTTCTTCGTCGGCGCGAACAACCTGCTGACACTCTTCCTGGCGCTGGAGTGGTTCTCGATCTCCCTCTACATCCTCTGCGCGATCGACCGCGACCGGCTGAGCGGCCTGGAGGCGGCGCTGAAGTACCTCATCATCGGCGGGTTCGGCTCCGCCGTGCTGCTGTTCGGAGCTGCGCTGGTGTACGGCGCCACCGGTGCGCTCGACTTTCCCGGCATTGCGGCAGCCGGTCACGCGCATGACGCGCTGCTCTTGTTCGGCCTGGCCATGATCATCGCCGGACTGGCGTTCAAGGCCTCCGCGGCGCCGTTCCACATGTGGACGCCCGATGTCTACGAGGGCGCGCCGACCCCCCTGACCGCGTTCATGGCGGCGGCAACGAAGACCGTCGCCCTCGTCGTCACGCTGCGCATCCTCGTCACCGCCTTTCCCGGCGACGCTTACGTCTGGACGCGCGCCCTCGCCGTGATTGCCGTCTGCTCGCTGGTGATCGGAAATCTCGCCGCGCTCGTGCAGAAGGGCGTGAAGCGCATGCTCGCCTATTCGTCCATCTCCCACGCCGGCTTCATGCTGATCGCTGTCGCTTCGGGCTCCAGCCTCGGCGCCCGGGCGCTGCTCTACTACCTCGTTCCCTATGCGGCGATGTCGGTCGGCTCGTTCGCAGTCGTCGCAGCGCGGGAGCGCGAGCTCGGCGTGCCGGTGACCTTCGCGAACATGGCCGGGTTCGGCTGGGAGCGGCCGTTGCTCGGGATTTCGATGTGGACGTTCATGCTCGGCTTCGCCGGCTTTCCGCTCACCGGCGGCTTCGTCGGCAAGTTCTACGTCTTCGCAGCTGCATACCGACACGGCTGGACGTGGCTCGTGATCGTCGGGGTGCTCGCGACGCTCGTCAGCCTCTACTACTACCTCGGTCTCGTGCGTGCGATGTTCATGCGTCGCACAGAAGATCTGCAGCTGGCGCCGATCGGCGGCTCACCCCCGCGCGACGCGCTGCTGCAAACCGCAGTCTTCGCCTGCCTCGTCGTCACGGTTGGCTCCTTCTTCGCCGTCCAGCCGCTGATCGACGTGGCGAAGCACGCCGCGAGCTCGTTGGCTTTCTAGGCGGCTTCCGGAGCGGGGGGCGCTTCCAGCACCGGCTCGCTCGGCTGCGTACGGAGCGGGCGGGCCGCCCAGGCGGGCAGCCACCAGTTCCAACGGCCCATCAGCATCATGATCGCCGGAACCAGCAGCGCCCGGATCACCGTTGCGTCGAAGATGATCCCGGCCGCCAGCCCGATCCCGAACTGCTTGATGTCCGTGCCCGGGCCCGTCGACAGCACGAAGAAAGCGAACATCAGGACGAGCGCCGCGCTGGTGACGAGCTTCCCTGTGCGCGCCAATCCGAGTCTGACCGCCTCGCGGGTGCTCCCCGTCTCGTCGTAAGCCTCGCGCATGCGCGTCAACATAAAGACCTCGTAGTCCATCGAGAGCCCGAAGAGGAACGCAAAGATCATCAGCGGGATCCACGGGATGATCGACTGAGTCGCGGGCACGCCCCAGATCGCGTCGGAGCCGTGCCCCTGCTGGAAGATGAAGACGATGATGCCGAAGGCCGCTCCGAGCGAGACCAGGTTCAGGATCACAGCCTTCAACGGCAGCAGCAGCGAGCGGAACGCGCGCGCCAGCAGGACGTAGGTCAGCAGGACGACGAACAGCAGGACGTAGGGGAAGTTGCCGTACACCGCATGCACGAAGTCGCGGTCCTCCGGCGCGACGCCGCCGAGGCTTGCACCGGCGGGCAAAACGTCCTTCACGCGCGAGATCGTCCCGCGCACCGCCTTGCTGGAGCCGTCCACACTTGGGATCGCTTCGACGAGGGCGAGGCCATCCTTCCGCCAGCTCTCCGGCGCTGTCACGCCGGCGACGCCCTCGACACCGCGCAGGCGCTGAGCCACCTCGGCCGCCTTGTCCGTGGGCGCCAAGACGATGAATGGCTTCATCACTCCCGCAGAGATGCCTTCGTTTGCGAGCACCTGACGTCCGGTGATCGCATCGCCTTGCCCAGGGAAGTCCTTGGCCTGAGCCTCGCTCGGATTGAGCTGGAATCCGAGCGCGAGCAGCACGCCGACGATCACTGCGCCCACGGCGGCCACCGGAAGCGGCCTGCGGATGACGAGACCCGCCCACTTACCCCACCAGCCTAACTCGGGGTTGGTGACGGTGACGAAGCGCTTCGGCATCACTCGCAGCTTGTTGATGCGATGCCCGAGCAACGAGAGCAGCGCGGGGAGGAGCGTGATCGAGACGATCACAGATACCGCCGGAATCAGCATGCCCCCGATCCCGATCGACCTGATGAACGGCAGCGGCAGCAGGACCATGCTCAGCAGTCCGACGGCGACGGTCGAGCCTGAAACGATGACCGACCTTCCCGCGTGCGTCATCGTCTGTTCCAAAGCAGTCTCGACGTCCTCGCCGGACGCCAGCTCCTCGCGGAAGCGGAAGATCATCAGCAGCGCGTAGTCGATCGCGACCCCGAGGCCGACGAGCGCGATCAGGAACTGGACGATGATCGAGACGTCCGTGACGTACGTCAGCAGCCACACGAGGGTGAACGTGTTGAGGATCGAGGTCAGCGCGATGGCGAGCGGGATCGCGACCGCAGGCAGCGTCCCGAACACGAACATGAGGATCACGAGCGCTCCGACGCCGCCGATCAGCGCCTCCGTCAGCACGCTCGGGCCGCTCCCGCCGCCGCTCGACGCGTCGTAGAGCGGCAGGAGGCCGGTGAGGTGCGTCTCGACGCCCGGCGGCGCGTTCGCCTTCAGAACTGCTCGCACGGTCTTGATGCGAGGCGTGGTAGAGAAGGTGTTCTGACCGGGTGGGTAGATCTCCGCGAACGTCGTGTGGCGGTCTCTCGACACGTAGGCGTTGTCCTGCGTGTCGAAGTAGGAGTCGACGCGCGAGCCCGGATTGACCGCCGCGGCCCTTTCGATCGCCGGCGTCAGATCTTTCTGCGTGACGTCGCCGCTCGACCGGAAGACCGCGACGAGCGGCGCCTGCTCACCGGACCCGAACGTCTTCACCACCTTCTGGTTCGTCTCGTAGGCGGAGTAGCCCGGAATCGAGAACGATTCGAACCAGCGATCGGCCACGCGCATCGTCGCGAAGACGCCGAATGCGGTGAGCAGCACCCAGAGGGCGACGAAGCGGCCGCGCCGGCGGTGCACGAGGTGGGCCAGGCGGGCGAGCACGCCTAAAGGTTTACCTGTCGAGCCAGGGCGGTCGGCAGGTGTTCGGTGGTGCGGTTATCCGCACTACCGTCCCGGTGCCTCAGACCGACTCCGGCAGAGCGCGGCCGGGCAGCAACGCGACGACCGAGATCGCTGCATAGAGCACGAGCGTGATCACCAGCGCCGACACGGCGAACTTCGGGACGCCCCCGATCACGGCCGGGCTCCGCAGCGCTGCGCTGAGCACGAGGAGGAAGAGGGACAGCCCTGCCAGAGCGGGCCGGACGCCGCTGCACCGCGACTCCAGGAGGTCTCCGTAGCAGTCCAGCGCGAGCATGAACGCCGCCGGGATCGCAAAGAGCAGGAACGCGAGCGCGAGACCGTGGGCGCCGCCGGCGTCGGAGAGCAGGGCCGCCAGCACGAGCATGGCGGGAAGCAGGCGGCGAGGCATCGTCAGCAAGCTTCGCCCCCGGCTCGGACGTTCCTTTACGCTCAGCGCCGCCACCTCCAAACGAGAGGAGATCGATGGTCGCAGCGTCGCTGACCTGGCTGGGACACGCCTCATTCCGCCTCGATTCCCCCGGCGGCAAGCGCGTCTACGTCGATCCGTGGCTCGACAACCCGAAGTGTCCCGAGTCGGAGAAGGACCCGGAGCGCTGCGACGTGATCACGGTCACGCACGGCCATTCGGACCACCTCGGCTCGGTCGTCGCGATCACGCAGAAGGTCGGAGCGGTGCCGATCGTGGCGCAGGTCGAGTTGAAGGGCTGGCTGCGGCAACAGGGTGCGCAGACCGACGACGTCCCCGGCCCGAACAAGGGCGGAACCGTCGAGGCCGAGGGCATCAAGTTCACGCTGACGAATGCGTTCCACTCGAGCTCGGCGGACGACGGGACCTACCTGGGCGAGGCAGCCGGGATCGTCATCGAGCTCGAGGACGGCAAGAAGATCTATTTCGCGGGCGACACCTGCGTCTTCGGCGACATGCGGCTCATCGGTCGGATCTATTCGCCGGACCTCGCCGTGCTGCCGATCGGCGGTCACTTCACGATGGATCCCCGGGAAGCCGCAGTGGCCTGTGAGCTCCTCGGCGTGAAACGTGTCGTCCCCTCGCACTACGGGACGTTCCCACTCCTTGCTGGATCGCCTGACGAACTGAAGCGGCTGACGGGCGCCGAGGTGCACGCGATCGAACCGGGCGAGTCGATCGAGCTGTGAGGGAGCGCTGGTTCGGTGCGACGGGACGCCGCGTCCCGGAGATCGCCGTCGAGGGCGAGCTCGACCTCGGCGACGCGCTCGTGCTCGACGACGTGGCGGATGAACGCCCGCTGCACGAAGCGCACGAGGCCGGGCGGCCGATCGTCGTGCGAGCTGCTTCGGCGGAGGCAGTGAAGGCTGCGCTCGCGCATCCTGAGGTTGCGTCGGCTCTGGTTCCGGCCGAGCGTCGCGACCTGCTCGACCTGGACCTCCGCGAGCTCACGTATGGCCCGTAGCGACGTCGTCACGACGTATTCGATCGTCGCATGCGATCTCGGTGCGGGTCAGTGGGGCGTCGCCGTGCAATCGAAGTTCCTCGCCGTCGGCTCCGTGGTTCCCTGGGCCGAGCCGCTCGTCGGCGCGATCGCGACGCAGTCCTACGCGAACCCGCGCTACGGCCCCGACGGCCTCGCCCTGCTGCGGGAGGGACGCTCCGCCGAAGAGGTGGTCGAGTTGCTGACTGCCGCAGACGATGGCCGGGCCGAGCGGCAGGTGGGCGTCGTCGACGCGCAAGGACGCGCCGCCACGTTCACCGGCGAGGCGTGCCACGACTGGGCCGGCGGGAGAACGGGGAACAACTACGCGGCTCAGGGGAACATCCTCGTGTCGCAGGAGACGGTCGACGCGCTTGCGGTGACGTTCGAGCAGAACGGACACCTGTCACTCGCGGAGCGCTTGGTCGAGTGCCTCGCCGCTGCGCAGGCCGCCGGCGGCGACCGGCGCGGCCAGCAGTCCGCCTCGCTCCTGATCGTGGAGAAGGACGCCGGCTACGCGAACCTCTCGGACGTCGTCGTCGATCTGCGCGTCGACGATCACGAGCTCCCGATCGTGGAATTGCTGCGGCTGTACGAAATGCACAACGAGCTCTTCGGGATCACGCCGCCCGAGGACTGGCTCACCGTGGACGAAGAGCTGTCCGCGGAGCTGCGCGACCGCCTCGGCAAGCTCGGCTACGACGGAGAGCTGGACCGAGCATTCAACGACTGGGCCGGCACGGAAAACCTCGAGGAGCGCGTCGACGGGGTCGAGCGAATCGATCCGGTCGTGCTCGGCGCGCTGCGCAAGCAATCGGGCTAGGGCCCACGGCGTGGATCAGGCGTCGCCCGGGAGGCGCGACCCGGCCGCCCGCACCCGCAGAGCGGGAACGGGATCGGCGGCAGGCTGCGCGACGAGCATGACCGCGCCATAGCCGTCGCCGATGAGCGAATCGACAAGCAGCTGGAGCCCGACCGCCAGGGCGAAAGCCTTGTGCGCATGCTCACCGCCGAACGGCACCAACTCCTCTTCCGAGGCAGCTCCGGCGATCACGTCCCCGTAGGTCACACGTCCCATCGAGACGTCGCTGACGATCGGCCTCCCTTCGGAGCTCGGGATCGCGATGGCCAGAGGATTCGTCCCGGCCAGCTTCGGGCCGCCCTGCGGATGGCCGAGCCGCGGCGGTGACGTGGCCGTCAGCACGGCCAGGAGGCCTCCTGTGGCGACGCGGCGTGCCCAGTAGCCGAGCATTCCGGTCGGGAAGCAGTCGTGCGCGACGATCAGGCGCGCGGCCTCGGGCGGATCCTCGAGCTGGCCCGCGCAGATCGCCGCAAGCGTCAGATACCCGAGCGCGCCGCGGCCCTCCCAGCGCTCGTAGCAGGCCTCGGCGACCACGCACTCGGGCGCCGCGGAGGGATCGAGGCCTGTCAGCGTCTCGAGCCAGTCGACACGTGAGAGACCGTGCCCGCGCTTGCCGCGCCGCTCGGCATCCAGAAAGTGGTCGGCAAGCGTGCGCGTGTCCTCTTTCGAGAAACCGAGCGCACGGATCCGCTCCTCGACCTGCACCGCGGCGAGGATACTTACGACATGGTCCCGGAGGCGAGGCTGGAGAACGGCGTTCCGCAGGGCGAGGGCTGGTTCGTCGTCAATGCCCGCGCTTCCCGTTGGCTGTACAACGAGCTCGGCGCCTATTGCAGCTTCGAGGGCAAGGGCGAGGCGGCGTTCGAACAGCTCGGGATCAACCTGAACGTGCTGCCTCCGGGAATGCCGATGGCGATGTACCACGAGGAGCCGGGGCAGGAAAGCTTCCTCGTCTTGCGCGGCGAGTGCCTCCTCGTGGTGGAGGGTCAGGAGCGTCCGCTCAAAGCCTGGGATTTCGTCCATTGCCCGCCGCAGACGAAGCACGTCATCGTCGGTGCCGGTGAAGCGCCCGCGCTCGTCCTCGCCGTCGGTGCCCGCAAAGGGCCCGCGAGCTATCCCGTCGACGAGACGGCGGTTCGCCTGGGCGTCGGCGTCGACAGAGAGGTGGCGTCACCCGCGGAGGCGTACGCGCGCTTCTCGCAGCTCGAGGAAGGGCCGGCGCCCGACCTTTCTTAGCGCGCGACGAGCGTCAGCGGCTTGACGATCGTGCCGCGGTCGAGCCCCAGCAACTGGCCGGAGATCTGACGCAGCTCGCGTGCGCTCTGCGAGTCGGGCGCGGTCGCCATCAGCGGCTCGCCCGCGTCTCCGCATTCACGCAGGAGCGGATCGAGCGAGACGCAGCCGAGGAGCGGGATGTCGAGCTCAGCGGCCAGACGTTCGCCGCCGCCCGACCCGAAGATGTCACCGGTCATGTTCTCGACGACGCCCACGAGCCGCATGCCCGTCTTTTGCGCCATCACGCCCGCGCGCGAGGCGACCTCCTGCGCGGCCGGCTGCGGCGTCGTGACAACGATCGTTTCGGCGCGCGGCAGCAGCTGTCCCAGCGAGATCGCGACATCGCCCGTCCCCGGCGGCATGTCGACGACCAGTACGTCGAGGGCTCCCCAATGCACGTCCGACAGAAACTGCTCGAGCGCACGATGCAACATGGGTCCGCGCCACATCACCGGCGCGTTGTCGTCGAGGAAGAAACCGATCGACATCAGCTTCAGATCGTGTTTGACCGGAGGGACGATCATCTTGTCGACGAGCACCGGCTTCTGGTGGATGCCGAGCACGTGCGGGATCGAGTGGCCGTAGACATCTGCGTCGAGCACGCCCACTTGCTTGCCGGCCTGCGAGAGCGCGACGGCGAGGTTCGCAGTCAGGGTGGACTTGCCGACTCCGCCTTTCCCGCTGCACACGGCGAGCACGCGTGTCGACGCGTCGAGGGAGAGGCCCTTCGAACGCTCGCGGAGGCCGCCGCGCAGCTTGGTCGTCAGCGCCTGGCGCTCGTCGGGCGTCATCACGTCGAAGCCGAGGGCGACACGCTCGACGCCGTGCACGTCTCGCAGCACCTCGGCGACCTGTTGCTCGAACGAATCCCGCAACGGGCAACCAGCAATGGTCAGCGCGATCGTGACGCGCACGTCGCCGCCGTCGATCTCGACGGCGCGCACCATGTCGAGCTCCGTCACCGGCTTGCGCAGCTCCGGATCGATGACGCGTTCGAGCGCCTTCATGATCAGATCGCGATTCGGCTCCCTCATCCGTCTGAGCCTAGCTTTTCCAATTTCTTCGCCGCGGGCGCGAGGGGTCGTGGGTCCTCGAGCACGGGCACGAAGAGGTCCCCGTGCTCCTCGATGCGTCGCAGCGCCTCCTCCATCCCGAAGTCGCGAGGACGGATGCCCGGCGTCAGCTCCTCCCAGCGCAACGGCGTCGATACGGGCGCACCGGGCCTGGGCCGAACCGAATACACCGATGCGATCGTCTTGCCGTGGCCGTTCTGGCGATGGTCGACGAGCACGCCCTCTCGTTTCTTCTTCAGCCACTCGGTCGTCACCTTGCCGGGATGTCGCTGCTCGAGCTGCCGTGAGGCCTGCTCGGCGAAGTCGTACGTCTGCCCGAACGTCGACCGTCGCGTGATCGGGGCGACGACGTGGATCCCGTCCGCGCCGCTCGTCTTCACGTAACCCGGCAGGTCGAGCTCCTCGAGCAGCTCGCGGATGAGATGTGCGACCTCGATCGCGAGCTCGAACCCATCGTCCGGCGGGTCAAGGTCGAACAGCACGAAGTCCGGGCGGTCGGGCTTGTCCACCCGCGAGTACCAGGCGTTCATGTCGATGCAGTGCATCTGCACCATCCAGAGGAGGGCCTCGGTCGAGTTGACGAGCGGGAAGTCGACGAGTCGCGAACCGCCTTCGCGCGGCCAGGTGCGGAACTGCCGCGTCGGGATCCAGTCCGGTATTCCCTTCGGCGCCTGCTTCTGGAAGAAGCCCGACGCGCCGATTCCCTCGCGGTAGCGCTTCATCGTGAAGGGACGGTCGCGCAGGTGCGGCACGATTGTTGGACCCACCCGCTTGTAGTACTCGAAGAGATCACCCTTCGTGATTCCGTCCTCGGGGAAGAGGACGCGATCGGGCGAGCTCAGATTGACCATCTTCGGCTCAGCCACCCAGCTCGACTCCCATCACCGAGAGCGTGCGCCCCCATTCTGTCTGCTCGCTTTCACGGAGGTGCCTCGCACCCATCTTCTCGTAGAACCCGATCGAGTTCGGCTCGGCCTCCCACTCGAGGCGCTTCGCCCCCGCACGCTGTGCGTGCCGCGCACCGTGACGAAAGAGCCGACCGCCGACGCCTCGTCCGATCCACTCGGGCTCGACCCAGAGATCCGCGAGCCACCACAGTTCGCCTCTTGGTTCCAGCGAGCACCAACCGACCGTCCGCTCACCGGCCTGCGCGACGAAGGCCGTGAGCTTGCCGAGCTGCGCGGGTGAGAAGTCGCCGCGATCTGCCCACTCCCTCACCTTGTCCAGCTCGTACCCCCAGAAGGCCTTCGACGAGATGGCGATCTCCTTCAGGCGCAGGCCCTCGTCCGGCGCCGGGGCGCGGATGGTCACGCTGTGAGCCGCTTCTTCAGCCACAGCGCATTCCGGATCGCGAAGCCTTCCCAGTCATTGTTGAAGTACGCATGGATCTCGACCTGATGCCGCCAGTCCTCGAAACGGCGGGCCCATTCCTCCAGCTCGCTGCGGCTGTAGTTGCCGCGCCGCCCGCGTGAGCCGTAGTGGAAGCGTACGTACGTCCAGTCGGTGGTGAGCTCGCGGCTCTGGAACTCCTTCACCTCGGGACGGTCGCCGATCACCAGTGCCGCGCCATGCTTGCGAAGGAGTTCGTAGACGGGCTCGACAAACCAGCTCGGGTCGCGGAACTCGAAGCAGTGCCGGCCCGGCGGCAAAGCGTCCAGTGCCGCGCCGAGCCGCTCGTCGTTGCGGCGGAAGTTCGCAGGCAACTGCCAGAGGACCGGGCCCAACTTGGGTGAGCGAACGAGGGGTTCGAGTCGTCCGTAGTAGCGCCGGATGCCTCTGCCGAGATCCGTCAGTCGCTTCACGTGCGTGAGGTAGCGGCTCGCCTTGACGGCGAAGACGAAACCCGGCGGAGTCTCTTCGACCCAACGCGCGACGGACGTTTGCAGCGGCAGGCGGTAGAAGGTGTTGTTCACCTCGACCGTGTCGAAGTACTGCGCGTAGTGCCGGAGCCACGTCCGTGCGGGTTTCCCTTCGTAGAACTCGTCCTTCCACGACGCGTAGTTCCACCCGGAGCAACCTATGCGGACAGGGCGTGGGCCAGCTGACGGCATACCTCGGGCGTTCCCGCTGCGACAACCCGTGAACGCCCCGTCACGTCGAGCGGCGCAGCGGCGAACGGCGCGGCGTCCGGAAGCTCGATCGCGAGACCGCGCTCGCGGACGAGGAGCTGGGCCGCAGCGATGTCGACCGCGCGTGCCGGCTTTAGCGAGCAGACGGCGTCGATCCGGCCGGCGGCAAGGTGGCACAGCGAAAGCGCGAGCGAGCCCATGATCCGCAAGCGATAGGCCAGATCGACCACTGCCGCAGCCTGTTCGGCGACGGAGGAGGTGCGTGTCGCTTCAAAGGCCAGGATCTCGATCTGCTCCTTCGGCAGCTCTCCCTCGAGCGGCGACCCGTCGAGTCTCGCTCCCTCGCCGCGCGTGGCCGTCCACTCTTCCTCGGTGCCGAAGTCGTGGACGAAGCCGAAGTCGACGTCGCCCATGGTCGGCCCGGAAGCCACGGCGATGGAAAGGGCGAAGAAGCCGATGCCGCGCTTCGCGTTCAGCGAACCGTCGATCGGGTCGATCACGACATGCGTGGCGCCGTCGCCGAGAACGCCCACCTCCTCGGAGACGATCGTCAAGTCGTCGAGCCCTTCAAAACGGGCGAGAATCACGCGCTCGGCCGCGGCATCGATCGCCGTTGTCTCGTCACCGCCCATTCCGGCACCTACGACCGGCTCACGGGCGGACCGGCTCGGCAGGTCGGCGAGCACGCCCCGCACGTCCTCGACCGCAGCGCGGCAGAGGGCGAGCCACTCAGTCAAGTGGGTGGAACAGCAGGCCGGACGTGAGCTTGGGATAGAAGTACGTGCTCTTCTGCGGCATCGTCTCGCCGCGTCGCGCGACCGCCCAGACGTCCTCGATCCGAGTGGGACGAAGCAGGAACGCTGCTTCGGCTTCGCCGCGGTCGACCGTTGCAACGGCATCGGCGCGCTGCGGGGTGTACGTCACGCCCTCAGGTGCGATCCGTTCGACGATCTCCACATCGAGACCGTCGCCGCCGAGCAGCTCGTACTTCCCGTCTCGGTACAGGACGACGCCCGGCAGCTCGTCACCCGGCTCGTCGATCGGAGTGCCCCGCGCGCCGTTCACGTGTGCGGCCATTCGATGGGTCGGAAAGATCGTCAGCCCTTCCTGTTTCGTCGGCACGAGGACGCCCAGAAGGTAGGGCGAGCCGCCCTCCTGCGCGTACGCGACCGCGGTCTCGTAGCGGTGGTGACCGTCCGCAATCAGGAGTTCGGTGCTCTCGAAGCTCGGAGCATCCGCGATGCGCCACAGTTTGTCGCCGCCACTCTGGAGGTCGGGAGCGCGGTCAGGGGGCTGGAGCGGATCGCCCTCGTAGAGGAGGAAGATCGGCTCGAGCTGCGTGCGGGTGGCACGGAGCAGCCGCAGCCGCCCCTCCTTGGGGCCACGATGCGTTCGCTCGTGCGGGAGCACGGCGCCGGTCTCGTACGGCTCGGCCCGGACCGAGGCGACGAGGCCGGCCCTCGTCCGGGGAACGCCGTCCGGGCCGACATAGTCCTGGGAGAGGAACCAGTAGCCGGGCTTCGTTTCCCTCGCGAGCACGCCCTCCTCGCGCCAGGCCGCCACGTCACGGCCTGCCTGCTGCTCGTCGTCCGGGAGCGTCAGATGGACGACGTTGTAGGGACTGCGCGCAAGGCACTCCTCCCGCTGGTCGGGCGAGATCACGTCGTACGGCGGCGACACGAGACGCTCGAGCGGGCCCGCCTTCGACTCGTCGTAGCGCTCGGCGCGGAACGGCTTGACCACGGCCATTTGCGGCGACCCTAGCATCCGGGTTCGGACCTAGACTCACGTCGTGAGCGTCACTCGCCTTCAGCTCGTTCCCGTGGGGGAAACCATGTTTCCCCCACGCTGTGCTCCCTTCTTTGAAGGACGCCTCAGCTCACGCGCCGCTGAGATCGCCGCGTGTGCCGAGGAGAAACAGAGGGGAAACCTCCCGGTTTCGCCCGTCGCCCCTTCCCCTGCTCATCGGCCTGAGAACGGCCGATGAGCGCAATCGCAGAGCTGGCCGAGGAGCGGATCGTCGAGGGCGTCTATGCGGTCGCGCGCAAGCAGAGGCTGCGCACGAAGGGCGGTGCCCCGTACCTCGCGCTCGAGCTGGTCGATCCGAGTGGCCGCATCGAGGCGCGTGTCTGGCACGACGTCGAGCTGCTCGACGCCCGCTTCGCGGAGGGCGACGCCGTGCGCGTGCTCGGCCGCGTCGAAAAGTTCCGCAATCGGTTGCAGGTCGACGTGCGGACGCTGGAGGCAGCACCAGAAGCCGACCCGGCCGAGTTCGCGCCGGCGCTGCGACGGGACGCCGATGAGCTGGACGGGTTCCTGGAATTCCTTGCCGGCGAAATCTCGCACGACGGCCTCGCGAGCGTCGTCACGCGGTTCTTCTCCGACGACGTTTTGCGAGCCTCGCTGCGCCGGCTGCCTGCTTCGGAAGCACATCACTCGTACGCGGGCGGCCTGCTTGAGCACACCGTCGGCGTGGCGACGATCTGTCGCGAGACGGCGCAGCTGCATCCGCGGCTTCGTTCCGATCTGCTGCTCGCTGCGGCCCTGCTGCACGACGTCGGCCGCGTCGCCGAGCTGACGTCGGGGCCGACGTTCCGGCAGACCGATGAAGGCCGCCTCCTCGGGCATGTCCATCTCGGCTTGCGCATGGTCGAGGAGCGAAGTAGCGGGATGCAGCCCGACGCGCGCTCCGAGCTGCTCCACGCAATCGCCTGTCATCACGACGCGCGGTCTGCGCGCACCGCCGAAGCGTCGGTGCTGTATCACGCGAACCAGCTCGACGCGGTCGCCGCGACGCGCCCGGTCCCGTGAGCACGAGACCGTGATCTTCGGCGTTCACGCGATCGTCTACACCGAGGATGCCGAGCAGCTCCGCGCCTTCTTCCGCGACGTCCTCGAGCTCCCGTGGGTCGACGCGCATGACGGCTGGCTCATCTTTGCCCTCCCACCCGCGGAGCTCGCGGCCCACCCGGCCGACCAGGCCGGCCACCACGAGCTCTACCTCATGTGTGACGACATCCATGCAACCATTGCCGAGCTCGAGGAAAAGGGAGTCGAGTTCAGCCACCCGATCAGCGACGAGGGCTTCGGCCTGCTGACCACGATCAAGCTCCCCGGCGGTGGCGAGCTCGGACTCTACGAGCCGAAGCACCCGAGTCCCCTCGGCGAGGGCGTCAGCGGTTAGCTTGACCTGATGCTCGCCGTGGCGCTCGCGCTCGGAGCCAGCGCCACCTGGGGGCTGGCCGATTTCTTCGGCCCGCTCAAGGCGCGAACGCTCGGGGCCCTGCGCGTGCTCGTCTACGTGCAGCTCGGGGGGCTCGTCGTGATCGCCTTGATCGTCGCGATCCGGTGGAAAGGACTTGCGGACCTCAATGCGCTCTTCGCGATCCCGGCGGCGATCTCGGGCACGCTCGGCCTGTACGCGTACTACCGAGGGATGGCCGTCGGGGCAATGAGCATCGTGGCGCCGATCGCGGGGATCTCCGCCGCGGTGCCGGTCATCTTCGGGATTGCGACCGGCGACCGTCCGTCGCTCTCGCAGTGGCTCGGGATCGCCGCCGCCCTCGGCGGTGTCTTCCTCGCGTCACGAGAGCCGGGCCGCCGGGGCGGCAAGGTGGCGGCCGGCGTCGGCCTGGCGTTGCTGGCGGCCATCGGGTTCGGCGGCTACTTCCCCCCGATGCACGTGGCGGGGAACGCCGACTTCTGGTGGGCATCGTTGTTCTTCCGCATGACGTCGACTTCCATCATTCTCGCGGCGGTCGCGATCCGGCGGCCGTCACTCGCAGTCGCGCCGACTCAGGTGCCACTGCTGGCGCTGATCGGGATCGGTGACATGCTCGGCAACCTGCTCTTCGCGGCAGCGTCCACGAGCGGGCTCGTCAGCATCACGTCGGTGCTCGCGTCGCTCTTTCCGATCGTCACGGTCGTACTGGCACGCCTGGTCCTCAGGGAACGTGTCACGCGATCGCAGGAAGCGGGCATCGCGTTGACGCTCGCCGGCATCGCGCTCATTTCAGCCGGATAGTCGCAACGCTTTCGTCACACATGTCGGGTCCGACCCCAAATGTGTCCGTTCCGGACGTGGCTTCGTGTGCCGAAAGCGAAACAGTTCGGTGACGCGTCGCGCGATCCGTCCCGAAATCTTGACAGAGCCGGCACAGTTTTTGGGTCTGACCCCACGGATGTCGGTTGCGGACACGGAGTTCGTGTCGGAAGAGAAACGTTGGTGCGCCGAATTACAGAGGGAGCTCGGCAACGCGACGCTCGATCTCGTCACGGATCTTCCGGACGGTCTCGACGTCCTGGCCGCCAGGATCTTGCAGCTCCCAGTCGATGTAGCGCTTGCCGGGGATGACCGGGCATGCGTCGCCGCAGCCCATCGTCACGACGATGTCCGCCCACTCCGCGTCCGCCGTGTCGAGCTGCTTCGGGACGCGGTCGATGAGCTCGGGCATAAGGTCGGCGACCTCCGGATGCACGTGCGCCGCTGGAGTCGTCCCCGCCGACCGTGCGTTGCCGCCGCGCCGCTCATACAACGCCTGCGCGATCTGCGAACGTCCCGCGTTCTGGCGGCATACGAAGAGAACATTCAAGTGCCGAGCGCCCCGCGCAGCGCCGCGATCGCCTCTGGCACCAACCGGTAGTACGCCCACGTCCCTCGCCGAGACGACTCGACCAGCCCGGCCTCGCGCAAGATCTTGAGGTGATGGGAAATCGTCGGCTGCGAGAGGTCGAACGTCTCCGTGAGGTTGCACACGCAGACCTCCTCTGCCGCCGAGAGAGAGTTGATGATCGCGACGCGAGTGGGGTCCGAAAGGGCCTTGAAGCGAGCGGCAAGCTGGTCGCGCTCGGACACCGTTAGCGGTTCCGTCTCCGGGCCACAGCAGATGGCAGGAAGAACCGCAATTGACTTCATCGACACTGATCAATATAGTAACTACATCGAAGGACGTCAATGAAGGGAGTGCCATGAGCACCGACCTCAAGGAAGAGATCCGCGCGCGGTATTCCGAGGCGGCCATCCGGGCCGACGCCGGCCAGGGCTGTAGCGGCGAGTCCTGCTGCGCGGAGAACGGCTGTTGCGGCGACGCCGGCCCTGATGCCTTCGGCGCCAACCTGTACGACGCACAGACGCAGGCCGACCTTCCACAGGCGGCACTGCTCGCAAGTCTCGGTTGCGGCAATCCGATTGCGGTGGCCGATCTCCATCGGGGCGAGGTCGTGCTCGACCTCGGCTCGGGCGGCGGCATCGACGTTTTGCTGTCGGCAAAACGGGTCGGCACCGACGGTCTTGCCTACGGCGTGGACATGACGGATGAGATGGTCGACCTTGCTCGCCGCAATGCAAGTGATGCCGGCGTCACCAACGCCCACTTCCTCAAGGGCGACATCGAGAATATCCCCCTGCCGGACGAATCGATCGACGTCGTCGTCTCCAACTGCGTCGTCAACCTCTCAACCGACAAGCCGCAGGTCTTGCGCGAGATCTTCCGGGTGCTGCGCCCAGGTGGACGGATCGGGATCAGCGACGTTGTTGCAGAAGACCGTCTTTCGCCTCGAGAGCGCGCCGAGCGCGGGAGTTACGTCGGCTGCATCGCGGGAGCGCTCTCGAAGGCCGAGTACGGGGCGGGTCTAAAAGATGCAGGCTTCTGCGAAGTCTCCGTCGCTTTCACGAATCGCGTCGCCGACGGTATGCACAGCGCGATCATCAGGGCCTTCAAACGTTGAAGCGAACGTTCAGGACGTCGCCGTCCTGAACCACGTACGTCTTACCTTCGAGACGTTGGAGGCCGCTTCGCGCGGCCTCCGCGTGTGAGCCGGCTTTTACGAGGTCTTCCCAACGGATTACCTCGGCGCGGATGAACCCGCGGGCGATGTCGGTGTGAATCGTCTCGGCCGCCTCCAATGCCGTCCGCCCGCGGCGCAGCGACCATGCACGAGTCTCCTTTTCGCCGGCGGTAAAGAAGCTGATCAGCCCGAGCTCATCGCTGAGGCGACGCACCACTTCCTCGAGCGCGGACGCTCCTTCGCGAAACGCGGACGCCTCGTCTGCAGCCATCTCCGCGAGCTCGGCTTCGAGCTTGAGGTCGATCCCGCCGGGCCCGTTCTCCACCGCGAGCAGCGGCTTCGTCGTGAGCGGCTCGAGGCCGGGCGGCAGCTCCGCGGACCAGTCGGCGAGCGTTCCGCCGGCGTCCACGTGCGCCAGCACCCGTTCGAGCTCGGCCACCTCCTGCTTCAGTTTCTGCTCCCCCGACTTCGCCTGCTTCGTGACCCGCTCGAGCCGGCGCTCGACCTGATCCCGGTCGGCGACCAACAGCTCGAGTTTCAGCGTCTCCAGGTCGTCGGCGGGAACCCGTGTCCCCGAGAAACCGTCGAGGACAACGAGCAGCGCGTCCACCTGGCGCAGATTCCCGAGCAGCCCGGGCCCCGTGCCGCGCACCTCGACGACTCGAATCGCAGCGGGCGTGACCTTGCGTGGGTGGATGACACCGGCGATCCGCGCGAGCCGGGGATCAGGAATGCCCGCCATGCCGACGTCGCCGGTCGCGCGAGCGCCCGTCAGCGCATGGAACAGCGTCGACTTGCCGGAGCTCGGCAGCCCGACGATTCCGACCTCGAGGGCCATCGCTACGGCTCCGTGATCCGGGAGATCTGCTTCTGCAACGAGACCAGCGCGCGATGCTGAAGCGACTTCACCGCACCCTCGGTCTTGTCGAGAATCGTCGCCACGTCCGCGTTGGGCAGATTGAAGACGAACTTGAGCGTCAACACCTGCTGTTGCTCCGTCGACAGGCCTTCGATCAGCTCGAGCATGCTCTGCCGCCCGATCGACTGCAACGCCGCAGCCTCCGCGGAGGGCTCACACTCGCCCTCCGGTTCCGGTACCTCGTCCTCGGGCTGCCAACGACGGTTCGCGCGGAAGTGATCCATGGCGAGGTTGTGCGCAATGCGGAACAGCCAGGCAGAGAACGGTGCCGATTGCCACCTGAAGCGCTTGATCGACTCCAGCATCTTCAGAAACGTCTGCGTCGTCAGATCCTCGGCGTCGTGTCTGTTGCCCACGCTCATGTGCAGATAGCTGTAGATACGGTCGAAGTGGATCAGGTACAGCTCTTCGAGCGCTCCCCGCTCACCCTGCTGGCCACGCTCGACGAGATGCCGGATGTGAGCGGTCGAGTCCTTTGCAGGGCGCGCAGCACCCTGGGTGGCTTCGTCGGCCATCAACGCTGAAGTGCCCCGGTCGGTAGGGCTTGTAACCCGCAGGCCCGCCTCAAGCGACGGCCGAGCCGAACCCCACGCGACTTTCGCGCGCAAATCTCTTCACGTAGACGACCCGCTGCAGGGCAACCGTGTAGCGGCCGTCCTCTGCCTCGAGTGCCAGAGCGGCCTCGCCCGTACCCGCGCGGAGCTCGACGGATCCGAGCGCCTGTTCGAGCGCATCGGCGCCGCCCGGCGTGACGAGGGCGCCCATGATCTGGCCGCCGTCGAACGCGATCTCGATCCGTACCCGCTCCGGTTCAGCCACCAGCAACCACCTCCGAAAGAACGCCGTGGACGGAATCCGGGTGGACGAACGCGACCTCGAGCCCGAACAGACCGGGCCGCGGGCGCTCGTCGATGAGATCTGCGCCCGCACGCGTGAGCTCCGCCAGCGCCGTTTCGAGATCGTTGACCTCGTAGGCGACATGGTGCATCCCGGGCCCTCGCTTCGCGAGGAAGCGGCCGACCGGCGTGTCCTCGCCGAGCGGCTCGAGCAGCTCGACGCGACTCTCGCCGATGCGAACCGACGCGGCGCGCACACCCTGATCTTCGACTGTCGCGCGGTGCTCGACCCGCGCACCGAACAACCGCTCGTAGGTCTGGAGCGCCGAGTCGAGGTCCTCGACCGCGACCCCGAGATGGTGAATGCCCCGCGCCTGCACGCGAGCGATGCTATCCGCTGAGCTGTTCTAGGCCTCGGCCGGCAAGGAGACCACTGCGCGAGGCGTGCCCACGGTCTCGGACGCTCGCGACTCGGGCTCGACGTCCGTCAGTAGGAGCAGCACCTCTTCGCGCATGAGGGTCTCCTTCTCGAGCAGCGCCTGGCTCAGGCGGTCGAGTGACGCACGATGCTTCTCGATCAAGCGGAGGGCTTCTGCATAGGCGCCGTCCGTCAGGTGAGCCTGCTCGCTGTCTCGCAGCCGCTTCGTCTCTTCGGAAAGCGCGTAGTTGTCCGCGCGCAGCGTGCGCGACGTCACGATGTCCGACATTCCCCACTCGAAGACCATCGCGCGCGCGATCTCCGTCACCTTCTCCAGATCGCTCGCAGCGCCGTTCGTGACTCGCCCGAACACGACCTGCTCGGCTGCGCGACCTGCGAGCGCGATCTTCAGCATGTCGATCAGCTCTTCCTTCGACTCCAGGTAGCGATCCTCGTTCGGCAGATGGAGGGTGTAGCCGAGTGCGGTGCCGCGGGACACGATTGTCACCTTCTGGAGGTGTCCGACCTCACCCATCAGGTGCGACATGAGCGCATGGCCCGCCTCGTGGTAGGCGAGGATCCGACGCTCCTTGTCGGTCAGGACCTTCTTCTGCTGGAGCCCGGCGACCACACGCTCGAGCGCGCTGTCGAAGTCCAGAGCCGAAACGTACTTCGCCTCCCGGCGACCGGCTAGGATCGCCGCTTCGTTCGCGATGTTTGCGAGATCGGCGCCGGTCAGGCCTGAGGTCTGACGCGCGATCAGGTCGAGTTGCACGTCCGAGGAGAGCGGCTTGGTCCGGGTGTGGACGTGCAGGATCGCCTCGCGGCCTTTGCGATCCGGCGGCGCGACGAGCAACTGGCGATCGAAGCGCCCCGGTCGCAGCAATGCCGGGTCGAGATCCTGCAGGCGGTTCGATGCGCCCATGACGACGACCTGGTCACCCGAGGCGAAGCCGTCGAGCTCGACGAGCAGCTGGTTGAGCGTCTGGTCGTGCTCGCGGTTGAAACTGTTGCCACTACGAGCGGTCCCGACCGCGTCGAGCTCGTCGATGAAGATGATGGCAGGCGCATGCTTTCGCGCCTCGGCGAAGAGCTTCCGGATGCGAGCCGCCCCGAGGCCCGCGAACATCTCGACGAACGCTGATGCGCTCTGCGCGTAGAACTTCGCACCCGACTCGTTGGCGGCTGCGCGTGCAAGCAGGGTCTTCCCCGTTCCCGGTGGGCCGTACAGCAACACGCCTTTCGGTACGACTGCGCCGAGCTCGTGAAAGCGTTTTGGGTCACGGAGGAACTCCACGATCTCGAGCAGCTCTGCCTTCGCCTCGTCGGCGCCGGCGATGTCACCCCACTCGATGGCCGTGCGCGGGTCGACGATGACCGTCGCCGGCTTGACGCGAGGCATCAGCTGCATCATGCGCCAGAAGATGTAGAGCAGCACGCAGTAGAACGTGAGGCCCAACAGTGGCCACCAATTGACCACGAAATCCCTGAGCGCGACCATGTAGCTGTGTAGATCCACCCCCGGCATCCCTTACTCATCATCTCCAGGGAAGGGCCCGCGTCAACCGCGCGCTTCTAGAAGGTGCCGGCGATTACCTCAGCGTTGGTGAATTCGACCCCTTGTTCACGCCAGGAGGCCGTGCTGATCGCCACGCGGTCGTCGTCCAGCCCTCGGGCCGCGTCCTCGACGAAGCGGACCTTGAGCCCTCGAGCAAGGAAGCCTCGGATCGCGGCATCGTCACAGACATCCGTTGCGACGCCGAACACGACGATGTCGTCGGGGTCGAGGCGTTCGAGCAATCGTTCCGTGTGCGGGTTGGTGAAGACGTCGAAGTTCTTCTTGAGCAGCAGGAACTCGCGGCCCTCGAGGTAGCGGTCCGCGACCGGCTCGAGCGCGAGGGGCACCGGGTCTTCCTGGTCTGTCTCGGGAATCTTGCGCGCACCACGCGTACCGCGCAGGCAGTGCGGCGGGTACGTCGTGACGAAGTCAGGTTCTGCCGAGATCTCCGCGTCGGCGAGCTCGTGGTCGTCGGCGGAGGCGACGTGCACGATCCCGGCCGCGCGTGCACCGTCGACGAGGCGTTTCATCGCGGCCACGGTCTCCTCGGCGCCGGGGACATACAGCTTCCCGCCGGGGAGCATGAAGTCGAACTGCGTGTCGACGTCCCAGAGAATGGTCACGCGACGGGCTCGAGCCGCCGGCTCGGCTTGTATCTCCGGCCGACCTTCGCGGACGGGCGTCCGTCGGTGAGCACGATGTCCGCGGTGAAATCGTTCGAGCCGCGAATCAGCGACGAGCCGACGCCGTACGCGTCGACCGGCACGCCCTTCGCCTCGAACTCCTCGATCTTGCCGATCGTGAAACCGCCGGACACGACGATCTTCACATGCTCGGAACCATCGTTGTCGAGCGCGTCTCGCACCTTGCGCACGAGCCGTTCGTTCACGCCGGTCGGCTTGAAGTCACCCATCTCCTCCCACAGCGAACGGTCGACGAGCATCTCCGATGTGTCGAGGCGCACACCCCACAGCTTCGGCCCGAGCGTCCGCGCAACGTCGAGCGCGGTCTGCACGGAGTTGTTCTCGAAGTCGACGAGCACGGTGATGTTGATGTCGTCCGAGGCCCATTCCGCGAATTTGGTCGCCGCGAGCACGGTGTTGCCGCCGTACGACGCGATCAGCGAATGCGGCACCGTCCCGATCCCGCGGCCGCCCCACCAGGAAGCCTGCTCGTCGGTCGTGACACCGATCGGCGCGCCGACGACGCGGCCGGCGATGTACGCGGCATAGCCGTCTCCCGTCTGCACGCGATGGTGGTCGTGCCGCGCGGGCATGAAGATGATCGGCTTCCCGTTGGCAGCTTCGAGCACCTGCACGACGTTCGTCGTGATCAGGGTGCGACGCGCGAGGACGCCGAGGTACGCCGTTTCCAGATGGGCGAACAGCGTGTAGTCGCCCTCGATGGTCATCACCGTCTCCCAGGGGGCCGCGCGCTCGCCGTCGTAGAGCGCGTGCACGGTGAGCTCGTCCCAATCGTACGAACAGAGCTTGAGGATCGCGATCGCCTCGTCCATGCCACCGAGGTATGCATCCTTCTTCTGGAAGACCTGCATCACGACGCGCGGATGCCGCGCGTCCTGCAAGAGCGTCGCTCGCGCGTGATTGAAGTACGCGTCTGCGTAATAGCCCTCGCGCATCTTCTCGACCGGCAGGTCGAAGATCTCGGGCGGAAGCCGCTCGCGAGTCCGTTCCTTAAGCGAAGCCATGCTTATTCCTGTTCGAGCTCGAGACAAGCGGCCAGTGCGGCCTCGGCGACCTCGATCTGCTCCGGCGTCGGCTCCGCAGTCGCGAGGCGATGCTGGAGCTCGTGGCCGGGCTTGGCGAGAGCGCGTGCGAGGCGGTTCTCGGGATTGCGCACCATCCAGCCGAAGATCTCGGTCGATGCGGCCAGCGCCACGAGCTGCGCACCGAGCCGCGCGGGCCTGCGGAGGTGGGCGGGCGTGCGCGCCGCCAGCGTGTTGCCGATTGCAGTGGTCGCGAGCAGGGGACCGATCAGGTGCGACCCACAGCGGTTGTGCTCCTTCGCCGCCCGCTTCCCCTGCTCGTACGAGCCGATCGAGATGTGCTCTGCACCGTGGTAGGCAGCAACGTCGGACCCGCGCAGCGCGAGTGCGGCAGGGGCGACCGAGAGCAGACCGGTCACGACCTCCTGAACCGCCGGGCCGACCGAGGGCGAGCCGCGCAGGAGCCTTAGGACCGTGGCGCTACCGACCATCGCAGCCACGACCACAGGACGCTGAAACGGCAGCTTCGCCTCGGGGAGCGCGCGCTTGATCTCCGGAATGATCGCCATCGCATCCAGTAGGCGCACGGGGCCACGAAGCAACGGGCTCTCGACCTTGCTTGCCCGCAGCCGCTTGCGCTGCGCGGCGACCTTCAGCCGCCCGTCTTCCGTGCGGATCGCGCAGGCCCAGGACTTGGGGCCGTGGACGAGCACGCCGTTGGCGAGGGCCATCCCGCCGAGCCGGATCTTCTCGTCGCTCATAGGCCGACCTGTGGCCGATGAGCTGTGGAAGGGGCGTTAGGGGAAACCGGGAGGTTTCGCCGCTGCGGAAGCGACCGTGACGGCAAAGCCGGCACGGCCTCTAAAGAAGGGGGCTCGAGCCGAAGGCGAGGGACGCTCATGTCATCGAGGTTATCGACTCAGAGTCGAATTCCGCAAACCGCTAGCTCAGCATCGACTGCGCGGCACGCCTCAGGAAGCTCACCGCGAGCTCCAAATCCTCCACCGGAATGCGCTCGTCGGCTGAATGGATCAGGCGTGCCGCCAACTCGGCATCCATCGCACGCAACGGAAAGAAGCCGTAGGCGACGGTGCCAAAGGCCTCGCGGAACCAGTGGCTGTCGGTGAACCCTGCGACGCAGATCGGCGCCGGCTTCGCCTCCGGCTCGACCTCGGCGATCCATGCGGAGACGGCGTCCCACAGCGGCGTCTCGATCGGCGAGCGCGTTCCGCCGTGTGCCTCGAGCGATTCCAGCTCGTAGTCGCCGTCGCCGAGCACGGTGCGCACGATCGCGTGCTGCTCGGCAGTCGTGGTCTCCGGCAGCAGTCGCGAGTCGACGATGACGTCGCAGATCGCAGGAATGACGTTTCGCTTCCTCGAGGCGCTGATCATCGTCGGGGAAAGCGTCAGGGACAGCAGTGGCTCGACCATGTCCGCGAAGAACTCGCCGATCGCGCGCGCCTGCTCGAGCGCCACCTGTGGCGACGCGGGCCGCTCGCCTGTGACTGCTTCGAGCAGTGCCTCCACCTCCGGCGTGAGGTGTTGCTCCGGCACGTAGTCGCCGAGCGCCCTGATCAACGGCGCCGCCTTCACCAGTGCGTTGTCGGCGATCCCCGGCATCGACGCGTGCCCGCTGCGTCCATGCACGCGTAGACGGAAGGGCGCGCTCATCTTCTCGGCGACGGAGCACGTGTAGAACGGCTTGCCGCCGAGCACGACCCGCTCGCCGGACCCTTCGTTGATCAGGTAGTCGCAACGAACCGCATCCGGATGCGTCTCGCACAGCCACTGCGCACCGAACCCATCGCCGACCTCCTCGTCGGCCGTCGCCGCGAAGATCAGGTCGCCTGCCGGCTCGAAGCCCTCCCGCGCGAGCGACGCGAGCGCAACCGCACTTGCGGCGACCTGCCCCTTCATGTCGAGCGCGCCGCGACCCCACACCTCGCCATCGCGCAGCTCACCGCCGAACGGGTCTGCGCTCCATTCCGACGCATCCGCGAGCACGACGTCGGTGTGCGACAGGAAGAGCAGGGTCGGCCCCTCCCCCCGCCCCGGAATACGCGCAACGAGGTTGGCACGTTCGGGAATCCGCGCAAACAGGTCCACCTGCGCACCGCTTTCCTCCAGGTAGCTTCGAAGAAGCTCGGCCGCAGCGGTCTCGTTGCCCGGCGGATTCGTCGTGTCGACGCGGATCAGCTCCTGCAGGAGCTCCGTGACCTCGTCGCGGGTCGAGACCGTCGCCATCAGCGACGCGTCCCCAGGATCATCAGGTACTCGCGCGGCGCCTCGACGCGCCCGTTGGTCATCCGCGAGTCGTAGAAGTCGACGTACGCCATGTGCAGCTCCTCGCGCCGCCCTTCATCGAGTGACTCGTACAGGGTCTTCATCGGCCCAAAAGACGTCACGGAGAGCTCCCACACTTCCTCGCCGGACTTGCCGGTCTGCGGACTGGAGCCGTGCACGAACCGGAGGTCGAAGTCGCTTGCGAGGAGCTCGCGGGCGTGCTCCTCGCGTCCCCAGTCGAGCGGGTTTCCCGCTCCCTGCGGTGGTGGCGGCTGGAAACGCCCGAGCAGCCGGAAGGAGTCGCCGATGCCACCCTCCGGATCCCAAGCGGTGAGGCCGACGCGCCCACCCGGGCGAGTCACGCGCGCGAGCTCCCGCGCGACGGCGGCATGAGTGGGCGCGAAGATCGCTGCGAAGCTGGAAGAGACGACGTCGTAGCTGCCGTCGGCGTAGGGCAGCTGCTCGGCGTCACCGACCTCATACCGAATCTCGAGGCCCTCCTCGTCCGCCAGGCGTTTCGCCGTCTCGATCAGCGCCGGCGCGAGATCCGAGCCTGTGACCGTGGCACCGGCACGTGCCGCTCGCACGGCGACGCCGCCGGTTCCCGTTCCCACGTCGAGCCACGTCTCGCCGGGTTGTGGGGCCAGCTCGGCCACGAGCCGGTCGTGGACGTCCGCAATCTCGTCGGCGACCCGCTCGAACGGCGCCGAGCCCCAGATGACGCTCTGCCGCTGCTTCAGCTCCTCGAATGCCGTCGCTATCCCTCCTCTTCCTGCTTCGAGCGGGCGGTCAGCTGGTTCCGCGCGCGCCAGAGCGCGGGGAAGAAGTTGTGGTGGATCATCTTCCCGAGCACCTCGACCGGTGTCCCCTGCGTCCCCACGACTTGGTCGCCGATGATGCGGGCGACGACCTTGTAGTGGCGGATCCGCCACATCGTGATCCGCTCGTCCCATTCGACCAACGCCTCCGCAAGCTGGTAGAGCTCCTCGTGCTCGCGCCCCTGCACGTACACCTCGACCAGGTCGAGTCCGGCCTGTGACACCGCCGCCTCGAACGCCTCGCCGAGGGGTGGAGTGACACGGCGAACGTCGCGAAAGCCGGGTGAGTCGAACCCGCTGCCGTGTCCGAGGACACGGCGAACGGTCTGGTACTCCCACGGCGACATCTGCTCGAGCATGTCGAGCTGGCGCGTGATGAATTGCAGGCAGAGCGACGCGCGCCCGAGCAGGCGCAGTGCCGCCGCAAGCTCGCCTGCGCGCAGATGCACGGTTGCCCGCGCGACCTCCGAGGTGCCGAGCTTGAGCCAGAGCTCCGAAGACTGGTGCACTGTCTGGAACAGCAGCTCGTCCGGATGGACCTGCTCGTCCGGCGACTTCTGCAACGCGAGCAGGTCGTCGGTCCGCAGGTAGCGCTCGTAGTCCGACGCCCCCTTCCCGGGCAGGATCGGCTCGGAGAAATCCTCGTGAGTCTCGGTCGCCAAGGGCCTACGGAGCATACTTCTCCTGCAATGAGCGACCTCTTCTCCGACGCGGCGGAGCAGCGGCTCCCGGATGTCGCGCCACTCGCGCTGCGGATGCGACCGCAGTCGCTCGACGAGTTCGTCGGGCAGGACCACGTGCTCGGCGAGAGCTCGGCGCTCCGACTCGCGATCACGGAGGACCGGGTGCGATCTGCCATCTTCTACGGCCCGCCCGGCAGCGGGAAGACGACGCTTGCGCGCATCATCGCGCGCGCGACCGGCGCGGAGTTCGAGGAGCTCTCGGCCGTATCGGCGACCGTCGGCCAGGTACGGGAGGTACTCGCACGCGCGCGTGAGCGGCTTGGGGCGAACGGACAGCGCACGATCTTGTTCCTCGACGAGATCCACCGCTTCAACAAGGCGCAGCAGGACGCGCTCCTTCCCGGTGTCGAGGAGGGAGTCATCACGTTGATCGGCGCGACGACGGAGAACCCGTACTTCGAGGTCAACTCCGCACTCCTGTCGCGAGCCCAGGTGTACGAGCTCTTGCCGCTGTCTGTGGAGGAGCTCGAGACAGTAGCCCGCCGCGGCGCCGCGGAGCTGGGTGCCGAGATCCCGGACGACCTGCTCCGGCTCATCGCCACCCGCGCGGGCGGCGACGCCCGCTCCGTCCACAACATCGTCGAGCTCGCCCTGCAGACCGCGCAGGCCGCGGGCGAGCCGCTCTCGGAAGCGCACGTCGACGACGCGGCGCGCAAGCGGCCGCTGCTCTATGACAAGACCGCCGATGCGCACTACGACTTCATCTCCGCGTTCATCAAGTCGATGCGCGGATCGGATCCCGACGCGAGCGTCTACTACCTCGCCGCGATGCTCGAGAGCGGCGAAGACGCACGGTTCATCGCTCGGCGCATGATCGTGCTGGCGTCCGAGGACATCGGCAACGCCGATCCGCGGGCGCTGCAAGTCGCAGTGGCCGCAGCCCAGGCCGTCGAGCACGTCGGGCTGCCGGAAGCGCGCTTGAACCTTGCGCAAGCGGCGATCTATCTCGCACGCGCTCCGAAGTCGAACGCGAGCTACGAAGCAATCAAGCGGGCGACGAAGGACGTGCAGGAACGAGGAAACGTCCGGCCTCCGAAGGCCCTGGCCGACGGCAGTTACTACGGACGCAAGCTCGGCAAAGGAGAGGGTTACGTCTATCCGCACTCCGATCCGGCCGGGTTCGAGGTCGATCACCTTCCGGACGAGCTCAAGGGGACGACGTATTACGAGCCGTCGGGGAGCGGCGAGGAGACAAAGGACTAGATGCTCGAACCCACAGCACCCGCGGAGCAGACGGCCGTACCCCTAGATACGGAGCGTTTGGCCGAGGCGGCGCGCGACGCACGGGACGACGCTGCTCCCGTCGCGCTCGCAGCGGCCGGAATCCTCGTTGCGTTGGCGCTCGTGAGCATGCACGCTCACTGGGACCTGCTCGGGCACCGGCTGTGGTGGATGTGGCTGGTCGTCGCCGTTCCCTATGTCTTGCTTTCCGCGACACTGCTCCTGGGCCTGGGCCGCCTCATCCGGCATGACCGCAGGCGGGAGATCGTGATCGCGCTGCTTGCTCTCGTCTGGGTCTTCAACATCCTCGGTGTCGTCCTGCTCGTCACCTCGTTGATCGCTCACTCGGGCGTGGAGATGACGGGCCGGCAGCTGCTCTTCAGCGGCGGCGCACTGTGGATCACCGACGCCATCGCGTTCGGGCTCGCCTTCTGGGAACTGGACTCCGGCGGCCCGGTTGCCCGCGCGCTCACGGATGCGCCCCGCAAGCCCGACTTCCAGTTCCCCCAGGACGAGAACCCCGAACTGGCACCGGAGCACTGGGCGCCGCGCCTGTGGGATTACCTCTACGTGTCTCAGACCAACTCGATCGCCTTCAGCCCGACCGACGTGATGCCGCTCACACGGCGGGCCAAGACGTTGATGGCGGCCGAAGCGACGCTTTCTGCGATCACCCTTCTTCTGGTCGCGGCGCGTGCCGTGAACATCCTCTAGGAGGAGTCACTCGACTAGTCGGAGCCGCGGCGGATCCGCTGCGCCGCGAACGTGCCGAACGTTCCGCCGACCTTCTCCCACGCTTGCGCAACGCGCTCGACGTCGTACTCGACGCGGCGGAACTCGAACTCGCCGTCGTCTCTGCGCAGCGCATAAGCCGCACGTACGTCGCCGTCCAGCGGCATGCCGGCGCTCCCTGGGTTGATCAGCGTCGTTCCGTTCGGCCCGGGCCTGCGGAACTGCTGGTGACTGTGGCCGAAGACGACGGTCTGGTCACTGACGCCGACCAGCAATCGCTCGTCTCCTTCGTCGGGCTCGGGCGCGAAGCTCTCGAAGTCCGAAAGGGGCGAGCCGTGGACGTAGAGGACACCGTCTCGCTCGAACTGCGCCTGCAACGAGTAGAGCCAGCCCTCGTCCGTGCCCAGTCCGGAGTCGTGCTCGGAGAGCGCCTGCAGCACTTCGGGCCGATCTGCCGGGGGCTCGCGCAGCCAGCGCTCGCCGTTACCGCGAACCCAGGTTGTGTTCGGAAGTCCGCGCAGCCGCTCGATCGTCTCGCGCGGCCACGGCGACCACGACGCGAAGTCCCCGCCGAGGAGATAGGCGTCGGCTCCTGCGGCCTCCGCGTCCCTCAGGACCTCGTCCAGGGCGACCAGGTTGCCGTGGATGTCGTAGAGGAGAGCGAGCACCGGTGATTAGGCTCCCACAGGTGAAGATCGTCTGCCTCGTCAAACAGGTCCCTCGCGGCGACGCGATCAACTTCGATCCGGCGACGAAGACCCTGCGCCGTGAAGGTGTCCCGCTTCTCCTCAACCCATTCGACGCCGCGGCCGTTGTCCAGGCTGCCGACCTGAAGGAGCGTGTGGGCGGCGAGGTGATCGCGATGACGATGGGCCCACCACAGGCCGCTGACGCATTGCGCACGTGCCTCGCTCTCGGCTCCGATCGGTGCATTCATCTGTCCGACCGGGTGTTCGCAGTCGCCGACACACTCGGCACGTCGCGCACGCTCGCCCTGGCGATCCAGAAGGAGAGCGGCGTCGATCTCGTCCTCTGTGGGCGCAAAACGGTGGACTCGGAGACGTGGCAGGTGCCGCCGGAGACCGCGGCTTTCCTCGGCTGGCCCCACCTGACCAGCGTCGTCGACATCGAACTTGCCGACGGCCGCGTGCGTGCGACGCGTGAGACGGACGCCGGCTACGACTCGTATGAGCTGGATCTTCCAGCGGTGCTCTCGCTCGCCTCCGCGATCGAGGTGGAGACCTCGAGCGACGGGAGCGTCGAGGTCTGGACCGCAAACGACCTCGTCGGCGACGTCCGCGAGAACGACAAGCGGTTCGGCCAGACCGGGTCGCCGACGCGCGTGCTTGCCGTGCGCGACGTCACGCCCGAACGCACGGGTGAGCTCGCGCAAAGCGCGGGCGAGGTGATCGGCAAGGTACGCAATCTCCTGACCGACCGCCCTCCCGAGGCGACGCACTGGGACAAGCCGGCACGCCTGGGCGAGAAGCCCGGCAAGAGCTACGACGCGTGGACGTTCGTCGAGACCGTGGAGGGGCGCGCAACCAGAGCCTCGCTCGAACTGATCGCCAAGAGCCGCGAGCTCGCAGGGAAGCTCGGCGGAGAGAGTGTCGCGCTCGTCATGGGCAAAGACGCAGAAGCCGTCGGCGAGACCCTTGGCAGGCACGGCGCCGAGCGCGTCGTGCTGGTCGCTGACGAGCGCCTCGACGACTACCACTCGGAGCTCTGGACCGCAGCGCTCGTTCAGGTTCTCCAACGGCTTCGGCCGCACGTCCTGACGCTTCCCGCAACGGCACGCGGCCGGGATCTTGGACCGCGGGCAGCCGGTGAGCTGGAGCTCGGCATGACTGGCGACTGCGTGAATCTCGGAATCGATCGGGGCGGACGCCTCATCCAGACGAAACCCGCGTACGGCGGAAACATCGTCTCGGTGATCATGGGCCGAACCACACCGCAGCTCGCGACGGTGCGCCCGAGGATGTTCAGCGTGCTCGAACCGCGTGAACAGACGGCGAGAGTCGAGCGTTTCGAGCTCGACTCGCTGCCCGAGCCCCGTTCCGCGCTCGTGGAACACAGACCCGCACCTGCGTTCGATCTCGACGAGAGCGACGTCGTCGTGCTGCTCGGGCCCGACGCACCGGCGGGCTGGGCTCCCGAAGGAGTCGCCGTCGGGGGGACGCGTGAGGTGTGCGCGCGGGATGACCTTCCCGGCAACCGCCAGATCGGCCTCTACGGCCGCGCCGTCGCACCGCGCGTCCTGGTAGCCGTCGGCGTCCCGGGAGACTTCGAACAGCTGACCGGGATCGTCAAGTCGGCGGTCGTCGTGTCCGTTCGCGGCGGGGCAGGGATGGAACAGGCGGCAGACGTCGTCTTCCGCGGCGAGCCGGGCGACATCATCGACGCGCTCGCGCACGAGCGTTGATGGAGCTCAATCTGCACGAGTGGGGCGATCCGTCTGCTCCCCCGGTTGTCTGTCTCCACGGCGTGAATGCGCACGGGCGGCGCTTTCGCAGGCTCGCCGAGGAGCGGCTCGCGCAACGGTTCCGTGTTCTGGCTCCGGACTTGCGTGGTCACGGCAACTCGGGCTGGGAACCTCCGTGGACGTTCTCCACCCACGCACACGACGTGCTCGAGACGCTCGACGCGGCCGGAGTCCGGCAGGCGCAGTGGGTCGGCCATTCGTTCGGCGGCCGGCTCGTCCTCGAGCTGGCAGTCCTTGCACCGGATCGAGTCGAGCGGGCCGCACTCCTCGACCCCGCAATCCAGCTTCTTCCGCACGTCGGCTTCGACTTCGCCGAGCGCGAGCGGGCCGATCGCGCTTTCGACTCCGCCGACGCTGCCATCGCGGAACGGCTCGAGACCGGCTCGCCGACACCGCGCGAGCATCTGGAAGAGGAGATGCGCGAGCACCTCGTGCAGCATTCGGATGGCAGCTGGCGCTTCCGCTACTGCCAGAGCGCAGTGGTATCGATGTATGGCGAGCTCACCACGCCCCCGCCGCCACCTGAGACTCTGCGTGAACCGACCTTGCTCGTGCACGCCGGCGAGTTCGGCCTCGTACGCGAGGATCAGATCGACGCTTACCGCGTGGCGCTCGGCGACCTGATCGAAGTCATCGAGGTGCCCGGAGGCCACATGGTGTACTGGGACGCGTACAAGGAGACCGCGGACGCGGTCGAGCGGTTCCTCGAGGATCCGCGCCCCGGGCGCCGGCTCGGCGGCGCCGCCTAAAGGCCGTGCGGGCTTCGCCCGGGCGGCCGCTCATCGCACGCTCCGGGTCAAGTGTCGTCACGAATCTCTACAAGATTCGCGCCCCCAACGCGCTCGCGATCAGCTCGACCGCGAGCTTCCCCGTTTCGTTCTCGCGATCGAGCACCGGGTTCACCTCGACCACGTCGAGTGAAGACGCGAGCCCGGACTCCGCGACGAGCTCCATGGCGAGGTGCGCCTCGCGATAGGACAGCCCGCCGCGAACCGGCGTCCCCACTCCGGGCGCGACGTCGGGATCGATCGCATCCATGTCGAGGCTCACGTGAACGAACCCGGGTCCGGCGACGTGGGCGAGCGCCTCACGGACCGAGCGCTCGACGCCGAGGCGATCGAGATCGCTCATCGTGAACACCTTCACGTCCTGGTCTCGCAGCAGCTCGCGCTCACCGTCGTCCAATGAGCGCACTCCAACGAGCGCAACACGTCCCGGCTCAAGTGCGGGCAGACCCCAACCGTCGTCGCGGAAGCGATCGCCGGCGAGACCGAGCGCGGCGGCGAGCACCATTCCGTGGACGTTGCCGCTCGGGCTCGTCTCGGGACTGTTCAGATCGCCGTGGGCATCGATCCAGATCGCGCCGCCGGGACCGTGGACCTCACGCAGGCCCGCGAGCGTTCCCAAGGCAACCGAATGGTCACCGCCCAGCACGACCGGAACGAAGTCGTCCCTCGCCGTGCGCGAGACCAGCTGGGCGATCCGCTGCGACGTTTCCTTGATCTGGGGCAGAAAGCGGGCGTGCTCGTCCCCGGCCACCGTTGCCTCCGGCACCGCTGTCTCGACGTTTCCCAGATCCACGTACTCGTACCCCAGCTCGTCGAGGCGCGCAGCCAAACCGGCATACCGGATCGCGGAAGGACCCATGTCGACGCCGCGGCGACCGGCCCCCAGGTCGAGGTTCGCCCCGATGACGGCCACTTTGCGTCGAATTGGTTGCGAAGACACGACGAACAAGGCTAACTTGCGGACCCATGGGGAAAGCCGACGCGGCGGGGACGATCCGAGTTCTCCTTGCCGACGACGACGCCCCGTTCCTGGCGGCGCTTTCGCCACTGATCGAGCGGCAGCCCGAGCTCGCGGTCGTGGGCACCGCTCTCGACGGCCTGGACGCAATCGAGCTCGCGGACGAGCTATCCCCCGATGCTGTGGTCATTGACCTGCACATGCCACGACTCGACGGCGTGACTGCCGTCGCGCGGCTGCGCCACGACCATCCGAGTATGTGCGTGATCGCGTTGACGGCGGACGAGCATCGCGCACTCCACGACGCAGTCACAGAGGCCGGAGCCGACGCGGTCCTGATGAAGAACGAGTTCGTGGACTTGCTGATCGACAGGCTCGCTGCGGCCAAAGCGGGCGCGTAACGGCGGCTAGACTGCGGGCCGCCGGGCGAGGTAGCTCAGTTGGTAGAGCACACGGCTGAAAACCGTGGTGTCGCCGGTTATCTGAAGTAGGGCCTCCCGTTCGGCACGAGCGGGCGGGGCGCGATTGCTGCCTGGGTGTGGTGGGGGTGCGATCCCTCCGCGAACGCCCGGACTTATCTGGGTCCGCGACCTGTCGGTCGGCGACGTGATGGTTGATGGGTCGATCCGCGTGGGACGACTGCGGCCGCTCGGTCTTCGATGGGTCACCGCCCGCGGGCGGGAGCCGTCATCATTACGGGAGCCGGCCGCAAGGGTGTGCGCCATCGGCGAGCGGGCGGGGTTGGCGGACGGGATCGCTTTCGTTCGCATCGCTCAGTCGCTGATCGGCGCCAACGCTTCGGGCCCGAGTTCGCGTAGCGTGTGGAAGCAGCGGCGGGCGAGTTTGCGCGCGATCGTCAGCGACGCGCGCGTGTGCGAGAGTCCGCGCCCTTTCAGCTCGAGATAGGCGCTGTGGTTGGGGCTCGTGCGCCGGCAGGCTGACTGGGCGGCCTCGTAGAGCGCCCAGCGCGCCGCCGGCGAGCCCTGCTTGGTCAGCTTGCCGACGCGCGAGCGGCGGTCGGAGCGGTAGACGCCGACGTCGAGGCCGACCGCGCGCACCGCCTTGCGCGAGCTCGACAAGCGCGAGACGTCACCGAGCTCGCAGAGGATCGTGGCCGCGATCAGCTCGCCGATCCCGGACTCGCGCATCAGCGCCTGGCAGCCCGGCTGGCGGCGGGCGAGCAGGCGCAGGCGGCGTTCGAGCGGTGCGAGCTGGAGGTCGAGCGCATCGATGATCGCGAGCGCGACCGTGATCCGCTCGCGCGCCGCCTCCGGCAGCTCGACTCGCTCGAGGAAGCTGCGGCCACCGCGGCTGAGTAGGCGCTGGGGGACGTCGGTGGGCGGAACGCCGTGGTGGAAGAGCGTCGCCCGGATCCGCTGCAGCCACTGGGTGCGCTCGTCGACGAGCGTCTTGCGCAGACGCGTGCGCGTGCGCCAGGCGACGACGTGGGAGGGCGGCAGCCAGGCCTCGGGCAGCCGCCCCTCGCAGAGCAGCTCGCGCAGGTGGCGGGCGTCGGCGCGGTCGGTCTTGGCGTGCCGTTTCTTGCCGCGGCGAGCGCTCGTCTCGGCGGGCTCGGCGAGGTGCGGGACGGCTCCCGCCTCCGCGAGCGACTCGCAGACGAACAACCAGCCGGTGCAAGCCTCGACCGCGACCTCGACCCGCCGGCCGGGAAAGCGCTCGACCCAGGCGCAAACAGCGGCCGGCGTCGAGTCGATCCGGCCGCGGGCGAGCTCGCCCGTCTCGCTGTCGAGCGCGTCGAAGGTGATCTGGGTTCGGTGCACGTCGAATCCGGCTACGATCGCCATTTGGGGCCTCCTTTGAGCTCCCTGTTTCAGTTACCGCGCGAAGAATCTCGCGCTGAGCCGAGGGAGGCCCTGCTTCATGCCATCTTC